>Ga0315289_10014604_pt1 | contig 10954 bp, 11 predicted proteins | sample YL17G11_40_MG_FD_203452 | JGI IMG/M metagenome (GOLD analysis project Ga0315289, IMG submission 203452) | Sediment microbial communities from Yellowstone Lake, YNP, Wyoming, USA - YL17G11_40 | ecosystem: Environmental > Aquatic > Freshwater > Lake > Sediment | place: USA: Wyoming | collected...
CCGAAGTGTGGGCAAAACTGGCCCGCATCCAGACTTATTCCTCCAACTTGTTGACCACTGATGCCCAGCGCAAGGTGCGTCTGAAGGAAGCCTTGGATTCGATCAACGAGGCCATAATGCTCACCCCGGATGACAGTACAGTACACGCCATACGCGCCTTCGTGCTGGACTGGAATTCCAACCCCATCCTGGCCGGTGACCAGTCGCAGACCCTGCTCCTGGAAGCTGAGCGGGAAGCTCTGCAAGCCTTACAATTGGATAATCAGAACGTGCTCGCCCTGGCTTTCTATGCTGAAATTCTGGTGGATGAGCAGAAATGGTCGCAGGCCGAACAAGTCATACTGCAGGCTGTTCAGCGCGACCCAAGCCTCATGGATGTGCACCGCGTCTACGCCTACGTGCTCGAATCCACTATGCGGTACCGGGAGGCCATCGAAGAATATCAAAAGGCTATCGAGATCAATCCAAACCTGACCTTTCTCTACATCTCCGTAGGCGCTAATTTCCGCCGGCTCGCATTCGATAGCACTATCAAGAACGAGAGGGACAGTCTCTATGAGACCGCCCTGGAGTACTTCGCCAAGGCCGCAAAACTGAACAAACAACTGGAGATCAAGGACCCGATCCCCTACATCGCAATCGCCAAGACCTATTCTCAGCAGGGCGATTTCTTTACCGCCGCGCTGAATATCAAGAAGGCGCTCGAGTTCGACCCCGCGAACGCAAACATCTACGGCCAACTGGGCATCATCTATTTCAAATCCCGCAATTATGAAGGCTCGATCCCAGCCCTGAAGTGTGCCGTGCGCGGCTGCACAGCCAATGAATCCTGCCAGGCGCGTTTCGGCAGCGATTGCAGTGAAGATCAAATAGGGGAGGAGGTGCAGGCCCTGGCCCTTTCGCCGAATACGGTCGTTTACTATTACACTTACGGATCTGTACTGGCGGCCCTCAGCCGCCCGCAGCAGAACTACTGTCCCGACGCGCTGACCGTCTTGGACCAGGTGCGCGCTGCATACGGAGGTGACCCGACCGTTGCCGGCATCGTGGACGCTGGTGAGCAGATCTGTATTTCGCTGGCCCAATCCCTGGTTCAGACGCCAACCCCTTTCTTTACTCCAACGCCACTTCCCACGCCGCGTCCGTAACCCACGGGCATTTGTGAACGCGAAAGACGCGAATGGTAGTCTAATGGCTACCAGAACAAGAGCGAAAGGCGCGAAAAAATTCTTCGCGTATTTCGCGACCATTCGCTGTTTTCGCGTCGATCTGATGGTGTGAAACACGCAATTTTCATGAGGGGGAGAATATCAGAATTTCGTTAGAATCCCGCTTTCGCCCTTGACGAGCATCTCGAAGACAAGTATGATAGTCTTTGGCACTCTATAACAACGAGTGCTAAATAGCTGAAACCTTTTATTCCAGGAGGCGAATAATTATGGCACTATCCCTTAAACCCCTCGGTAACCGCGTTGTGGTGGAACCCCTCGAGCAGGAAGAGGTCACTGCGGGCGGAATCGTCCTTCCCGAAACGGCCAAGGAAAAGCCCCAGCAGGGTCTCGTCCTGTCCATCGGCCCAGGCGATCGCGACGAAGACGGCAAGCGCATCCCTATGGATGTCGCCGTCGGCAACAAAGTTCTGTTCGCCAAGTATTCCGGCACCGAGATCAAGATGGATGGCAAGAAGTTGCTTATCCTGCGCGAGAGCGACTTGCTCGCTATTGTGGAAGGCAAATTAAAGTAGCCTGCGGGCTACAATAATCCCCAAAATATATCTGGAGGAATTGAATTATGGCAGCAAAACAACTTGTTTTTTCTGAAGACGCGCGCCGGCGGCTCAAGAACGGTATTGACATCCTCGCCAACGCCGTTGCCACCACCCTGGGCCCCAAAGGCCGTAATGTATCGTTGGACCGCAAGTTCGGATCCCCTACCATCACTCACGACGGCGTGACTGTGGCCAAGGAAATCGAACTCGAAGACCCCTTCGAGAACATGGGCGCGCAACTCTTGAAGGAGGCCGCTACCAAGACCAACGACATCGCCGGCGATGGCACGACCACATCCACCATCCTGGCGCACGCCATTGTGACCGAAGGTCTCAAGAACCTGGCCGCGGGTTCCAACCCGATGCGCCTGAAGTTGGGCATCGAGCAGGGCACGGATGCAGTCGTCGGGGCGCTGCGCAAGATGTCCCAGAAGATCGAGACCAAGGAAGAGATCGCCTCGGTCGCCACTAACTCCGCTGCGGATGCTGAGATCGGCAACCTGATCGCGGACGTGATGGACAAGGTCGGCAAAGACGGCGTCATCACTGTCGAAGAGTCCAAGTCATTGCAATTCGAGACCGAATACGTCGAGGGTATGCAGTTCGACCGCGGCTACATCTCGGCTTACTTCATCACCGATCCCGAACACATGGAGGCGGTGATAGCCGAACCCTACATCCTGGTCTATGAAAAGAAAATCTCCGCCGCGACCGATATTGTCCCGTTGCTCGAGAAACTCGTCCAGGTTGGCAAGCGCGAGCTGGTCATCGTCGCCGAGGATATAGATGGCGAAGCCCTGGCAACCCTGGTGCTGAACAAGTTACGCGGCATGTTGAACGTGCTGGCTGTCAAAGCTCCTGGTTTCGGTGACCGCCGCAAGGCCATGCTGCAAGACATCGCCGTCCTGACCGGCGGGCAGGTCATCTCCGAAGAGACCGGCCGCAAGCTAGAGACCACCACCATCCAGGACTTGGGCAAGGCCGAGAAAGTGGTTTCCGACAAGGACAACACCACCATCATCAGCGGTAAGGGCGATTCGGTTGCCATCAAGGGCCGCATTGACCAGATCCGCGTCGAGATTGACAAGAGCACCAGCGACTATGACAAGGAGAAACTCCAGGAACGCCTGGCCAAGCTCTCCGGCGGCGTAGCCATCATCCGCGTCGGCGCGGCGACCGAGACCGAGCTGAAAGAGAAGAAGCATCGCGTCGAGGATGCCCTTTCCGCCACGCGCGCGGCCATCGAGGAAGGTATCGTCCCCGGCGGCGAGATCGTCTTCATCAACGCCGTCTCCGCGCTGGATAAGGTGAAGATGACCGGCGAAGACGAATCCATTGGCGTCTCCATCGTGCGCAAGGCGCTCGAGGCTCCCATCCGCAAGTTGGCTGAGAACGCCGGCCAGGATGGCGCGGTCATCATCGAGAACGTGCGCCGCGTAGCCAAGGCAAAGCAAAACAAGCACATCGGATACAACGTCATCACGGGAGAATACGTGGATATGGTCAAGGACGGCATCATTGACCCGCTCAAGGTCGTGCGCGGCGCCCTCGAGAACGCCGCCTCCATCGCGGCCATGATCCTGACCACCGAGTGCCTGATCACCGATGTCCCTGAGAGAGAGAAAGCGCCTGCCATGCCCCCCGGCGGCGGAATGGAATATTAAATGCAGATCGTGGTAGCCTACAGGCTACCATAGTCAGAAACCCGGTTTCTTCGAGAAACCGGGTTTCTTCTTTCAGGTATAATCCTGCAGATGACCGCTTCGACGCCGAAACCATTTTTCACCTCCATTATTCTTCTTGCCGCGATGACGCTATCCGCCTGCGGCACGGGGACGCCGACTGGCACGCCCACGCCCTCCTTGACCCCCCTCCCGCCCACGCCGACTCCCATCCCGATGGCAGCGATTGTCAACGGGGAGGGCATTACGGAAGCCGAATTCGAGACCGAATTGGTCCGCTTCCAGTCCGCGCAGGCGGCTTTAGGGAACACCGTTTCTCTCGAAGAGGCCACCCAACGGGTGATATCCGACCTGATTGACCAGGTGCTCCTGGCGCAAGGCGCCCAGGCGGAAGGCTTCAGCCTGGACGAGGCTACGGTGCAGAGTCGCGTGGATCGTTTGGCCGAACAGGTTGGAGGTCAGGATAAGCTGGCTGCCTGGGAGTCGCAGCATGGTTACAACGACGAGTCCTTCCGTCTGGCACTCAGCCGTCAAATTGCGGCAGCCTGGATGCGCGATAAGATAATCACCACCGTGCCCGAAGCCGCTGAACAGGTACACATCCAGCAGATTTTGCTCTATAATTCAGATAAAGCGCAAAAAGTGCTGGGGCAGTTGAAATCCGGAGCAGATTTCGAAATCCTAGCTGTACAGTACGACCCCGCCACGCAGGGTGAATTGGGCTGGTTCCCGCGTGGCTACCTGCTCCAACCGCAGATCGAGGCAGCAGCCTTTGCCCTTCAACCCGGCCAAATCAGCGAGGTTATCCAGACTTCGGTGGGGTACCACATCTTGAAGCTACTCGAACGCGATCTCAACCACCCGTTGTCCCCTGATGCCCGCCTGACGCTCCAGAACCTGGCACTGGCGAACTGGCTTCAGGAGCAGCGCGCCAAGAGCGCGATCACCCTGAAGAGCGTGATCACCCTGACACCCTGAACGGGAGAAACTGCAATGGACAATTTTGACATGCAGACTGGAAAACATCCCCCCAATCCAATTTTGTGGAATATTGCAACCATCGTCGTCTTGATCGGCACCCTCGCACTGGGCATCCTCTTTCTGGACATTTTTATCAATCCGACCTCCAGCCTGAATCCTTTCCCGCCTCCTCCCGCGCCCACCTTGCTGCAATTCCCAACCGCGACGATCACGCCTCGCCCCTTGCCGGCCACCTGGACCCCCAGTCCAACCACCCGACCCAGCGAGACCCCAACGCCGAAACCAACTTATACGCTCGAGCCATCGTTCACGCCTTTTTATCTTACGCCCCAGAACAACACGCCCACACAGGCTGAGATTCCCACCACCAGCCCCTCGATGACTGGTATGGCCTTCGCCGCGACGGTGGATTATATCGTCAGCACCACCTATCATCCCGACTCCGGTTGCAATTGGATGGGCGTGGCCGGGCACGTCGTGGACATGAACAATAGTCCCATTTTGTACCTGACCATTCACCTGGGTGGGAAGGTGAGCGATCAGGTGGTGGATTATCTCGGACTTAGCGGCACAGCGCCCACTTACGGCCAGAGCGGCTTCGAATTCGTGCTTGCTAACAAGCCGGTCGCTTCCACCCAAACGCTATGGATCCAGTTGCTCGACCAGCAGAACATGCCCTTCAGCGATAAGATCTACCTGGACACCTTCGAAGACTGCGCGAGAAATTTGATCATGGTGCGCTTCAAGAAAGTACAATAACCAAACCTGGGCTTTCTCAACCAGAGAAAAATATAAGAAAAGTGCGGCCTCATGGCCGCACTTTATATTACGCTACCCCTCTCTACCCCCTTTGACCCCCTCCCCAACCCTCCCCCATTCTTGTAGTGCGGAATGGGGGAGGGCAGGGTGGGGGTGGGTCGGAATGGGGGCGAGGGAGGTCACACCGCCGTGTTCCAGTGTGCATACTTGGGATTGTTGTTGCGCACGACATCTTTGAAGAGCTTACGCAGAGTTTCGGCTACCGGGCCCATCTCGCCGCCGCCGATCGGTCGGTGATCCACCCTGGTAACCGCCGTCACCTGAGCGGCCGTGCCGGTCAGGATCAATTCGTCGCAGAGGTAGATTTCGGTCCGGTCAATCGGGCGCTCTATAACGACCAGTTTCAACTCATTCTTTGCCAGCTCAATGACCGTCCGCCGCGTGATGCCCTCCAGGATGTTCTCGGTCACCGGCGGGGTGATGAGCACGTTATCGCGGACGAGAAACACATTCATCGCGCTGCCTTCTGAGAGATGACCATCCTGCGTCAGTACCAGCGCCTCGTCGAAGCCGGCCCGCGAGGCGTCGGTCTTGGCCAGCGCCGAGTTGACATATGCCCCGCTGATCTTGCCGCGTGCCGGGATCATGTTGTCGTCAATCCGCCGCCAGGATGAAATCGTCACATGAGCGCTGGTGTCATTCTTGATATATTGACCGAAAGGCATGGCGAAGATGGTCAGTTCGTCGGTCAGGTTGTGCAGGCGGACGCCAATTTGTTCATCCGCCTTGTAGGCCAGCGGGCGGATGTAAATATTCTGCTGGTAATTATCCTTACGTAGCAACTCTAACGTCAACTGCGTCAGGCTTTCGGGCGTGTGATCGAATTTCATGCACAGTAAACGACACGAATTCAGAAAGCGGCGGTAATGGTCCATGGGACGAAAAACGAAGAGCGTTTTCTTCTCTTCGTTCCAGTAGCCGCGCAAGCCGCCGAAAACTGCTGTGCCGTAGTTGAACGCGTGGGTCGCCACACCAACCTTCGCCTCGGAATAGGGGACGATCTTACCCAAGAAAAAAGCGTGCTTTGGAAGCTCCATAGACACATCTCCGTATGGGATTGGATGCAGCCCCCTTCTGCGAGTTAATTATACCCGAAACGCTCCACCAAGCTCCGGACGCTGTGCCTTCCGCCCGATAGGAACTCGTTTCCTCTGAGGTAACGGGTTCCTAGTTATTGATAGCCGCGTATGAGTGAGTTAGAATTAGTTCGATACCTCTCGAATTAGTTAGACGCGGATAAAACTGTGGACATTTCACCCACAATGCTCGACTTTGTCAAAGCCCTCTCAGATGTTGACCGGCTGCGCATCATCGGTGCGTTGAGCCAGGGTTCCCTTACCACTACTCAGGTCGCCGAACAACTCGGCCTTCCCTTCCGCGATGCGATCAACCTCCTGGCCTTCCTCTCACATGTGGGCATCCTCCTGGCCCATGCGGCGGAAAGGAAACAGGATGAAGTATACGAATTGGATTCTGTCTTTCTCGAAAAACTCGCTCGCCAGCAGTTCCAGGGGACGCGCCCGGCCTACATCCCCGCCCCGGACGCGGAGGAGACGGCGCGCAGGAACCTGGCTGCTCACCTCAACCCGGATGGCACCATCCGCCATATTCCGCGCCAGGCCGGCAAGTTGCGCGCCATCCTGAACTACATTATCAACGCTTTCGAGGTTGACAAATTCTATACCGAGAAAGAAGTCAATGCCATCCTGAAGCGCTTCAACGAAGATGTTTCCGGCCTGCGCCGCGACCTGGTGGACGCCGGGATGTTGAAGCGTGAACGAGATGGGTCGAAGTACTGGAGGCCTGAGGCGGAGACGGTGAAATGAGCGACGAACTGGTCGCTTTCTTCAAAGCCCTGGCAGATGCCAACCGGCTCAAGATCGTCGGCCTGCTGGCCCAGCATCCCTACAGCGGTGAGGAACTGGCTGCCCTGCTGGACCTGAAACCGTCCACCATCTCGCACCATCTCTCCAAACTGGCCGAGGTGGGGCTAGTCTCAGCGCGCGCCGAAGGTTATTACAGCGTCTACCAGTTAGAAGAAGCAGCCTTGCAAAAGACGCGACTGCTCTTCTCGCACGCTGACCTGGTCTCGGTGGCCGCCGGGGTGGACGCGGACGGCTACGACCGGAAAGTGATTGGTGATTTCACCCGTCCGGATGGCAGCCTGAAGGAGATTCCCGCCCAGCGTAAAAAACTGGAAGCCATCCTGCGCTATGTGATCAAGGATTTCGAGGCGGGGAAACATTATAGCGAGAAGCAGGTCAATGAAATCCTGGCCCGCTTCCACGCAGATACCGCCACGCTGCGGCGTGAACTGGTTGGTTATGGGTTTATGGAACGCGGAGGAGGAGGGAGAGAGTATTGGAGAAAAGAGAATAGAATTTAGGGATTCCATAAGGATGAACCGTGAAGTACGCAAGGAGTAAGACTTTGCGTTCCTCGCACTTTCGCGGTTATTCCTTACGCGCGCGGAGCGAGAAAGTTTCATCACCAATCATGGGTGTATGTAAACCTTCTGCCTCCAGCGCCATCACGCGGCTATTGGCAAAATAAGAAAAATCGAAGTCTGTCGGGTCGCCAGCTTTTTTACCGGGGATGGGCATCAGCCGGGCGGTGAGGGGCTTGTCCAACCGCAGTGCCAGGGTGGAGAGGTCGAGCAGCAGGGCAGATATTTGTTCAGCAGTTGTGTCCCCCGGTAGCGGTACAATGTCCAACCCCGCACCGCAGACCGCCGAATAGAGCAGCAAATCCTTCACCGAGAGTCTCCCCTCAGCAGCGCGCTGGGCCAGGATGGCATCCTCCAGCACCGGCAGGAACACTCCGCTGAAACCGGCGCGCGGGAAGCGAGCGCGCTGGATGGACTCGGCGAGAATGGCGGCCGCGGCCAGCGAGCCGTGCAATCCCACCCTCGGCACACCCATCAGCTCGAAGGCCGCGCCCAACGACCTGGATTCCTCCGGGTAGGGAGCCAGCGAGTAGTCAATGCCGCCGAAATGCAGGTTGTACCTGTACTTCAGAAGATCAGCAACCGCGACCAGTTTTCGGGCGTGGTCCTCCATTATCGCAATCAGCTTCCGCCGTCCCTCGGCTATCGTCTTTGCCTCAGAGAAAGCTTGCACGGCCAAATCCGCCGCCTCGGTCGCCAGGGCAAAAGCGGGCACATCCCCTTCGTGATAAGCAGCAGGAAAGAACGGCGCGCCGGGCGGGACGTTGGCTAAAGCAGCAAAACGAAAGTTGGCAAAGCCATCCGGCGTAATGGGCGCACAGCGGTAGATCACCTCGGCGCAGGCGCGCACGGCGTTGAGCGAGAGGCCGGTTTTCGCATCCGCCATCCGGCCGGAGAAGAAGACGTTCTCCGAAGCGGCGATGGCTTCTGGAATAACGAGGTAACTATACGGAAGTTCCGGCAAGGCTGGGCCGAGCGCAGCGTAGTCAATGCCCGTTGCCTGGATGGCTGCGCCCAGCATGTGTGCCAATTCCGGCGTTTCGGAAATATTCCTTGGCCCGAGCAAGGTGGGAAAAGGCACGCTCGCCAGACGCACTGTCTGGACTTCGTACCCGGTCGCTTCGAAAGCTTCCCTGGCCTCGGCCAGGAACGCACCAGCCGCCTGGAGTATCTTTACCTCCAGCGGCCAGCCGGGATTGCAGAAATAGGTGATAGAGCGGATTTTCATGGTTTGCCTGCAAGGTCGAGAGCCATGCTTTCGTCGTAATGCGTGAAGCGTAGAACGTAATTACGTCTCACGTTGCCTTACAATCTCGAACATGAGAATGGCCCCTGCTACAGCAGCATTCAAGGATTCGGTCTCGCCAGGCATGGGGACCTTGACGCAAACATCTGCCATTCTGCGCGCCTGCTCACTTGCTCCCTCCGCCTCGCCACCGACGATCAGCGCCAGTGGGGCGCGAAAATCGGTCTCCCAGCAGGAGCAGCCATCCATGTCAGCCAGGAATACCTTCAATTTTGTCGACTCGCTGATCCTCTGTATCTCATCCCAAGACAGGAAGTGTATCGGCAGCCTGAAATGCGCCCCCATCCCGGCGCGCACCACCTTCGGGGCAAAGGCGTCTGTCGTTTCGGGCGGGATCAATACGGCTTGTACGCTGGCTGCGGCTGCTGTCCGCAATAACGTGCCGAGGTTGCCGGGGTCACGCATCTGGTCAGGGATGAGGATGAAGTTAGGCGATAGGGGATAGGGAATAGGAGCGAATTCGAGGATGGCGAGGATTCCTTGTGAAACCTCTGTCTCGCTGATGGATTGGAGAAGACATAGCTCAACTTCTTCGATATCCAAACCTTCAACCTTCAACTTTCCAACCAATTCCTGCCCACGCTTGCTCAACTCGGAAGAATAGAGCACAAATCGAAAAGGCCAGCGTGCAATAAAAGCTTCTTCCACCAACCGCACGCCCTCGGCCACAAACGCGTCCGCCTCACGACGGTTTTTTGTGCGGCCCAGCAGGGAGCGAACAAGTTGGATTTTGGGATTATGCGCCGAAGTAATCATGCCAGATTTTCAGAAAGACATCCACAGTCGCCTGGTCGTAGAGTACAAGTCGCACCAGCTTCAAGTTGGAGGTGGGGTTCTTGGAGAAATTCTCTCGGATCGCTAAGAAGATCACACCCGCAGCGCGCTCCTTAGGGAAGCCGAAAATGCCAGTGGAAAGGGCGGGCATGGCGATGGACGACAGGCCGAGACTTTCCGCCGCTTTCATGGATCCGGTCACTGCTGCTGTTAATTTGGCATCCTCTTCACCATCGCCCCAGACGGGACCCACAGCATGGATCACGTAGCGGCAGGGCCTGTTCCCACCCGAGGTCCAGGCCGGTTCGGCATGGGTCACCGTGCCGTGAGTCCGCACCCACTCATCCGATTCCCGCTGAATGACCTCCCCGCCGCGCCGGACAATAGCCCAGGCCACACCGCCGCCGTGTTGGAGGTGTTCGTTCGCCGCGTTGACGATGGCGTCGGTTGTTTCGGAAGTGATGTCGCCCTGGACGAGTTGGAGGGTCTGTCCGGAGGGGAGGGTGGTTTCAGTCTGAACGATGTTCATGCGGATATTTTACCCCCTTTAAATGCTTGGGCGGGGTTTATGACCCCGCCCGAAGTGAAAACTCTGGTTAATGCTTTATTTTGCCTTTGCCACCACCGCAGCAAACGTCTGCGGATCGCGCACGGCCAGGTCGGCCAGCATCTTGCGATTGAGGCGGATATCCGCTTTTTTCATCGCCGAGACCAGGCGGCTGTAGGTGGTGCCGTTCAGCCGGGCGGCCGCGTTGATGCGGGCGATCCAAAGCTTGCGCAGGTCGCGCCGGCGGAAGCGGCGGTCACGCGTGGCATACCACATGCTCTTCAGCATCGCTTCGTTGGCGCGCCGGAAGAGCAGGTGTTTCGATCCGCGCTGGCCTTTGGTGTATTTTAATACTTTCTTGTGACGACGGTAGCCGTAAGGGCCACTCTTTACACGAGCCATTGTTTACCTCCTGCGAACATCCGGACGTCGGCGTAGGTTTTGCCTACTATCCAGTTGCATACACCCGGCAGCCGCAATAAAATTGGATACGAAGCTTCAGTTGGCGCGACGTGTCGCGCCTCTACTTGAGGTTTGGCGCTAAGCGCCGGACGCGCTTGATGATGCCCCGCCCTTTGACAGGTACCATCTCGGCGAACAAGGCCTTGACGCGCTTGGATCTCTTTCGGCG
>Ga0315289_10014605_pt1 | contig 10954 bp, 13 predicted proteins | sample YL17G11_40_MG_FD_203452 | JGI IMG/M metagenome (GOLD analysis project Ga0315289, IMG submission 203452) | Sediment microbial communities from Yellowstone Lake, YNP, Wyoming, USA - YL17G11_40 | ecosystem: Environmental > Aquatic > Freshwater > Lake > Sediment | place: USA: Wyoming | collected...
AGTAGAGACACAGAAAACAAATAAATTAAGGAGGTGATTGGACATGAAACAGAGGCCGAAGATTCTAGTTGTTGACGACGATGTTGACCTGGTGACAGTGATGAGGGGAGCTTTGGAAAGTAAGGCTTACGAGGTGATTGTAGCCTACAATGGGAAAGAGGGTTTGGAAAAGGCAAAAAAGGAGAAGCCAGATTTAGTCGTTTTGGATATACTGATGCCGGTAGCAGACGGTTTCACTTTTGCTGACCAATTCCGTAAGGACCCATCGCTTGCCAAAGTCCCTGTCCTAGCGCTGACTAGCTTTTCTGAGTCACTCGGCCAGCCGTTTGCGTTCGATGTTTCTGAGTATATTATGAAGCCTATTAAGCCAAAGGACTTAGTGGCTAAGGTTGAGGAGTTTCTTAAAAAGGCGGGTTCCTAAAAATAAGATTACCTTGCTGCCCAGTGAGAGAAAGCGGGAAATTCCTGATGTAGCCTCGCGTGTTTACATTAGGAAGGATCCGGTTTGGTGTAGATTCTATAAATGGTCTCGTTGCCTGCTGTAAAGCACTCGGTACAGCCTCCGCATTCTTCAGGTTCGACTTCCTCGAGATATACTTCGATTCCCAGTTCCTGGTACATCTCCAGAGTCCGCTTGAGATGGTCGCCTCCGGTGACCGAGGCCACCTTCCATCCTTCGGCTTCCAGCTGCTGTCGTGTCTTAGCCATCTTGCCTGTGTCCAGCCCTTAATTTTATCAGAAAGCCCAGAGTAGTGACAGCCCTTCTGTTCTGTCTGCCTTCGGACCGGGCGAAATGCAAAATTCAAAATGCAAAATGACAAATCAAAAGTTAAAATTAGGGGCAGACACTCAGGTCTATGTACCTCGAACAGGTCTTACTGCGAGTTTTCTGATTCCAAACGACAAAAAGTAATTTTTGCATTTTCACCTGTCATTTTGATTTTTTAGTTTTGGTATTAGACACATCGGCGGTGTTTCGATTATACTGCGAGATTGAGCAGAAGCTGTCTTACGGCGAGGAGGGACCGATGTTCACGCACGAGTACGCTGATGTCAACAATATCCGCCTTCACTACGTGACTGCGGGCAGAGACAAGCTGATAATGTTCCTCCACGGCTTTCCTGAGTTCTGGTACGGATGGAAGAGCCAGCTTGCCGAGTTCGGAAGAGATTATCAGGCTGTGGCTCTGGACATGCGCGGCTATAACCTGTCGTCAAGGCCCGCCGAGGTCGAGCAGTATCGTATGAAGCATCTGGTCGAAGACATTCGTGCTCTTGCTGAGCATTTAGGTCATAAGAAATTCATCCTCGTGGCTCATGATTGGGGTGGGGGAGTGGCCTGGCCGTTCGCCATGCGTCATCCAGATTACCTGGAGAAGCTCATTATTATCAATGCACCACATCCGATTACGTTCTTACGCGAACTGCGTGATAACACGGCTCAACAGAAGGCAAGCCAGTACATGCTGGTGCACCGTACGCCGGAGGCTGAAGAGATACTTTCCCGAAACAACTACGCTGTGCTTGTGGGCAGCCTTTTAGAAGATGGCCTCAAGCAGGGCTACTTCACCGAGGAAGACCGTAAGGCGTACATCGAAGCCTGGTCGCAGCCGGGGGCGCTCACCGGCGGCCTAAATTACTACCGGGCTGCCCATCTTGGCCCGTTTATCGGTGAAAGCGACGAGGTCTTGTCTGCAGACCCATCGCTATTTGCGGTTAAGGTGCCGACGCTGGTAATCTGGGGCGAAAAAGACAGGTGGCTGCTCACCGGCAATCTGGAAGGCCTTGAGAAGTACGTACCCAACCTGACAGTCAAGCGCATCCCCGACGGCTCGCACTGGGTCATCCATGAGCATCCAGCCCTCGTCAACGCCTACATCCGAGAGTTTATTGGGGATAGGCCGTAGGGCTTACTTTTTGGACAGGCGGGGTCAGTAGTTTTGATGCTGCTTTTGCACGGGTTTATGCAGGATGCTAAACTTAAGCAGATAATTATGAGGAGCGAGAAATGAAAATCAACGTAATGACTGATGTACTTGAAGCGAATGACCGTATTGCTGCTGCCAATGGAGAGCTCTTTAAGAAGCACCGGAACCTGGTGCTTAACCTGATAAGCTCGCCTGGAGCGGGGAAGACGACCATGCTGGAGAAAACTGCCGAGGCACTTAAGGGCAAGCTGCGTCTTGGGGTGGTCGCCGGCGATATTGAGACTACCCGCGATTCGGATCGGCTGCAGAAGCATAAGCTTCCGGTAGTTCAATTGACAACAGGCGGCGCCTGTCATCTCGATGCCAATATGGTCGCCTCTGCACTGCCGCATCTTGACCTTAGCAAGATCGATATTCTGGTAGTTGAAAATGTGGGCAACCTTGTCTGCCCCGCCGGGTTCAAGGTGGGGGAGGACTACAAGGTGGTGATGCTCAGCGTGACCGAGGGGGACGAGAAGCCTTTGAAGTACCCGCTGATATTTCGTGAATCTGCATTGCTACTCATCAACAAGATTGACCTGCTGAAATATACCAATTTTAATTTAAAGGAGGCGAAGGCAAACGCTCGAAGGGTCAACCCGGACCTGGACATCATAGATATCTCCTGCACCACCGGTGAAGGTATTCCAGATTGGATATCGTGGCTTAATCAGCGCTATCAAAAGAAATTCGGGACTAAGGCACGTGCATAAGATGCCAATATTGGCATTGTAGCCGCTTAAGTAATGCTGAGTTGCCGAATCTGACGGACTCAAACAGCTTACGAAATCGATTTATTGAGATTTCGCCTTACTTTTGTCCAAATCCCTGCCCAAAATGGCGACAGCGCTTACCTGAGGTGGACCACCGAAGGTATGGGATAAGCCCAGTTTAACGTCCTTTAGCTGGCGCTCTGGCGTTTGAGCCTTGCCCTGTATTTGCTTATAGACTTCGTAGGTCATTCTCAGGCCACTGGCGCCTACCGGATGCCCGAAGCATTTCAAGCCGCCGTCTGAGTTTACCGGCAAACCTCCGGAAAGCTCAAAAAAGCCAGCATCTATATCCTCTTTAGCTTTGCCTGGAGCGCTGAAGCCAAAGTTTTCATAAATAGCAAGCTCTGTAATGGTGAAGCAGTCGTGAACCTCAGCGATATTAATCTCTTCACGGGGGTTGCGTATGCCGGCTTGTTCATAAGCCTGGTGGGAAGAGTTGCGTAAAGCATCCCAGTTTAGCCAATCAAACTGGGGACGGACATGCGGCAGCAGAGGGTCGAAGGATTGCCCTAAGCCTTTTACGTAAACCGGGTCAGCCCTGAATTTCTTTGCCTGGCTGGCCGGAACCAGAATGGCAGCAGCAGAGCCGTCACTGTTGCCGCAGCAATCGAAAAGTCCCAAAGGCCAGGCGATGATTGGCGCATTCATTACCTGCTCTAAGGTTATCTTGTTGCGAAAATGGGCTTTGGGGCACATGCTGCCGTTGTTGTGGTTCTTAACTGCAATCTTACCGATGGTTGCCTTGCCTTCCTCCGGACTTAGTCCATAAGTATAGAAATATCTGGTAGCGATGAGTGAAAAGCTGCCTGGTGAAGTACGGCGGGCTTCCAATACCGGGCTCATACCTCGGCCAGTGCCAAGCCCGGGAAAGCCGGTATCCTTGAGTTTTTCCACGCCGAGTGCCAGTACGATATCGTACATTCCGGAAGCCACGCCGAAGCAGGCGTTCCTTAAGGCTTCGTGCCCGGTGATGCACCAGTTTTCCACGCGTGTCATGGGGATGCGCAGTTTCAATGCGTTGGCGGCATGTGTAGCTCCAAGGCCGGTTATCGGGGCAGTCACCGTTCCAAACCAGCAAGCCTGGATATCCTTGGGCTCAATGCCGGCATCTTCATAGGCTTCGTAGGCAGCCTCTATAGCTAAATCATCGAGGCCTGATTCCCAGCGCTCCCCGAACTTGGAGCATCCCATACCTATTATGGCGACTTTATCTTTTATACTCTCCATCTGTTTATCTCCTTATCTTATGGGTCGACATTTCCAGAAGTAGATATACATGCCGGCGCCCTCGTAAAGCCTTCTGAAAGTCATTTCGACGGGCATGCCGACTTTAATCTCCTTCGGGTCACAGTCTGTCATTACACAGTATATTCTCGTATTCTCTAAATCCGACTCGATGACTGTTTGAGGTATTAAGGGGTCGTCGCTTCTGCCAGCCAGATTGTCCAAGGAGAAGGTGAACACCTTTCCCCTTTTATCTGACAGCCTTACCTCCTCATAGTTATCTTTAGCCTGGCAGTTGTAACATACTCTCTGTATTGGGAATGTAATCAGGCCGCAACTCTTGCATTTGCTGCCGTGAAGGCGGGTAGCCCAGTTGCGTTCTCGCCAGCTAACAGAGGCTGCCGGGAAGAGGCGGAAGGGTTCTCCGGGCTGCAGTTCTAATACACCGCGATAACTGAGGTATCGCTCATAGGTAGGCAGCGCTTGTTTTGAAGCTAAAAAGCCTTTTACTCCGCGCCTACCGGTTTTGACTTTGTCCACCTGAGCTGTGACCTCGATGAGGAAGGCGTCGCTGCCGTCTCCGTAGCTGGCAACTATGAATTTGTCACCTTCCTTGGCAGTCTCCAGAGCTGCCGCCAGCAACAGCAATGCATGGGCGCAGCCGCATACTCCCAGGTTGTTATTCAGCAAGTCCTGAAGTTGGGTCTTCGGGTCGAAACCTAGCTGTCGGGCAAGCTGCTGCTGGGTTCGGGCAGTAGGTGCATAAAGCACGGCTTTAGTTATATCTCCGGCCGAGAGATTCTGTTTTTTCATTAAGCTGGTGATTGCTTTAGACATGTTTTCGATATAGCCTTTTTCGATTATGAAGCGCTCTTCCCAGGATTGCACGAAGGTGTCCTTATCCAACCTCCAGACATCGTACATTTCGTTGGATATTGTATAACTGGCTTTAACATTGGCGATTGGCTTTCCGTTTTTGCTTACCAACAGAGCTACGGCGGCATCGCCGAAGTTCTGCTCGTAATCCGAACGAGGGTAACCCAGGCGGCAGTCAGCGGCAACAACGATTATGTTCTGCGCCGAGCCGCTGTTGACCGCATCTAATGCTGCTCTGAGGGCGGCGGTTCCGGCTCGTAGGCTATTACCGAAGTCGGCGGTGATTATATCCGGTTTCAAGTCGGCGGCAGCTGCCACCAGGGCGGCGCACTGCTTTTCCCGGAAAGGTGCTGTAGTTGAAGCGAAGTATAAGCCATCGATGCTATCGCGGTCGGTTCCGGCAAGGCAGTCGAGCACTGCCTCCACTGCCATGGTGACTGTGTCCTCGTCATTGTTGGATATGCTTCGCTCGCCGCCCAAAGATGCCCTGCCCCAGGCAGCGCCTATAGCATCCCGACTCAGCCGCCACAGTGGCACATAAGCCCCGTAAGAGATGATTCCCGACATCAAAAAGCCTCCTTATATCTTGTCTTAGTTGAATCCTGACTCGTGCCTGTCTTTTGTGACAGGCTGTGCAAGCCGATTTATGATGAAAGGCGATCTTTTTAAGTTTGTAAATCCGGCCCAGCCGGAAGCTTCGCATATTATATCACATGGTTCGGTTTCCGCGAAAATCTAAATGGGGTCTTGACAATGGCCGTACAGTATAGGAAGATAGGTTCCACTAATGTTTTAAAGGAGGCGTGTAATGTTTGACAAAAAATACAAATTCGCGGTGCTGTTTATCGCCGTGTTGCTTGTTCTGGGTCTGACCCTGCCGGCATGCACGTGCCAGAAACCGACTGAGACAGAGGGACCTTCGGCTCCACCAGGGCAACAAACTGAGACAGAGGGGCCGTCGGCTCCACCAGAACAACAAGCTGAGACAGAGAAGCCGCCGGCTCTTTCGTTCGAGGCTGCCGAGTATACCAACGCTGAATATGGTTTCTCCGTCAAGTACCCTAAAGATTGGGAACAGCAGCCATCGGAGACTACATTGTTCTACGCTGCAGCACCGGACCAGGTTCCGATATTGATGATTAGTGTTGCCGAGGGTGCTACTCTTGCTGATGCAGTTACTGCAGCGGTGGAAGGAACTGGCGGCTCAGGCGTTAAAATTAAGTCTCAGAGTGAGACAACTCTGGCAGATGGTACTAAGGCCACCCAGGGTAGAGGCACGTTCAAACATCCGATGGCTCCAATGATGACAATTGATGCCTTTGTTCTTGGAGCGATGAAGGGCAACAAGTGGATCATCGTTACGGTGGCTACTGTAGGGCTGCTGGCAAAGTTCGACGAAGCTAAGTTTTCAGAGATAGCGCACACACTGGAATTCAAATAAGGATTACTTGAGCATTTTACAGCTTGGATGCAGTCCCTATTGGTGAAATAGGGAAGGAGGGCTGCGTAGGGCGCGTTTTAAATAGCGTCTTATTAATCCACTTGCTATCCTCATAATGACACTACTATAGTGTCATTAATCTATCTGAGCGAGCTAATTGCTTTAACTGGTATGTCCTTGTTTGCGATTTTAAGAAGCTTGATGCTACAATGTGTTCGAAGCTATGGTACTTAGTGATAGGACAATTAAAGACGAGATTGCCAGAGGCAGGATTATTATTGAGCCTCTGAACCCAGATTGCATCCAGCCGGCTAGTATTGACCTTCATTTAGATAAAAAGCTCCTTGTCTTTAAACCACAACGGCTTCCTACCTACATAGACATCAGGCGCAATCTGGACCGCTTGAATGAGCTTGTGGAGCTCGATGAGGATAATGCTTTCTTCCTTAATCCCGGTGAGTTTGTGCTGGTCAGCACTTTGGAGTCGATTACTCTGCCCGATGACATAGTTGGAAGGCTTGAGGGAAAGAGCTCTCTGGGGCGGATTGGGCTTCTAATACACTCAACCGCTGGTTATGTCGACCCGGGTTGGCAGGGACATCTTACCATCGAGCTGTCCAATGTTGCCAAATTGCCGATTACCCTTTATTATAAGATGAAGATTGGGCAAATATCTTTTCTCAGGCTGACCACTCCTGCGGACAGGCTGTATGGGGCAGTTGAGTTGGGAAGCAAATATCAAGGTCAGACTGAGCCGACTGCCAGCAAATATTATGAGGACATTGTGAGGGGGTCATAAGTGTTAGCTCGCCCTAAAGATTTTATGGAATGCGCTTTATCGTTGGCTGGTTTAGCCTTAGGTTATACCAGTCCTAATCCGGCGGTAGGTGCTGTGGTAGTTAGAGACGGGGTTGTTGTGGGGTTGGGGCATACACAGCCGCTGGGTTCTGTTCATGCGGAGATAATGGCGCTTCGGCAGGCTGGATCGAGGGCTAAAGGGGCGACGATGTACGTTACATTAGAACCTTGCTGCCATCATGGGCGTACACCACCATGTACCCAGGCCATAATTGATGCCGGCATTGCTGAAGTCCATATGGCATTGATTGACCCTAATCCCTTGGTTTCGGGGAAGGGATTAAAAATGCTGGAAAAAGCCGAAATAAAGACTTTTGTCGGTCAGTGTGAGGAGGGAGTTCAGGAAATAAACGAGGGTTACATTAAGTTCATCACTACCGGTATGCCATTTGTGATTGCCAAATTTGCCATGAGCCTTGACGGCAAAATTGCTACTCAAAATGGCGATTCTAAGTGGATAAGTGGAGAGGAATCCCGGAAGTTTGTGTATTACCTGCGCCATATAGTTGACGCCGTTATGGTGGGAGCAAATACCGTAGTCGCTGATGACCCCCAGCTTTCAGCCAGGGGTTGCAGTGGTAAAGGCGGTAAGACTAAGCTGCAACCTTTGAGGGTGATTGTCGATGGTAAAGGTCGGACGCCACTATCGGCTCGGATTTTTGAAGAACCGGGAAAAACTCTTGTTGCTGTAGCCAAACCTCTTAATGCCAAAGCGGCGGAGGGTTTCAGAAAGACCGGGGCTGAGATTGTGGAATTGCCGGCTGAGAAAGATGTAATAGATTTGGGAGAACTATTAAGGCTGCTTGGGAAGCGAGAGGTTACCAGTGTTCTGGTGGAGGGGGGGAGTGGTCTCTTCGGCTCGTTGTTTGACCGAGGTTTGGTGGATAAAGTTTTGGCTTTCATCTCACCTATTATAATCGGTGGAGATGGAGCTAAGAGCGCTGTTGGTGGTAACGGTGTTAACACGGTTGTTGAGGCTCTCCGTCTAAATCGGGTGAAGATGATCGAATTTGGTGATGACATCTTGATCAGCGGCTATGTAGGTGGCAAATAGTAATGTTTACCGGAATAGTTGAAGAGATTGGAATAGTCAGAGGGATTAGCCCTGAGCGCTTTATTGTCGAGGCAAAAAAGGTGCTTGAGGGAACCAAGCCAGGTGATAGCATAGCTGTAAACGGAGCTTGCTTAACAGTGACCTCGATAGGTAAGGAAAACTTTTCTGTTGATGTTATGGCTGAAACGGTCCGGCGTACCAATCTTAGCAGGCTTCATTACGGCAACCCGGTGAATTTGGAGAGAGCTATGCCGGCTGAGGGACGCTTCGGTGGTCATTTCGTGCAAGGACATGTGGATGATGTCGGCAAAGTCCTGTCATTGCAGCCTGAAGAGAAAGCTGTTATTGCCAGGATTTCGGCGCCGGCTCTTTTGATGGCTTATGTGGTGAGCAAGGGCTTTATCGCCGTTGATGGCGTTAGCCTTACTGTTATCGACTGTGATGACTTTTCCCTTTCGGTTTCTTTGGTGACTTACACTCGAGAGCATACCATATTGGGTAGTACAAAGCCCGGAGACATGGTTAATCTTGAGGTGGATATTATCGCCAAGTATGTAGAGCGGTTTAGACAAAGGTATAATCGTGGTGTTCTGACGCCGGATTTCCTTGAGGAGCATGGCTTCTTAAAAGCGAGGTAAAGTTTAATGGAATTTGCTACTATCCCTGAGGCAGTCAAAGATATAAAAGCCGGCAAGTTTATAATTATTGTTGATGACGAGAACCGCGAGAATGAAGGTGACCTGGCGATTGCTGCAGAAAAGGTAACCCCGGAGGCAATTAATTTTATGGCTAAACATGCTCGTGGTCTAATCTGCTTGCCTATAATCGGTCATCGCCTGGATGAGTTAAGAGTGCCACTGATGGTTCAAGATAATACGGCCAAATTTTCAACAGCTTTTGGCGTATCTGTTGAGGCTAAACATAAGACTTCCAGCGGTATTTCTGCGCACGACCGCTCGGCGACTGTAAAGGTTGTACTTGACCCTAAAACTAAGCCTGAGGATTTAGCTCGCCCCGGTCACATGTTCCCCATTCGAGCTAGAGAGGGTGGTGTGCTGGTGCGTGCCGGGCACACCGAGGCAATAGTGGATTTAGCCAGGTTCGCCGGGCTTTACCCGGCTGGAGTCATTTGTGAGATTATGAATGAAGACGGTACCATGGCTCGTTTGCCTCAACTTGAAGTCATGGCGGATAAGTTCGGAATCAAAATTGTGAGTATAGCCGACTTGATAACTTATCGCCGTCGCAATGAGAAGTTGGTGGAAAGGGTGGCTGAAGCCAAAATGCCTACCAGATATGGCGAATTTGTCGTTATTGCCTACAGGAGCAAGGTTGATACAGATGAGCACGTGGCATTGGTTAAAGGCGATATATCCGGTGACAAACCGGTGCTGGTGCGTGTCCACAGCGAATGCCTGACCGGTGATGTTTTCGGCAGTCTGCGCTGCGATTGTGGTGGCCAAATCGCATTGGCGATGGAGAAGATTGTTGCCGAAGGACGTGGGGTCTTTCTTTACATGCGACAGGAAGGTAGGGGCATAGGATTTCATAACAAACTGCGGGCTTATGCTCTCCAAGACCAGGGCTTGGATACCGTGGAGGCCAATATCGCACTGGGTTTCGAAGCCGATTTGAGAGATTATGGCATTGGAGCGCAGATTTTGGCTGACTTGGGTTTGCATAAAATTCGCCTGCTGACCAACAACCCCAAGAAAGTAATCGGGCTGGAGAGCTATGGACTTCAAATAGTAGAGACTGTGGATTTGAGAACACAGCCAACTCCATACAATTTGGAATATTTGAAAACGAAACAGAAAAAGCTGGGACATCTATTAGAAGTAGATGAAGGCACCGAGGCTTAAGCTGTGAGTTAAGGAGGGTATTTATATGGCTAAGAACTATGAGGGCATGTTATTAGGGAAGGGGCTGAAATTCGGTGTGGTTGTTTCTCGCTTCAATGAAATCATAACGGCGAGGCTGCTCGACGGCGCAAAAGATGGTTTTCTGCGTCATGGCGTTAGTGAGCAGGATATAGATGTAGCCTGGACGCCAGGTGCTATGGAGATTCCTTTGGCAGCTAAGAGGCTACTGGAAAGAGGCAAGTACAATGCCATTATTTGCCTTGGAGCCGTGATTCGTGGCGGCACACCACATTTTGAGTATTTGGCTTCCGAAGTGAGCAGAGGCATTTCCCGAGTCAGCCTGGATAGCGGAGTGCCGATTATTCAAGGCATAATAACTTCGGATACTCTGGAGCAGGCTATCGACCGAGCCGGGGCTAAAGAAGGCAATCGTGGCTTTATGGCGGCATCAAGCGCCATCGAAATGGCGAATCTGCTTAAGAGCATCGGAAGCTAATAAGCTATTACGTAACCTTGTAAACATGGTCCCCGGCTCTTACGCGGTCGGGCACTTTAATACCAATAGCATCTCCGGTCTTGCCTTCGGTCACATTAAGGTTGTTAATCTGCATGGACTCAACAATGAGTTCGATGTCTGTGGTGTGTCCTTTGATGTGAAGCTTGTCGCCGACTTTTAATGTGCCGGTTAGGGTTATGCCCGCTACCACAGGCCTGGCGAAGAAGTCGCTTACATTCCCAATCTCAACCTCTGGCATCTAATGTCACCTCCTTTCTTATTTATTCCTCTTTAGTATATGTTTCTGTCTTAAATAAATCAATACCTCAATTGACATAAAGTCATGCGGTGTTGACAGCCTGCAGTCACAGGTGATAGTATTTCGAAGGTTCTGTGAGTGGAT
>Ga0315289_10014608_pt1 | contig 10953 bp, 8 predicted proteins | sample YL17G11_40_MG_FD_203452 | JGI IMG/M metagenome (GOLD analysis project Ga0315289, IMG submission 203452) | Sediment microbial communities from Yellowstone Lake, YNP, Wyoming, USA - YL17G11_40 | ecosystem: Environmental > Aquatic > Freshwater > Lake > Sediment | place: USA: Wyoming | collected...
AGGTAGAAGGGCACAATAAGTTGAATTCCACATGTTAAGAAAAATATACAATAGTGTAATACAAAATGCAAAAAGAATAAAGATATTTAGTGGTTCCATTCCAACCCCTATTTGAATTCCGATAACAGATATGATCAGCAGCATAATAACAGTGAGTGGGACAAATATAATCATGAATATTATTCGCCTTCCAAATCTTGTCCACGTGTTGTCACTGATGGTACCAATAACTGGGGGGATAATGATGCCGAGTAACTGAGTGATACCGATGACTATTCCTATAAAAAAAGCGGATGAATTTAAAAAAGCAGATTTTGCAAGGGGATCTAAAATCAACGGTATTACATTAGAGTTCAATGAAAGAACTAATCCTGCCCCAATAGAAGCAGAAGCAAGGGCTAATTTTTCTTTTCTTGATAACATGATTCTAATAACTTTATAAAATAAGTAGCATTTAAATTCATCGAATTATGTAAAATTCAGGTGAGAATTTTTATATAGTGTGAGGCAGCTACGGTAAAACAGTATGAAAGCTGATAAAAAAGTTGTAACCTTTGGCGAAGTTATGATGCGCCTCACTCCTCCTGATTTTCTAAGATTTACACAAGCTAGATCCTTCGATGTCATCTATGCTGGAGCAGAGGTTAACGTTGCCATAGCATTAGCAAATCTAGGCGCCCAAGTGGATTTTGTAACATGCCTTCCAGAAAATGACTTGGGAGATGCCTGTATAAATTACATACGCCAGTTTGGAGTAGGCACAAATCAAATAATTCGTAGCGAAGATCGTCTTGGGACTTATTTTATAGAAACTGGGGCGGTTCAGAGGGGCAACAAAGTGATCTATGACCGAGCAAACTCAGCATTTGCAAATATACAGCCAAAAATGATAGATTGGAATGAGATTTTCTCTGATGCACAATGGTTTCATTGGTCTGGTATAACACCTGCAGTTAGCAAGGGAACTGCTGAAACTTGCTTAGAGGCAGTAAAGAAGGCGAAAGAGATGGGGCTGACTGTTTCTTCTGATTTGAACTATCGTGGTAAACTCTGGAAATGGGGAAAAACTCCGGATGGAGTCATGTCAAATCTAATGAAACATGTCGATATCGTTATTGGAAATGAGGAAGATGCAGAGAAGGTATTTGGTATTAAAGCGCCTGGCGCAGATGTTTCTAAAGGGGAAATAGATGCCGAAAGGTACCGTTTCGTTACAAAAAAACTGTTGGAGCGTTTTTCAAACCTTCAAATAGCAGCAATTACGCTCAGACAAAGCATTAGCGCAAGCCACAATAGATGGTCAGCTGTTTTATATGATGGAAAAACTCTATATAAATCTCCCGATTACGACATCACCCATATAGTAGATAGGGTTGGAGCTGGGGACGCATTCTCTGCAGGTTTAATTTATAAGCTCATACGTGAAAACGATCGCCAAAAGGCTTTAGATTTTGCAGTTGCATTTTCTTGCTTAAAACATACAATATATGGAGATTCTTGTGTAATTAAATTGGAAGAAGTAGAAAAGTTAATGAAAGGAGTAACATCAGGAAGAATTTCTAGGTGATTATTTATGCCGAATTTTTTAAAACATGAAGTTGTTGGTGAAATATTAGAGATCGGGTTACTTCCCGTATTTTATAATAAAGATGCGAAAGTCGCAGAGAAGATCATTCAAGCATGTGTTGGTGGTGGAGCTACAGTCATTGAATTTACCAACCGTGGTGATTTAGCACATGAGGTTTTTAGTGAACTATCAAAGTGGAGTCAAAAAGAATTGCCTGGTGTAATTCTTGGTGCTGGTACTATCATAGATCCTAGCACTGCAGGTCTCTACATAAACTGCGGAGCAAACTTCATCGTTGGTCCTGTTTTCAACCCAGACGTAGCGAAGATTTGTAACCGCCGCAAGGTAGCCTATATTCCTGGCTGCATGACGCCATCTGAGATTTCTGCGGCTGAAGAGATGGGTATAGACATAGTGAAGGTGTTCCCAGGAAATGTTGTGGGCCCTGAATTCATAAAGGCTATTCTTGGCCCATGTCCTTGGTCTAGGTTAATGCCATCCGGTGGGGTTGAGGTTACTCGTCAGAACATCTCTTGTTGGATTAAGGCAGGTGCAGCTGCATTAAATATCGGTTCAAATTTGATTAAAAAAGATTTAGTGAAAGCAGGCAATTTTAACGGCATAAAAAAACTAGTTGAGCAATGCATTGGTTGGATAAAGGAAGCAAGAGAAGCAATCGCCTCTCCTTAAAAAGGTATATTATCATACCAATTATCTTTTGCAGAGTATGAAAACTTAGCTGTATTGAGGTGGAAAATTGGTGAAAACAAAGAAAATGCAGCTTCATATTGACAAGGATTGGTTTGTTGATGATCACGGCCGACGAACTCTCCTTCGTGGTGTAAATTTTGCAGCATCTTCAAAAATACCTGTCAAACCCAACGGAGCCACACATATTAAAACAGATTTTAGTAATCACAAAGATGTTTCTTTCATCGGCCATCCTATTTCTTTGAAAGAGGCTGAAGAACATTTTACTCGGCTAAAACACTGGGGGTTTAATTGTTTAAGATTTTTAATTACTTGGGAGGCAATCGAACATGCAGGTCCTAAACAGTATGACACAGAATTTCTTGATTATATTGAAGAGATTTTGAAGATTACTGGAGAAAAAGGATTCTATGTGTTTATTGACCCGCATCAGGATTGTTGGAGTCGTATGAGTGGAGGCGATGGAGCACCAGGTTGGACATTTGAAAAAGTCGGAATTGATTTTACAAAGTTTCACGAAGCAGGTGCTGCCTGGCTAATGCAAAATCGCTATGATCTCAGTAATCCAAGTGCATATCCATTAATGTCTTGGTCTCAAAGTAGAATCCAGTTTGGATGCGCAACGATGTTTACTTTATTTTTTGGAGGAAAAGATTTTGCCCCATCTTTTATAATCGATGGACAGAATGTACAGGATTACCTGCAGTCTCATTATATCAATGCGTTCAAGCAAATCGCGATTCGTACAAAAGGCATGGCTCATGTTCTTGGATTTGACTCTCTCAACGAACCAACTGTTGGCTTTATTGGTTTAAAACTTGATGGATCAAATATTAATCTAAATGAAACAATTGGATATGCATTTACTCCAATTAATGCAATACTAACTGGAGCTGGATTTACCCAAAAGGTGCCATTTAAAGAAGTAAAAGGCCTAGGAATTAAAGAGACTTGCTGCGAGGAAATAAATCCAAAGCGGGTTTCTTGCTGGTTTAGTGGATTTGAGGATGTCTGGAAAAAAGAAGGAGTCTATGGTCTAGATGAAAATAAAGAACCTACAATAATAGATAATGACTATTTTGTTGAGAGAAATGGAAAAAAGGTAAATTATTTCCGAGATTATTTATCCCCATTTATTCGCAGGTATGGTGAAGAACTTCGAAGCATTAATCCAGATACAGTTATATTTTACGAGGGACCAGCAGAAACAATACTAAAAGGCAAGGGCATAGAATTTGTGCTTCCCAGCAATGTTGTTAATGCTCCACATTGGTATGATGTTGCGACTCTTGGCCTTCATCGTTTTATGGACAAGTTTAGCTATGATTTTATAGAAGGTAGACGACTATTTGGAGGAAGAGCAATAAAAAAAGCTTTTGTTAGACAAATGGCAACACTTAAAGTAATGGCAGACAAATTTTCCAGTGGCAGTCCAACTATTATCGGTGAATTTGGTTTACCTTACGATATAAACAAAAAAATTGCATATAAAACATTTAAGGGCAACCCGCAAAAAGCTTGGGCATCACATACAAAAGCTCTTTCTTGGTACTACGATGCTCTTGATGCAAACCTACTAGGTTCCTGCCAATGGAACTACAACCCGGAAAATTGCAATGAATGGGGTGATTTATGGAACCTGGAAGATTTTTCTATATTTTCTCGCGATCAACAAACTGTCGATTGGCAAAAAGATATAAATTCAGGTGGAAGAGCTATTACGGGGTTCTGCCGCCCTCATTTTATATCTGCTGCTAGTACGCCATTAAAAATGGAATTTAACGTAAAAAAAGGGACATTTTTATTTGAATTTGATGGAGATGCATCTATTAAGGCTCCGACCACGATTTACGTTCCCAAGATTCAATACCCAAATGGATTTGATATCACCGTTTCTGAGGGAGATATAAAAAAAGATGACGAGCAACTTGTTTCAATAAATATTCACAAGAACGGTCCACACATTGTTAAAATATCTAGAAATTAAGAACCAATAAAATTTTACTCAACCTTTTGAATTTTCCCAGTTTTTACAGATTGATATGCACACAGAGCAATTTTCAATGCCTCTCTACCAAGTTCGCCTGTTACTAGAGGCGCTTTATCCTCACGAACACAGTCCACAAAATGCTCCACCTCATTTTTAAAAGAAATACCGTAATAACCAGGAAATGGAGCGTGTTCAACCTGGGGTTTTACCCATCCTTCCGTTTCGTAACCTTCTTTGTGTGAAGAATACATCAAAGGCTGCTCCCACATATGATCTTCGATGATGGTACCTTCTGTTCCATAAAGTTCAAGCCTATTGGTTGGTTCGCTCACAACACAGCAACTTAAATCTACTTCGCCCAGTGCCTCATTTTTAAATTTAAGTAAAACCGCTGCAGTATCATCATTATCTGTTTCTACTTCACACGCAAGCTTTTCTGCAAAGGCAAATACGCTTTTTACTTCTCCAACGATCCATCGTAGAACAAAAAAGCGGTGTACTCCCATGTCAAGTAGTGATCCAACTGCTTCAGGTGACGTCTTCCATGTACCAGAAACAACTGGCACATCACCAACGACTTCGTAGGCTTTGGCAAGGAAAATACGACCAATTACTCCTTTATCAACAAGTTCTTTTGCCAACTGATGTGCAGGAATAAACGCATGGTTCTCAGCAACCATGAGTTTCACTCCAGCTTTTTTAGCTGCTGCAATCATTCTGTCAGCATCTTTAAGAGTAGTTGCTATAGGTTTTTCCACTAGTACATGTTTTCCAGCCTCAGCCGCTGCAACAGCTGCTTCAGCATGAAGATGATGAGGTAAACATATATCCACAATTTCTACATCTTTACGACGTAGAAGATCATGATAATCTGTGCAAGCATCAGCTTTGTACATAGAAGCATTGGTCTCTGCACACTCTTTGTCTTTATCACATATAGCTATAAGTTTAGCTTTTTCTTTAATTGAATTATAACAGTCAACATGAAGACAACCAGCAGAACCCATGCCTATAACAGCAACGCCAATTTTTCGCAAATCAAACCACCTACTTACGAATCATAAACCTTATATTTAGAAACTCTCTCATTTTTATTTTACAAGGAGGGTTTGGTCTAGAGTCGATATTCTCTCGCATCCAGATTTTTTAACTAAATAGGTATCCTCCATTCCTATTAGTCTATTGTTATATGGTTCAAATGGCGCCCAGAATTCAAGGTCAAAAACCATACCCTGCTCAAAAACCCTTTCAGAAGATATCATGGGATCAAAAAGATGAATCTCCTCACATCGCAGACCAACACTATGACATGTCGGGAAGAGCGGAACTTCTTCACCCATTTTTTCAAAAGCTTCAGTTGCCATATTTAGTATATCTAAGGTACCAACACCAGGTTTTATAGCATCAGTACATTTCTTCTGCACATCAACTATTTCACCGATAATTTTCTTTACACTAGCGGGAATCTCGCCAAGTACTGCATGGCGACTAACATCAGAAAAATATCCTTTGTAGATTGCCCCGATATCAAATCTTGTCATTTCATTTTTCTTCATCTTCACGCCTGTTCCTGGTGCTTCAGGGTCACTTGCTCCCAAGCTCATTGTTACATGATCCCATCCTGATGCTCCTTCCTTTATCATAGTGGTCTTTGCTACTTTCAAAAGTTCGATATCGGTTATACCTTCTCTTAGTTCATCAAACATTGCAATTATTGTTTTTTCAGCAATATGTGTTGATTTCTTTATACGATCTATTTCCTCAGAAGATTTAATAAGTCTTAATTCTAGGAGGATATCGTCAGCTGTTTCGAATTTAGCATTGGGAAAAGAATTTTTTAAGCCTTCATATTGATACAAAGGAATCGCACTTTCTACAGCAATTGTTGGTTCTTGTATACCAGCCTCCTGTATTATAGCTGCTAGAGTTTCAGTGGCTTCGGCTTTATTAAAAATACCTCGAAAATCTTTAACCCATGTAAAAGCTGGATCAAATATCGCCCAAGTAATCACGCTTTCTTCTCCATCTTTACGGACAACTACCATTGTTGGGACTAAATTTGAAAGAGAAAACAAAATGGGGTTATTTTCTGCGTGTCTCACAGGTAAACCTGATGTATAAAATACGTTTTCAGGAGATGATGCAATGAGAAAATCAATGCCTTTTTTTTCCATTTTTTCTGAAAAACTTTTTTTATTAAAACCAATTGGTTGCATAGTTTCTTTGATAGATGTTCTCTATTTAAATTTTTTTTTAAAAAACCATAAGAACACCAGAACATATAATGCCTCCTATTTGAGGCTTTGATTATGGGTAATCTATATGTATTGATTGGTTTTGATGTTGAACATGATGCTGAGCCTTTTTCAGATGCTTGTGAGGGTGTGAAAAAAGGGATACCTCCTATTCTTGATGTTTTAGATGAACTCGATATTCATTGTACGTTTAACATTCTTGCAAATATTATCGATGATAACTTTGATGTACTCAAGCAAATTAAAACACGTGGTCATGAGATAGGATGTCATTCCTATGATCATGAAGCTTTAGCGTTTCTTTCTGATGAGGATATTCACTGGAGGGTTGAAAAAGCTACCCAGGTGATCCAAAAGAAGTTTGGAGAGAGCCCTATTACTTTTCGTGCTCCTTATTTGTTGGGTAATACTTTTTTGATAAAAACACTTGATGAGTTTCATTATCTTTTAGATTCATCGTATTTAATTGCTCATCATAGAACGCAGATGTTGCCCTATCATCCATCAGAAAATGACTGGACTTCAAAAGGAGATTTACATATTTTAGAATTACCAGTTTCAGCAGATCCATGTGTTGATGACCCTGAAAAAAGTGATCTATGGCCCTGGTGGCGGATTATTGGTGCAAAGGACGCGAAGCGTAAAATCAACCATTTAATCACGAAACAGGAGGAACATGGAAAAACAAAGGTTATTACTTTTTATCTTCATCCATGGGAGTTCATCGATCTTGAAAAAACAGGGGTTGATCTACCAGATGAGCAGAAAGAACGGATATGTGGTGGAACTGGGGAAAAAGCCATAGCAAATTTCAGGGAGATACTAGTTTGGTTGAAAAAACAGAAAAGCGCATCCTTTATGACCATGAAAACATTCAGAACAATATGGGATGAACTGCCTGAAAAATAAACAAACATTTTCAGAGTTTTAAAACAACTTTTATAGCGTTTTCTTTTTTTTCATCTAAAATATCGAAACCTTTGGCAATATCATTTAGTGGTAAAACATGTGTTATGAGAGGTTTAACCTTTACTTTTCCTGATGCAATTAGTTTCAATGCTTGTTTAAAGTCATCTGAGGTATATCCATATGAGCCTTGGATCATTATTTCTTTTACCGCAACATTTAGCATGTTCAGCTCCATTTTATCCTGAAACATACCAATTAAGGTAACACATCCTCCGCATCTTACAATTGATAATGCTTGTTGCACGGTTTCTTGTAGTCCAACTGCTTCGAACACAACATCGACGCCACCAAAATCAGAACTGATAGTTTTAAGTGGATCATCATTTTTTGTATTTATCACCGCATTGGCACCAAGGTTCTTCGCTAAATCTAGAAGGTAATCATAAACATCAGTTGTAATAATTTTACCAGCTTTACAGTTCCTTGTTACTTGCAAAGTTAGTAAACCAATCGTACCAGAGCCGATGATAAGAATCGTATCACCTTTTTCGATTGGAGTGATATTAACCGCATGAACAGCAACGGCAAGTGGTTCAGTAAGCGCAGCTTCTTCAAAAGAGACATTATCTGGTAGCTTATGACACTTATTTTCAATAACAGACACATATTCAGCAAACGCACCGCTTAACTGTAAACCAATAAGTTTCCTATTCTCACAGACATTGGTTTTTCCTATTTTACATGGTTTACATCTCCCACAAGAAATAAGTGGTTCTACAACAACTCGTTCACCATTTGAAAATCTTTTAACTTTTTTTCCAATCTTGATGATTTCTCCACTAAACTCATGTCCCATAACTAGTGGTGGTTTCCTTCGTTTTGACATTCCTTTATACGCATGGAGATCTGAACCACATATTGCCACAGCTTTTACTCTTACAAGAACTTCATCGTCTCTTATTTCTGGTCTTGGTGTATCCTCAATTCGTACGTTTTTTCCACCATACCAAACTGCAGTTTTCATAAACAATCATCTCATAGTTTTTTTAATACCTCTTTGTTGACAAGATTTGTTGGAATCTTCTCTTGTAAACATTGGAGTACTTGTTCAGCAGCGACACGTTGCACCTCATCAACCGCATCTTCTGAATACCATCCCATATGCGGAGTAATAATAACATTATCAAGACCTAGAAGAGGGTTATCTTTTCTAATAGGTTCTTGTTCTAAAACATCTAAACCAGCACCAGCAATTTCTTTTCCCAAAAGAGCTTTATACAATGCTTTTTCATCGACAATACCACCACGAGCACAGTTAATCAAAATCGCTGTCTTCTTCATTTTCTTTAGCTGATCGGTACTAATCATATGTCTGGTTTCATCATTAAGGGGAACATGTAATGTAACAATATCAGATTGCTTAAGGAGTGTCTCATGATCAACTCTTTTTGCGTTATATGTCTTAAAAACATCAACAGGAATATAAGGATCACAAGCAAGAAGATTTACATCAAATCCTTTGATACGCTTGGCTACTTGTCGACCTACTCTTCCTAGACCAATGATGCCAATGGTTTTACCTTTGATCCTTGTAATCGGATGGAATTTTTTCCAATCCCACTCGAGTTTTTTAATACTTTTATCAACAAAAAAAAGTTTTCTAGTAAGCGCAAGCATTAAAGTAATCGTATGATCTGCGACATCACAAATATCATACACCACGTTGGTAACAAAGATACCTTTTTTTGTCGCAGCATCCAAAGATACGTTGTCTACACCGATACCATACCTCGCAATAATTTTTGTATTCTCCAGGTTTTCAATCACCCGTGGTGTCATTTTTGCATACTGGTTCAATATCGCATCTGCATCTTTACAATTTTTTATTAGTTCTTCTTCTGTTTTACATTGAAATTTCACAAGTTCAACATTAAGTTTTGATAAAACCTTTTTTTCGCTATCAAATGATGGGTATTCTGCATCAGTGATTGCTACCTTAAATTTCTTATTTGACATTTGTACTCACTTCTTTTTTTATTTACATCAAGTCTTTTGGAGGGTTTCCGTTTTTATCCCATTTTCGTAGTTTGTAGTATTCATTGAGCATGGTTTCAAAATTTTCTTTTTTTACCACGTTTCCATCATATTGACCTTTTTTTAGTGGCTCAACCATAAATCGATTGGGTAAATAATCATCGTTTCTTGTCATCCCCTCTCGTATGTTAAACCATCGGCATAAATTGTTTATGCGTTCACCAGTTTTAACCAAGTCATCTTTGGTGATTTTTTTCTCTGTTATCATCGAATACAGCTCTGCAAGGTTTTCCCAGTATATTGGTCCCATTACTGGATATGCTACAAACCGGCAGAATATCATCGAATCGCACACTGAGTAGAAATCTTCTAAATCTTTTACCATCTCTACTTTTCCTTCCATGCCTACCATATCAGGTCTATATGCGATACTTCTTAGATGGCAAGCACCTCGATCTGAGGTAACATATGATAGCGCCATCTCTTCGGTCGCCCGGGGATCGTATCCTGGTAGTTCTAATCCTTTTACATGAACAGCAAATGGTTGGGAACCCTTGATTTTTTCTGAAGCTTTTTTTACACCCTCTGCAAAAATATCTCCTATTCCTTTTCGATACGCTATGTTGCTGATCATTGTAATGATTGCTTCATGATTTCCAAACTCACAGTTAACACCATCAAGCTGTTTTTTTGTGATTAATCCTTTGCTATAGCATTCCATCCCAAAAGCAATGACGTTACCCGCGGAAATAGTATCCATCCCCAGTCGATTACACATCTCGTTTGCTTTTGCAATTGACTCTAAATTTTTATTACCACATAGCGATCCAAGAGCAAACAGTGTTTCATACTCAGGTCCACTAACATGAGTTCCTGCATATGGGCCATCTTTTACTTCAGAAATATTTTTACATGCTACGATACATGCTTGGCAGCTTCTTTTCTTGACAATGATTTTTTCTTTCATCCGATCAAGATTAATTTGCTCTGCTCCATCAAATTCACCCTCAGTCCAATCTCTTGTTGGTAAAGCACCCATGTAGTGCGTCAACATTAACGTCTCAGGGGTTCCATCATTTAAAATACCTCGGTCTTTGAGTTTTTCATTGATATCTTTTTTAAACGCTTCGATTTCTTGTTGTTTTTTGATTTCTTTTTTCTTTGTCCCGTGGACAACAACTGCTTTTATTTTTTTTGATCCCATCACTGTTCCTACACCAGCTCTTCCCAGGAGAAATCCTTCTGCATGAGTGATACATGCATATTTCACGAGATTCTCTCCAGCGGGTCCTATGGAAACCACTTGAAAGGTTTTCCCATGTTCTCCCTTTACTATTTTTTCAGTTTCAAACGTATCTTTACCCCATAAGTCACCAGCATCTTTTATGGTAACAGTATCATCATCGACCACTAGGTACACAGGTTTCTTCGAAATACCTCTTATTACAATAAAGTCGTATCCTGTTTTCTTGAGCATAGGCGCAAAA
>Ga0315289_10014609_pt1 | contig 10953 bp, 12 predicted proteins | sample YL17G11_40_MG_FD_203452 | JGI IMG/M metagenome (GOLD analysis project Ga0315289, IMG submission 203452) | Sediment microbial communities from Yellowstone Lake, YNP, Wyoming, USA - YL17G11_40 | ecosystem: Environmental > Aquatic > Freshwater > Lake > Sediment | place: USA: Wyoming | collected...
GCGGGCTAAGCTTATGTGAGGTTTTTGATTTATTACCTCTCGGACTTTCGTTTCTAGAAATCCATCTCGTTATTGATGAAGATCGTTGACAGTCTTGGTTCTATCGAACGGGGGTGACAGGGCAAGGAAACAAAATCACTACATGAGCTATCCAGCTCGTTTCAAGCCGTGGAATGCCAAAATTCTGATAATATATGCACGTGGTTCGCAAAAAAGCCATGCGGAGAAGTTTAAGCTTATTGATCATCCTGGCGATCGTCCTGGTCGTGTCACCCGGCGCTCTTGCGGGCGTTCATAATTGGGACGGAGGGCACGACGTCCTGGGTTGGGACGGCCCCGCCCAGGCCGCCTATTTCGCTGAGGGTACCACCCGCGGCGGCTTCGAGGAATACCTGCTTCTCCGGAACCCGCAGACGGACACCTCCCTGGTTACCATCACCTACAGCTTTCCGCCCCCGGCGCAGCCCATGACACAGAACCTCGTGCTCGAAGCGGGCGCCGGCGCGTCTATATGCGTCAACGACGCGGTCGGGCCGGACAGGGACGTGTCGGTGATCATGGTGGCGCAGCCCGGTATCATCGCCGAGCGGCAGGTCTATTTCAACTACAAGGGGATATGGACGGGGGGACACGCGAGCAGGGGTGTGGCAGCGCCTTCGCCCGTCTGGTACTTCGCAGAGGGGACTACCAGGGCCGGGTTCCAGGAGTGGCTCTGCGTGCAGAACCCCTGGGACAGGGAAGTGATCGCCGCCATCACGTACATGCTCGCTGACGGGCAGAACATCAGGGAATACCTGGTCCTTCCCTCGTTGAGCCGGAAGACGGTGGACGTGGCCACGCAGGTTGGTGCCGACAGGGATGTATCCGTGATGATCGAGGCGCCGGAACCTGTCGTCGCCGAGCGCCCGATGTACTTCGACTACAAGGGCGCCTGGAGGGGAGGCCACGACACCGCCGGTGCGCCTGCGCTTTCGAGGGAGTGGTACTTCGCGGAGGGTACTACGAGGGCGGGTTTCGAGGAGTGGCTCTGCATACAGAACCCGGGGAACGAGACGACCGCGCATGTCGAGTACCTGTTCCCCGGCGGAGAGCGGGAAGTACGCGACTATCCCCTGGTGGCGAACGGGCGGACCACCGTGTTCGTGAACGGGGAGGTCGGGCCGGAGAAAGACGTCTCCATCAAGGTCACGAGCGCGGCGGAGATAATGTGCGAGCGGCCGATGTACTTCAACTACCACGGTTCGATCGAAGGCGGACACGTGGTCATCGGCTCCACCGGCAAGGGGGAATCGTGGCTGTTCACCGCGACCGCGGCGGGCGCCGGCTTCTCCTCGTACCTTTGCCTTATGAACCCCGGTGACGACTGGAGCCCGGTGGCGGTTGAGATATTCGGGGATGGGGACATGAGCCGCAGGAACGAGTTCTTACTGGGGCCTCACACCAGGCACACGATCGACTTGAACGCGGAGTCGGCCGGGATGGGGACGACCTGGGTGAAGGTGTCCGGCGCCTCCGGCATCGTTGCCGAGCGCCCGACATACTTCACATACGAGCCAAAAGTCGTGTCCGATTCCGCCACCTTCGCGACCTGGAACGGCGTGGAGCTGAAGAGCCCGATCCGGTACCCGGACCTCCTGGGATGCATTTTCCACGAGGCCTCGGCCGAGGGAAGCGACGGAAAGCCGAACGGCACACAGGCTCTTCAGCCGGTGGGGCAGTGCATGCGTGACGACAACCCGGCCGCCTGTTTCCCCGGCGTCAACCTCGCGACCGACGGCGACCCCGCTTACTTCATAGAGGAGAGCCGGAGCAGGGGTAATTTCTCGACCACCGCCTGCGACGTGCAGTCCAAGGCAGGGGCCGAGGTGCTGTCTCCCGTCGACGGGACCGTGCTGGCCGCGGAAAGCTACCTGCTCTACGGGAAGTACCCCGACCTGAGGGTCAAGATACTGATAGACGGTCATCCCGGCTATCATGTGGCCGTCCTGCACATGGCCTCGCTTGCGGTCTCTAAGGGCCAGAGGGTCGAGGCGGGGAAGACGGTCATCGGCACCGTGCGGGACCTTGTCCCTTATTTTCACAGCGGCCCAAATGACTACACCCGCGAAGAGGGAAACCACGCCCACATCCAGATAAACTACCGCCCGGACGTGAGCTTATCTTCGTATAGCCCGTAGTCATCGTTGCCCGGCATGCTTATCCCAATGCCTTGTTTCACGAACCTTTGGTTAGTGTAGATAACCGTGTAAACAATATTGTAGACATATTTGTAATAACCATTGTATACTGATCATTGGAGGTGAACACGGTGAAGAATGAATCGACGACTATCCGAATATCAAGGCCCTCAAAGCTGGCGCTGCAGGAGATTGCACAAAGGATCGGGTCAACACAGATAGACGTACTGGCCGAGGCAATAGAGGAGTACAGAAAAGCGGTGACACTAACCGCCGTCAACGAATCATTTGCAAGGTTGGGGGAAGATGAAGAAGCGCATCGAGGGTACAGAGAAGAAATGGAAGAATGGGACCGGGCGCTCAATGATGGGCTGGAGGAGTACCGATAATGACGCTACTATCACGTTCAGAGATATGGTATGCGTCTCTTGATCCAAACAAGGGAAGAGAACAGGCGGGGGAAAGACCTGTGTTGATAATATCAGATGACCGCTTCAACAGAGGGCCCGCAGGTTTGGTTGTAACTGTGCCGTTGACCACCAGTGACAGAGGTATCGTTTCTCATATCCCGGTAGGGCCACATGAGGGTGGTTTGAAAAAGAGAAGTTTCATAATGTGCGAGCAGATAAGGTGCATATCCAAGAGCCGTCTTGGGCCCCCCCTGGGCAAAGTGAAATCGGAAACTACGAAACAAGTCGAAGACATGGTCAGGATCATTCTTGGCCTGTGAGTCAAGTACCTATGCCCGATTCCATCAAGAGCAACACACTCTACTGGCTGTCACGGCCATCTCCACATGCGTGAGACGACCTTACGGCCCAGGAACTTGTTCTTGAGCCTTCTGCCTATCCTGACCGGGTTGCCGCTTGAATAGACCTCCACGTCCCTTGTCAGGCGGGACAGCCTGAAGAGTGAAGAGGAAAGGCTTCTTTTTGCCATGGTTGCCTCCTGTTCGACGTAAATAAACTAACACAAGGCTACGACAATTTCGCCTACCTTTGCCTGAGGGCACTCTGCCAGGGGTCGGAGAGCTCACGCCTCCAGGTATAGCCCTCATCGGGTGAAACCTCGTCGGGGCAGTTGATTAGGCCGAAACCGAAGGAGCCCGAACCGGGCGGTATGTACTCTCCCCGGTAGCACCAGATAGTCCACGCGTACCCGCGCTCGTTCCAGACGCTCATCATGTCGGAGACGAGGTTTGTGGAGGATTTGTCGCCCGGGCGCGACATCGAGCCGAACTCACCGATGAAAATGGCCGCATTATGTTTCTTTGCCCAGTCGCCGAACGCGCGGTCCACGTCTTTTTCAAGCGTGCGCCTGTTCCATGCTTTGAAGGTCTCCCTGCACCAGTCTATGGCGGCGCCTGCTTCACCTGAGAGCGTTTGCGCCTTGACCCATGCCCCGACCTTCACCCGGTCCCCGGGCTTTACTCGGATAAAGACCTTGTCGAACTGGATCCCCTCGTCCTGCCCGCATGAGAACCACTGCCCGCTGCCCTCTACGTGGAGGCATCCCGGCTCCGAGTGCCCCTCGGAAGGCTCCCGGTTCGCCTCAAAGCTCGATGCCTCTTCTTTTGTCAGGAACCAGGCGCGCGGCATGCCTGGGCGCCCCTCGCTCTCCTCGCTCATGGAGGCGTTCACCACCCCGCGGGGTTCCCCGTTGACCGTCACGGAGACGTCGTCGAAGTAGGCGTCCGTAGAGCCCTCCCACCCGAAGAGGCTGACCATGGCGACGTCGGCGCCTTCAGGCGCGGTGGCAGTTGTCCCTACGCTTCTCCATTCATCCGACGGCTCCGAGACGGATTCCGTGGGGTCCGCCCCGCTCAGGTACTCGAGTTCGTCCGGGACCTCTCCCGGGAAGGTCACGTCGGTGCGGGCCGGCGTATCCCCGTACCAGTACTCTCCCTGGTGGCTGACGACCATCGGCTCGTAGTAATGGGGGGAGTAGAGCACGCGCGCGTCACCAATGTCGCGCAGTTCCTCGTGGTTCATGTCGGGCTCGATTATGATGAGGTGTCGCCTGTCGATCCTCTCGATCGATTTGACGAGTCTTTTCGCGAGGTCCCACCACTGTTCGGATTCGGGCGGGGCCGGCTCGGTGAAGATGTCGTAACCGAGGAGGGCCGGCTCGTTCTTGAAGTCACCGGCGATCAGGTTCCACAGCGCCTCCAGGTCATCCGCGTTTTCGGGTGAGTCCCAGAACTCCCCCGTGATGGGGTCTATGTCCTCCTCGCCCGGCGGCACGTGCATGTCGAGCACGGAGTAGATGCCGTTGTCCGCGCACCATCGGACGACACGCTTGAGCCAGGCGCGCCCGGACGGCTTCCAGGCGCACTCCTCCGGCAGGCGGCTCACCTGTCTCCAGTGGAAACATATGCGGACGAGGTTCACCCCTCTATCGGCGAGGTCTTCGATGCTTTGCTCGGTTATGTATTTCTCGGGGGAGGCGACATCCAGATAAAAAGCGAGGTTCACTCCCCGCAGGGTGAGGGGCTTTCCGTTTGATGTCGCGACGAGCCTGCCGTCCTTCAGGCCCACCCGGGGGAGCCCGGCCTGCCGGATTCCCCCGCCCCGAGTTCCGCACGAGAGCGCAGGGATGCAGAGTAGAAACGCAATTGCTGTTGAGGCCGCAGCCTTCAGCCTGAAGGGCATGTTCATCGCTTCACCTTTTCGGGGGTCAACTCAAAATAGCAAATCGGGGCATCTGCGGGCAACCTTGATACGGCATCCGGTTGGCGGTGACCCCGGTCGGTGAAATAAAATGGAGGCGCGATGAAGAAGTGGAAGCTGGCGCTGTACATAGTGGGCATTGTACTGCTCATCCTTATTCTTGCGTACGCCGGCATCGCCGCCGTCATATATACATCTGTCGGCGGGTTCCCGACAAAGGGCGCCAAGTATCCGACCCCCCACGTAAGGAATCTCGTGTGGCCGACGATCGGGTACCCGGCCCTCGTCGCGCCGGGCGGGCTTATCGAGGCGGAGGTCGACCTGGAGCGCGGTCAGGCGGAGCGGGCATCCGGCTGGCAGGCGTTCATCAGGCCGGCGCGAAAAGCGCTTTCAGGCCTTTCCTACCGGTTAGATCTGAAGAGGGCATGGATGGCGGTCTCCAGGCGCTGGCCCAGGGGGACCCGCCGGGGCGGTCGCAGTGGGATCTGGCACGTAGAGCTGGGGGTCCCGGCCGATGCCGTCCCCGAGCTCTATGACCTTACCGTCGAGGCGGATACCCCGGGCGGCCGCGTGAGCGATGGCCAGGCCCACTCGGTGTCGGTCGTCGAGAACTTGAAAGACGACTTCACGTTCATATCGCTCGCGGACATACACGTCCACAAGAGGGACATCACCGGGTTCGCCCAGAAGCAGACGGACAAAGGCATATCGCCCGACGGCAAGCCTGTTTTTTTCGAGCGCGCCATCGAGCAGATCAATCTCATAAGGCCGGACTTCGTGGTGATGCTGGGCGACTTCATCCGGGCGCAGGACGCGCCGGGCGACTACCAGTACGAGTTCGAGAGATTTTTCGGGGAACTGGCCAGATTAGAGGTCCCTACGTTCATGGTCCCCGGCAACCACGACCTTTACGTGAACGAGGTCGACGGCCTGAGGGTCTGGCAGGAGAACATCGGCCCACCCTGGTACTCTTTTGACGTCGGCGCCTTCCACTTCACCTGCGCCGATACCTGCGATTGGCCTTATCCGGACCGCATTGTGATGGAGAAGTTGGGCCTCTTCGTCTATCCCCGGAAGTGGCAGGGACAGATCCTCGACGCGAAGGATGAAAAGGACCCCTCAACCTACACGGGTCAGCTCGCCTGGATGAGGGACGACCTTTCCGCCCACCAGCGCTCACCCCTTCGCCTCGTGCTCCTCCACCACGACCCGTACAGGCCCGGCGGCGAGGGGATGGCGTTTGACAACGAGAGGTTTGCCCTGTTGTTCAGCCTCGGCGGGCGCGGAGAGGGGAGATACGCCCTGCAGGAACTCGCAAAGCGCTACCGCGTGAACATGGTCCTGTCCGGCCACATCCACAGTGACTACGTGGGGCGGGCCCCGTGGGCAAGCGGCGATGGGGAGACGGTGTACGCCAACCAGACCTGCACGTATTACGACGAGGGCGGCATGTCCGACAAGTACCCGGGCTACAGGCTCTTGAAGGTGGAAGGGGGGCGTGTAACCGGTTTTACGTATCTCGACGACTTCCACTCGATGCCCTTCTACGACGGTTCGGTATTGAAAGGGGAGACAGACCTGGACCACCTCGACCGGCCGGCCCTGGAGGCGACCGGCGGGGCGGCAGGTGCGGCGGGCGGCGGTAGTTCCCTCGAGTGGGATGTCGCGAGCTACCTGGGTGTTCCCGTTGAGCTGCGGGGACTAGTTGCGGCGGCAGGGCCTTCCGGATACTCGGTACAGGGAGGCGGGGTATACCGCACGGTGAAAATACCCGGCGGCAACCAGGTACTGCTATACGTGAAGACGACCGTGCCTGGGGGAACGCCCGGAAAAAGCGCCACAGAGCCGGGAACGCCGGCCCGGGTCATGATATCGGTTAAGTCGGGCCCTCCTTGAGGCCTTACTTCAGCTCGAATGTGACCCTTACCCGTACGGTGAACTCGTTCTGGCCGGTTGTGACCGGCACCTCCCCGTCCCCTGCGCCCGCTCCCCCGATCGGCTCGTAGCCCGTCTCCTCTAAAACCGATACTACCTTACCGAGCTTGCGCCCGGACGCGGCGGCAGCCGCCTCGGCCTTCTTCCTCGCGTTGTTTATGGCTTCCTTCAGACCGGCCGCCTGCGCGGCCGCTTTCGCCGTCGTTACCATCTCGAGTGTATCCACCGAGTTGGCGCCCGCCGCCAGCGCGGTCTCGATGATCTGGCCCGCCATATCAACCTTTTTTGTGGTTACCCTTATCCTGTTGGTCGCGGAGTATCCTATGATCTCCTCCGTCTCGCCTTCGAATTCCGGTTGGCTGTACTCTGGATATACCTCGACCGTCTCCGTCTTCAATGATTTGTCATCGAGGCCGAGCCCCTTCAGCGCCGCCAGCACGGCCTGCACCTTCTGGTTGTTGGGAGCAACGGCCTGCTGGACCGTCTCGGCATCCGTGACAACCGCGACCGTGACGCGGGCCTCGTCCGCGGAAGCCTTGCCCACGCCGGTTCCCAGGACCGTTACCCTCTCCTTTGAGGCGCCGCCCCCGCAGCCCGAGACCGCCACCAGAGAGACGACAAGGACAAGGGGCAGTACGTACAACAGGGCCTTTCTTGATCCACTCTTCATACTCGATGCACCCCCTCCGCCGAAATGACGAATCGATGAATGACCTTTATATATTATAAACGTGCGGTGTTGGCTGATAGTTCCTCTTTTAAGTGAGAGGACAAAGATATCTCAACCGCCGGAGGCTTTCCGGAACCCATCGCGCAGTTTTTCCGGGTCTCCTCCCTCGAACTGCTCGATCTGCCTGCCGGATGAATCGAGGAAGACACAGGTCGGGACCGCCTGGACATCGAACTTCGCGGCGGTCTCGTCAAGGTTCGCGTTGATGTCCCGGACGCCTACCTTCCCGCTGTATTCCGCCTCGAGCCCGTCCACGACGGGCGCCATGGCACGGCACGCGCCTCACGTGTCGGTGTAGAAGTTGAGCAGGGTCGGCTGATTGTTTACCAACAGGTCCGGGTATGCTTTTACCTTGGGGCGGAGGAGAAAGAGTGATGCCGCGACGGCGGCGACGATTGTTATCCCTACCAGGTACGGCCATGGGCTCATGTACCACGGACGACCCGCTCCGGAGCCTCTCCGCGCCTTGCCGGCAGGCCGGGCGGTGCCGGACGTGGACAAACCGGTGTCCGGGGGAGGCCATTCGGATGGAGCTGCCCCGCCGGGAGGCCCATTGACTTGAGCGGTCGCGTCTCCCGGCGCCGCTTCAACATAGGGCTGGGAGACCCCGTTGTTGAGCGGCTCTCCGCAGAGCTCGCAGACGTTCATCATGTCGGAGGTCTCAGCTTTGCAGTGTGGACAGATCATTTATCGCCACCTATTTACTGAAAACAGAATCCAAGAGCGGGAAGAAGGTAACGTCGAGCTCCGTGTAGGCGTCGTCGTTGGGGTGAGAGTCCCCCGTGTCGTATTCCGGTTTAAGGAGCCCGTCGGGCCCCGCGAGCGCGCTGTAGAAATCGTAGACCCAGACGTCCGGGTTCTCGGCCGCTTTCTTCTCGAGGAAGGCGTTGTACTTCTTGTACTCGTTTACGAGCTCCCTGGAGCCGCCCTCCTCGTTCATCGGCAGGGCGTTGCCGATGATGAGCTTCAGCCCGCGCTCCTTCGCAATATCTATGCCCCCGTCCACCGTCGACTCTAGATCGCCGAGGTTTTCCCCGTCAAAGTCCGCGAAGCAGAACTTGAAGAAGACGACGGACCCCGGGGGCAGGCCCGAGATGTTCTCCTTAAAGCTCCCGGCCATGTCCTCGGCGTTAAGCTCCTTGTAATCAAGTGAGTACCCGTGCTCTCGGACGGGGCCCTCGTAGTTGTAGCCCCAGTGCTTCATCCAGCCCTCCATCACGGAGCGGCCGTTCATGAGCACGGCCTTTCCGGTCGAGGTCTCGGTGGCTTCCTCTTTTTGCTCCTGTTCTACGGTCGTCTTCTCGCCGGTTTCTTCAGTCTTCTCCTCTTTCTTCCCGCAGCCGACGGCGGCGAGGGATAATGACACGACAAGCACGAGGAACAGAACGGCCGGTTTTTTCAGCACCTTAACCTCCTTTTCCGTCTATCGTAGTATCGGCCGCACAGGCGCGAGCCTGAAACCCACCAGTGACAGGATAGCAAAGTCCGGCGGTTTGAAGCGGCATAACGGAGGTGCAAATTGGACACAGAGGAGAGGATATTCAAAGCGCTAGGCGGGGAGAAGGCCGACAGGGTCCCGACCTTTTCGTTGATCGGGGACCCGAACGTGGCGAACCAGGTTCTGGGCCGCGAGCCGGACAAGTTATTTCTATTTCGCCCCTTCCTTCATCTTGAAGAGGAACCAGCCCCTGCCTTTCTTGTCGAAGTTGAACAAGACGTATCGGCCGGAGAGCCTCTCTCCCTTGAGCTCGAACTTCAGGGCGCCGCGCTCGATGGCGGCCGCGACGCTTTCGTCCGGCTCTCCCTCAAGTAAAGGCCGGTACGTCCCGCGGTCCCATATCTCGACGGTGCCGGCACCGTATTCGCCTGCGGGTATCTCCCCCTCGAAGTCCTTGTAGTCGAACGGGTGGTCCTCGACCCTCACCGCCAGGCGCTTGATCCCGGGTTCGGCAGGCGGCTCCTTCGTGACGGCCCAGCTCTTCAGGACCCCCTCGTCTTCGAGGCGAAGGTCGTAGTGGAGGCGGGTCGCGTCGTGCTTCTGTATGACGAACTCCGTTCCCTTGCCCTCTTTTACAGCCGGCTTCGGCTCGGGGGTCGCGGCAAAGTCCCTCTTCTTCCCGTACTTCTCGAGCGGCATGCTGCCTCCTCGCCGTGCGCTTATCCGAGATCTACCAGATCTCCCACCCTGTGCTGCCAGCCGAGGGATACGAGAACCCCCCCGCCCTTCCTGCCGAGCGCCTTCCTGGCCGAATCGAGTGTCACCGCGGGGTCGTTGTTCGTCTCGCTGAGGTGAACCAGCACCAGGTGCCGCAGGCCTTCGTGCCGGATAGCGCGGATGAGGTCTGCGGCGTCCGCGTTCGAGAGGTGCCCGAGCGGGCTCGCGATCCTTTCCTTCACGTACCATGGATACGGGCCGTCAACGAGCATATCGCTGTCATGATTCGACTCGAGGATCACCACGTCGCAGTCTGAGAGCCCCGCCATGACTTCGGGGGTCAGACTGCCGAGGTCGGTGGCGATGCCGACCTTCACGGCACCGTCGGCAACCGTGAATCCGACCGGCTCGGCGGCGTCGTGCGGGACCGGGAACGGGGTGACCCGGAGGCAACCGGCCGCGAACGGCACACCGGTCGTGAGGCTGCTGAACCGGTCAAGGTGTGAGCTGAGCGGTGATTCCCTGACCGTACCGGCGCTTGCCCGGACGGGGATTCCGTAGCGGGACGAGAGGGTCGTTACCCCCGCGATGTGGTCTATGTGCTCGTGGGTTATGGCTATCGTGTCGATGGAATCAGGGGTGGCGCCTATCCGGGCGAGCCGTTTTGAGAGTTCCCGGCACGAAACTCCAGAGTCGATGAGCAGGGAACTTTTTCCCGAGCTTAAATAGGTGGAGTTACCGCCTGAGCCGCTCGAGAGCACGCATATCTTTATCGGTGACCCTCCCTGTGCTTTTTCTTAACTATATCCTCCGGAAGCCGGTGATCCTTTCCAGCCGGTATGTCTTTGTGATGCCGTCGCGGTGACAGTACGCCCTGAGGTACTGGTGTCCGTTCTTTGAGTAGAGCCTGTGGGGGGTGACTACGGCGGGCCCGATTTCGGCGCGGGACCGGTAATCCATCTCGATGGAAAGGCGTGCCGCGGCAATCGCCTGCAGCTCCTCCAGGTCTCCGGTGGTATCTATGGGGAATACGCTCGGGCGGGCCACCGAGTGGAAGGGCCCCAGAAAGCCCGGCAGTTCGGCCACGGGCGTCTCCGGTGGGATTCCGGCGGCCCCGACCAGAAAGACCTGCATGGCCGCGCGCGCGTCCGGCAGGGCGCTGTGAGCGTTTATGAGCTCAATCCCTAGGAAGCTCATGAGTGACTGGAGGCGGTAGTTGGGCGGGCCCTTGATCCGCCGGCGCGCCATGGACACCGTGCACAGTACGGGGTTCCCGGGTAGTTCCGC
>Ga0315289_10014612_pt1 | contig 10951 bp, 9 predicted proteins | sample YL17G11_40_MG_FD_203452 | JGI IMG/M metagenome (GOLD analysis project Ga0315289, IMG submission 203452) | Sediment microbial communities from Yellowstone Lake, YNP, Wyoming, USA - YL17G11_40 | ecosystem: Environmental > Aquatic > Freshwater > Lake > Sediment | place: USA: Wyoming | collected...
ATGGCGCGGCCAGCCGCTGGTCCAGTCGGTGCGGTTCCCGTGGGAGGTTGACGAGCCGGCCGCGGCGGCGCTGCCCGGCGGCGAGGGCCCCATTGTTGCGAAGGCAATCGCGTGATCGAAACGGCGTGCCCCAACTGCCGGACACTGTATCGTCTCCTGGAGCAGCACGCCGGCATGAAGGCAAGGTGCCGGCAGTGCAATACTGTGTTCACCGTTGTGCCCCTCGCGAGGGCCGGTCCAGTCATCGTCGACCGACAACCGATGTGGATGCGTCCGGTGTCGGCGATCATCGGCCGACTCTCAGCACCGAGCTACGCCATTATCATGGGGTCGGTGGCGTTCTTTAAGCCAGGCCCCACAAGGGTGGACGCGGAGGTGCGCGACGTGGTGGATGGCTTTTGTGCTGCTAATACGGATGACGTTCTCGAGGTGCAGCTCGGCTCGTCGATGCCCTTAAGGAACCTGAGGCGCATTTGGCGGCGGCGGGGACTAAGCGTCATCGGGAAGGTGATCGGCACTGTGTTTTGGCCGTTGTGGGAATGCCACAAAGCAGTGATGCGGTCAGACTCGTACGACCCTTACGCCCACTCGGTTGCGCTCTACCACAAGGATCGGGCCATCATAGCGCACGAACTCGGGCACGCCCAAGACTACGCTAGGCGGGAGTGGCGTGTCCTATACGCGCTGAGCAGGATCCTTCCGATCATCGGCATCTTGGTCGTGCTATACCAAGAATGGCTGGCCTCGAACTATGGAATCCAGAACCTCCAGTCTCGCGGGCTGAACCATGCCATCCGTCGCGCAAACCGCGTATTGGGGGGTGGTTTCGGGTCCTACTTCGGAGTACTCTTCTTGGGAATAGGAGCGGTACCCGGCGGGCTCCTGGGGCAGATTTTCGGTTACGTGGTAATGCCTTTCGGAAAATCCTTTTGACCTTTGCCGGGTGCCATGCTTTCGCGCTGTTGCGAAAGCATGGCACCCCTCTTATCGCGAGTAACGTAGCACTAGCGTTGATGCAAGTCCGCGCGGCGGGGATTCTGTGCTGCCGACCCCTGTTCAGCCGGCTTGACATGTTGGCGCCTATGGAAAGCCACGTTGACGATGCGGCGAACCGGACCATTCGCCGGCCGGACCGGATAGGCCATGCCATCGTGGCGGCCGGCCTGGCGGCGATGTTCGCGGCCAGTTTCGCCGGCGTTGACCGCCTGAAGTTCGCCCCGTTGCCGCTGACCGGCGACGGCGTGTCCTCGATCTGCCTGCTGAAGCGGCTGACCGGCGTCCCGTGCCCGACCTGCGGTATGACCCGTTCGTTCTGCTCCATCGGCCGCGGAGAGTTCGCGGCGGCAGTCCGGTTCCATCCGCTCGGTCCGTTGCTCTACGTCATGTTCGCCGTGGCGATGGTCCGCTCGCTCGCGATCGCCGTCTCGGGCCGGCGGTGGCTCGGGCGAGCGGCACGCTTCCTCATCCTGTCGATTCCCGTGCTGATACTGGTCGGGCTTGTGGTGTGGATCGTGCGGCTGGGGTTCTTCTTCGCGAGCGGCGAAGGGTCGGCGGCCTGGCGGGAGTCGCTGCTGGGGCGGCTGCTGGGGTCTTTTTAGAACCCTACGACTCCGCAGGTCTACGCGGGGGGTTTGCTGACGTGCCGCACCCGTGCACGGCAAGCCGTGTAGCGCGCCGGGTCAGGAGGCCCTTCGCGCACACAGCCAACCCCGAAGTGCCGCGACGTGCGGCGGGCAAGACTGCCCGGCGCGCGGCATTCCCGGTATCGCGCCGACTTCAGACCTTGGACGTTGTACGGCCCTTCACGTCTTCAGGGATTCCATCGACACGACGCTTGAAGGCAGGACGATCAGCACCGGCAGCCAGGCGGCCGTGAGCGGAAGGATGTGGCCGCTGCGGCCGAAGGCCGTTGCGGCGAACGACAGCACGAACACGCCGATGACCAGCACCACGGCGATGCCGATCGAGACGAAGTAGTTGCGGTCGTCGCGGCCGGCGACGAACGGCAGGCCCAGGAGGAGCAAGAGCACGTTCAGGAGGGGGCCCGTCACGTGCTGGTGCATCGTGACCTGGAGGAGCCGCCGGTTCCCTCGCATCGGGTCCTGGGCCAGGGCCTTGAGTTCGCCGTAGGCCATGTAGCGGTGGAAGTCGCTGGCGCGGTGGCGTTCGATCTCCGCCGGGCCGACGTTCGTGGCATAGAAGTCCACGCGGTCGCCTTCGGGCCCTGTGGGGAGGCGGTCGACGGGCAGGGGGTCCTTGATGGGCCCCGGGGGTTTCCGCAGGCCGTCCTGAAGGCGCCAGCCGCGGGCCCTGGGATCCCAGATGGCGCGCGTGGCCTCGATCGTGCCGCGGGCCTGGTATCGGGAATCGCGCAGGAAGATGCGGACGCGAGGCGGGTTGGCTTCCTCAATCAGCCGCCGGGCCCGGGCGTCGTTGATGACCGGGTCCCTGGACTCGCGTTGTTCGAACCGCTCGGCCAGCATCTGCTTAGAGACGGGGTCGAACTTCGGGGCGTAGATGATGTTGTTGTGCTCGTCTCGGACGAATTCAACGGAGAAGGTCTCCCGGATGTTCAGGTCCTCGGGGCTTCGCGAGAGTTGGGCGGCGATGCGCGGGATGATGACCTCCTGGTTGAGGATGTAGAAGCCGTTCAGGCCGAGCGCCACGACGATCATGGGCCACATCACGCGGTAGAGGCTGATGCCGGCGGCCTTTATGCCGGTGATCTCGCGGCTGCGGTTCAGGCGGACGAGACTGGCCGCCGCCGCTACCAGCAGCGCCGGCGCCAGCAGCAACTGGAAGTAGTCAAAGATCTTGTAGTAGTAGTAGTTGGCGATGCCCGACAGGAGCGCCCAGTACCCCGATGCCCGCGTGGCGGCCGAGAGGTCCATGAACTTGTTGACGTTGAACGAAAGGTCCAGGAGGAGCGTCAGCCCCATCATCGCCGCCAGCACGATCACCAGCGACACCAGGAACGTCTGCAGGATGTAGCGGTCGAGGATCTTCATCCGCGCCGCCTCCACACCAGGTGCCGCAGCCGTACCGGCGACGCCCAGAACCAGGTCAGGTAGGCCAGGATCGCCAGCCCCAGGAGGACCACGACGACGTTGGGAAGCCAGACCATCCACACGGCCGCGTGCGGGTTGGCCGTGGCCCGGCACACGGCTTTGACGGCCGTCATCGTGAGCACCGTGGCCCCCAGCCACGGTGCCAGGGCCACGCCGAAGGCCGTCAGCAGGTGCCCGCTGTGGAAGTACATGCCCAGCCCCGCGCCGACCAGGACGAGGCCTAAACACCCCAGGGCCGACGCCAGCCGGCCGTGCATCTCGCCCGTGACGTGGGCCTGGACGTTCTTAATCGTCGCCTGGATGGTGGCGTCCTTGGCGTTGGTCAGGCTTCGGACCTGCTCGGCGATCTCGGGGTGCCGCTGGACGGCCAACAGGTGCCACAGGCTCAGGTCGCGCTCTTCTCGCGGGACGCCTGTCGGCAGGTCCAGCGGGATGACGTGGGTGCCGTAAATCCGGGGTCCTTGTTCGTCGAGGACGAAGGCATCCCATACAACCAGTCTGGCCTGGTTGGCGGCGTTGTCGAACTTGACCTGGCCGTACGGGGCGTAGCAGTACATCTGCCCGGTCTTGCTGCGGCGCCGGAGCATGGGACCGTGGAGCATGTCGCCGTCGACGCGGTCCACGCTGAGGTCAAACTGCGCCTGCTTCCAGCGGACCTTGCCCGAACTCCCCAGCATACCGAAGAAGAGGTGCTCCGCGTCGCTTCGGGCCAACCGCTTGGCGGCGTAATGGCTCTCCGGAAGGGGCCAGGCGGCCAGGCATAGCGTCACGGCGGCAGCGAAGAGCGCCAGCAGGATGCTCGGCCAGAACAGGCTGGCCGGCGAGATGCCGCTCGCCCGGCAGGCCGTCAGTTCGTTGTCGGCCGCCATCCGGCCATAGACCAGCGTGCCGGCCAGGATGGCCGCCAGCGGCATGGCAAGGTAGATGGCCCCGGGCACCGAGAGGCACATGTACAGCAGCGACGCGACCGGGCCGAGGCCCTCTTCTTGGAGGACCTTCAGCACCAGCGCCACGCAAACGACGCCTGAGACGGCGGCCACCGCCAAGGCCAGCGCCTTAAGCATTTCCACCAGGATGTAGCGATGCAGAATCCGCACGGCACACCATCTCCCCGGGCAGGTCAGACGGCTCCAGCCGTGTCGGAATCATAGCAGGAAGGCCCCTGGGAGTAAAGCGCCGCGTGCGTAAGGTTGGCGCGGCAGGGGGCCGGCCCCTATAATCGCGGCATGCTTGCAGAACTCTGGACCTCGGTGCGCCAACTGGTCCTGCCGGCTCACTGCGCGGCCTGCGGCACGGCGGCGCCGGCCGAGCGGAGGATTCCGCTGTGCGAGTCGTGCAGCCAGGCGCTGGCTGCCCTCATTGAGAGGCCGTATTGCCCGCTCTGCGGCCGCAACGCCGGTCCGTACACGTCGGGCCGCGAGGGATGCTACTTCTGCCGCGAGTATCCCGTCCGGTTCGATGCGGCCGTCCGGGTGGGACCTTACGTGGACCCCTTGCGCCGGCTCATCCTGCGGTGCAAGAGAGAGCGGCGGATGGAGATTGCGGATCTTCTCGGCCGCCTGATCTCGGAGCGCCTGGCCCTGGCGCCTTGGGCGGACCTGGTCGAGGTCATCGTGCCGGTGCCCCTGCACTGGAGCCGTCGCCTCGGACGCGGGTTCAACCAGGCGGAGGTCCTGGCCCGAATGCTGGGCGGCGACGGCCGTCCGGTCCGCCGTCGCCTCGTCAGGACCCGCCCGACGCCGCACCAGGCCGGTAGCGATGCCGCCGAGCGGCGCCGGAACGTCCGCGGCGCGTTCGTGCCGCGCCGCAGCGCCGCCGATCTCAAAGGCAAGCGAGTCCTCCTGGTCGACGACGTGATGACGAGCGGCACCACAGTCGACGAATGCACGCAGGCGCTCCGGCAGGCCGGGGCCCGCGACGTGTACGTGGCCGTGGTGGCCACGGCCGACTTTGACCATCCGGCCTCGTGGTGACCTTTTCTTTTGCCCGCCGCCGCCTCGCCGGACTATAATGCGGGTCACCGACCAGGCATCCGGAAAGAGCGTACCTGTCCGGGCACAGCCCGGGGGCGGACACGCATGGCGCTGATTCCATTTGGCCGTCGACTGAAAAGCCTCGGCCGCCTCGGCCATGTCGGGTCGATCCTCACCAAGCACGGCTTCGGGTGGCTGACGGTCCGGCTTCACCTGGAGCGGTTCGTTCCCTTCCGGAAGCGTCTCCTGCCGGCTCGCTCCGCCGAGACGGACGCCGCAGGGCCGACGACGGCTGCCCGCGTGGCCAACGTCTTGGAGGAACTGGGCCCCATCTACGTGAAACTGGGCCAGGTCCTGGGCAGCCGGACCGACCTCCTGCCGCCGGCCTTCATCGAGGAGTTCCACAAACTCCAGGACCGCGTGAAACCGTTTCCGACGTCCGAGGCGCGGGTCGAGATCGAGCGCGAACTCGGCGGGCCGGTCGAGGAGTTTTTCAGCGAGTTCGGTCCGGAGTCCTTCGCCGCCGGCAGCGTGGCCCAGGCGTACCACGCCCGGACGAAGGACGGGCAGGCGGTGGTGGTCAAGGTCCGCCGGCCGGGCATCCGCCAGTTGCTCGAAGCCGATATCGACATCCTGACCCGCCTGGCCGAACTGGCGGAGCGGTACGTGCCGGAGTATCGCATTCTGCGTCCGGTCATGATGGCCGAGGAGTTCGGGCAGACCATCCGCCGCGAGATCGATTTCCTGGCCGAGGCGTCGAGCACCCAGCGGTTCGGCGAGGCGTTCGCCGAGGCGCCCCACGTCCGCGTGCCGCGAGTCATATGGAACCTGACGCGGGCGGGCGTCCTGACCCTTGAACAGGTTGAGGGCATTCCGATCTACTCCGCCGATGCCCTCGCCGCTGCCGGCGCCAACCGCAAGGCCCTGGCGTCGCATCTGGCGGAGTGCTTCATGCAGCAGTACTTCGAGATGGGCCTCTTCCACGCCGACCCGCACCCCGGCAACCTCGTGGTCCAGCCCCCGGACGTGCTGGGGATCCTGGATTTCGGCCAGGTCGGGCGGATGAGCGACTCGATGCGGTCGAGCCTCGGCACGGCCCTGCTGGCGGCCCTGAACCGCGAATTCGACATCGTGCTCGATGTTTTCGACGACCTGAATGCGCTGCCCGACGACCTCGATTCCGACCGCCTGAAAAGCGACCTGGCTGCCCTCGTCGACAAGTACGCCGGCGTGCCGCTCAAGCGGGTGGACCTGAAGGGCCTCCTCGACGAAATCATGGCGGTGGCGCGGCGGCACAGGGTCATCCTGCCGCGAGACTTCGTTCTCCTCGGCAAGAGCCTCGTGACGATGGGCGGCGTGGCGCTCACCCTGGACCCCGACACCAGCATGGTCGAGGTCGTCCGGCCGAGGGTCCGCGAACTCATGGCCCAGAAGCTCTCGCCGAAGCGGATGCTCAGGGCCGCGCTGACGTCGGCCTACCACTTAAGCGCGCTGGCCGAACAGGGGCCGCGGTCCCTGCGGCAACTGGCCAGGAAGATCATGCGCGGGCGGCTCCAGATCGTGTTCCGGCACGAGAACCTCGACCGCTTCATCACGGAACTCGACCGCTCCTCGAACCGGCTCGCATTCGCGGTGGTCGTGGCCGCCATCATCCTGAGTTCGTCGGTCCTCATGCAGGCCAAGTTGTGGCCGCTCATTCCCGGTACAGATATCCCCCTGCTGGGGCTTCTCGGATACCTCCTGGCGGGCCTCCTGGGCGTGTGGCTCGTGATTGCGGTTCTGCGGTCGGGGCGGATGTGACGTTGCGCGCGGCACGAGGCCGCGCCGGATGCGAGGGAAAGGCCATGAGAATCGTCATCGGCGCCGTTCTTGCGGGGATTGTACTGGTGTCGGCCGCGCTGGCTGCCGTCGCGGGCGCCGCGCCCGCCGGCGGCACTGCCCCCGGCGGCGCTACTGCGCCCGGCGCCGCTGCCCCCGTGAACGTCCCCCCCGTGGGCGTCACGCCGGGCCAGGATGAGACGGGCGTGGTGACCGAGGAACTCAAGTTCGACATCTTCGCCGACAACCAGAAGGTCGGCCACATGGCCCTCAAGATCATGACGGTGACCGACCTGGTGATCCTCGACGAGGAATTCGTGGCCCCGTTCAAGAACCAGGAGGCCGCCATCGAGGCCAAGATCGTCTATCGCGGAACGGGTAAGCCGGTGCCGCAGAACGCCAAGGTCACGACGCGCTTCGGCCAGATCAACCTGATGTCGGGCGCCATCACGTTCAACTCAACGCCGACCGCCCTGACGGCAAAGCAGGAGATAGCGGGCTATGCCGACAAGGAGCACCGTCCGCTCACGAAGCCGCTCCTGGCCAACAAGGAATCCGTGGTGCCCGCGGGCCTGCTCCTGACGTACCCGGCGTTCCTCTACTACGCCCCGCGCCTGCTGGTGAAGGAAGGGCAGTTCGACAAGATCGTTTTCACGGAGTTGCCGGCCGACATCGACTTCCCGGCGCTCATCAAGTTCACCCCCGACGTGGTGCTGACGCGGTCTCCCGAAGACCTGAACGGCCGCTCGGAGTTCGCCATCAAGCGCCTCTTCCCCGGCGGCAACGCCGTCCTTATCACCACGATGACCACCGACAAGGACGGGCGGATCGTCGAGACGCGCGTCGGGCGGTTCATCCTGCGTCCGCCCGCCGCTGAGGGCCCCAAGCCCGCCAAGACGCCCAAGGGGGCCGGCCCCAAGTAGCCGCACCCCGAACGAGGTCTAGTTCGGCCGGTGTCGCCCCGCCCGCCTCCCGCCGGCGGCGAAGGCCGTCAAGTGGGTTCCAAGTGACTGAAGTGGCTGAGTGCCTGCCTGTCCGCCGAAGCCTTGGCGAAGGCGGAAGTGACTGAATACCTGAGTGCCTCTTGCCTTTCTTTGCGTCTTTGCGTCTTTGCGTGAGCCGCCTTTTCAGGCTGTCCATCTCGCGCTCGGGACTTCGCACTTCGCATTGTTCCTGAACGTAAGTCATCGTGAGTTAGAGTGACTTACGATTTTCGGACCCCCAAAATCGGCCTTTTTGGCCCAAAGTTATCCACAAAATGGCCTTGGCGCTAGCGCCAGGGCCTGTGACCTCTGAAAATGTTAAGATGGGCTAGACGAAATTTATCGATTTTTTCATTTTTTTGCGTTTTACACCCCCCCTTCTGTATCGACTTTGCATTTTTTTATCGTTTTTTGCGCGCACCCAAAAGACGTAAGTCACATTTCAGAAATGCGACTTATGAACGGTCACTGTGTCACGAGTTGCCCCAAACCGGTGATGACGCAAGTCATCGACCTACCGTGGTTCACACGTGCCCTGCGCCGCGTGGCCTGCATCTTTCGGCCCCAACATTTCCCTAACCCAATTCCGTTGGCCGAGCACACCTCCTCATGCCCGTCAAGACACTGATTGTCGCCAGGGTCAAGACTGAGGGGCTGCGAATTTCGGCATGGTTCACAAGCCCCACGCACCGCGTGGGGATGAACCGGGTTGAGGCATCCCCCGGCGGTGCCGGGGGCTTACTGGGTGCTCATCCCCGGCGGCTTGTGAACCATGCCCGAATTTCTGTTTTTTCTCTTGCTTCCCGCGCAACACAGGTCATAATACGTCCTATAAGTAGTGGCGGACAGGCGACGAGGACGTTTCGGCGGCGGCAAGGCCGAGCGGCCTTGTTTCTCCTGTCCGTTTTGTGTGTGCCACCGCTTGCGATGCTGGGTGGCCCGTCGTAACAGCGGACAAAAAGGCGGATCGCAGATAACCTTGACCAGGGACTGCGAGGCCGCCGGGGACGATGCGTCAAGAGGTGTGGGCGCCGGCGGCACTCGCGTGCCGTGGTGTTCCCGCCGCATCATCCCCCCTTCGAGCAAGAGGACGGTGACGAATCGCCCGGTGCTGTTGAAGGCGCCCAGGAACGGAAACGAGGTGTACCGGGCACGCAGGGGGAAAACGCAAAGAGGAACGCTGTTAGACAGGCACTGTAAGCCCGCCTCTGCGGGCGAGTGCGGACGAAAGCAGGAAGCGGCCAATCGGAGCAGTGCGGCGGCATCGCCGCATTAGAATCGCGACGGTGCAATCTTCTGAGGATGGCTGAAACCAACGGTTCAAGAGAGTCAGAAGGGGTATTGATATGCGTGGGATGAAGTGGATCTCGTTTCTCGTATTGGCGACGTTCGCCATCCTGGCCGCTTCCGGACCGGCGCAGGCCACATCCGTCACATTTACCGGGAACGACTTTGCGAAGATTGACGGGACCTGGCGCCAGGCCACGGCCGTCTTCACACAGACTGGCACTGGTTTCACCGTGACCCTGACAAACCTCATGACCGTGACACCAGGTGTCAACGACGATAAAAACGCGGTTACGGGCGGTGAGGACCTTTTGACGGGGGTGTTCTTCAACATCGCTGGCAGCAACCCCAGTCTGACGGCCATTACGGCTCTTGTACCGGAAGGCAGCACCATCCTCAACGCCGCGAACAGCAGCGAATGGGGCGACTGGGTCAAACACGGTAATGGCAAAAAGGCCTGGTATGAATATGTGGACAATGTGTATGTGCAAGACCAGATTGCTGCCGGCAACGTCACTGGCGAGTGGGCCTACAACGGCGCCGTCAACCACCTGTTCTCGCAGCCGGTTCTGGGCGAGGGGCCTGTGACCGTCACATACGGGATCAGCTCGACGGGATTGGACGCCTTTGGCCCAGAGACTGTCTTCGAAGGGGACGCTTTGCACCCCAGCGTTAACCTGGACGATCCCGAGGCCCCGGACGGCCCCAATTACGGTATCGTCAGTGGTGGTGCAGCCCTGGTCAATCCTGGCATCGGCAGTTTTCCTCTGATCCGGAATTCGGTCACGTTCACTCTGACCGGCGTAGTGGACGTCGGCAACATCAAAGACGTCTGGTTCCAGTACGGCACGGATTGGACCGAACCAGATTTCACCATCTACGTTGGGGGTGAGCCGCCGACGGTCATCCCCGAGCCCGTGACGATGGCGGGTCTCTTCCTTGGCCTCTGTGGTTTGGCGGGCTACGTCCGTAAGCGCAGGTAGTTTCTTGCGGCCATCCGCCTGTGTAGACGGCGGCATGGCGTAGGCTTCGGAAGCCAGGGGCGTGGCCCCGGCGGCCGGAGGTTAGCCTTTTCGTGTCCGGGCGCGGAGAAGCAGCGGAATGGAGTAGGCCCAGATCGCCACGTGCCACCGGCGGCACCACCAGGCCATGAGATCCAGGTAGGTCCCGTAATCGTCGTCTCCGAAGAAGGTGCGCTGGCGGGAGTTTCCGCGCTCGGTGACGTGGTGCGGATACCCCTCGGCGATGACACGGGCGATTCGAGCCATGTGCCCGCCCTGCGGCGCTTCCCCCTGCCTGTCAAGACAAACATGATAGTGTATTCTCATATTAAGATTACAGGGTCCATGGACACGCACCAGTCCCCGGCGTGCCCTGTCCGGGGATGCAGGGAGTTCCGGCAGTCCGGGAATTGCTCAAGAACGGAGGCCTGGAATGCCGCTGAGAGGGCGAAGCGGCCGGTTGTCGAGGTATCATGAGAGAAGTGCACGAGCCGGCCACATTCCCAGTGTCTGCCATGGCGCAGGCATACGAGCGTCCCTTGACCCGTACCGCAAAGGAGGAGTGGTTCATGGCAAAGATGAACGAAAGTGGAGGCCAGGCTCAGAAGCCCGAGGCGGCGCAGCCCGCTCAGCCGCAACCGACCCAGGCGACCCCGCAGGAGATCCGAGTCCGCCTCGACGAGCGGAACCTGCGCACCAGTTACGCCAACACGTTTCACGTCAACGCGACGCCCGAGGAGGTGATGATCGACTTCGGCCTGAACCTCGTGAGCCGCGTGCCCGGGCCGACCGGCCAGCCGGAGGTCATGTCGCAGAGCAAC
>Ga0315289_10014613_pt1 | contig 10950 bp, 6 predicted proteins | sample YL17G11_40_MG_FD_203452 | JGI IMG/M metagenome (GOLD analysis project Ga0315289, IMG submission 203452) | Sediment microbial communities from Yellowstone Lake, YNP, Wyoming, USA - YL17G11_40 | ecosystem: Environmental > Aquatic > Freshwater > Lake > Sediment | place: USA: Wyoming | collected...
AACATCTTTCCTAACATTAGTATTGTTAGGAATAGTGTTATCATCTGTTACAATTTGACCGATAATAACACTATTTAGGAGAATCACGGCGAGCATCAAGTGCATCGTGGAACCTCCGAATTGCCTCCGGGTCTGTTAGGCGTTTTCCCGCCTTCATGGCGCGTTCGACCTCGTCCACGTAGTTGGCCATGGCCAGCTTCTTCCGCAGGCGCTCGTTCTCCTCGCGTTTGTCCCGGATCACAGAATGCACCACCAAGCCGAGTAGAAAAAGAAAGAACCCCACCACGGCCAGGACGATGACGATCGCGCCCTTGTCCATGGTCAGGCGCCCGCGATGGGGCCGTCTTTTTTGTCCAGCGTGCCGGCCTCATCCGCGTCCTTCATTAAACTAGGAAGCGCCCGCTTGCCCAACGTGGACCAGAAGATCGCCGCGCCGCCGGAAGTGATCAATCCCTTGTAGAGCGCGACCCACCAAGGCAGTCCCCGGGTCTCGGCGATGGACAGGACCAACGAGAACGCCATGCCATAGCCAGCCGAGATGAGCGGGAGCCATTTTGCATCCTTCACGAATTTAGAGCTCGCCCAGACTGCGAGCATGACCACCACCGAGCCCACCGCGAACCAGTCGCCGCCCTGGAATGCTTTGGTCAGAAAGTCGAGGACCCCGGCGAGATTCTCATCCGGGGAAGGCACCGCCTGCGCTACCGCGATTCCGATGAATGCCTGCTCGAACATGGGAGGCTCCTTTCCGTGTAAAAAATTTTTACAAACTGGTCATCGTGATCGTCCAGGTGTCTCCTGCTGTTGTTAGTGTCACGCTCTCGGTTTTTGGGACGTATCCTGCGCGGGTAACAGCGACGTCATAGGTTCCGGCGAATCCTCGGAACATGTAATTTCCTAATCCAGCGGTGATGCCGGACGTGATCGTCCACCACTGGTTTTTGATTAGGTCGTGCACCACGTCGAACGCTGGTTTTTTGGTCATATCAGGGCGAAGCAATCCTCGCGCCCATGAACCTGCTCCTGTAGTAGATTTTTCAGATCCCCATGCCATGTAGTCAGAGAGATCCCAATATGAAATCGATTTTACATATCGGTGTGAAAATGCCAGTTTCAAAAAGCGTTCGGCCTCGATTGCCTGCGCCGCTTCCCCTGCTGTTGAGGTTTTCCAATCGGTAATGTTGGTTCCCGTATAGGTTGGCTTTCCGGAAAACAAGGAAATTTCTGACATGTGTAAATTGGTGTTATAAGTACTCAGTTTGTCCAACGCCCAGTATAGTTTCTGAGCACTCCAAATGTCTTCTTGCATGTGAGATTGAATTTTTATCGCATCGAATGGGTATACGTTACCAAGTTTCAATTGTTCAATCAATGAAAAATAAAGTTCGTTTATATTGTAGTCGTTAATCTCCAACGATGCAGTGGGGTCTATTGCTTTTAGAGTATTGTAAACCTCCCAAATAAGGTTTACAACCCCTTCACGTTTGTATAGGTTGGTGAGTGCGGCGGAAGTTTGATTCACCGAGTTGGCTGGATATGATAGGGCCAATTCATCTACAATCTCCCATTGCTTTATCTTGTTTCCAAAAGTGGTAACAACATGTGTTATGTAAGCCAAGAATCGAGCTTTCACCGTATTTGGATCTATGGAATTGACCCAACCGGGAATCATGCCACTGGCATAAAGCATAGCAACACCTTTCATGTCTGCATCCATGCTCTCCGCCCAATCTATCGCGTATTGCTGAATGAATGCGTCCTCGAAAACGCCATTGGTTCCTTCACAGTTCGCCCAAAAAAACCCAAGGATTGCCATATTAAATAACTCTTTCCAACGAGCTTCATATGCGTCTATCCGCGGAATAGTCCAAGGCTGTGACACTCGTTTTTCAGTCAACCAATGCCGAGTGCAACCAAATTGAAATCCATGCCGAGTCTGCGTCACGGATATATTTGCGCCATTTATTGGATATCCACCCGCACCAACCACGTGAACAGTGCCGTCGCCCTTTCGATAGGTTTCTATGCGTGCGTCAATTCCAGCGACGATTGCATCATCTGTATTTTTTGAATCAGCAAACGAAAAGTTACCATTATTGGTGAGCAATTCTGTTTTTCTGTATCCTGGCACTACGCTACTTCCATCCCCTGGAATCCATGACCCTGTAGAATAAATCTCATCAGCAGAAGTCTCGTAGCCATTCCCGTCAAGGATGACGCGTTCTACCTTCAATGTCCTCGGACGAAATCTACTATTTTTTAGGATGTTTTTTTGAATGCTTATATTTTTCCAGTCTGCCCACGTTCCATTTGTGTTTGGTGATAATATCACCATGCGCAATTCTAGGTAATCATGATCAATGCTAGATGTGAGTTCTGCCAATAGTTCAAAATCCTCCCAATCATTCGATCCAGCAAAACATGATTTAGTTACAGGAATAGTACCTATCCATGTACCTCCCTTCAAAAAATATAATTCTACCCTTATTATTGTTCCAATGGCTGTACGATATTTCCCTTTGCACCGGAATGTTTTATTGAATCCACATCCAGCGCGCCTTTGGATGAGTGAATTCCAATGCGAAGGACCATTAGTAGCATAATCAATACATGCAATACTCCATAAATGAGTGGTTGCATTAAATTTCCAAAATTCAGCAGTAAATGAAGACCCATTGTATCCTCCGAATAAATACGTATACGCATCATACAAGCAGTAAACCATTGCGAAGGCGACTCGTGCCGATGGATTGGATACGTTGGGATTACTGCCGGCATTTACTCTCACCCAAGTTTCTGTTGCCGCTGTGTACTCCCAGGTGTCTGCGCACAAATGTTCTATAGCACCGACGTGTTGATCTTGACCTCCAAATATGATACATTTTTTTCTAATTGTATCAAACACCATTGAATGTTCTGACCTATGCGTTGGCTTCACTCCACCAACAGGAACGATCTCCACCCACGCAGTCGTTGCCCCATTGTATTCCCACGTATCATCAAATCTTGTCGTGGCATTCATGCCACTGAATAAAATACATCGTTGTTTATTATTATCGTAAACCATTGCCGAGTAGTATCTACCCGCAGGTTTATTGCTCGTTGTAATTTGTATCCACGTTGAAGTAGTTCCATCATACTCCCACGTATCATCAAAATATGTAACACCATCTGTGCCACCGAATAGAATAATCTTTTTTCGCACATTGTCATAAGCAACCGTCGCAGAGTATCTTGCGGGTGGTTTCACTCCACCTGTTGGAAAAATTTGTGTCCAGGTAGTCGTTGCTCCATTGTATTCCCACGTATCATCAAATTTTGTAACACCACCAGAACCACCAAATAAGACGAATATATTGCGGTCGCTATCATATACGATTGAGTGCCTTCCTCTTATGGTTGGAGAAGTCCCGGTAACGGTTATTTTAGACCAGGTCATAGATACTATGTCATACTCCCAAACATCATTCAAATATACGTGAGGAGTGTTAGTATATCCAAAAAATAAAACTATTTTTCTTCGACTTGAATCATATTCCATTGCATGATATACACGACCACCTGGAATCGTAGGAACGGTAAGTGTAGATTTTGCATAAGTTCCAGCTAGCTCACTGTGTAATGTGATACTGGCCAACGAGCCAATGTGGGTTGTCCACGGATCACGAATCGGAAAAAAATCTGGATTCACTATTTGCTCTTGACCAACGAATGGATCTCCCCATTCCGTATATACGGTAGCATTGTCAGGATTGTTTGTTATCAGGCGCAGTTCTGGATTCAATTGAATCCCGGTAGGAGTTACCGAGGGCAATTCTACATCCATCCATTCGTCTGTTCCATCGAAATCATCCGCTGACAATAGTGCCCCCAACCCATTCGGAAATACCCAAAGTTCCATCCTTCCTTGTGTACCAACTGGTGCTCGAAATTTTACGGCGGCCGTGAGTGCCATGTCTGCACTCACTGTGCCCATATCTTGCCTGAGTGAGTTATAATATGATGGATCAGAAAGTGTCTCGGTCAATAAAATTTTGACGTAATATTTTATCCCTTCTTTTTCACATGTGACAATTGCAGTAGAAGCACTCGACTGAAACCATCCATACAACCCGACAATGTCCGGCGCTCCGATTTCTGCGTTTATAAATTCTACCTTGATTTGATCGATGGTCACTTGCCCGGGGTGTATGTAAAAATAATTAGTTTCATAGTAATAATCAAAATATTCTGATGTTACTCCCTGAACAATCGCCCATGTTTTCACCACCACATCATCAATTTTCAATTGCATTGCTGGAAAAATATCATCTGTCGCAATTCCAGACGCATAAACTGAAATCATACTTCCATTTACATATGTTGGACTTGCTTCAATCATGTTCATTGTCAAAGCCGTATAAACAAAATTGAATATTCCATCATCGTAATTAAGATCAATGGGATTCCCTGCGACATCCGGGACTCCGAAAATTTCTATGATATAGTCTCCATTTAGAATTTTTTGAAGAAAAGTTAGTCGCACAATTTTGTTACTCGGATCGAGTACCGCTGCAGATACCGTTGGGGATGATGGACCAACGATTGCATAACTATGATCTGCAGCAAGTGCAGAACCATTCAACATCTCCTTGTCGAATTCTACATCAATGTGGGAAGAATCAATCGAGGTGATAGATACAATCCTGGGCTTGGTATTCAATCCAAAAAAATTAGCATTATCGTATGCTGGATCAATAACATTGCCACTCGTTGAAGATACTTTGGATACTTTGACATTGTATTCACATCCCAATGTCATTTCGGTTGTATTCACCCTGACAGTAGTAGAATTTATTTGTGAAACTGAAATGACATTGACGGACATGTCTTCTCCGAATTAATATGTGAGTCCTACGCCACCACGATATAGTTCCGTGATCTCGGCTGCCGTGAGTTCTCTATTCCAGATGGCAAGTTCATCCATGGTATTCCTATATATGGAATAATTCAATCCTGGTGGTGATGGGTAATTTCTTCCAACTGCACCTAGACTTATTGGTTCTGTTGGATTTGCATAACAAACTAGATTACACCCACTAGTTGTTTTAGTTCCCTTTGATTGACCGTTGATGTACATATTGCCATATGATGATCCGAATGTAAAAGCAACATGTGTCCATTGATTACGTGGAACTGCTTCACTGCTCTCGAATGTTAAAGTGGTGCCAGTGTTAATTACAATCGCCGCTCCTAAATAAAAAGGATATGTTAGATGATCGGAATTTATAACATAAAAACCAAAATTGGATCTACGACCCATTAAACCATAAACTTGTCCGGCGGGCGACGTGGAAAGTATATAAATCCATGCCGAAAAAGAAATGCGTGTTGTATTATCATATATAGTATTATGATTGATGTACGCATGTTGCCCGGCACCAGTGAAAGAATAAGCATCTCCTATTTTTCCAGTCACTACATTAGCCGCTGTTCCATCCCAAACAGCATCATAATGATTTGTATGCGAATCTAGCACATTGCCATCAAAGGCATAATGTGAAATCAACCCAGATACGAGCGTGGGCGAATTGCGGAATGGTCCAACGGACAACAGGTCATATGCTGCCGTATCATTCGCCGCATCGATCAACGTCCCGGCAGTATTTACCACGTTTATTACTTCGATGTCATAGGTACCCACAATCATGTCGATGTCGAGTTCCAGTTCAACCGTAGTTGCATCTATTCGAGTTACCACTGTCACCGCCGCCGCATTCGGCCCGGTGAGAATGTAATTTGGAGCCCAAACAAGTAACGCATTATTCTCCATGTCCATGTCAAATGTAACTCGTAAGTGATTCATATCCACATACGTCATGGCCACAACCTGCGGGGCGATTCCCAGTCCCGCGAATGTTTTTGGAGGATAGGCGGGGTCTATCGTAATCCCATCTATGTCTTGTACGTTGTCGATGTCTAACTGGTATGTCAAACCATTTTGCATGGGCGATATATTCAATCGTACTTGTGTACTGTTCAAAATAAGAACGCTTTGGACTGTGACCGGCATGGCATCTCCTATGCTGTAATGATGTAGTTTGCGGGGGTGATTAGATCCATATTCATTTCCATCACCTTGTCAAATGTGACTATAAGACTATCGTATCCATTCACGACGACATCAAATCCAACAGGATCTAAATCAGGCGTGTTAGAAATCACGTAGTTTGTGGGGGTGATCAGATCCATATTCATTTCCATCACCTTGTCAAATGTGACCAACATATTATCGTATCCAGTTGCCCCTGCACTAAATCCAATTGGATCTAGATCAGGAACATTTGTGATCACATAATTCACAGGGGTGATCAGATCCATATTCATTTCCATCACTTTGTCAAACGTGACCAACAGACTATAGTACCCTTCTACCACGATACCGAATCCAACTGGATCTAGATCAGGTACATTCGTGATCACATAGTTCGCAGGGGTGATCAAGTCCATGTTCAATGTCAAATTCTTATCAAACGTAACCAATAAACTAGAGTATCCTTCTACTATCAAACTGAATCCCATTGGAATAATGCTAGGAACATTCGTGATCACATAGTTCGCTGGAGTAATCAGGTCCATGCTCAACGTCAAATTCTTATCAAATGTGACTGTCAAACTATCGTACCCACCAAGCACAACACCAAATCCCATTGGAATAATGCTAGGAACATTCGTGATCACATAATTTGCCGGAGTGATTAGAGCTATATTCAACGTTAAGTTTTTGTCAAACGTAACCAATAAATTATTGTACCCACCCAGCATGACGTCGAATCCAAAACCAAGTACGGGATAAAGTGTAATCACATAATTTACAGGATCATTCAAATTGGCGTCAATACTCATGTCTCGCGTGTACGTGACATCCACGCAACCTGAAGAATAAGCCACGGCATTGAATCCAAACAAATGCTGACCCTTGTGGTTGGTGATCACATAGTTCGCAGGAGAGACCAATTCACTGTTTGGCCACGCGTTCTCACTAAACAATACGTCGAACGAAAATGAATCAATGACAGTAGCACTAATAACAGACATGTAACCAATAGAACCAACGGTCGCGTTGCAGATAAACATCCCGAGTGGGGCTTTAATAGAACCCCCATATTTCCCTCGTGAGTCATCCAGTCCAACAAAACGAAATCGGACAGCGTTGAATTTTTCCTCGCCCAGTTGGAACAGGTCGGCCGAACGGCACTTCCAGATGACAAACTCGGCTGCCGTACTGTAGTCACCCTGCGCGTTCGGGCGCCTGCCGTGCAGCGTGAAGAACTCCTGGGTGAAGTTCTCCTTGCCGTGGTCAATCTGGTTCGAGGTGCCAGAGAGTTTGTTGAGGAGCAGCCGGACGTTCTCCTTGTGGATCTCTTCGAGCCGGCCCTGCAGTTCCATTCCCGTGACATAGCGGAACACCATGTCAGTATTCCCGCCGAAACTTCTAGCCTCTCGGTGCGCGATCGTCTTGCTGGTGATGGCCAGGGAGGTCGCCACCGTGCTTCCGATGTGGTAGTCGGTGCCGTTGAAGGTGGCGATCAGTTCGGTCCAGTCGCCGACCATGTACCTATCCCGGTAGATTCCACCGCTTCTCATCATCGCCTCTTCATGGTTCGGGCGTGTGAATCCACTCAGTGCAGCCGCAGATGTAATTTCCCGCAATGTCCATCGAAGTATTTCCAGACAGCGCTCCGCATAGGTAATCTAACCCAAGGGTCATACCCTCTGCGCACCCTACCTGTACAGTTGTAGGAGTTGCAGGAAAACAATCATTGATGGTTAGACTTCCAATTTTCCATTTGCTGAAAGTGCTGTCGAGGGAATATATCGCATCGCTGAACTCTAAATGTACAGCATAATCATTAACCCAGTGCGACGAAAGTTCTTTTAACAATAGAGGTCCATCAAACTGAGCACCCGTGCAACCGGCGCTGTTGGACGCACCCAACGCATTGTTGTGGTGGCTCACCAGATTGCTGACCGTGACCGTGTGGGTGATGTTGAAGCACATCTTTCGACTCATGAAAAACACTCTGATCTTGTTTGTAGTATCTCCAAAATCACAGGAGAATGGAACATACCCAGTCTCGCCCCTAGCCTTCGTCAGAACAAAATTGTTGACGTTTATCTCAGCACCATTACTTTTTATGGCGTGATTGAACGTCAATTCTAATGTGAAGTATGGAGTCGGATTGTCCCAATTGTATACGATCATCCCGGTGACAGCCAGGGCGGTTCCCACGCCAGTGATGTTGGCTGTGTTCGGCGATTTGATTGGGTTCCCGACCGGATCGAGCACGCCCGTGACCGTAACCACGTATGCCCCGCCGGTTTCTTGATCCCCGCTTATCACCAGGTGAACGTCGTTCCCGGTGCCTCTGTGAACGCTGGCGACGCTGACCTGGGAGCCCGCCGGGTAAGTCGATACGGCATAGTTCCCGGCGGTCAGCACGGTGTCGCTCATGTACTCGCTGAACGTGATGATCCACTCGGATAGGCCGCCGGAGCCGCTGACCACCCAGGGCGACACGCCCGCGCCCGTGAAGTGCCAGTGTGCGTTCGTGATTGGATTTCCGACGGGATCTGTCACACTCGACGCCGTGACAGAGTAAGCGCTGCTCTGATTTGGTTCTCCAGTAAACCCGATGTCTACATAAGAGTTGCTGCCCCCAGGCGTGACGGACGAGATGTAGATGGGAGCGGCCCCGGCGGGACAATCCAGGTTGTAATTCCCCGGGGAACTGAGCCCAACTGACGACATGTAATCGTTGAAGTTGTAGCGCAGACTAGAAATGGTCACGTTCGTGATCCCGGCCCCCTGCTGGGCGGTTCCCGCGCCGCTGAACTGCCCGGAGTCGTGGTTCGTGTCGATCGCACCGAACGTGCTTATCACGTGAAATGCCTTGATCACGTAGTTGTTCGACCCTGTTTTCATCTCCCCGCTAAAGTTCACATCGACGTACCGTTTGTTGGCACTTTTTACCACCGATGTGATCGTTGGTTGGTAGTAAGCGTCGCTGTAGAAAACATAATTGTCGAGGTCCTCAAGTCCGGTGGTGCCGACGGAACCATCCAGCATCGCTTGGTCGAAGGTCACGCGAACGGAGTTTCCAGTCCTGACCGTAGACGCCACTCGCGGGCGAGTCGCGCCTACGAAATAACATGGATCAGTGTTTATCGGGTGGCCAACTAAATCATATAGATTATCAGCCGATATCCAATAATCGCCGTTTCCACCTAACATAACCCCGGAGATCTGGATATTAACGTAGGTGTTCACACCTCCCGGGGTGATCGAGATGATGGTGAGAGCAGGGGCCCCGACTGGAACGCCGATCGTGTAATTGGCGGGTGTGTCAAGGCCGACCGCGTGCATGGTTTCTGAGAAATCGACCTTGATGTTGGTTATCGTGGTGCATGCCACTTGATAGATGTAGGGCACGATTCCAAACCCGTTGAAGTTGGCGGTGCTGTACAGGGGATCGACTGGGTTGCCCATCGCGTCCACGATGTTGATCACGTTGACTTGATAATTCGCGACCCCGATTTTCATTTCTCCAATCACCGTGAGTTCCACGGTGGTTGGATTGACATGACCGACGCTGTCCACATAAATGAAAGCGCTCGGATCGCAGATGAGGGAGTAGTTCGCAACGCGCGTGATGCTAGTGATCCCGCTCCCGGTTCCCATCGCTTCGTTGAACACCAACCGAACGACGCTCACGCTTGGTGCCGAAGCCGGATTCAGCAGGCGAACTAGCGTCTCCTTGCCTATGAAAGCCACGGCGTTGTTCGGGGCGACAATGACCTCCTGTGTCGTGGAGACGTTTGAGATCGTCAACAGGTAGTTTCCATTGTGAACCATTTTGGCGATAGTTAATCGAACCAGGTACTCATTCAGTCGCTCGATGGCGGTTACCGCCGGCGTGCTCGCCCCCGTGATCACGTAGTTGGTGGTCGTACGCAGCGCAGTATTGTTGCGAACCTTCTTGCTGAAATTTACAATGATCGTACTCACGGCGTCACCTCTGAAAGGGTGAATGTCAGGGGAAGCGACAGCGAACCGGCATTGAACAGTTCGTTATTATTTTTGTTCACCCCATACACGGCGAACGAATCGTCGACCGAGAGCAGGTCCAGGACCACCCCGTTCGACTGCCCAAGATGGATACCGACGATTTTGAAAAATGGTCCATGATACCATTTTTGGTCTGAGTCGAATACCCGAATCGTATCCCATAGGTTCAAGTCAACTACATCGAACGTGCAAAAATAGGACACCTTGATCCTGGTTTTCGAGTAGGTATCCACGAGCCAGTTCATAAGCCATTTTGCGCCCTCGTTATCGACTATGTCCGGGACGTCTATTGCCAGGCTCCCGAGCTCGCCGTGTCGAATAAAGCTCTGGTAGCAGTTCGCGTCGTTGTTTTTGTTTCGCGAGATGGCCGACAGGGAATCGCCCCGCAGTCCGGACACCCCGCAGTTCACCACGAATGAATTGCTCATCTGATCACGCGCGACCTCGCACGGGGGCGAGGTCATCTGGATGATGTTTTTCTCGGGGGTCAGGTATTTTCGGACGTCTCTGTCCCAGAGCATGCTCTGGAAAAACAACTTACGCCCGCGTTGGATGATGGTTAGGGGAAGTTCCTTGATCAGCCTCTCCTTAATTGTCTGGATCACCCCGCCGGCTACCACCGAATTGAAAACGGCCGACAAGGTGATAATGTTGAATTCCCGCGAGAGATGTCGGAGGGAGGTCAGGTCGAAAAAATCCTGCTTCCCGGAGAACCCGAGCAACAGGTAGGTGATCGCATCTATCAGTTTCCCGGAGGGGCCGGTCAGGTCAACAGTCACGTCCTTGCTTTCGGCCTCTACGTCCAGCACCACGTACCAGTAAGGGTCCCCGTTGAGGTCGGA
>Ga0315289_10014615_pt1 | contig 10949 bp, 10 predicted proteins | sample YL17G11_40_MG_FD_203452 | JGI IMG/M metagenome (GOLD analysis project Ga0315289, IMG submission 203452) | Sediment microbial communities from Yellowstone Lake, YNP, Wyoming, USA - YL17G11_40 | ecosystem: Environmental > Aquatic > Freshwater > Lake > Sediment | place: USA: Wyoming | collected...
GAGGATCGACGATACAGGCATTGATGGCGTCGATCAGACCCAGAGATCGATCCGCCTCCCGCAGCAGCAAGGCTCCCCCATCCGAGGTGAGCCGCCCGCCGCGAAAGTCGGCTTGAATCTCCTGGCGTTTGAGACTTGCAAACAGCAGCGGTTCGGTGGTACAGTCTGTCATAGAAATGGCCTTTCTGTCTGAGGGTTGGAAGCGTTGCAAGTCCTTACCCTACCGATGGTTAGGCCATTTATCTACTAAAAAACACCAAAATTCGATGAAATATGCGGGCTAGGGACCCAGGGCGGAGTTGGCCAGGACGAAGACCTCCCCCTGGTTGTCCTGGCCCCTTCCCTTGACGAACAGCTTCAGCCCGGCGCAGAAGCACCGAACACGTAAAGTCCGCGCAACGCCGACACCTCGATACCATAGCAGAGAACCGAAATGCCCGACTCCACCACTCCTCATTTTCGTCCCCCTTTCCTATTCTCGTGGCGAGTCCCTTGTGTCGCGGGCTTTCAACTCGCACTTCGAGGGCATTCGCGCCCTCGACACCGTATCATGCCAAACGTCACTCGTCTTGGACTCACTACAATCTACGGAAGGAAAGGCACGCAGTTCGCAAATGTCGGGTAATCTGCTGGGGAATCGCTCTGTGCAGTCACCTCTCCGCGCGCCGCCGGCGCTCCCGTAGGGACCGAACGCGGAGTGGACCAGGACATCGAGTACGCCCCTTGTCCCGGCCCACTCCCTTGACGCACAACTCCAGACTCTCCCCACGGCTGCGGCCCGATCATTCCTCAATCTGCCTCGTCCGCAGATCCGCGACCAGGAGCCTGTCCGCCTGGAGATCGATCGGAGCCACGAGCCCCGATGTCACTTTCGCAGAAGCCATCAGGATGGGCGCGTGCGCGATTCGCTCCGTGATCGGCGGCATCCAGGTCACGGCGAAATCGCCGCGCATCGTGGCCGCCTGGGCCCGGCAGCGGTAGCCGGGCGTCAGGCCCCCTTCCGCCATCGCGTTGAATAAGCGGGGCGTCAGCGTGAACTGGACCGTGCCCCGCCCGTCATCCTGCCAGTTGACCTCGGGGTCCGCCGCGAATGCGCCCACGTCCGACCCCATGGACAAGAGCACCCTGTCCCGGGAGTCGGACGCCGCCTTGGCGATCACTTCGAGCGGATAGTCCGTGTAATGGACCACCCGGACCTGATACCGCTTGCCCATTTCCAGCAGCAGCGTCGGGTTCTCGCCGCCGAACGTGCCGAGATTGATGCAGCACGGCCCCTGAGCCTCCAACCGGTAAGCCCCGGAACCGTTGTCGCCGAACGTCCAGCTCCCGTTGCAGAGCGGCTCGCAACTCCCCTCGCAGAACTGGGCATGCGCAGGCAGCAAGCCCGGAAACAGAAGAACAAGGAACACACTGCCGAAATGCCTGACTGTTGCAGTCCTCATCTTGGCCCCTTTCCCACATATGTTACTCAATGGGCGATACCAAGGACCACCCGTATCGGACTGTTAATTCCTACCACGAGGAAATCACCCCGGTTCACAAATTCCGCGTGCCCCGCCGGGAAATCTGTTCAACGGAGTCGGCGCCGCGAGAAACGAAAACAAACTTGTAGCCCAGCGTTGTCATTCCCGCGCAGGCGGGAACCCAGGTTCCCGCGGCTGGGGACCGGCAAGCCACAGCCGGGGCGCTTGTGCGGCAATACCTGGTCACCCATCTGCCTCCTGTTTCGTTTCTTTCGGCAATACCAAGGTAGCCGAGCCGGGCGCTGCCTGCGGCGGCCGGGCGAGACTGGTTACGCCGCGTTCGCGGGGACGACGCCGAAGAGGCTGTGGAGGACGGCGCCCACGCCGTAGGCGAGCACCGCCGCGATGCTTCCGATCAGAAATGTTTGCAGTCCCGATCGAACCGGCGGGCGGTGCAGCATCACGCCTTTCCACACACCCAGAATGGCGAAAGCCGCCGCCGAAAGGACGCCACTGATCAGAAAGAGGCGCTGTTGGGCCTGGATCGGGAAGACGAACGGAATCAGGGGGATGGAGCCGAAGAGGACGAAGGCGATAAAGGTGACGAGGGCAGCACGCCGCGGGCTTGCGGCGACCCTTTGCAGGTTCAGCTCTTCCTCGAGCATGGTGTCGATCCACACCTCCCGATCGCGGGTGATGACGTCGACAATCCGGTCGAGCGTGGGGCCGCGAAAGCCCTTGCGGGCGAAGATCTCCCGCACCTCGCGGTGCTCGCCCAGCGGATAGGAGTCGATCTGCCAGGACTCGTCCTCCTTGGCTTCCTCGACCTCTTCCCGCCGGCTCCGTGTGCCGAGGTAATTGCTTACGGCCATGCTGAACCCATCGGCGATCAGATTGGCCAGACCGAGAACGATCACCACCTCGGTCGAGAGCCGCCCACCCGCACTGCCGGCCACTACGGCGAAAGTCGTAACGATGCCGTCGACGCCGCCCAGAACCGCATCCCCGAGCCAGCTCTCGCCGCCCGGGGCCGAGATCCGCTCCCGAATCCTGTCCGGGCGATGTTCTTCCTTCAGGTCTCGATGTCTCGTCTGCCGCCACATATCTTCCGCACTTTACGCAAAGGGCGCAGATGCGGAGCGAAGGAATTTGCGGAATCCGCCGACCGCGAGAAGGCCGAGCGTTTCATGAACCTCGTCGGTTCCGCCGAAGAAACTGCGACGATGGAACCGTAGAGGGACGCGGGGGCACGCAGAAAAAGCGAATTCGGGTGCCAGACTTGCGTCTGGGTAGCCATGCTCGAGTTGCCCACGCACAGCCGCGCAGGCATGGCCAAAAGCGTCTTCTCGGAATCCTCACCAGCAGTGGTTGCCGGAAGCACCATTGTGTAGTATGATGGTACTTGGATGCTTGTGAAACGCTGCTACAAACACACGGGCGCAAGATGAAACGATTTCGGGTATATGCGGATACCTCCGTCTATGGCGGCTGCTTCGATGAGGAATTCGTTCGGGAGAGCCGAGCCTTCAAGCTCCCGCAACCGGGTCAATTTACCAAGGAACTCCGGTACCGATGTCAGTCGGTTACCATCGAGCCAGAGCTTCTGAAGCTGGGTCAGATGGCGTAGGAATTCCGGCACCGTGGTCAATTGGTTTTGGGCAAGCGAAAGCTCTTGCAGCAAAGTCAACCCGCCGAGGGCCTCAGGAACCGATGTCAGTTGGTTGTGGAATAGGAAAAGAGAGTGCAATTGGGTCAGTCGGCCAAGAGACTCCGGGACCGCCGTGAGTCTGTTGAATGAAAGATCCAATCTCAGGAGTTGTGTTAAGAGATCTATGGATGCCGGAAGTGACTCCAGTTGGTTGCCACTGAACCAAAGCACCCGAAGGTCGGTCAATTGCCCGAGGCACTCCGGAAGCGACGTCAACTGGTTTTGAGACAGGGAGAGCATGCGGAGTCGCTTTAGCTGGCAGAGAGACTCCGGAAGCGACCAAAAGCGGTTGTCGTCAAGATAGAGCGTTCGGAGTTCGGTCAACCGGCCGAGGGACTCCGGAACTGACGTCAGTTGGTTGGGAGAAAGATCGAGCGTCTGAAGCTGAGTCAGTTCCCACAGGGACTCCGGCACCTCAGTCAAATCAAGCGCCCGCAGGTTCAATTCCTCGCCACCTGAGGCACCGCATTGCCGAATTCGTTCTTCGGCTTGCGTGGGGCGAGCCTTGTTCTTGTCCAGAGTCTCTTCTGCCATATTCGCTCCTGCTCGCAATGACGTTAGGTCTACACCCAAGGATCGAAAGAAGCAAGACAGAAAGAAAGCACGTGCTCCACCAAGATTAGTCGCGCACGAGACCGCGGGCGGGGGGGCAGGACTATCCCCGGATTCCCGGCTTCGCGGGAATGACAGCACCGGCGCAGGAGAACGAAACGCGGCTAGGACCGGCGACAGCGTTTCGGTCCTTCGAATTTCGGATTTTGGATTTGTTTCGAGTTTCGTGCTTCGGGCTTCCGCCGCAGGCGGCTACATATCCGGCACGACTTCGGGGTAGAGGTGGCCGACGGGACTGATCTTGAAGACGTAGATCAGGCCCGGACGGAACTTGTTGTAGACGACGCTGCCGTAGATGGCTTTGATGCCGTGCTCGCGGAGCTTCTCCGGGTCGTTGGCGAGGTCCCAGATGCTGGACCAGAAGAGTTGCTGATGCTCGATGGGCAGCGCCTGGAGCAGGCCGCTGTACCGCTTGGGCTCGGCCCCCGGCTCCTCGATCGGACAGCCGCCCTGGGGCGACGTGGTCTCGCCGTAGATGCGCCGCCACAGGTACAAGGCCCGCGACTTGCCGTCCATCACCATCTTGTCCTCGAATTTGACGATCAGGGCGTCAAAATGGACAACGTCGCCCTCGACGATGCACTCCCTCTGAAGAATGACCTTGGTCTTATCGTCGCGGGCGGTCTCGACGAACCGGATCGTCGTCAGCACGCGGCCGTCCTCGTTCCGCTGCGAGAGGACCTTGGCGTAGCCGATCTGGTCCTCCTCGGTCAGATTGCTGATGGCCTGTTTGAGCTCGCGGTTCTCGGTCAGCAGCTCGTGGATAGTCATGGCCCGGTGGTAGAGTCCCGGCCCGACGTAGGCCACTACGGCGATGATCACCGCCACCACGCCGTAGGAGAACAACCGTATTTTTCCGCCTGCGTATGCCATGCATCTCCGTTGACCGGTCTGCGTAGGATGGGCTTTAGCCCATGCTGTTCCTGTCCGACCATGCCACACTGTCCGCATGGGCTAAAGCCCATCCTACAAACCACGAACCCCTTGTTTCATCGGCCCCAGGGCCGAATTTCTGCATTTTTCGTGCGTGCGACAGTCACCCATTGCATTGTGGGCGAAAGGTGTCTATACTGCAAGGCTCTTATGGACTCTGGTTGAAGGAAAGTCGCCTATGGATAGGGAATGGTCTCTCGCCGCACGAATCGCCCTGTTGGCCACGTTGTTGCTGGGTTTGGCCGGCTGCTACGAGCCGGAGCCGAAGCCACGAATCACCGGAGAGCAACCGGCGCTGCTGCTGCCGCCAGCCCAGACGCCGCCGCGACAGCATCTGATCGGCCGCTCGGTCCAGGGCCGGCCGATCTTCGTTCAGATCGTGGGCCAAGGCACCGATACGGCGTTGATCATGGGCTGCATTCACGGGGATGAGCCGGCGGCAGGCGCCCTGGTGAACGCGCTGGCGGATCGCCTGCGGGGCGATCAACACCTGTTGGAGGGCCGCCGCGTGGTGCTGCTGCCCGCCGCCAACCCGGATGGGCTGGCCGCCCGGACGCGCGAAAACGCGCACGGCATCGATCTGAACCGCAATTTCGACACCACCAACCGGGTGGACAATGGAACCAACGGGCTGCGACCGCTGACAGAGCCGGAGTCTCAGGCCTTGCAGTCGGTGATCAAGGAATACGCTCCCAGCCGCATTATCAGCGTCCATCAGCCGCTGAACTGCATCGACTACGACGGTCCCGGGCAGGCCATTGCGGCCCGGATGGCCCAAGACTGTGATTTGCCGGTCAAGAAGATCGGCGCCCGGCCCGGCTCCCTCGGCTCGTACACGGGCGAGACCCTCAAGATCCCGACGATCACGCTGGAGCTGCCCCCCGAGGCCTCGAAGATGAGCGACGCGGTCCTGTGGCAGAAGTACGGCAAGGCCCTGATGGCCGCCGTCCTCTACCCGGAGCACGCGAAGTAGGCCGGAGGCCCTTCGATTCCTGTCGCCTCCTGCCCGTTCCCCCTACGGCTGGTTCGGGTCCACCTTGCCAGAGCCGGTGGCTCGCGAGACACGCCAGACCTCGGCCGCACCAAGAGAACTGATTTCTAACCGCAGAGGACGCAGGGGTACGCAGAGAATGGCCGAAAGAAACGAAAGAAGAAGGGGAGAGGCGCGGCCTGCCCACGTCATCCCAACTTCTTTCGTGTTTTCGGCTCGATCCTCTTGCTGCTTTCCTTCTACCTCTGCGAACCTCCGCGTCCTCTGCGGTTGAACACCTTTCTTGTGTCAAAGGCCTTCCACCATCCGCTTGATGCCGTTTTTCAGGTGAACCACGTTGAAATTGATGAGCAGCCCCAATTTCTTGTGGCCCAGTTTCAGGTAAGACAGGAGTTGCGCTTCATGGAGCGGCGTCACTTTCTCGACGGCTTTCAGTTCGACGATCACCTCCTGCTCGACCAGCAGATCCAGCCTGTACCCCAAGTCGATCTTGATACCGTCATACACGACCGGCAGGGCAACTTGCTGCTGGACCTGCACACCACGCTTGAGTAGCTCATGTTTCAGACACGCTTCATAGGCGTTTTCCAGCAGTCCAGGCCCAAGGACGGTATGAACCCTCATGGCCGCTTCCACGATATGCCCGCTGATGTCATTCAGTTCCATTGCAGCACTCCCCTTTCTTTTCTCGTTTCTCTCTAACCGCAGAGGACGCAGAGGCACGCGGAGGGTAACCGAAAGAAGTAAAGGAGGCAAAAGAAAGGGTGTAGCTGGGAGCGTCGATCACCCCCCGGGGGGCGAGGGTGCCACAGAGCGTCGTCCCAACTTCTTTCGTATTCTTTCGTTTCTCTCGGCTATTCTCTTTTGTTCTTCCTCTGCGAACCCCTGCGTCCTCTGCGGTTGAACTCTCTTCCACCTCCTCGGCCAGCCCATTGCGTTGTGCGCCCCCAGCGGGTAGGATGCCGGCCGGTGAATGCCGTGCAAACAAGCCCGGCCCTGGCGGCATATATACTATGATGGTGCTGCTGCAGAGGGAGTGTAAGAGCAGCAGGAGCAAGGGCTTAGGACTCACCAGGCGGTGGGAATCACGGCGAATCGGACATGAGTGCATTCAAGCTGAACAACCAGTTTCGGCCGTCGGGCGACCAGCCGCAGGCTATTGAGCGGCTGACGCAAGGCCTGCGCGAGGGCAAGAAGTTCCAGACGCTGATGGGCGTGACCGGCAGCGGGAAGACCTTCACGATGGCCAACGTCCTCGCCCAATTCGACCGGCCCGTGCTGGTCATCTCGCACAATAAGACCCTGGCCGCCCAGCTCTACGAGGAGTTCAAGGATCTCTTCCCCCAGAACGCGGTCGAGTACTTCGTCAGCTACTACGACTATTACCAGCCGGAGGCGTACATCCCGCAGCGCGATATCTACATCGAAAAGGACGCTTCACGCAACGCGGACCTGGACCGGCTGCGGCTCTCGACGACGACAAGCCTGTCGTCCCGGCGGGATTGCATCGTGGTGGCCTCGGTCTCGTGCATCTTCGGCTTGGGCTCGCCGGAGGACTACAAGGCCAGCATGGTAGCCCTCCGAGTCGGCGATACCTGCGAGCGCAATACCCTGCTGGGCCGCCTGGCCGACATTCAGTACACCCGCAACGACATCGACTTCCAGCGCGGTACTTTCCGCGTCCGGGGCGATGTGGTCGAGCTGCACCCGTCGTACGAGTCGTTCGCGATTCGCATCGAGTTCTTCGGCGATATGATCGAACAGATCAACTACATCAATCCCACCTCGGCCGAGGTCTTGGCTGTCGAGAGCCAAGTGTTCATCTATCCGGCCCAGCACTACGTGATCCCGGGAGAGAGGATCACTGCGGCGGTCGAGGGCATCAAGGCCGAGCTCGAATGGCGGCTGGGGCAACTCCGCAGCGAATCCAAGCTGCTCGAAGCCCAGCGGCTGCAAGCCCGGACCATGTACGACCTGGAGATGATCCAGGAGGTCGGCTATTGCAGCGGCATCGAGAACTATTCGCGGCATCTGTCCGGTCTGCCGGCGGGGGCACGGCCCTACACGCTCATCGACTACTTCCCCAAGGATTTCCTGCTGATCATCGACGAATCGCACGTGACGCTGCCGCAGGTGCGGGCGATGTGGGCCGGCGACCGCAGCCGCAAAGAGGTTCTGGTCGAGCACGGCTTCCGCCTGCCCAGTGCCCTGGATAACCGGCCACTGCGGTTCGAGGAGTTCCTGGAGCTATGGAACCAGGTCGTCTTCGTCTCGGCGACGCCCGCGCCCTACGAGATGGGCAAGTGCAACAACGAGGTCGTCGAGCAGATCATCCGGCCGACCGGGTTGATCGACCCGGAGATCTTCATCTTCCCGGCGGGCAACCAAGTCCAGCACCTGCTGAGCGAGATCGAGAAACGGGCGGCGGTCAAGGAACGCGTCCTCGTAACCACCCTGACCAAGCGGATGGCCGAGCAATTGTCCGATTATGTGACCAAGAAGGGCTTCCGTTGCCGGTACCTGCACAGCGAGATCGAAACGCTCGAACGGATCGAGATCCTCCGCGATTTGCGGCTGGGCGAGTTCGACGTGCTGATTGGCGTGAACCTGCTCCGCGAGGGCTTGGACCTGCCGGAGGTCTCCTGCGTCGCCATTCTTGACGCGGACAAAGAGGGTTTCCTGCGCAGCCAGACCTCCCTGATCCAGACGATTGGCCGGACCGCCCGCAACGTCAACGCCACGGTCTTTCTGTACGCGGACACCGTCACGGACTCCATGCAAAAAGCCATTGACGAAACGAATCGCCGCCGTACAATTCAAACGGCGTACAACCAGGAGCATGGAATCACGCCTGAGACGATCCGCAAGGAGATTCGCAAGAGCCTCACCGAGCAGATCAAGGCCGAGCACGTCGCCCGTGAGGCCATCCGGCTGGACGAGACGGAGTACGACAAGGTCGAGATGGCCGCCCAGGTCGAGCGGGAGATGTTTGAAGCCGCCGAAGCCCTCGATTTCGAGCGGGCCGCCGCTTTGCGGGACCAGTTGCGCGAATTGAAGGAGTTGCCCGAGCTGATCGTCAGCAGCCGAACGAAGAAGGACGTGGCCCGAAAGACCCGGGGCCGGCGCAAGGCCAAGCCCTGACCGTAACTACCGTCGCCGCTTTGGCCGATATACGGCAAAAAAGAGTTGAACCGCAAAAAGGAATCGGCCACAGAGGACACAGAGACCACAGAGAGAAGAAGCAACGGAATAGGATGGTGGGAAGGCAGGAAGTTGAGAAGCAGCGCCCGATTGGCAGCATTGCTCCTTTGCTCCAAAGTCTCTGTGTTCTCTGTGTCCTCTGTGGCAAGAATAGGTTGGGAAGAAACGTAGTTCGTTAGTCATTGGAATCATTCGATGAAGAAACTGAACATCAAGCAAGTGCAGCCGCTGATCCGCATGGCCATGGAGGAAGACTTGGGCAGCGGCGACGTCACCACGAATCTCCTGTTCCAGGATGGTACGCGGGCCAAGGCGATGGTCGTCTCGCGGGAGGAGATTGTCGTGGCCGGATTGCCGGTCGTGGAGGAGATTCTGCGGCAGTACGATGAGCGTCTGAAGATGACGCCCCATTTCCGGGACGGTCAGGCCGCCCACGTCAGCAACAAGCTGGCGACCATCGAAGGGCCTTTGCGCTCGATGCTCAGCGTCGAGCGGGTGATGCTGAACTTTCTCCAGCGGCTCAGCGGCATCGCGACCACGACGAGCCGATATGTCCGGGCCGTCAAGGGGACGAAGGCAAAGATCTACGACACGCGCAAGACGCTGCCCGGCTGGCGGCTCCTGGAGAAATACGCCGTGCGCTGCGGCGGCGGATACAACCACCGCCTCGGCCTCTACGACGGCGTCCTCGTCAAGGACAACCACATGGCCGAGCTCGGCAGCGATTTCGCCGACCGATTGCAGCAGCTTGTCAACGACGCCAAGAAGGTCAAAGGGCTCCAGTTCGTGGCCGTCGAGGTGGACCACGTGGACGATCAATTGAACCACGTCCTGAAGGTTCGCGGCATCGACATCGTCCTGCTGGACAATATGGGGCAGTGGCAGCTTAAGCACGCCGTCGAGATGCGCGATGCGATGTGCCCCAAGAACAGAAGACCGCTGCTGGAAGCCTCCGGCAATATCAATTTGAATAATGTCGCGGAGATCGCCCAGTGCGGCGTGGACCGGATCGCGGTCGGCGCCATCACGCACTCGGCGGCCGCCGTGGATATCGGGCTGGACAGATAGGCCGTAGACCGTAGGCAGGAGGCCGGAGACGCCTACAGCCTAAAGCCTACAGTCTCCAGCCCTTGAGCTTTGTACCTATGCTCACCGACGACAGGCTCGACCCGGACCTCATCCGGGCCAACCTCAAAACCAAGCGAATCGGCGGCAAGGTGCTCGTGTACGATCGCACGTCGAGCACCAACGACGTCGCCGCCGAGTACGCCCGCAATCCGGATAACGACGGCTTGGTCGTCTTCGCCGAGGAACAAACCGCCGGTCGCGGCCGCACCGGGGCCACGTGGCAAGGCGGGCGACAAGAGAGCCTGTTGTTCTCTGTGGCCCTGGTCGATTGTGACGTCAGCAGCGAACTATTATCCCTGACCTGCGCGGTGGCCGTGGCGGAAGCCATCGGGCAAACCGGCGGCTGTCAGGCCGGGATCAAGTGGCCCAACGACATCATCCTTGACGGCAAGAAGGTTGCCGGCATTCTCCTGGAATCGAAAAGCCAGAGGACAGAGGACAGACGACAGAGGACAGCAGACAGAGAACGGAAGACGGACGACAGAAGACAGACGGTGGAAGACAGTGCCGTCCTCCGTCCTCCGTCCTCCGCAATCCACGTCATCGGCATCGGCATCAACTGTCACCAGACGCCGGAGAGCTTTCCGCCCGACCTGCAAGCGACGGCCACGAGCCTTGACCTCGTCAGCGGGACCCGGTGTCAGCGTGTGACTGTGGCCAAGAGGGTCCTCACGTCCCTGGACCACTGGCTCCGCGTCGCCGAGCGAAATGGCCGGCAGGTGATCGACACCTGGAGCCGCCTGAGCACCCAGTTGGGTCAGCGCGTCACCCTGTCCTGCAACAAGCGCCGCTTCACCGGCAACTGCATCGGCGTGGACCCGGAAAAGGGTCTGATCCTCCAGCTCGACCGCGGCGGCGTCCGCATCTTCGACGCCGCCCACACGCACATCGTCAAGTGATCCGCGCGCGCACA
>Ga0315289_10014616_pt1 | contig 10948 bp, 9 predicted proteins | sample YL17G11_40_MG_FD_203452 | JGI IMG/M metagenome (GOLD analysis project Ga0315289, IMG submission 203452) | Sediment microbial communities from Yellowstone Lake, YNP, Wyoming, USA - YL17G11_40 | ecosystem: Environmental > Aquatic > Freshwater > Lake > Sediment | place: USA: Wyoming | collected...
CGAGGACCGGTCGGACATGTGTCCGGATCTTCGGGACGATCGGGCAATCATTGACTTGTGTATAACGACCAGGGCGTAAGGCCTCGTTGTTACGCACAAGTCCAGAAAACATCACGCCCGTTTACGGGCGTTTCCGCCGCAGGCGGTATTAGGCCCGGCATTCATGCCGGGTTGGCGGGTGGGAAAGGGGGACAGGCGCGCTTTCTGGGGATCAATAAGCGCGCCTGTCCCCCTTTTCCTCTTGGAGTACGGCGATTCATCGCCGCTTTCGACAACATCAGTAAATACTGCACGCGGTTACGGGACGGAGGTTCGTGGGCCGCTCTGCTCAAAAAAACGGCGATACATCGCCGCACTCCAAAGTACGGGCATCCTGCCCGCACGATACGGCCGAGACGGCCGCGCTTTAGTGATCACTCACTGAAAGAAGGTGCTCGGCGAAACGCGAGAATCTAAGGACCGACCCCTTCGTTACTTAAGGTCTTTGTAACTATAGAGATACGTTTCCTGCTCGCGCCTGCTTACTCCTGTTCGCCCGCGTGAACATTGCCGCCTTTCCCCTCCCGTCAACCGTCCCCCACGAAGAATTTCCAAAACGCCTCTTGACAAGTTTTTTCAACTGTATTATAAGTCCTAGTACAGATAGAGAGGTGCCTACGGAGTTCCGGATGGATCCGGCCGTGACACCTGAGGTCGTCCGCAAGCAGTGCCGCTTTGCGGCTGACACCCTCAACATGCAGGTTCGACCATGACAAGCGCGCGTCCGGGTTTACGGGGCTTTCATTCAGCATGGGTGTTGTTATACCTGGCCGCCCGTGGGCTGACGCCCCAAGCTGTCATAGGTGCCGCGGAACCGACGCCCAAGGCCCCGCCGGCGCAAATGGTGTCCGCAGCGGCACCGGCTACAAGCCAAGCGAACTCTGCCGGGGGCGACATCGACGCAAAAATCGTGCAACTCAGCAAGAAGAATACCACTGTCGAAGAGGCCCTTCGCGTCCTGGGTGAGCCAGAGGAATATACCTGGGGCAACGAGACTTTCAAGAAGAGCAACTTGCCCAAAACCTACATTCTTCGGTATCCCCGACACGTGTCCGTGATGGTCAGCGGCGGCTATGTGGTGGAACTGCGCTGCGAGGCTCCGGGGCCGGGCTTTGCCTGTCGCGGCCTGCACCTGGGCTCTTCGCTGAATGAGGTCCTGAAAGTGGTCGGCCAGCCTTCCGAGACCCTTGTGGGAAAGTCCTTGGGTTTCTCGGCGGGCGTGCTCTACAAGGATATCGACGGGAGAAAGGGGCACTGCTACTACGGCCGGCCGGACCAGGATGTCAGGTTCTTTTTTAGGAAGAACAAGGTAGTCGCGCTCTACGTGACGCTTGACGACGCTAAAAGTGCTTTCATGAGGGTCAAGCCGATCACGGCGGTCATCAAATATCAGGACGTGCGTTTCAAGGACATGAGCAAGCTCGACCTTTCGGCCAAGCCCGAGTTGCCGGCGACCCTCTGGTTCAACCAGAAGACCGCCTGGCCGACGTTGCTGCCCGCGGGAGTCGATCCCGCCAAGCTGCTGGCCGATGCCATGAACCCCGGCCTGGGCATTCGCCGGTTGCATCAGGATGGTTTGACCGGCAAAGGGGTTAACGTGGCCATCATCGACCAGCCGCTCTGCCAGGATCATCCCGAGTTTACGGGCAAGATCGCCGCGTACCACGACGTTGGCTGCCAATCGGACACGAGCATGCACGGCCCTGCGGTTGCCAGTCTGCTGGTGGGAAGCAAGTGCGGCACCGCCCCGGACGCCCGCGTCTACCACGTCGCGGCGCCCTCCTGGACGGCCGATACGGCCTTCCAGGCCGAGGCGCTGGATTGGATTGTGGAACAAAACGCGAAGCTCCCGCCGGAAGGGAAGATCCGTGTCGTTTCAGTCTCTGGGGCGCCTTCGGGGCCCGGATCGCCGTTTAAGAAAAACACCGAGTTGTGGGACCCTGCCTGTCAGCGGGCCGAAGAGGCGGGCATCCTGGTGTTGGACTGCACGGCGCATCGCGGATTCATCGGATCGTGTGGTTACGACGCCGCGGACCCCGAGAACGTGTCGAAGTGTCAAGGGGGCTTTCTCAGCGTACTTGAGGGGCTGGTCAAAGGCAAACGGCGGCTGCTCGTGCCCTGCGAGCCGCGGACTACCGCCGAAGAATACGTCAAGGGAGAGTGTGGCTACCAATACTGTGGTCAAGGAGGCCTGAGCTGGTCGATTCCGTATTGCGCGGGCGTGCTGGCGTTGGGATGGCAGGCTCGGCCTGATCTGGGGGCCACCGAGATGCGGGAATTGCTCTTTAGCTCGGCATACCACAGGGCAGATGGGGCGCTGATCATCAACCCACCCGAATTCATCCGCATGGTAAAGGCTCTGCCTGCGATGACGAAGAAGGGGGAAAAGGGGGCAGTCCTTAGATTTTAGTGTTTTGGCGACCGCCGTCTTGCCGTCGGGTAGTTCGCCGCGCGCGACTTGATCGCTGCGTCACACGGCCTGGGCAAACCAACCGTGGCACCCATCAAATGAGTCGAGATCCGCGTCGGGTGGCATGCCTCCACGCGGCGCAACCGCGCGTAGGCAGGTAGGGCTTCGGCGCAGCGTCGTCACTCAGCGTTTCGCGTTGTTACACCATGCCACCCAGCCGGCCGCAGGTCGGTCGTGGCAACCGCGTAAATGCTTGCTTGTTTGCCCTGGACGAGCAGAATGCCCCTTTACCTCAGCTCTTCGTTCTCCGGCATGGGAAGATGATTACCTATCGGCCAAGGAAACCACCAGCCGTTTGCCCACGGCCTCCGCGTAACGTACGAGTGTTTCGAGGGTGGGGTTGGGACGTTGCCCAGTTTCGAGCTTCGAGAGGGCCGAGCGGTCCATGCCGGTCAACTCGGTCAGATCGGACAGACTCAGACCCCGCTCTTCCCGTGCGCTCTTCAGTTGTTTGAGCAACTCGCTGAACTGGTCGAAGGCCGCCAGACGCTCGTGATGCCGTGCGACAAGCTCGGGCAGTTCCTCGGCGACTCGCTCTCGAATCTCCCCGTACTTCGCTGCTTCTTCGGGCGTGAGCCGCCGGTTGCGCACGATGCGCTCGATCGCCATGATTATTGCCTCCGCGGGACTTCATAAGCGGTTATCGGATGCACGGTGTCGGCCCCCACGGTCTCATACACCACCATCAGGTGCCGGCCCGTGCTGGTGTCGCCGAAGAGCACCGGCCGGCCGGAAGAACGACTCACGTCGGCGTCGCTGGCGTGCTGGAGTACCTCTTCGACCTCCTCTTTGGTGATGCCGTGCTCGGCACAGTGCTGCACGTTGCCATCCGGATCATCGTCGAGGTCCCAGATGACCCAATGGTACAGCATGCTCGGATTCCATCGCGTGTAGTATTATAATACCACATGCCTGTGGAAAAGTCAATTAGGCGGGATCGCCACCGGATTCTCCAGCATGCCGATCGGTTCGATGGCGATGCGGATCACGTCGCCCGGCTGCAAGGTGAAATCGGCGGGCGGCACAATGCCGGTGCCGGTCAGCAAGAAGCATCCTGCCGGAAAACTGTTCTGCCGCAGCAGGTAATCGGCCAACTCCTGCGGCGTGCGCTTCATCTGCTCCAATTGCGTTGTGCCGCAGAACGCGACGGCTCCCGCGCGGCGAATCTCGATGAGGATCTCTGTGGTGCCCGGCAGCGCACCGTCGCTGAGCAGAATGCAGGGGCCCAGGGCGCAACAGCCGTCGTAGACCTTGGCCTGCGGCAGGTAGAGCGGATTCTCGCCTTCGATCTCGCGGCTGCTCATGTCGTTGCCGATGGTGTAGCCGAAGATCCGCCCGGTCGACGAAATGCAGAGCGTCAGTTCCGGCTCGGGCACGTTCCAACGGGAATCGCGGCGGATCTGCACCGGCTGGCCGGGCCCGACGACCCGGTGCGGGCTGGCCTTGAAAAACAGTTCGGGACGCGGGGCCGTGTACACTCGATCGTAAAAATCGCCGCCGCCGGCCGCGGCCGCCTCTTCCATCCGCGCCGAGCGGCTGCGATAGTACGTCACCCCCGCAGCCCAGACCTCCTGGGTACCAATGGGCGGGAGCAGATTGGACAGCGGGCATGGCTCCACCACCGGCCGCGACCGTTTCTGCTCTTCCTGCAGCCATGCCAGCGGATCATCGCGGCGGAACAGCTCGTCCCAGTCGACGCCGGCCGACTCGCGGCACTGCCCGTCGATTTCCAACAGCGCGCCGCGCACCGTGCGGTATAGCTTGACCGTCATCTCGCCGCCCTCCGCGCTACCCAAGGGATTAGGGAGTGGGGAGTGGAGATTAGAACAATTTGGCTGCCGAAACGATAGTACACACGCTACTGTACTTGATGCGCGCAAGACGCGCGCATGTTCGACCCTAAGATGCTAACACAGCATGGGGCCGCGAGCAACACCGCGACCACTGGTCGCGGCTTTACATGCCGAACAGACTACCGCACTTGAATCCCTAATCCCTGACCTCTAACCTCTAACCTCCGACCCCTGATCTCTGACCCCTACCCCTACTCATACAACTCCGGAAACACCTCGTGCGGCAGGCCTTGCTTGCGGAGGTCGGCGTGAAGCTTCGTGACAAACTCGTGCTTGTGGTTGGCCACCGCCTGTTCCGAAATGCCCAGCTTGGCGGCCACCTGCTTGTTGGGCCAGCCGCGAACGAACAAGAGCTCGGCGCATTGCAGCTTCTGACATTGGCCGCTGTCGCGCCAGTGCTCGATCTGTCGGCGCAGAGCGGCGATGAGGGCCGTTTCCTCCAACCGGCGGCGCTCGCTGCCGCGAGCGATGCTGCTGGCGGCCCGTGCCCTGTCGGGCGGCTGCCAACTGCTGCCGTCGCACGACGGCACCAGCGGCAGCGTCGGTCGCCGCCCCTCCCGACGCAGCAGGTCTGTCAGCTTATGCGCCGCAATGGAGAACAGGTAACTTTCCAGCGGCCGCTGCTGATCGTAGTTCGGCAGACTGGTGAGAAAACCGATGAAGGTCTCCTGCACCACGTCTTCGGCGGCGGCGCGGTTGCGGGTGCGGCTTTCGACGTAGGCCAGCAGCCGCCCCTCGAAGCGCGCAATCAACTCGTTCCAGGCTTCCGCCTCGCCTGCGCGGATCCGCTCGATCAACAGACTATCGGTCTGGCTGGAAGCTGACATGGCCGTAAGATCTATTATGCTACCGCAAGAATCGCCACAGCGCAAGCGGCGCCGCCACGGCCGCCACGGCGAGCAGCGCGGCCAGCGCCAGGCGACCCCGGCGGGCTCCGCCGGTGACTTGATCGAACTTCAGCAGCGCGAAAAGGATGGCCAGCAGGAGCAGTCCGCCGCCTACGCCCGTCCCAGTGTAGATCAGTCGCTCGGTGATGATGGCATTGGTCCGCGCTTCGTGGATACGATCGCGCATCTTGTGGTCGAACTGCAAGAGCACGTGGAGTTGCTTCATCGGGCCGAACGACGCCTGGATCGTCTCTTCCCATTCTTCCTTGACCAACTGCGTGCGGAGTTCCTCGGCCGGCAGGCGGACCCGGCCGGCTGCCTGGGGACCCAAGTAGGTCTCCACGTAGGCATCGACCGCCCCTTGCAACGCCTTGGGCAGTTGGGCGTCGCATTCCAGCCGGGTGGCGTACGGCCCGACGGTGATGCTCATCTGGTACGTATCGCCGTTGCGCCGTGGCTCGGCATCGACCCAGGCAGGACGCGGCTCGGCCGCGGGCGGGGTCGTTTCGCTTGTCGGCTTTTCGGCGCGATTCTCGGTCCGTTCCTCGACGGGTTTTTCGGCCGAGTGTTCCCTATTTTGCTTGGCGGATTTCTGTTGGGGCGTTTCGGCCTGCGCCGTCTTCTTGTTGGTTTTGGCTCGGGCGGTCATCGCGAGCTGCAGGTTCCTCTTGACCTCGGCGTTATCGGGATTGATTCGCAGCGCTTGCTGGTAACGAGCTATTGCCTCCTCGGTTCTGCCAAGTTCGGCCAGCACAACAGCCAAGTTGTTATGCACCACGGCCGAGTCGGGTTTCAGTCGTAACGCCTCCCGGTAGTGTTGGATCGCATCGGCACGTCTACCTTCCGCGTACAGGGCAATGCCCAGTTTGTGGTGTGCTTCGGCATCGTCGTCCAGCCCTTGTGCCGCGAGCGGTATGCCCTGCCGTGCACTGCTGGGCAAGTTGGGCAGCGGCCGAGAGTCGGTCACGACAACCGGCGGCCGCAGCGAAGCCCAGATATACAACAATCCGGCCCCACCGGCCATCAGCATCAGGCCGACCGCCAGCAACACCGCGCCGAGCAACCGGGTTCGCCGATACGCGAGCAATAGGACCATCAGCACCACTGCACCCAGCAGAACCAGGCCGATCAGCACCGACGCGCTGAGGGCAATCATGTTCGGCTCCCCAATCACGGTCGGCGTCATCGCTTTCTCCGAAAGGCAATTCACTGCGACTCCTCTCTATGCGACCTCACCTGTTGAAGCGGCGTGTCTTCGCAAGCACACCCCGCCGACGCGGCTCGACTGAGCTCGCCGAAGTCAGTCGGCGGGCGTTTGAACCTGTTTCAGCTAACGACCTCGATCTCCAATCTCGAATGCCCAGTCGCCAACCTCTAATCTCTAATCTCTAATCCCCAATCCCTAATCCCTAGTCCCTGCCCCGCCGCAGCCGCCGGGCGGGGTGCAGCCAGGGGCTGGCCAACTGGACCGAGACGGAAATTGTGCAGGCGACCATCGGCAGCCACGGCTGGGGAAAATGCCAGGCGGCAGCCACCAGCCCGGCCACCACCACGCTGACGATCAACGACCAGAAGCTCAACCGCGTGGAGCGCAGCGGATCGGCCTGGCGCCACCAGCGAATCACCAAGAACAGTGTGCCGAAGGCGGCCAGGTAGGCCATGCCCAGTGGTCGGCCGCCGTCGTCGTAAAAACTGTGTGGAAGTTCGTAGTCGGGTCCGAGCGTGAACTGCGAATCGTAAGGAAGATTGACCAGCAGCAGCGCGGCCACGCCCGATGCCAACACGCCCAATCCCAGGCCGATGACCATCATCGCGAACCGCCGCAACACCACTTCGCCGCGGGTCCCCTCCCAAAACTTGGCCGGAATGAGCACCGCCCAGGTCCCCGCCAGGCTCACCAGCAGCAACCACGCGCACTGCTCCATTCGCGGACAAGTGCCGCGATAACTGCTCAACAACACGGCGACCACGCACATGGACAGCGTGACCAGGGCTCCCAACAGCAGTGAACCCAACAGGTCGGTAAAACGTTCCCGGGGCGATTTGACCACCATGGCCAAAACGGCCCGCTCGCGCAGAGAACGTGCGGGTGCCACGGTTGGCTTGTCCAAGCGTGCACTGCTGGGCAAGCCGGGCACCACGCCCTGCGTGGTCGTGGCACCCTGTGCGGCCTGGGCAGGGGGCCGAGCAGCCTCCAGGGGAGCGATTGGCGGGTGCAACGGCCGCGCTTTCACAGGGGCCGCCGGCGGCGCCGTCCAACGTATGGGCCACGACGCCGTGCCTTTCGGCCGCACGAACATCCAAACCAACCGGTACACGCCGTAGCAGATCAAGAGCGATATCGCCACCGGGATCAGGATCGCAGCGCTGTGCACAAGCAGAAACATCCCAGCCACCAGCAGCACGATCTTCACCGCCGTGGGCAGATCGGCCTGGTCCCAAGCGGTGCGGAGCCTCCACCACGTCTCCCGCACCGCCCGCAGGATCGGCTCTTCGTCGACCGCCACGGGCTGGACAATATCTTCTGGAGACGGATGCTCCGGCCCATCGCCGAGCGGCACCGCTGCGGCCGCACTCGCTGTTGCTGCGGCCGCACTCGCTGCCGCCGCTCCTGCCGCATCACTTCCCGCCGGCAGTCGCGCTGCGCCCGGCGGGGCCTGCACCGGCCGCGGCAGGGCGGCCAGCATTTCGCCAACCGACCGGAACCGCTCGGCCGGGTCCTTCTCCAAGGCACGGGCCACCACGCTGCGAAAAGGCTCGGCGAGCATCGACACGTCGGGCTTGGCCGTCAGGTGCTTCATCAACACTTCGCCCACGCTCTCACCGTCGAAGGGCACCCGGCCGGTGAGCATCTCGTAAAGGATGATGCCCAGGGCGTAGATATCGATCTCCTTGCCGTAGCGGCCGTTGGCCACCTCGGGCGCCATGTAGTGGACCGTGCCGATGCTTTCGGTGTGTCCGCTCCGCCGGGAGCAGGAGATGAACTTCGAAAGCCCATAGTCGCCCACCTTCACCAAGCCCTCGCTGGAGAAGATGTTTCCCGGCTTCAGATCACGGTGCACAATGCCGTGATCGTGCAGATAGGCCACGCCGGCCCCGATGCCGTGCAGCCAAGCCAGTGCATGCTCCGGCGGCAGTCCTTGGGGATGGGTCGAGAGCACCTCTTCCAGCGAGGCGCCCGGCACATATTCCATGATCACCCAGGTATCGCCCTGGTCGTCCTGGCGGATGTCGTAGAGGTCCAGCAGGTTGGGATGTTTCAAGTTCAGGCAATGCCGGATTCCCCGCAACTCGACTTCGAGATTGCGGCGGATGAGCTTCAGGGCGACTTCCTTGCCCGCGTCGCTGACGGCGTAGTAGATCTCGCCGAAGCCGCCGTGGCCCACGCCGCGTTTGATGGTATAGCCTTCCAGCGGCCGAGAACCGCCGGGATAGACGAACTTCTTCGCCGTGCGCTCCGGCGGCGGTGTCTGGCCGGCCTCGGCAGCGGGCGGTTTCATCGTGTCGTACCCGTCCGGTTCCACGGCAACCACCTGTTCAGACATCGGTCGATCGTGGTGCGAAAGAGGCAACGACGCGCTGGGCCTGCTGCTGCGTACGGACAGTTCGCATAGACTGACTCGCGCGGCAGCCTTAGGGCCACGTCCCCTCCTTCGGACCACCTCCTTATTGTATCATGGACGAACCACTTGCAGTGCTAGGTGGACCCGCGTAGTAGGTCAGGCTTTCCAGCCTGACGCCAAATCAGCAAAGTCAGGCTAGAAAGCCTGACCTACACTCAAACTGCCTCCAGACTAAATGAAAACCCTTCTCCTTCCACGCGGGAACCGCGCGTGATGGGCCCCCGGTCCTGGCAGCGGACCCCATCGATCACAAGTTCACCGGCCGTGCGGCAGTAAAGTTGGTCGCCGTGCCGATAAAGGATCACTTGGCTGGCCCAGTCGCGGCAGACGACGTGGCTGTGGCGCTCCGGCCCGAGGATGCACGCATCGGCCATCAGCAACACGGCGTCGGCCGACGGCTGCGTGCGGTGATGGCTGGCGAAATCGAGCCGGGCCGTGGCACTTAAGGCGTGCGGCCGCCGAAATACCAGCCGCACGGCTTCGCCCAGCTCGATCTTGCTGCCGTCGGTCAACAAGGCCCTGTGCTGAACCGGCTGGCCATCCACACGAACCTGCCGCAGCGCCTCGATCAGGTATCCTTCGCCGTCGCGGCGGATCCGGGCGTGGCGGTTGGAGATGTCGGCCTGGATGGGAACATCGGCCGTGCCGCACGGCAGCGACTGCCCGATGGTCACCACGTCGGCCAGGCAGATCCAAAAGCCGCCGACCGCGTCGACCCACAGCATGAATCGGTCGCTCGGTTGCCCGCTGCGGTTTTGCATCGCACCGAATCCCCGCGGTTTTGCCCGCCCATCGGGCCGCAGATAACCATAGCCCTGAGGGCGATGGTTCAAAGCCCAGTTTCCAGGTGAAGAATTGTGGCAGCGAAAATGACTTTCCACGGGATCAACAAGCATCGTATCGGGCTAAAGGTTCAAGGGGGAGTGGGGCAAACAACGGTCGCGTCGTTCATCGTTATTCAGTCGCAGACAAACCTGCGGCTCGCCCCCCATTCTCGGGCCGACGTACCGTCGGCCGCTAAACGGGAGGACAATAACCCTGAACCGCCGTAACGCCCTTTTTGCGCGTCGGCCGGGTCAATCTTTGGCCACATCCGCGACGTGCGGGGCCTTGTCTTTCTCACCGAAATACTCGGTCACCTCATCGACGATGTTTTCCGGCGTAGCGGCGTCCAGCGGGATTTCGCCGTGCATGTTGGTCTCCGCGTTGACCAACCGTTCGGCCACGTCCAGGCGCGTCCGCAGGTTTGCAACCAGTTCTTTCGCCCGGCCTAGCCGGCTGTCGTCAAACTGATAATTGCTGGTGGTCTGGGCGGCGGCGATCATTTGCAGCCGGGCTTCCAGGTTCTCCACCTCGACCCCCAACTGTCGCTTGGCGGCCAACATACCTTCGAGCTTCTGACGCGCGGCGTCCAAGCTCCGCTCCCGCGCCGAGAGGATCTGCTGCAAACTGGCCAGCGTGGCGTCGCCGGTCTTGTACCGCTCGAAGCGATTGGCCAGATCGGCCTTCACCTGGGCGGCCGAGTAGCTGCGTCCGGCGTACTTGAAAACGTCTTGCCCGCCGGCCAGATCGGTTTTCAGCCGCAACAGCTCTACCTTTTCCTTGCCGAGCCGGGCCTGACTTTGCTCGATCTGCTCCTTCAGCCGCTGCACTTCGACCTCTTCCTTGGCGATGACGTGCATGTTCTTGCGCACCTCGGGCAGCAGATCGTTGATCATCCCCCGGGCGCGTTCGATCTGAAATTCGATGGGAATGCTCTCCTGGACCGAGCCCTTCAAATAACCCACCGAAGTGCGAATGTAGCTGATGGCTCCGCGCCCCACAAACAGGGTGCCCAGCGCCAGCAACACCCCGCCGCCAATAACCAGTCTCTTGATCATCATTACGTCCTCCTGGTAGAACCGTGTTGATAGTGGATCATTACGCCTGGCGAGCCGAACGCCCGCCGACTGCCGTCAAACGCCCGCCGACTGCGTCGGCGGGGCTGGGTTGCAGTCGTCGGAGGTTGTGAAAAAATGGGGACTGGCTCCGAGCCCGTGTGATAAAACAGCGGGAAAAAGGCACGCCGCGAGGTGC
>Ga0315289_10014617_pt1 | contig 10947 bp, 11 predicted proteins | sample YL17G11_40_MG_FD_203452 | JGI IMG/M metagenome (GOLD analysis project Ga0315289, IMG submission 203452) | Sediment microbial communities from Yellowstone Lake, YNP, Wyoming, USA - YL17G11_40 | ecosystem: Environmental > Aquatic > Freshwater > Lake > Sediment | place: USA: Wyoming | collected...
AATCGTGAACCCAACCAGTACGATCGGCACCAGTTCCAGCACCGCCTTGACAGCAGAGGCGCGCCCGCGCTGGTCTTCAGGCACCAGATCCGGGATAAGACCCTGCAACGGGCCGTGCGAGACGTTGGCCGAGAATTGGATCAGCAGTGTCGCCACCAGCAGCATCCAGAAGTTCCCCGAAAGGCCAATGGCGACCAGGAAAAGCACATCGAACAGGACGCCGAAGAAGATGAACGGACGACGACGCCCGAAACGGGAAGTGGAACGGTCGCTCAAAATCCCGGCGGCCGGCTGCACCAGCATGGCGATGATGAGACCGGCCGTGCTGATGGCCCCCAGGGCGGTGTTCTGCCGGCCTGTCGGCACAAACAAGGCCACCAGGTAGGGCGTGAAGACCGAGCCGACCGCTGTATTGCGGATGTTCAGGCCGAGCCAGAAAAGGTTGATGGTGAGGTAATCGTACCAGCGTAAGCGTTTCATGAGGGGCTCCTTTGGTTGGTTTATCCTACACAGACCCTAAAGGTCCTCGAGACCTTTAGGGTCATTTACGTACCGATGATCTTGACGAGCACGCGTTTGCGTCTCCGCCCATCAAACTCACCGTAGAAGATCTGCTCCCACGGACCGAAGTCCAGGCGACCATCAGTGACGGCCACGACGACTTCGCGTCCCATCACCTGGCGTTTCATGTGCGCGTCGGCATTATCCTCCCCAGTGCGGTTATGCCAGTACTTATCTACCGGCTCGTGCGGGGCAAGTCCTTCCAGCCATTCTTCATAATCGTGGTGCAAGCCTGATTCGTCGTCGTTAATGAAGACCGAGGCGGTGATGTGCATGGCATTCACCAGGCACAGACCCTCGCGGATACTGCTTTCGCGCAGGCAATCCTCGACCTGATGCGTGATGTTGACAAACCCGCGCCTGGAAGGGATGTTGAACCAGAGTTCTTTGCGATAGGAGTTCATGTTGTTTTCCTGTTTTTACCCTCACTCCCATTCCCTCTCCCAATGAGAGAGAGGCAAGGGAAGATGGGAAACCATAGTCCTATGACAAGGAAGGCCATGATGAGGTAAGGGATGATGAACCTTGCAGGAGATATGTCGCCCAGCAGTAAAAGGATGGAAAATGTAATTGGCAAGTACATGCTTTTCTCTGGGCGCAAGACGCCCGCTTCCACCAGTATAATGGCAAACCCTAGAATGGGCAAAAGCAGCAAGGCTAAATCGTGGTAATGGAGGTGCGGCGCGACGAAGAGACTGGTCACCACCGCCAGGCCGAGGTGACGGAGGTGGATCGAGGCTGATAACTTCCACAAAACGGACAACCCCACCATCCCCGTCGCGAACAACCCCCACCCCAGCCAGCGGATCAAGCCTGGGTCTATTTGAGGGAACAGCCGCAGAGCCAGGCCGGTGAAGTTGAACATGGCGCTCTGGTTCAGGCCGTATTCCTGTCCGCCCGCGCTGATCGTCAGGATGCGCAGGTAATCCCGCGCGCCGGTCAACCCGACCATCGCCAGGCTCAATAGTCCCAGCGCAGACCCCCCGCGCAGAACGACCAATAAACTTTGCGCCGCCTGAACAGGAATGGGATTGCAAGTACCACAGCAATCTGCGGGCGGATCAGTGTCAGCGAGAGGCTCAGGCCGGCCATCCGGTCGTCGTCGCGCATCAGGCCGCACAACCATAAGATTCCGCCGAACAGGTAGAAGGCGGTGTCCTGTCCTTTCAGGATGCTGATGAACAAGGGTTGAAAAAGCAGTACGCCAACTAGGAGAATCCATATCTGAAACGTCGGCCAGTCTTTCGCCCGCAGCATACGAAAAAGGAATGGCAATCCCGCCATCGCCAGGAGGATTTGCGCCAGGCAATAGCCGATATACGCAGCCGAATAGTCCAAATGTGCCAGCAGCCAGAGCACCGGCAGCAGGAACGGCGGGTGATTGTAGGTGAGCAATTCTTCGTCTGTCACTGGCCTCCCGGCAACCTCCGCCTGAAAGCGGTGCTCCAATGTGAGATCGTAGACACGCCCAAAACCTTCCTGGCGGGCAATCCGACCAGCGGCATAGAAAGCGCGAAAATCGGCTTCGGCTAGCACTTGCGGATCGCGAACGTAGGAAACCCACAGCAAAGCGTACCAGGTCGCCTGGAACGCCAAGGCGGCGATGAAAAACAACCAGCGCAGACGAGACGAGATATTCTTCAGCACGCTTTGGGCACCTTCTTGCGCAGTCTAAACCAATCGGGGAACCACAGAAACAGCGCCAGGAAGAGCATGAGCAGATAAATAATAATCCTGGTTGAGAGAATATCGTTTAGCGCCAGCAACACGGATGCACACAACGGCAGCAAGGCTGCATCCTTCTTTGACAAGACCCTGCAACCGGCGAGCGTGGTCACCGCTCCCAGAGCTGGGATTAACAATAGGCTAAGGTCATGGCTGTGCATATGCGGTGAAAACACCATGCTGAACAGGACGGCGATTCCAATGTGTTTGAACTCGATAACGGTGCTTTTTGACCACAGGATACAAAGGAACAAAATTGCCATGGTATATCCGGCATAACCGATGATGTGAAGGAGTTGCGAGTCAATGGCGGGAAATAAGCGTATGATCACCCCCATCAAGGTAATCATCCTATCTACGTCAAAACCATAACCTTGCCCACTGACTAATAACACCCGGAAAAAATCTACCAAGCCATTCCAACCGACCAACAAGTAGCTGTAACCAAACAGAACAAATCCCCAAGCAAGGAACCACCACCAAACTTGTCGTCGCTTGAAAAGGAATGGAAGCGCCAACACTAGGGCTACCTGCGGACGAATAATCGTCAAAGCGAGACCCAGACCTGCAACCCGCTCTCGGGAAGTCAACAGACCAAAAGTCCAGAGAGAAACACCCAATAACAGAAGTGTAGAATCCTGCCCTTTCAAATAGGAAACAAAGATTGGATAAAAGAGAAGTCCAGAAATACCAAATATCCATAGTTCTCCAACCTGCCATTGGTAGACGCGCATCAAGTAAACCAACGCGCTCAGACCAAGTAAATGAAATACGACCAGGATGAGGATCCACCGGAAATATGATGCAGTAAAGCCCTTGGTCGTAACCCACCCCAAAATACGGGCAAGAATGGGCGGGTGATTATAAGGGTAAAAGGGTGTCGTCTGGTCAGGAGATATGACCGTTTCCTGGATATGGCGTTGAAGGTCTAGATCGTAGAGTCTGGCTGGCGACTCATAGCGAACAATATACCCACCCAAATACATAACGCTATAATCAATTTTTTTAAGCCTATCAAGGTGGGCAAACATATAACCTAATAGGGCAGCATACCAGGCAACCTGGAAAACAACCCCAACGAGAAAAATTATATTACGGAGATTAAGAAGGCGGTGTTTCATCCCGGAGATTCCAATCTTTTGCGAAAAAGCCTCTCAGGAAACCATAATGCAATGAGCAAAAAGAGGATGACGAGATAATAAACACTGTATTTCAGAAACTCTGCGAAAAAGCTGAACAATAGAACCAACGAGGCTGCCAGCGGCAGGAGAACCGCGTCTCGCGATAATAAATATTTATTACGAATCAAGATCAGCATAAGGCAAGCGATAGGTATGATCAGCAAAACGAGGTCCTGGATGTGGGAATGGGGAGAGGAGAACAAACTCAAGATGACGGCCAAGCCGATGTGTTTTTCGTCCAGAAGAGGGGTTTTTGCCCATAATACACACAAGCCTGTCGTCGCGGCCAGGTACACTCCCCAGCCAATTCCATGAACGTAGAGCGGAGATAGATTGGGGATAGCGCGCCATAACAAGCCAATCGTATTGAACATGTGCTTTTCGTTGATTTGATAATTCTCGCCTCGCCCGCTGACCATCAGAACGCGAAAGAATCCTTCAATCCCATCCAGGCCGACATAAAGCAGGCTGAATATGGCCAACGAGGATGCACCCAACACGAACCACCACCAGACGCCGCGCCGCTTGCCTGCACTTGCGTAGGTACAAGTGAACAGGAACGGCAGCGCGAGCGGCAACGCCAGGTGCGGACGAACCGTCATACCCGCTAGACCCAATCCGGCCAGCCAATCCTTTTTCGTCAACATCCCAAACATCCAAATGCAGGCGCTAAAATAGAATATGGCGCTATCCTGTCCGATCACCAGGCTGGCATAGCAGGGGAAAAAGAGTAAGATACTCGCCAGAAAGACCAGGCGTTGCTGTCGGGAGAGTACCTCTCTTAATAGATAGAAGAGCGGTAGCGCGCCGAGAACTAAAAAGACCAGCATCACAAGATCCCATAGCAAAAACGAGAGGATAAAACTATCCAGAGCTAGCGCCTGCGCCAAGGGTACGATAAATGGCGGGTGGGGAAAAGGGTTGACGTGTTCCGGCGCGACTTCAAAACCGACGATCTGTTCTTCATAGTGTTGCTGCAACGCCAAGTCGTAGACGTGCGCCGGCCCCTCTACCTGAGCGATGCGGCCAGCGGCATAGAAAGCGATAAAATCCGCGCCGGTATACTCTACCGGTGTGGTGATCATGCGCAGCCACAGCATCGAGTAAACGAGCACCAGCGATGCCAAGCCCGCAACGATAAAGACGCGGCGGAGGTTGATTTTTTTCAAGATAGAACCGTCGGCTACTCTTCGATCTTTTCGACGACAACTGTCGCTTCGCTGACCAGGGCGGCAATCGCTCCCACCGCGGCCAACGTGGGCGCCAGCACCGCACCGACCACGCCAACCGTCAACGGGATTTCCATGACTGTCTTGCCTTCTTTATTCTTGATGATGATGCGGCGGATGTTGCCGGCGTGGATCAACTCCTTGATCTTGGCGAGCAGTTGCTCGCCGTTGACGTGAAACTCCTCGGTATGGGTTCGATTTTCGCTCATTATTCATCCTCATTCATTCCCATATAGGATAGCACCAAACAACGCCTGGTGAAATGCCCAAGTGTGATCCACTCGATTTGCATCGGTCCACCGCACAAGGCGCGGACGATAGCCTGGACACTCCATCCCTTGCGGTGAAGCTCCAGAACGCGCCCACCCAGGTCTTCCAGGTAAGCAATCTTGGATTCAATCTCCTGCTTAGGGTTATCGCGAACCTGGGCGCTACCCGGAAACAGCTTTGTTGCCGGTAAGTCTGCAATGCGTTTCAGTGAGGCGATGATACCCCAAATATCGTAGCCAGCACGCAGCGCTCGCTCCTTCCCGCCGACGAACAGGTCGCCGGTGAACAGCCAGCCTTGCTCAGGCTCGTAGAGGCAGATGTGATCCGGGCTGTGGCCGGGCGTGTAGACCACCTGGAAGCGATGGTGTTCGGTTTCTATCGTTGCACTATCGTGAACAGCTTTGGCTTGGGATGGCTTCGGCCAGCCCCAAAAGATCCGCCGGTAAGGATGCAAGGGCTGCATCCCGCGCGGATCAGCCAGGATGGACAAGGCCAGTGGATGGGCATATATCGCCAATCCGGGGCGTTGAGATTGCAGGTCGCCATTCGCGCCAATGTGGTCCTCATGTGTGTGGGTGTTGACGATGCAGGACAGGGGCTCATCCGCCAGAGCTGTCAATAGTTCTGGAGCGGAGTGGGCACAGCCGCTATCCACCAACATGCCATCCACAAAATATGCGGTAGTCCAGTAGCGCCAGCGGATGGGCAGCTTGCGCGCCAGGTCAAAACGCGTGATTTTATCGAAGGGAGTGACCTTGAGCATATGCTGTGATCTTCTACTCCGATTGATGATGAGATGATTGCCAACAGGCATAGTATAGAGGATTCTTACTTATATGAGCCATTGTCATTTATTCCACAAAGCGTATAAAGACCTGGTTGCCAAGCAGGCGACCGCGCCCGGCGAGGCGGAGGACCTCCCCCACCCCCCTGCCCCCATTCCCTGATATGGAAGGCGGGTGCAGGGGAGGTAGGTCCACCCATTCCAACAGGTCCAACCGCTCCAGTTCGTCAATCTCTTGGCGAAAAATTTCTTTCATCTCCACGCCAAAACGTTTACGAAAATCATCTGCTGAAACACCCTCACGCGTCAGACGCAGGCCGGTGAACATGGTTTCCTGCATTTCGGTTTTCGGTGTGAGGATTTGGTGATTGACAGTAGCTGGCGAAAGGGGAAACGAGTGACGAGTGACAGGTGACGAGCGACAATGGTCAATGTAGGTTCTGATACGCAGAACATTGGAATAACGCAAGCCAGCAGCATATCCATGCGCACCAGCGCCAAAGCCGAGATAGGGCAGGTTGCGCCAGTATTGCAGGTTGTGCTTGCAGGAGAAATAAGGGGATTGGTCCATACCCCCACTGGGCTGCGTTCCGCTCGGCGTGAAATCACGTGCCCAATTGGAGATTTCGTATTGGATGTAGCCCTGCCCAGCCAGAAAATCCATCGCCCACTCGTACATTTCAGCAGCCAGATCGGGATCTGGAGTCGGCATCAGCCCACGCGCAGCCCAGCGACCAAAGGGCGTGCCGTGTTCCAGCGTCAGCGCGTAGAGCGAGAAATGCTCTGGGTGTAGGCCTAGGGCTTGTTTAACGGTGGCCTGCCAACAGTCGAGGGATTGTTCCGGGAGGCCAAAGATCAGGTCGAGATTCAGGTTGTCAAAACCAGCTTGGCGCGCCCACTTGACCGAGTTGATCACATCGAAAAAATTGTGGATCCGTTCCAGTTGGCGCAGTTCGTCTGGATGCGCGCTTTGAATCCCAAAACTGATGCGGTTGAACCCAATGCGACGCAAATCCCGCAGCGAGGCGAGCGTCACCGTGCCAGGATTTGCTTCAAGGGTGGTCTCCGGTTCTGATAGGACGAAATGGTCGTGGAGGGTTTGAAGGATTTGCTCGAATTGCCTGGGAGCCAGAAGCGAGGGCGTGCCGCCGCCGAAGAAAATGGTATGGGCAGGCAGTCTTTCGGGAGCGGAAGAAGCGACGGCGTGGATTTCGTTGCAGAGGGCATCCACGTAGGCCGGGATGAGCACCTCCTGCCCGGCGTAGGTGTTGAAGTCGCAGTAGGCGCAGCGGTGGAGGCAAAAGGGGACATGGAGGTAGAGGGAGTATTCAGGTGTCATGTGCTTCAGTGTCAAGTATCATGTGTCACATATGAGGATAACGCTGATGGTATGAGTAATGATAAAACATAAAGGCGGAAATAGTAATTACTTGGAGGTTGCGCGGGGAAAAGGTAAACCAAAGAGGAGGGCGAGCGGACCGGCGAGAAGCAGCCACATGGCAGCCGTCAGGCCAAAGCGGTCTGCCATTAGTCCGATAAGAAAGGGGAGAAGGTCTCCGATCAGGCCGGCGAGGTTGCCGATGGTCATGACCATGCCCGATTGGCCCGGCATGGCCGAGTAGAGCCGCCCCTGCAAAATAGCGTACCAGCCGGAATTGAAAAAGCCTAGCAAGCCTACCAGGGCCAGTTTCAACCAGGGCAGCGGCGCAAGTAGGAAAGCCGGGAAGAGGACAAGTTCCAGGATGACGCTGAGGCGCAGGTAATGCATCCCGTTCACCTTTTCCAACAAAGGAATGAGCAGGAAATCGCCAACCAGCCCGACAGCCAACCAGATGAAGACCGCACCGGCGGCCTGCGCCTCGGTCAAGCCGACCGCGTCGTGGAAGTAGAGTGCCAGGAAACCAAGCAACACATCCAGCATTAGGTCGGAAAATTGCAGAAGAATGAGCCAACGCAAGACCTCGCCATGCTTCAAGGCCGCGAAGGCGCTACGAAAACCGGAGAATAGGGCTTCAAATGACGGGAGTGGAGCCAGATGAGCCGCATCGGCGGGAACTCTGCGCCAGGCAAAAACCAGGATAACGATCGCCAGGAAGCCCAAAGTCAGGAAGACGCCGTGCCAGCCGAATCCGATGGCAGTCAAGCCGATCAACAGCGGCGGCCCGGCCACAACGCCCACCGAACCGGCAAAGGTCCAACGCGCCATGTTCTGCTCGTGGCGCGGCGGGTCCGAGTCCATCAACGTGGCCTGCGAGAGGCTGACAAATGCGCCCGAAGAGGGGTAGAAAAGGGTGAAGGCGATGAGCAGGAGGATAAATCCGCTGCTCAGGCTGGTCAGGAAGAGCGCCAACGTAAAGCAGATACCGCCGCCCAAGATAAGCAAGCGGCGCTTCCAGACATCCCCCAAGACACCCAGGAACGGTTCGACGACGGTAGAAAACAAGCCCGGCACGGTCAACAGGATGCCAATCTGGGTGTAATTCAGCGCCAGGTCGTTGCGGATGAGCGGCCAGGCAGCGTCGGTCACGCCAAAGACCAGCTCGTCGAGAAACTCAATGAGGAGAAAGATATTCACTGGAATCGAAATGCAGATGGGTCATCACGATGTTGCGCACATCCTCCGGCTTGTAGCCGAGACAGGCCACCTGCCGCGCCGGGCTGAGTTCCGCATCCATGCGGATACCAAAATCGGCGATGAAGAAATGCACCAGGACGAGGGATGGGCTTGGTCGTGCATACCCAGACCGCTATCTAACAGGACAGGGCCTTCGTCCGTTTCAACCGGAAGGCAGGTTCCGCCCAGATGCCAGCGCGGCCACCAGGGAGACATCGAGGCGCAATTGAGGATTTGGATGGGCATAGGGATATTTAACCACAGATAAACCTGGTTGAACACGGTATCCATACTATACCCGCTGCGGAAGGGAATACCACCACCTACTACGTGCGCCTGACCACTGGCCGCTTGGAGAACGTTACCGACAATGTCGCTTCTTCCCTCGACAAACCAGTCTTTGCCTGCGCACGGTGCGGGCAGGCCAGAATTGACGAATAATTGCCGTGAGGTGAAATATGGTTACTGTAAATATATCTTTAGACAATGAAACTTCTAAAATTTACGAAAAAGCGCCTGCAGCAGACAAAAAGAAAATGCAATTACTCCTGGGCGTGTGGCTGCGTGAGTTTGAAAAGCCATCTGTTACCCTTGAAGAATTGATGGATGCTATTAGCCGCAGGGAGCAGGAACGCGGACTCACGCCTGAAATTCTGGAGTCTATCTTGAATGGCTGAAAAGGAGAGATTCGTTTTAACACGAATGTGATCGTAAGCGCGCTACTGATTAATAAATCAATGACGCGTCGTGCTTTTGATAAGGCCAGCGATTCATACTTCCGCCTTCATCCCTTCGACAGGATTTCGACAAGCTAAACCTGGAAGCTCGGGGCAACGCTTATGCAATACTTAGCAAGACAAACCTATTGTGCACGAGTTGTAATAGCGATTTCTAGCTGTACCCTACGGGGATGATTAAGGCTGGTTTGACCCCTGGCTGGACGAAGAGAAACTTCCGAAGCAGGATTGACTTCGGAAGATTTCGATTATCTCACTATCTTGTCATATTCAGCGTAAGTACCTATTCAAAACCATATGATTCATAACTCTTTGGCTTCACTAGCGCGATAATCGTTTATAGCTTGCTCTGCAATTTTGTTTAGTTTGACGGATTCTGCATCAGCTTCAAATTGCTTGTCCCAAACCTGCGCGTCAAATTCATCAAAGCATTCGCGAAAGCGCGCAAGGTCTTTTGGGGGGAGCTGAGTCACAACCTATTCAAGTTGTTGAATACTCATCATTTGCCCCTTTCAATGAACACTTCCGAAATTATGGCACTTTTTGACCCTCGCCTTTGAGGGTATAAATCAACCATCAATTCATCCTTCATCCACTATGAAAAAACTCCGCGTCTTCCCTTCGGCATGCTCCGGGAAACACTTCTGCTATTCTTCGCAGAACAAGCCTTATAAAAAGACATCCGAAGCCAAAGAGACTTCGGATGTTTGCCTCGCCTATTTTCCCAGCCTCGCCCGTTCTTCTTCTACAATTTTTTCTTCCAGTTTCTTGAACAGCGGCGCGGGCTGATTGAGTTTCGCGCCAGGCTTCAACTCGCTGGGCTTCCAGTAGGTCGGACTGCCAGTCCGACCTACATCGAGGTATCGTAGCACCGTATGCTCTCCAAGCGAGTCGCGGACTTCTTTGGTGTACTGCTTACCGAATAGCGGAGTCTCATTCCCGAAGAATCCGTGTAGTCGCTCAGAAGTGAACGGCAGGAACGGGGCGAACAGGACTTTGAGCGAGTCGATGGCTTTCAGCGCGGTATAGATCGTCTTGGAGGCGGCTTCGCGGTCGGTTTTGATGGCGCTCCACGGTGCGGTCTGGTCGAGATATTGGTTGACGGCGGTGGCGAGTTTCATCGCTTCGCCCAAGGCCGAACGCAGGCGCACGGCTTCGAGTTCCGCGCCCACGGTGGTGAATCCATTTTCGATAACGGCGAGCAGGTTTCGGTCCACATCACGAAGCGTACTCAAATCCACCGACGGAACGCACCCTTCCCAATTCTTATCACAGAACATCAGCACGCGGTTCGCAAGGTTGCCCCAGGTGGCTACCAGTTCGTTGTTGTTACGCGCCACAAACTCGGCCCAGTCCCAATCACTGTCTTTCATCTCAGGCATGTTGATCGTCAGATAATAGCGCAGGGCGTCGGGGTCGTAACGGGTCAGCGCGTCGCCTCCCCACACGGCCCAGTTGCGCGAGCCGCTGATCTTCTGCCCTTCGAGATTCATGAACTGATTGGCGGGGACATCATAAGGCAGAGTTAACGGGACTTCATCGCCCGCGAATATTTCCATGAACGCGCTTCCGACCCCCATCAACTCGGCAGGCCAAAGCGACGTGTGGAAGAAGATGTTGTCTTTGCCGATGAAATAGAATTGCTTCGCTTTGGGATCCGTCCACCACTCGCGCCACGCTTCCTTCTCCGCCGATAATTGCCCCCACTCAATGGGCGCTGAGAGGTAGCCGATGACGGCCTCGAACCATACGTAAATGCGTTTACCCGCCTCGGTCCAGCCTTCGATTGGGATAGGTACGCCCCAATCTAGGTCACGCGTGATCGGGCGCGGCTTGAGTCCCTCAG
>Ga0315289_10014619_pt1 | contig 10946 bp, 17 predicted proteins | sample YL17G11_40_MG_FD_203452 | JGI IMG/M metagenome (GOLD analysis project Ga0315289, IMG submission 203452) | Sediment microbial communities from Yellowstone Lake, YNP, Wyoming, USA - YL17G11_40 | ecosystem: Environmental > Aquatic > Freshwater > Lake > Sediment | place: USA: Wyoming | collected...
TGGGAAAGTATTTTATATTCACTACCAGAAAAGTACCAATACGTTGGTCAACTTTTATTGAGGCAGAAACAGATAGATCGATTGTTATGATTCAGCTATTCTGAGAAAGAGTTGTGAGCGTTGTAACATAGTTTGAGGTACAACCATGTAAGTTCCATCTTGTAAGAATGCTTCAAATGTTTCAAGATGATACCCTTTGGTGTAATCTTTTAACCTTGAAAACTCCTCTTCATTGATTTCGAGAATTTCACATTCAAAGTTCCCAAAATCGGTTATGAGTTCTAAATAAACTTTCATCGAGTAATAACAATTTAAAAGCTTTTATTTATTTATTTATAAAAGTTTAGAAACAAAGTAAAAAGAAATACATATAGAAATGATATATAAATTATGCAAAACTTAAATTCAAGATTCAAAAAGTTCGGTGGTGAATTTATTCCAGATATTATCCAATATCTTAAAGATTACATCGAAAAAGATCCAACAGCTACAATATCTGTTGGTTGTGACTCCATTCAAAGACGTAGAAGAACTATCTACGCCATAACTGTTATGTTATACAACACTGACATCAGAAATGGTGCGCACGTTGTATTTTTCCGTGAGTCGTGTCCTAAAATTCGTGATACGAATGATAGATTGGATCGTGAGGCTATGTTAGCATATGAGGTTGTTGAAGAGTTACAAAAAGGACTTGAGCCATTCTACGAAAGAAAAGATCTTTCTGATGAGAATAGAAAATTATATAAGTATAATTTAGCAAAGTGTATGGGTGAATACTCACACGTCGCTTCACATGATGAGTGGAGAGTAATTAATTCTATGTCTTTAACTGAAGAAGAAAAGACAAGAGAATATAAGTTAGTTGACCTTCACTTGGATTTTAATCCTAGTGCTGGTTTGAGTGGTCGTAATAAGTCTAATGCGGCTTATAAAAGACATACTCCTTGGTTAAGAGGTAGTGGTTATAGAGTATTCTGTAAACCAGTAGCTTGGGCAGCCACATCAGCGGCTGACTGCCTTTTGCAAAATACTTAATCCACTGCATAGGTAGGAGCAACTTTATTATATATAAGTTATGATTTATATAATATATGAGACAACAAACCTAATCAATGGTAAGAAATATAGAGGGATGCATCAAACCGAAGATATTGATGATGGTTATTTAGGTAGTGGTAAAACACTACTAATAGCTGTTAGTAAATATGGTAGAGAAAATTTCACAAGGGAAATATTGGAGTATTGTTCATCAGGTGATGAACTTGCCGAGAGAGAGAAATTATATGTCGATGAAAATTGGGTAAACGATAGAACTAACTATAATTTAAAAGTAGGTGGTAATGGAAATCCAAAAGGATATATACCCTGGAATAAAGGAATAAAAGGTGCACAGGTGGCATGGAATAAAGGTTTAGAAATGGGACCACAAAGTGATGAAGTAAAGGAGAAAAAATCTAATACTTTAAAAGAGAGATATAAGACTCAAGAACACCCAACTAAAGGCCGAGAGCCGTGGAACAAAGGAATAAAAGGTGCACAAGTAGCATGGAACAAAGGAATAAAGCCAGAAAAAGTGGAGTGTCCGCACTGTGGTAGATTAACTGATGTGGCAAATGGTAAAAGATGGCATTTTGATAATTGTAAAAAGTTTAAGTAAAAATATAAAAAAATGAAAAAAGTATTAGTTAGCATTCTTGGCTTATCATATAGCCAAACACAAAATGGAGCATATGCAGTTGTTCTATCAGAAGCAAAAGGTAAGAAAAGGAAACTTCCTATTATCGTAAATGCCAATGATGCACAAGCAATTGCTCTAAAACTGGAGGGTATTAAAACACAACGCCCAATGACACATGATTTATTCAAAAGCTTCGTTGATGCATTTAATGCTGACTTAGTTGAGGTTTATATCTATAGTGTTGTTGAAGGATTGTTTTACTCTAAACTAATATTTAATAATGGCTTAGATGATATTGCTGTTGAGTGCTCAATCGGTGATGCCCTATCACTAGCTACCTTGTTTCAATCGCCAATATATGTTGCTGAGTTTGTTATGACTTCTGCTGGAATTACCATGGATGATGAAATTGAAGTTATTGAAATTGAAGAACAAGAAGATAAACCAAAAAAGACTAGTGTAGAAGAATTAGAAACTATGCTAAATAGAGCATTGTCTGATGAGGATTATGAAGTCGCTGCACAGTTGCGCGATAAGATAAATAAGATGAAACAAGCAGTTAAGAAGTAATATGGCTGTAGATAATTTATATATAGTTAATATGAACACCGCACTAAATTCAACAATGATAATGTATTGCCTTCGTAGAAAATTACGAAAGCTAGAAAAAGATCGTGAAGACTATCTATATAAGCTAATTTCAAATAACCAAGCTAGGATAGCGGCAATGGATAGAATTGAAGATTTGGATGCTGATGCGTTTGCATTCTATGATAGGAATATCATTCGATATAAGAAGTTAATAAACAAAGTAAAAGAGAGCAAATAGCTCTCTTTTTTATTATAATAATTTATTTAAATTTACTGTTCGTTCTAATGATATGATTTCATTGCGTATATCATCACGTTTAATTACTGGCTCCGTTGTTGGATTCATCCATTGATTACCACTTGGGTAAACATATTCATCTACCAATATTTCTTTTTTAATATTACTATAAGCATTTTTGAATATATCAAATGCGTCATGTATTGTAATGTAATCAGTTAGTATTCCAATAAAGTCTATATTATTTTTTGCTAAAAGGTCGTGTAGTTTTGGATATATGGCATATATGCGAATTGCATTCTCGATATCTCTTAGTATAATTTTATCACCTGACTCATCTAAGTCTATTAGTCTTCTATCTGGTTTAGAGAATTCTTTAACAAAGAAGAATGGTTTATCTAGCTTATGTAGTTTTGGTATAATCTTCTTTAATTCACTGAGAAATGCTATATCAAAATTGACTAAATATGAATCTACATCAAGTCTGAGAAGAGGACGGTTTATAATATTTCTACAGTATAAACAGTCTTTGCTGATATACCAGGTATCATTTATTATAAAATCTTGTAGCACAATTATTTTATAAAATAAGTTGAGAAAGTTCAGAACCATAAATATAACAACTTTTCGCCTAAAAAAATTAAAATTTATAGTTGATGATTGTGTAAAAAAATCCTGCTTAGATCAGTGAACCTTATAGCACACCTTGATAAAACTCCTGGCAATAGAGCGCGCATCATGCTTGCGTGATAGAGGAAGTAAGAGTAAAAACGGGTAATCTCTTTAAGTCAATTAAAAAGCCTCTGGAAAGAGGCTTTTTAATTTACATTTAGAGAATCATTAACATATATTGCAATGACGGCGAAGCCCTCACGATTTGAGCTTATTGACATTTCTTCTACAAAGCCTAATGTTCCACCTGTTGAATAGCCAGTATCATCGTTTTCTTCTATCAGGTTACCAAAATCTTCAACGATATTATCGTGATACTTTTCCACTTCATCTTCTGTCTGCTGTATTTCAATGCGTATCACACTATATCTATCACCATGTTTAGTATAATCTTCATACGCACTTGAGTTTATTACATCTAAATTATACTTTTGTTTAAAAAAAGCTTTTAATTTAACTGTGTCACAGTGATAATCATATTCATCTATAAGTATAACCTCTTTTATATCAACTATATCACCACTAACAAAATGTAGTTTGAGCTCAGTTGATCTACCATGTTCAGTTAAATCTCTATCATATGAAAACTCTATTTGTTCTTCAATTTTTTTTAGATTTCTATTTAATAGTCTATATACCTCTGCTTTCAATGTGAATAAATCTGCAGCATCTCTAAAATTTTGTTCCCTTTCTGAGTATGAAATTAAAATAGTATAGTAGTCTTTGTTATTATGAGTATAAGAAACCTCTTCAATGCCTAACAATTCTTCAATATTAAAGAATGCTTGTTTAAGAGAATCTAATCTGTCATTCTTTGCTTCAAATATTTTAAATGGTTTAATTCGCATATACTATATATTATTACAACATTTTGATTTTAGATACTGCTAATGATTGAACAATCGGAATTAGCGCAGAATCAATTGGATAAATATCTGACTCAACTGCAATTGTTAATGGTAGTGGTAAATCAGTTTCTTTAATCAGCTTTAATTTTAAGCTTTCATATACACCTAATCCCCAATCCTCTCTTATTATCTCAGTTAACCCAATATTTATATCCTCTACGATAACTGGTTTAATATCATATCTATAAACAATAACTTCCTTGCCCACTTTAAGCATAATGAATCCTTCATCTTTGTAGTTTGGTATGATGCCTACAACATGCCATTTCATTTGACCTTCAACTTCTCGCCATATCTCTCTGCCTATACCGAACATCTTTCTGAATTTTAAGATTGAATAGTCAACAATGTCATTCAACTCAGACATTTCTGACGAATCTTCAGGTGTGTCATATATTAATGTCATTCTTTCAAAGTCTAAACCTTTTAATTCTTTTTTGATATAGAACTCTCTAGTTACTGACCATTTTTCTAAATTACTAAGGTGATATTTTATCTCACTGAGATGTGGGTAGAGTACTCTATTATCAAAGTCATGTCTAACATCTCTGAGAAATGCTAATAAAGTCCACTTCTGGAATTCAAAATCTACGGGATATCTAACAAACCAATCGGGACCGAGTTTCATTTTAAACTTAAAAACATTTTTTAGTTATAAGAGTATATATTTTTATTCAAAAACACAGTTCAACAAATGGCGAAAAAAGATAAACTCAAATTAACAGTTAAAGGTGATAAGTTTACTGACTTCATTTCTAAGTTAGATGATCTAACAAAGATAGGAGATATAATTAAACTGAAGATAGACCAAGAATCAATACTTATGTATTCATTGATTGGTGAAACCGCCGTATTGGCATTCAAATCATATCAGATTAAAACTTCAGATTACTTTGATTTTGAAGAATTTGACTATTCTTTAGATTATGTTATACTCGGAGCAAAGAAGTTTGTTAAGAATTTTAGCTTTCTCAATGTTAAGAATAAGGTAGAATTGGAAATTAACTTTAAAGATTCACCTGATACGGAAGAAATTAAACATGTTAGAGCTATTGTTGGTACTGACACAAGACTTAAATTAGCAGGTGTTGGTGGTGAGCAATATAAAGTTAGAGATATGAGTATTGATAAACTCAATAAGGTATTAGATATCGAAAATTCTAAATGGGAATTCAAAGTGAAGAAGGAAGACTTTGCTGATATTAAAAAGCTATCATCGATTAATGATGATAAGATTATTAGTATCTCTGTGACTGGTGGTAAGGTTTCTTTCTCAGAATTAGGTAAATGGCAATTAGACGTTGATAAGCTCGATGAAGATCATAATAATCTTGTATTTGGTAAAAAATACTTAAACTCAGTTAATCTAAATGAGGATTTTGTAAACTTTAATATATTTGAGTCATTTATTCTTATTAGGGATAAGGAGTCCAATTTCATGATGTCATTCGAGCAAAGCTTCGAAGATGATGTAGAGTAGTAACATAAACTACCTATTCATAAATTATATATAATGTATGATACATTTAGGTGAGAAATTGAGATTTGCACAAGAGTGGTATGAAATTGCTCTTCTTAAAGAGGAAGCAACCAAAAATCAATCATATGAAGCAGCAGGCGCAGTAAGAGATAAAGAACGTGCACTTTTAACAAAAGATGAGCAGGTTTTCTTTCAAGTCAAGGATGATATGCAATTTCTAAAAGTTAATACCCAAATAGAACACAAGAATCTTGTAGCTGAACTAGATGCACTCATATTATATTACCAACAAAGTAGAAACGATAGATTAAACCAGATATTAGGAAATTATTAAATGAATAAACAATTACTTGATTTTATTAGACAATTATCAATTCGTGATAAGAAAACATTATCACAAAAAGCTCTTAAAAATACCGAAGAATGTGGCGAATTAGCCAAAGCAATATTACCATATGACGGTGCATATGGCACAAATCATAGATTTACAGACAAAGATAAGATTCTGGAAGAAGTAGCTGATGTTATATTAACTGCTATCTCTATAGCGTATGACCTTGGATATTCAACCGATGATATTGAAGAGATGATAGATACTAAATCTAATAAATGGTTTGAGTTGCAAACTAAAGAAGATAAAGTTACATATCCAATCCCATATGAGATACACATCACGGTGAAGCGACCTTCTGATATTGAACAATATAAATTAGATTGTCAAACTGTTGAGGTTAAACCTATTGTACTTGATTTGCAAAATGATGGTGGTAGTATTACTGATGTGATGACATCTTCTAAATTTTATGGTGATAATCGCGGTGCATATGAGAAAGCTAAAGAAATTTCTAATTTCATGAAAGCTCAGGGATATGAAGTACTTCGTGAGAAAATTGAGACTATACCTTGGCACCCAGCAGCTCCAACAAAGAAAGGTGCTATGCCTAAAAACTGTTATTTCGAGAGTCATGTTGGTGTTAGAGTTAAAGATAATAAAGATGGTTTAGTTTCTATAGCTAAAAATCATAATGCTCATATATCACGTAATTTCTTTAAAAAATTAGATACTGGTGAGTATGTTTTGATGCTTACCTTGAGGGATTATGATACAACATATGATCTATTTAAAATAGAAGTTGATAGTCTATTATCAACATTAAAACAGTCTGGTTATGAATATGAAAAGGATATTATTGAATTTTCAATATTTGATACTAAGATTTCACACGATTTCAATTGGTTAAATAATACAAAGACCACTCTGGTAGAAGCAAACTAATTTCATTTGTAATTTCAGCATTTTATTCGTATATTTGTTAGGTTTCGTATAAATTAACAAAAAACTATAAATGACTGAATTAATCGAGAAAGTAAAACAAGCTAAGAAGGTCTTAGATGACTCACAGAAAGATTTATTAAAATGGTGTCGTGATACCAGTACTCCGTTGGATGAAAGATGGCGTGTTTGGCGTCTTTATATTGACAAAGATGAACAAGGGTATATTGGTTGCTCAGATTCGCAATTATTATCAGATTTAATTGATTTATGGTGTGATAATAGAGATTTTGAAAGACATCAAACTATTGATTATGATTGGTTACTCGAAGGTTTAGTAGATATGTGGCGTAGAGAAAAAAGCAAACCTAAAATAGAAGAAATTCTTGCTAAGAATAAACAATATCTCCGAGATAAAAAGATTGATGCTATTGTTAATGGTGTTGAATCTTTAGACTCAAAAAAAACTATTAAACCCGAATTCCCGCACGCATGTAGTGAAGATTTTGAGAATTTATTAATGGAAGAAATAATGGTAGCCAATTTTGGCTCATGTGAATTTGACTGGTAATAATATAAATTATGAAAACTAAATTAGAAAATCATCCTTTAATAGGAAAGACAATATCAACCATCGACGGGAAACCAAATGCTGATGGTAATATCACAATGGGTATAGAAGCTGTATATGAAATGAGTGTTGATAATGGGCAAAATTATATCTGTCTATTAACATGGACGCCAGGTAATGTACCACCTCAATATCGATCACATGGGCAGATGGATTGGGAAAATATATCGCTTGATGTTAATACACCGGTTGGTCAATTATTCATCAACGCAATACAAGAAAATAGAAATAACTATAAAATAATATAATGATACCAAAAATGGCAAGTAAAATGAATAACACACAGACAAATGTTCTTGAAATCTTCAATGATTTAAAAGAAAGATTAGGTAAAGCTAATGGTGGTAAAGGGATGAAACTTTCGGAGTTAGATCCGCAGAGATTTATGGAGTATCTTGAAAATATGGGCATCGCAAAAAGAGATATTTCTACAACGATGTCGCAGATTCAATCGCTGTTCACTGGTAAAACTAAGGTCAAACCAAACACAGCAGCGAAAGATGCAAATGAAGAATTATATGATGAATCAAGTGCTGCTACAAAAGCCGCAGGTAATCATCACCCATTTACAAAAACTAAACAAGCACCAAGAAAAAACGTGTTTGGACAAATTAAAAAGATTAAGTAATGAAGAAAGCGTGGATTGTTAGAGAAAAAGGATACGAGTATAATGATAACTGGTATGACCTTGAAGAAAATCATGATAAATATACTGAGTTGTTTTTAACAGAGGAAGACGCTATTGCTTTTTCTAAAACTAAAACTGCTAATTTTATTGGTGGTGAATCAGTGAATAAATACTTTAATGATCAATCATATCGTCAACAAATCGTTGATATTTTAGATGGTGAGCATGAGTTCCATAGAATGTCAATTGAAAATCCTATATTTGTAGATATCTACGAATTGATCAAAGATGATACTTTTCAAGTTCTTGAAATTGAAATAGAAGATGGTGATCCTTATATTGCTAGCCTATCTGATGGTGCTAAAATGTATTACAAGGATGGTAAACTACATAGAGCAAATGGACCTGCAGTTATTAAAGCAGATGGTCGTGAAGAGTGGTATTTAAATGGTGAGTTACATCGTATTGATGGTCCTGCTAGAGTTGATACATATGGTGACCAAGGATTCTTTGTTGCTGGTAGAAACTATTGGCAAAAAGAAAAATACCAAGAAGCTGCAAGGAATTGGATTCAAGAAAATAGAAATGAGCAAATTGATAATGTAGTTAATGAGTGATTTTTCAATACTGAAAGAGATATACAAATCTAGTGGATTTGGTGATGTTAACGATATACGAACTGAGTGGCGTAATCTTAAGCTTAAGTTAATGTTAAATGATGATATTAAATTTGAGCCTAATATAGATTTAATTAAAAAGAAAAGCTACTTTCGTGATAAATCATATTGGCAAATACTCAAAAAGTATAGGGGTAATGCCATCATAACTGGTTCATTATCACTTAAAGCTTTTGGTCTAATAGAAAGAGAAGTTAGTGATATTGATCTGATTGCACTAGACTCATCTATTGTTAAAACGGTAGGTAAGCATCACGATAGATATGATACTGATGTAAAAGAACTAATTGGTTATGATAAAGTCTATACCAAATATTTTGGAATATGGAACCACGAAAGATGGTATGTTGATTTCTTTGAGCATACAAATCAGACTTTCATAGAAAAGGATGGATACTTGTTTCAAAGTCCAATTGAAGTGATGGATAAGAAAATTGACATGGTTGCTAATAGGATTTATAATGGTCATGCTTCTGATAGAACAAAAGACCTTGAGGATTTTTTAGTATTTGCTAATATTTTAAATAGTATGTTAAATGAAAAAGAAAGTATTTGAGAAATATGGTGAGGCAGTAATTGCTAATCAGTTGGATATAAAGCTTTTTGAAGCTCTGGGTTATCATTTACCTTTAAGTGATGAGGATGAACCAGATGTTATAACTCACCCTGAGTGTAGTGGTCAAATAATTGAAGCAACTCCAGTTAGTATTGATTGGATGATTCGAGAGTTACAGAAGATGAAAATTGATGGCTATAATTATGTCGCTATTGAACATAATGAAGATAAACATGGATATTCATTGCAAAGTTTAAGCTTGAAGACACTTGATGATGTAAGGGATGAGAAACTGAGCATTTTAAACGATTAGAAAATATTTTGACAAAAATTTGTAAAATGATAAACTTTGTTATATATTTGTTAAATAATTAGAAAGGGAGCGAGAATATTTAATATATACTTTTACCTATTTAAAAACACATTGCGGGATAGAGCAGGGGTAGCTCGTTAGGCTCATAACCTAAAGGTCGGAGGTTCGAATCCTTCTCCCGCTACAAGTTGATTAGTCAATAAAGATCTGCGGAAGAGTGAAACGTAATTCACGCTGGGCTCATAACCCATGAGATATCTGGTTAGACTCCAGTTTCCGCTACAATAGTTGTTTGCCCCATAAAAATATGAATACAGTACGGGGTTCATGTACTACAACTTAAGGAATTAGAAAACAAAGTAATAAAAAGAAATAATGACAACGAATACAGTAAATATGAATAATCTTAACCTGAATGTGAATAATACGTTATGTATTAGACCGCAATCTGGGTTGGTATCATTTTACCGTTATGTCAAGAACTAAAGATATTTAACGCGTACAAATTCCAAACCCAGATTCAGAAACGAATCTGGGTTTTTTTATGCCTGTGTAGTCCAATATGCGCAGAGTCAGTCGGCTTAAAATCGACACAGTATGGGTTCGAATCCCATCACAGGCACAATAAGAAAATAAGGGCTGGAAGCTAGTATGGTACAGCGGCGGTTTGTTAAACCGAGGATAGTGGGATCGTTACCCACCCAGCCCGCAAACAATGAAAACGGCAAGTACCGAGCCACACTGATAATGTGGATATTCGTAGCGGTGTTGTAAACGTGGGTTCAAATCCCTCCTTGCCGACAAATAAATTACTGAGTTGCCGTAGCGGCCGAACGGTCCAGACTGTTAATCTGGTGAGTTAATTCTCCAACGTGGGTTCAAATCCTACCTCAGTAGCAAATTGTCACTTAGCTCATTTGGTAGAGCATATGTCTGATACACATAAGGTGGTGGGATCGTAACCCGCAGTGACAACAATAAATTGCCTCCATAGCTCAGTTGGTAGAGCGTCTCACTTGTAATGAGAAGGTCATCGGTTCGATCCCGGTTGAAGGCTCAAAGAATGCCCTGATGTTGGAATGGTAGACATCTCAGTCTAAGAAGCTGGGGTCGAAAGGCGTGAGAGTTCGAGTCTCTCTTGGGGTACAAAATATAAATGCACCTATGGTCGAGTGGTTATAGGCATACGCCTGCAAAGCGTAATTACGGGGGTTCAAGTCCCTCTAGGTGCTCAAATGCCCCAGTAGTCGAGTCAGTTTTCTAAACTGTTAATCGTAATGGAAAGGAAGATGCGGGTT
>Ga0315289_10014621_pt1 | contig 10945 bp, 6 predicted proteins | sample YL17G11_40_MG_FD_203452 | JGI IMG/M metagenome (GOLD analysis project Ga0315289, IMG submission 203452) | Sediment microbial communities from Yellowstone Lake, YNP, Wyoming, USA - YL17G11_40 | ecosystem: Environmental > Aquatic > Freshwater > Lake > Sediment | place: USA: Wyoming | collected...
CAATATTTTCCGGCCCTATGAAATTCCTCCTTTTGAAGACATTGATGCTGCTGACACTATTTCTTATAAATACGACCACGGTGAGGCCTCTCCCCAAGAAGGACTATTCTATTTTAATCATCTTGGAGGAATTCAGAGAGCGAAAGAATGGGTAGTTAACAAAGCACTGTGGCCATATAAAAAGTAATCGCTTGAACTCTTGCCCTATTGATGTTATTGTTTAATTACTTAAATTGCCTGCCATGATTAACAAAATTTTTTCAAGAAGAAAAATTCTCCTGGGAGCTTTAATTTCTCTTCTAATTCTCCCCTTTTTTGTTCGTCCAGCCTTAGCCTACCTAGGAACAGAATATCCATCTTATCAATTTCAATTTGAGGAAGCCATTAAATCTCCAGAGATGAATCTCCAAAGTTTTGTTAATGAAACTCTAAAAGCTGTTGGCGGTTCTATTATTCATGCAATAGGGGGCCGCTTAAACTGTACCGAAATAGAAGAGTGTCTGACAGGAAGTCAAAGCCAAGGATTAATCCCAGGGAGCTTGATGCTTATGGCTGGCATCTACGCTTCTCCCCCTGCTTCAGGGATCCAATATTTTGCTGACTTAGGAGGAAAAATGGGTATTACCAAACCGGTATATGCTCAAAACCAAACCAGCAGTTTTGGCTTTAACGCGATGAAGGTAACTCAACCAATCTGGACAGTGTTTAGAAATTTAACTTATGTTCTTTTTGCTTTAATTTTGGTCGCCATGGGGTTTGCTATTATGTTTCGAGTTAAAATTTCCCCTCAAGCAGTAATTACGATTCAATCAGCTCTACCTAAGATTGTTATTGCTCTTGTGCTAATTACTTTTTCCTATGCTATTGTCGGTCTCATGATTGATGTTGCGGTTTTTTTAAACGGGCTTATTGGGGGTATTTTCGAAAAACTTTTTACAGATAAAGCAGGCGCGCTTGGGTTTATTAACACACTCCTCATGAGGGGCGTTCAGGCCGTAACCGCTGCTCTCACTCCCAAGGCATTAGAGCCACTAATGAGGCCTTTTGCTACCGCCTGGGCTTATTCTATCGTTATTAATTTGTTATTTAATGCTTTTATGTTTGGTTCAATTTTTTTAACAGCTTTAGCACCAACGGCGGTAATCGGGATTGTTGGCTTTCTTCTAGGTTTAATCATTGTTATTTTACTTTTAATCGCCTACCTCCGTGCTCTCTGGACACTTCTTAAGGCCTTTGCGATGATTGTCGTCAATCTTATTTTTGCTCCTTTAAGAATCTTAATTGGTGTCTTTCCTGGTAGTAATGCTATTGGCGGTTGGTTTAAAGACGTAGCGGCAAATATTGCTGTGTTGCCAACTATGTTAACCCTATTTTTTATCGGCAATTATCTCATTCTTGCTGGGTTGGAAGGTGCAGGTGGAGCTTTCTTAGGCGGTGGCGGGATGACTTACGGTTTATTTTGGATAGCCTCTGCTCTTCTTTTCCCCTTAATCGGAATTATGATTCTCCTCCTTATCCCTAAGGTGTCCGATATGATACAATCATTTATTACGAAAAAACCCTTTGAATACGGAACAGCGATTGGCCAAGCCATGGGTCCGGTCACCGGCCCTGTCAAACTTGGGTGGGGTATGGCTAGAGATTATGGAAAATCATTTGCAACTCAAGCGGCCAAAGAAAAGTTTACATTATTGTGGAAAGAAAGACATCCAGAAACAGAAACCACTAAGGAGAAACGAGAAGAGAGAGCAGGCCCTCCTCCTGGTGGCAACGTTGGAACTTAAAATATGAAAAACAAAAAAAACAAAGAAAAGAAAATTAGTAGAACTTTATTTCCAAAAATAACCGAAACTTCATTTGCCCAGGCTATTAAAAGAGCTGGGCAACCACCACCTGGTAATATCCAAAAGATAAAATAAAATCAGAACTAAATCTTTGGTTTATACTCAGCCATAAAACGGAAAGATGTAAGTTTATTAAACCTACGTTGAAAATTATTTGCTTTTAAAATCCAATTCCATTGTTCTAATCCTAAAAATGTCCCTTTTTCAGGAGATAATTCTTCTTGAGCAACAGCTTTTCTTAATTCGGCAAAAGCGGTAGCATCCCATTTTAAATAATAGTTACCTAAAGCTAAATCAATCACGCCTCCAATCCATAAAAGTCGCAATTTTTTATCGCCATATTTAATATACTTCGCTTCATATTGTTTAATTTTTTTCTTAATTTCCTCCTCCATTTGGTCTTGTGCGATAGTCCCCTGCAATTCTTGACGATATCTAATTTCAAGCTTACTTTTTCCCTCTTCAGTAAGTAATCCTTTATCTACTAAATCAAAATAGGTAATAGCTTTTTGAAGAGAACTTTTATTAATAGCATAAGGCTCTGGGCTACGATCTAGAAGTAGCCCATTAAGTGCATAAATTCTTCCTATCTTTACCGCACAAAAATAAGAATAACTTCCCTCAGAAAAATCATTAAGATTTTTTAAAATATCATCGGCTTTTAATTTATTTTCATTATCTTTAAACCCTCCTTTTTCTATCATAAATCTAAGATAAGATGAGCCAAATCCTTCTATATCATCTTCATGAAATTCTGGGCCTCTTTCTCTTCCTGATTTTCTTCTCCCAATACGCCAACGTTTTAGCCCAATAATGTCAGCTAATTCATCATTGCCAATTCCTTGATTTTTATTAAAAACAGGCGTTTCCAAGGTAGCGACTGTTAATTTTTCAGCTAGCTGAAATGACTTTTCGGCAAAATTATTTCCCCCTAGCTGTTTAATAATATTTTGGCGAGCAATCTCTTTCCTTTTCATATCCGTATCGGTATAAAAACCAACCCCATTTTTATTTTTAGATTTAGCATCCAATTCTAAATTCTTCACATCTAACACAGGTAATTTATTTTTAAGTCGTTCTCTATTTATTCCCAAGATCAAATCTTCATAAACTTTTGCTTCATTGACATCTTGTAATAAATCCCAAGCCTCACCCACAATTAATCCAGGCATACCAACTCTAGTTTCCCTATCATATTTTTTCAAAAGAGTCTCCAATTTTTTTCTATCAATTTCATGACCCCTTCTTAATGCTTCTGAGGCAGCGTCCCCAATTGTCATCCCAGATATTCCTTTTGGTCTTTGAATCCATCCATTAGCTTGTCTTACTAACTCAGCACAATCGTGCAGAGAAAGCCTAGCCTCAACCTCATCTCTTACGGTTGGCACCATTTTATTCAAAGAAGCTTCAAGAGCATTGGTAATATAACTTATGGCGAAATCATGAGAGTCTCTATTTGAATTTTCAATACTATCAAGAAAATATCTAACATAAGCCCTTTGGTTTTCTATTTGCTTTTCTTTTTCTGACACAGGGACATTTTGGTTAACTTCTGGTAAATCTAAACTAATTTGTTCTGTTTTGGCTTTTCTTTGGGCTTCGGTCATTGACTCAACAAATCTTTCTTCAGAATCTAATTTTTGTTTTCTATCTCTCTCGGTTAAATTTCGGAGTTGTTCGTGAAGTTTAGGAATCAATTTATCAGCCTCTATTTTTGCAATCTTCCCATTTAAAACAAGGTCTTGAAGTTTGTCTATGCTGTTTAAAATAAAACTTGCCTTCAAATATTCTGGATCAATCCCGCCTGTAAATTCAATAAATGTTTTTAAAGTATCATTGGTTATACTCTTTAAATCTTCTTCACTGACAAGCCAATTTTTAGATTCGACAAAATCTTCTTTTGGAGGAATATTTGGTTTTTCTTTATTTCCTTCTCCTTCAGGCATAAGGGTTCTCCGCTGCCCTTATTATATCAAACCCCGTAAACTTTTTGCTAGTTTAATTAATTAAACAACTATGATTGGATTAGATTAAAAAGCTTTCATAGTAGGAAATTAAGGAAAGTAAGGATAATGAAGGAAAAATTTTTATCCGGAAAATTCGCGAAGATAACCTTCCATTACAGCTTCCTCTACTTTTTCCCTGTTTTGCCATTCATCCGCGCTTAAAGTTACACCCTTGGGGTTAATAACAAGTAGAAATTCTTCCTTTGTTTTGTCGCGGATTACGTCTACACTTAGCTCATTCCACCTTTCATCAAGGCTGGAGCCCTCATATTCGCTTGTTGAGCCATAGTGGTGTCCCCATCTTAAAGACGTTACGCATTTTTCTACCAGAGAAGTGGTCTTTAATCTCCTATCCAATACCTTTTCTCTCTCCTCTAGTTGGCCTTCCTCAAAAGACATATTTTCTCTCCGTCCTGTTGTAAGAATAGGTTCAAAATAAGACTTAAAGCCAGAAATAATTCTCCCTTGATTATCTACCAAAACACTCTTTGGACCAAAGTAAGGAGCACGTCTATATTTTTTTGGAATAATTGAAACCTGCACAATAGCCGGCGTTTTTTCTCCACTACTGAATGTCCTCCAAATTAGTTTACATTCTTTTCTAATATCACAAAACATTTCATAAATTTCCGTTCTCTTAAAAATATCCAAAAATGGTTTTGCCTCTTCTAATATCTTCCTATCTAATTCTTCCCATTTCAACAACTCTTCATTAATACGCAAAGTTCTTTCTTTTTCTCTTTTAGCTATTAAATCCCCTGTAGCTCTCCTTATTTTTTCGCCAATTGACATTTTTCTCCTTCTAAAAACTGCCTTTTCAGGCAGTTAATAATTAAGCTTTTATATCACTTTAATTAGTCAAAGTCAAACAATTTTGCTCTATTTAAGTTCTTAAATGATTACTTTATATACACTTGAAGTCATTTTAGAAGCTCTTTAGAATAGAAAGAAAGAAAAAAACTGCCCATGGAACAGCATCCAGTACCACAAAACATCGCTTCTTATGAATTTCGCCTCATCGGCGATATGACCCTTAGGCAATTCGCCCAATTGGCGGCGGGCACCATTCTTGGTCTAATTGTTTACGCCATGCCTATACCTAGTTTTTTTAAATGGCCTTTGATTGTCATTTTTGGTTTTTTGGGTTTTGCCTTTGCCTTTTTACCAATTAATGAAAGACCTTTAAGCAATTGGGTGGTTTCCTTTTTTAAGGCTACCTTTCTGCCGACCGAGTTTGTTTGGCAGAAAAAATTAAGAAGACCGGAAATTTTTGAACCTTTGGCTTACAAAACCATACCAGTGACCCAGGCCAAATTTGCCGCTGATAAATCAGCCCTGAATCAATATTTGGCCACATTACCTTATACTGAAACTAAAAATCCTTTGGATCAACAGGAAGAGAGTTTCCTTAAAGAAGTCACCAATCTTTTTCAATTGGCTCATCCTGTCTTTTCGCCAACACCTACTCCTCAACCAATGCCTACCAGGTCATCCATTAGCCCCAAACCAACTTATCAACCTTTTCGCCCGGTAACTCCGCCGCCCAGCCAACCAACTAGACCAATTTTCCGGCCGTCTTTAGAACCAACACAACCAACCCAACCTTATCGTCCGGTGGTTTTGCCACAAAGACCAGGCCGGCCACGAAAACCTTTGGTGGAAGCGAAAATTAATCAGCAATTGCCCATTCCGACCACACCCACCCGGCCTAATCTGATTGTCGGCATGGTTCTAGACAATGAAGGCAAGCTTGTTGAAGGCGCCATTTTGGAAATCAGAAATACTCAGGGCATTCCTGTCAGAGCCCTACGAACCAGCCGTCTGGGCCAATTTATGATTGCCACCCCTTTACCAAATGGCGCTTATGAGATTGAAACCGAAAAAGAAGGCTACCAATTTGATATAATTAAAATTGAAGCCAAGGGAAAGATTATTCAACCAATAGAAATACGCACCAAAGGCGCAAATTGATATGGCCGATCCTGCCAAAATTGCCATTCGCGCTTCAACCCAAGAACACTTGGAGATTGAAGATATTAAAGAAAATATCGTTATTTTAAAAGATGGTTCTTGCTGTCTGGTTTTAGCCACTACCGCCATTAACTTTGGTCTTTTGTCCGAAAAAGAGCAGGAGGCAACCATCTACGCCTACGCTGGTCTTTTAAACTCCCTTAATTTTACGGTGCAAATTGTGGTTCGCTCCGTTCGTAAAGACATTTCGGCCTATTTAAGTTTATTAGAGGAACGGCAAAACAAAGAAACTCGAAAATTAATCAAAAACCAAATTGCCAAATACTACCAGTTCATCCAAGAAATAGTTCAAAAAAATAATGTTTTGGATAAAAAATTTTATCTGGTGGTACCCATGACCGCCCTGGAGATAGGTGTCGCCAAGAGTTTGAGAAAAACGGCTCTAAGACAAAAAGGTTTGCCTTTTGATAAAAACTATATTCTCCAACAAGCCAAAATTAATCTCTACCCCAAGAAAGACCATCTTTTACGTCAACTGGCGCGCTTGGGCTTAAAATCACACCAACTGGAAAGCCAAGAATTGATTCGTCTCTTTTTTGATACCTATAATCCCGAATCCAGTAGTCAGCAGATGGCCGAGTCATCGCAATATAAAACGCCAATTGTCAAAGCCGCCATAAGTCCTAAAATTGAAGTTAAACCTAATCAAGAAGAGCCAACGATTCACAGTCAAATTAATAATCTCGTTAAAAATGGAACTACCGTTTCTTAAGAAAAACGATAAAAATAATCAAGCCGAATCGCCGGCCAACGATGCCCTTTTCCAATTGGGCCAAGGGATGGTTTCGGTCCAAGACATTATCGCTCCAGGCGCCATTGAAGTTGATTTCGACTTTCTTAAAATTGGTAATAAATATTTCCGGACTCTTTTTGTAGCCGGTTATCCGAGATTTGTCACCGCCAATTGGTTGGGACCCTTAATTAATTTTGACCATTCTTTGGATATTGCCATGTATATTTATCCGGTGGAAGGCAAAAGTGTTTTGGATAATTTAAGACGGAAGATTGCCGAAATGGAAGCGGAAATTCAAACCGATGTCGAAAGAGGACGTTTAATTGACCCAGGCACGCAAGCGAAACTGGAAGACGCCCGTTCTTTACAAGAACAACTAGTTAAAGGGGCCGAGAGATTTTTTCAATTCGGTCTTTATGTCACCATTCCCACTGATACGCTCGAAGAATTAAACAAAGTCTCCAAAGAGGTTATCTCTACCTTAGGCTCGCTTTTGATTATTGCCAAACACGCCACCCTACAAATGGAAGATGGTTTTAAAACCACTATTCCAACTTGTGTTGATAAGTTGATGATTACCCGCAATATGGATACAACCTCTCTGGCGACTACCTTTCCTTTTACCTCCTCAGAACTAACCGCCAATGAGGGTGTTCTTTATGGCATCAACGAGCACAATGATTCTCTAATTATCTTTGATCGGTTTTCTTTAGAGAACGCGAACTCTGTTTTGTTCGCTAAAAGCGGCGCTGGCAAATCGTTTTTGGTTAAGCTAGAAGCCCTTCGTTCTTTAATGTTTGGCACAGAGATTATCGTCATTGATCCGGAATCGGAATATAAAGCCTTGGCGGAAGCCGTGGGGGGTGAATATATTAGTTTTGGTTTCCAAAGCCAAGCTAAAATTAATCCTTTCGACCTTTCGGCGATTTATGAAGAAGGCGAAAATGAGTTGGGGCTAAAGATTATTTCTCTTCATTCCCTTTTTAAAGTCATTATGGGGCAATTAACCTCTTCACAAGAGGCCATTTTAGATCGGGCCCTGGTTTTAACCTACAAAATGAAAGGGATTACCAATGACCCGGCCACCCAAAAAAATGAACCACCCTTAATGGAAGACCTTTATAAAGCCTTAATCGGTATGGAAGAGCCTGAGGCAGGAAATTTAGCCGACCGAATTGAAAAATTTGTCAAGGGTTCTTTCGTCGGCATTTTTGACCAACAATCTAATGTCGATATCAAAAATCCTTTTACCGTTTTTTCCATCAAAGAATTGGAGGAAGCGTTACGACCAATCGCCATGTTTATCATTCTAGATTATATTTGGACGAAAATTAAAAGAGAAATGAAAAAAAGAATTTTGGTGGTTGATGAAGCTTGGTATTTAATGAAATCTCCAGACTCCGCCAATTTTATCTACTCCATTGCCAAAAGAGCCAGAAAATATTATTTGGGCCTCACCACCATTACTCAAGACGTGGAAGATTTTTTGGGGAGTGATTATGGTAAGGCCATTTTAACCAACTCCTCGATTCAAATCTTAATGAAACAATCCCCGGCGGCCATCGATAAGGTTGCTCAAGTTTTTTATCTTTCGGAAGGAGAAAAACAACTTCTGCTCGCAGCTGATATCGGTGAGGGTATCTTTTTTGCCGGCCCCAACCATGTCGCCATCCGCGTGGTGGCTTCTCCTGATGAACATCAACTCATCACCACCAACCCGGCTGACCTTTTGGAAATGCAAAAACGCAAAGAGGAAATGATTCAAAAAGCCAAAAAAGCAGCTGAACAGCAAATGCCAAAAAATGAACCCCAACCGGCTATATGATCCAAACAAAAGAGAAAGAAACACTAGCAAGTCTTTTAGCCCTCATTTTTAAGCTTCAAGATGAAACTTCATTTCGCGATAATTTTAAAAGAAAACAAGCTTTAGATAATCTTATTAAATATGCGCAATCGATTGGCTTTACTCTTGAGCCAGATAATCCTGAATTCCTGCCAAAGCTGTTTCTTAAAATTTTACAAGAATACAACAATCCTCCTGAGCTACCGCCAGGCAACCTGCCCCCACCAGAATTAGTTGAAATTTACGAAAAAGGAAAGCAAGAAGAAGAAGCTAGGTTGCAAAAGCTAATGGCTTCTAAAAAAGTTTATGGAGACTATAACGATTATCTTGAACTCTATAAAAATTTTATTCTTAAAAATAAACAAGAATTACCACCCAAGGTAGCTGAAGAAATCGCCAAAAATGCTGCCAATAGAACTATTATCTCTCTTCCTCGAGTGGCTCAGCCAGAATTTCTATCTAAAGAAGATAAAAACCAGATAATACGTGAGGCGGGAAAAATCATTGAAGATGAGTTACAAAAAATAAAAACTGAAGGGGGTAAACCTCAAATTGTACGCGAAGCGGAAAAAATTGTAGGAAATGAGTGGGAAAGAATTATTGAAGAAACTAAAAAAATAGCTGCCAAGCCAGAAATTATTCAATCTGTTGAAGAAATTACCCGGGCGGAAAAACCTCCTCCTGCTCCTGAAGAAATCCCTCCTTTACCTCAAGAAGTTTTAGTTAAACTTAATCAACCCCCAGAAGAAGTAAGTTTTTTGCCAATTTACACTATTCTCCATCCAAAAGTAGCCGCAGCTTTTTTTGAAAAAGTCGTCTATACCGTACCGGCAAAATTTTTAAACTTAATTGCAGAAAGCGCTTCGCCAGAATGGCAGGCGATGATGCAAAAGGGCTTGTTTATTGAAGACATTCAAGCCAGTATTAAAACTTTAAAGGCCATGGGTGTTCCAGAAGCTCATCCTATCCTTAAAAAACTTTCTGACAAAGCGGCCCGCCTACAAGAACAACAGAAATTTACTATCCAAATAAAAGATGGCCAAATTATCTATAAAGATACATTGGCAGCAAGAATTTTTGAACGTTATTACCGCTTTGGAAAAATTACCGGCCGACATGGAATCTATGACGATGATTTGAAAACCAAACTTCCTCGTTTATCCCCTGATTTAGCTTGGTCTCAGGGTGGTTACGCTGGCTTTTTAAGAAATCGCCTTAATAATTTTAAATTTATTATTAATACCTATGAAAGAATTAGTAAATTTGTCACCCGTGGAAAATACACTTCTTTTCTAACTCCGGTCAGGCAATTTTTCTCTCAGAAAATCACCCAGCCAGTAATTAAATGGCTGGCTAAAACCGCTGCTGGGAAAGCGGCTAAAGCCGGAGCCAAAAAAGCCGCTGGTTGGGTAGCCACTAAATTAGGTGTAAAGCTTGCGGCTGAAGCCGGTGTTGCCGCAGCAGGAGCCGCCACCGGGCCTCCAGGCTGGATTGTTGCCGCTGTTTTAATTGGTATCGACATACTGAAATTTATCGGAAAAAAATTTATTGGTTTAATTCGGAAAATTGTTCAAGAACCGGAAAAAGCTCTAGCTGCAGTCGGGGCGGGTGTTTTAGTTTTAATTTTTGTCCCTATGCCATTTGCCTTAATCGGTGTTATTCCCATTGTCTTTGGGGGAATTGGACTTTTGGGGTGGGCAACGGCTCCAGCAATTTTAAGTGGGGCCGCTGGTGGAATTGGGGCTTTTTTTACCGTCATCTCAGCGATTAGTTTTGCTGCCCCCATAGGTCTTTTTGTCATCATCCTTTTGAGTACTATTGCAGTTTTAACCTTATTTATTGTTCTAGTTGTTAGTGGCGCTTTTATTTTGCCCAAGCCTGTCCAAGAAGCAGCTATCACCACTATTTCCCCCTACACCTCGGAGTTTTTTGATGTTACCAAAACCGCTACGCCAAATCGCTTGGAAAATACTGACCTTCAAACAAGTCCGGTTATTAACTACACCATCACTATCACATCTAAGGGGAAAAAATTAATTCACCCCGCTATAAGAGAAGAAATTAATGTTAGTAAAGAAGGCCCATCCATATCCATTCCTCCTCATGTTTTCGAAGATATTCCACCAGAAATAACTAGTTCTTGGAGTACAAACTATCAAATATCCCTAGATGGGCGATTTAAAGATAGCACTATAAATAACAATCTTTTTGTTTCTACTGAAGTGGAGGGAGACGTAGGAACCCACCAAGGAATGGCAAGTGCTACAGTTACTGTTGGTAAGCCCCCAGGAGATTGCCCTTCTGGTTGGCCAGCTAATGTCCCGGGTGCAATTATCACAGAGGGCCCTGGAGCTGGTTCTCACTCTAAACAATACAATTTAGATCATGGGGGAGAGTATATCGACCAAGAAGCAATTGATATCAGTCTTGTTAATGGCACCCCTGTCTACGCTACACACGAGGGAATAGCGAGTGGAATTAGATCAGG
>Ga0315289_10014622_pt1 | contig 10944 bp, 6 predicted proteins | sample YL17G11_40_MG_FD_203452 | JGI IMG/M metagenome (GOLD analysis project Ga0315289, IMG submission 203452) | Sediment microbial communities from Yellowstone Lake, YNP, Wyoming, USA - YL17G11_40 | ecosystem: Environmental > Aquatic > Freshwater > Lake > Sediment | place: USA: Wyoming | collected...
CAGCCCTGGATTTGATGAATTCAATTCTTTCCTCTCGCTTGGGCTTGAATTTGAGGGAGGTGAAAGGCTTGGCTTATTCAGTTGGCTCATCCATTCATTTTGACAGAGATTTCGGCTGGTTTATAGCATCAATAGGGACCAGACCTCAAAATTACCAAGAAGCACTAGATGGAATTTTGGGTGAGATGAAGAAAATCAAAGAAGAAAAAATTACTCCGGATGAATTGGAGAAGGCAAAAAACGGCATCTGGGGAAGCATGTTGTTTTACCGTCTTTCCCGTATAAATCAAGCCTATTATATGGGGATGAACGAATTCAGAGGGGTGGGCTACGATTATGATGATAAATATGTTGAAAGTTTAAGAAAAGTAACCGTTGACCAAGTCAAGCAAGTTGCAGAAAAATATCTTAGCACAGACAACTACGTCTTAGCCGTAGTAGGAAAAATGTAGGGGCAGGGCTTGTCCCTGTCCGAGGTGCTTTTGGGCGGAGGTTCAATCAAAGCCTAACGACAGACGAAGGTTTAAATGATAAATAAAATCCTTAGGGATTAACTCCCTATTTGGAGTTAAGGCGTAAGCCTTTTATCATTTTATCGCCAGTGTGGCTAGTGATAAATCATTCCGTTGGTGAAGAACATCAACGGGAAGTTTCGGTTAAAAAGCATGCCTGAGACAACGAAAACCTGCCAAGTGAAAATGCACGACGGCAAACCCTGCGGTCGAGAGCTTTATGATGATGAGTGCTGTATCTTCCACTCCAAGAAAGAAGATAAAGATGGAGAGTTGTTTCAGAAGGGACTGGACGGAATTCTCAGAGTCGTGTCCGTCGAGACCCATGACCTTACAAGTTTCATCTTTCCAGATGGCGTTACTTTCCTAAGCAGGTTCTCTAGACCAGTAATCTTTCAGGGCGCAACGTTCGTAGGCGTCGCTGACTTCGCCGGTGCTACCTTCAAAGGCGAGGCCGACTTCTCGGAGGCAACCTTCAAAGGTGAGGCATCCTTCTCCACGGCTGTCTTCGAAGGTGACGCTCACTTCGGGAGAATTGTCTTCGAGCAAAAGGCTTACTTCGCGGACGCTATCTTCAAAGGTGAGGCATCCTTCTGGGATACTGTCTTCAAAGACTGGGCTCACTTCGGGAATGTTGCCTTTAAAGGCGGGGCTTTGCTCTGGGGCACTACCTTCGAATGTGGTGTCAACCTTTTGGGTGCCGTCTTTGAAGACTCTTTGTCAATAAACGCTGAATTCTGTGATAATAAGAAACTCTTTCACAGCGAGGCTGACTTTACTTGCGTCAAGCTTTCAAAGCCCGAAAAGACCGAATTTCAGAAGGTAGATTTGAGTAACGTTAGATTCCTTGAAACCGATTTGCGTGGGGTGCATTTCACCGATGTTGAGTGGTATAGAGAAAAGGGCACAGGCAGAAACAGAGTCTTTGATGAAGTAGAGACTCCCATATTCAGGAATTTCGACTATGCATTGATTGCTCAACTCTATCGGCGATTGCGGGCAAACTACGAGGAAAATCTACAGTATTCGGAAGCAGGGGATTTCTACATTGGCGAAATGGAGATGACAAGAAAAGCAGAAAAGAATATCTTCAAGAAGTTACCACTGTTATTTTATAAAGCTATTAGTAACTACGGGGAGAGCTACTATCGACCTTTAGGCTGGATAGCGGCAATATTACTGATTTTCCCTTTGCTTTTCATGTTTGCCGGCATACAACCGATCAGTTTTGACCCCAACAATCCAATGGAAGATGTGATCCATTACCGATTAGATTTTAGTTCAACTCAATCATTCTCACCAACTACAGAAAAAGTAAGCGACTATTATACTTCTTTTTTATATAGCATGTCTGTCTTTTCTTTCATCCGGGATAAAAAATACACCACGATCGACAATTGGGGGCATACGCTCTTTGTACTTGAGTCGATACTCGGTCCGGTTACTTTGGCTTTCTTTCTGTTGGCTCTCAGAAGAAGGTTCAAACGGTGAGAAAATTATCTGGAGTATCAAGCTTTAGCTTGATCCGTAACTACTTGAAATACACCGTTGGTGAGGAACACCAACGGAAAGATAGGAAGCTAAAACATTTTTACTATCATTTTGGGGGTGAAAGGGATAGGGCGCCTGTTATTGGAGGGAGATTCGTGTGAATGCATAAGCAACTGGATGGAAGAACGAAAGGTGCATTTTCAAGATTGATTTCTCTCACAGACGGATCTCTCTGATCAGCTTTCTCCCTGTCTCTGCTTCACTGAGAAGGAGTAAGGGTGAGGATATAATGAGTGAGAAAAGAGAAAAAAAAAACAAAGCTCAGAAAGGTCAGTAACGTCAGTAAGGTCAGTAACCTCATTCTACGTTCTTGTGCTGGTTTATCACGGACGCCCTCGTCCGCGACGTGATTGGGTAACGGATTCACCGTAAACGGACAGGAGTCCGTTACCAACAAGAAACACCATATAAATAGAAGCACCCCCTCACGTTAATCCTCTCCCCGGTGGGGAGAGGGATACAGAGTGAGGGGGAAGTCGTAGGGACAATTCCCCGCCTCTGGTGGTTCGACCTTGCTCACCACCCTGAGTCAGTCGAAGGGCGGGATGTTCCACATGAATCGCCCCTACTTATCGATTCCTACACCGATTTCATACGGACTTGTGCTCGTGGTATCAACCTTTGGGCTGATCCAACGGGTCCCGTTTTTTGCCCAGGGCTTGTCGTATTTATCGTTCCCACCGCCATCTATGAATACTCCAAACACATCCAGAAATTCTCGCGCCCCGACACGGAGTGGATTCACCTGACCCAGAATCGTTTTTCCCTTAGTATTGTAAACATCGTCCCCCTGATGATCGAAGAAGAATCCTATGCCATTTGCGTTGCCACCGCCCAATGAGAGACCAGGCGCAAAATAAGTGTCGTTACCACTCCGCTCATTGAAATAACCAATGGTGAAATCGTGCCCTGAACCAATAGACATGTTCATGCTGACGTTATAAGTATCATCGCCAGCGAAATCATCCAGATATCCCACCGCAAAATGGGCTCCAGAACCTTGCACATACCAGGCACCCTTATAGCTGTCATCTCCTTCGCCATCCAGAAGCATCCCTACCGCAAACCAGTAGCCGCACCCTTGTCCAAATACACCAGCAGAGTAGTAATCGTTTCCTTTTACGTCACAAAGAACCCCTACGCCTCCTGCCCAACTGTGACCATCAATAAAGTCGGCTCTTTTCCCGAAGCCGAATCCCTGAGCCAAAGAGGTATTGTGTTTGTCGGATTGCTGTGATGGATAGGTGATGATGCTATCTTCCGCAACATATTTATCGTTGCCCTCATAATTTACCAAAAGCCCGCATCCTTTGGTATAGCCCATTCCCTGAGAGAGAGTCACGCAGTAAAGAGAATCATTCCCAGAGCTGTCGGCAAGTATGCCGACTCCAAAAGCACCCGCACCCTGGGAATAATTTTTTGCCAAGTAGGTGTCGTTACCTTGGTCATCGAGCAAAATTCCCACACCAAAGACCCCGGCCCCTTGAGCAATATTGACACCTGAGTAGTAGTCATCACCAGCTTTGTCAACCACTACCGACATCCCCACAACTGCTCCACCTATTCCCGGTTTGGTGGAATCAGTGGATATGTAGCGATCATTGCCGGACACATCAATGATTGCCGTCAGAGGATACTTGTCGGGATAACCGGAAAAACGGTAGGTATCGTCACCACCACCGTCGATTATCAGAAGCGGAGGAGTAGGATATTCATAAATATCATTGCCAGAGGTCCCAACTACGATCAAGCCTTTTGGGGTGGTCATTTCAATTCTCGTCTTCGGAAATGTGGCAAACTCAAGGGAATCAGCCATTCTTTTGATCGCCTCGGCAATATCCTCAGCACCGGCGATTACACGGTTCAAATCAACAAAGGGCATCAGCTCATCTACCAGGTAATTGGGCTCTTCACTCTCCTTCACAAAATAATCAAATAGCTTTTGACGAGACGTCCGCTTGTTTATGTCATTTATAGCACTGATGAACAAATGGTTACTATCATCGACTATGCGATAGAAAAAATCAATTTTATCTCTGAGCAAGGCAAACTCTTTTCCTTCTAACACATTTTTGCTTTTGGTGATGGATGGTTTAGGGATTGAGTCAGTTGAAATATATTTTGCCAATTGGTCTCCTATCAACCCTCGACGCACGGGACAATCAATTCGCGCTCCTGCCCAGGATAGAAGTGCGGTAATGTTTTTGATGTTATCTGAAAACAGTTTCAGGTTTATCTGACCATACTTAGGCAGTTTGAGCGGGTTTTTATGAAACATGGTGAAATAATGTGTCCGCCAGAGGTCACCTCCCCAGTTAGCCATCTCATCCTGATCAAATCTGATATCTTCACAAGTCAGACCTACCTGTGACAGGGCGCTGTCACACAGGCTAAAATCATCCGCTGAGGCAAGGACTGGTGTAAACAAAACTAACGTAAGAACCAAAAAACTTTTCATGGCTTACTCCTTTCGTTTAGTTATCAATCATCAAAATAACAAATTCAAAAACAAAAAGACAGTGCTTTTTTGTTAAAGTAATTTTGACAATGAGCTTTTCTATCGAATCTGAATAAGACATGTTAAACAAAACATTTGCACTTTTGTGTCATATTTTTTATAATCATCTTGGTTTATAGATAAATAAGAAGTTTAGGCGGGATGAATTCCCGCCTCTATGTAAAGGTGATAGCTTTGACTCATAGGACAAGGCATCCAGCCCTACCTGTAACGAAGGAGGTCGGCAAATATGATGGCTGTTTGGTTTTATACCATAGGAAGTGTGATCATAGTCAGCTTGATCTCTCTGATCGGGGTTTTTTCGATTTCGATTAACGAGAAAAGACTCGCCAAGATACTTCTTTTCATGGTCAGCTTTGCCGCCGGTGCACTTTTAGGTGACGCTTTTCTTCATCTTTTGCCGGAAAGCATGGAAGATGGATTGGCACTTAAGGCACCAGTCTTTATCCTCGTAGGAATCTTTGCTTTTTTCATCCTGGAAAAGATCATCTCCTGGAGGCACTGCCATATTCCCACATCGGAGGAGCATCCTCATCCGGTTGGTATGATGAACCTGATCGGAGATGGGTTTCACAATATTTTGGATGGCATGATCATCGGGGGAAGCTATCTGGTAAGCATTCCTTTAGGGGTATCAACCACTCTTGCGGTGATACTGCATGAAATCCCTCAGGAGATAGGAGATTTCGGCATTCTGCTGCATGCAGGCTACTCTGTGCGGAAGGCTTTGTTTTTCAATTTTCTTTGCGCGCTCACTGCGGTGGCAGGTGCGGTTCTCACGCTTGCCAGCGGCTTGAGAAGTGCAAGCGTTTCAGCATTCTTAGTCCCCTTCACTATAGGCTCATTTGTTTACATTGCCACCGCTGATTTGATTCCGGAATTAAAAAAGGAAACAGCCCTGAAGAAATCTTTGGTTCAACTACTATTCATTCTTCTTGGAGCAGGGGTTATGGGACTTCTGCTTCTTTTCCATAACTATTAACAGTGAGGCTCGCGGATTGTATTCCATTTCTACTAATATTTGTCTAGAAAAATCATTGACCATTAAGAACATAGAATTCTATATGAAAGCAGGTCCTAAGAATTTTTTTCAAAGGATAATTAGCTAAGAATAAAAATAATTTGATCTTGAAAATTAAAGCCGACGCTCTCATTCATCGTCCTGATTTGATCAATTACCATCCCCCACAGAGGTGGCTTCTTTGTCAAGTTGGCTAAACCCGTGAGGAGTTAGTAGTTCAGGTACCCTGCCCATCTGATGCCAAAATAAGACAGGAGCACGGGGCTCCTGACCTAGGTACTAAAATTTCTCTTGACATTCATCGAGAACAGTTTATAATTTGAGTTCTGAAGAAGAATAAATTCTTAATGTTTGGGGTTCAAACAGAAAGGAGGTTATATGAACAAACTTAAAGTTTTGTTCTGTGTTACAATCTTACTTTTTCCGTCGCTTGTGATAGCTGGTAGCACTTCTGAGGCACCACCGCCTGTTACCATGGTGAATGTTCATTTGCTTGGTCCGGAGCAGATCGGTAATCTCCCACCTGTGCCTGTACCACCTAACAATCCACAGACCAGCCAAAAGATTCTGCTCGGTAAACAGCTTTATTTTGATATGCGGTTGTCAAAGGACAACACCATAAGCTGTGCCAGCTGTCACAATCCTGCTATGGGTTGGTCTGATGCCGGTCCCACCAGCACTGGCATTAATAAGCAACTTGGAGGGCGTAGGTCACCACCAGTCTCTAACTCAGCCTATAATCCTTTGCAGTTCTGGGATGGCAGAGCACCATCCCTTGAAGAACAAGCCAAAGGTCCGATTGAGAATCCAATTGAAATGGGCAATACTCATCCGGTCATGCTGAGAACAGTTCAAGACATTCCCGGATACGTGGATGAGTTCAAACACGCATATGGCGAGAGCACCCTAACCATCGACCAGGTGGCTAATGCTATAGCCGCTTTTGAACGCACGGTGGTAACTACAGACTCTCCGTTTGACCGATTTGTAAGAGGAGACGTGAGCGCTTTAACATCACTTGAAAAGAAGGGGCTCGAGATCTTCAATGGGAAAGGACACTGCACCGCCTGCCATTGGGGAGGAAATTTCAGTGACGGAAGATTCCATAAACTCGGTGCGAAACAAACCGGTCCTCTCAAGGAAGATGAGGGAAGATATAATGTAACCAAAGACCCGGAAGATAAAGGAAAGTTTAAGACGCCTACTATAAGGGACGCGGCATTGCGTCCTCCTTACTTGCATTCTGGTTCCGAGAAAACGCTGGAGGACGTGGTAGAGTTTTACAATCAAGGGGGTGGAAAGGGTGTGAAAAATCTTGATCCGATGATGGTTCCGCTTGGGCTTTCCAAAAAAGAGGTCAAAGCTTTGGTGGCATTCATGACCCATGCCTTGACCAGCCTAAATCCAGAAGTAGCCAACGTTAAGCCTATACCAGCATCTGATCTACCAAAATAGAGGAGGGAAAATGAAAAAACTCTATATTCTTGCGTTATCGCTCACAGGACTGCTATTTCTTTTGCCTCAGCCCAGCCGTTCCATCCCCGCATTTGCCAGAAAGCACGGATTTAACTGCAACATGTGCCATACCTCTTATACGAAATTAAATGACTATGGACAAAGGGTCAGGGACAACGGCTATCAGCTTCCTGGGCAGGAAGGTTTTGAGAAGAATGTGTTTCAGACTTCACCACCTTTATCCATTAGAACCACAACAGGATTATCTTTATATAATAAAGATAAAGGGACCACCAACGGTTTCAACCTCTATGGGTTGGATCTTCTTGCAGCTGGGGTTTTGCACAAGAACATATCTTTTATGTTCATATATACACCCAGAATTGATGAGCCGGCGGCAGATTATAAAGGTCCGGACAATGGAACCAATCCAGCTCAATTGGCATCACTGGAATCAGCCAATCTTGTTTTCAGCAACATTGTTAAAGATGCGCTAAACCTAAGAATAGGCCGGTTTGAGCCTGCCTATCACGCCTTTAGCTCTAAACGCTCATTTTACATCATGCAACCCTATGAGATTTACACTGTTTCATCACCTCAGGATACGACTTTAAAACCTTTAAATAGTTTCGTGTTTGATGATAATCAGATTGGCTTGGAGGTAACAGGACATTTCAGAAACGGATTCAAGTATGGGATGGGTGTGGTTAACGGCAATGGAGCCAATCCAGACAACAACCAGAATAAAGATTTTTACCTGAATCTCTTTCAAACCTTTGGTAAGGGTGATGGGCAAAGTGCTGGACAGAGGATCGGGGCATTTGGTTACTATGGATGGCAGCCTACTGCTACTCCTGAAGATCTGGTGGTTGCTCCCACTGGCGAAGCCAATTGCGACTGCAACAAACCATTCTACCGACTGGGAGGAGACGTCAGTCTCAACTGGAGAACGTTCAACCTGCAAGCGTTGTATATGCAAGGAGTAGATGATAAGGCGCTCAATCCGCTCGAACCGACTGAAGATTACAAATTTTCCGGTGGCTTCGCCGAACTGGATTGGGCCGACTTGTGGAACAACCGGCTTATTGCTTCGGTGTTTTACAACTGGGTTCAGCCTCCTTGTGAGGACGATTCAAGAACCATCAATGCCTACTCAGCACTCTTGAGATACTACCTGGGGGATTGGACAGCCGTGAATATTGCTTTGCATGCGGAATTCACCCATAGGGAAACTGGAAAGACGGACAAGTTCAAAGATAATCTCTTTACGTTGCTGGTGGATTTCGATTTTTAGATAATCTCCGCTATGTAAAGAAAACTGCCCGTCGGATCGGAACACCCGACGGGCAAAATTATTTATCCTTCCGAAACACAGAGCGGAGATTTTCACGTAGGGCAAATGCCCTGCGCACCTGATGCCAAAATAAGACAGGAGCACGGGGCTCCTGACCTACGTACTGAAGTGAGAAATCTCTTGGGTTTTCTATATATTTTTCGTAAGTTAGGGTGATTATGTTTTCCGAAATTCAATGAAAGGAGGTAACAGATGAAGTCCACGAAAGTATTAATGACGGTTGAGGTGATTCTGATCTTGGCCGCCGCAGTTTCACTTATGTTCATAGGTGGCTGTGGATCGACTCAGCTCGTCAATCTTTGGAAGGATCCCTCGTATCAGGCCGCACCGTTAAAAAAGGTCCTGGTTATCGCCATGCGCAAGGATCAGCTAAATCGCCGCATGTGGGAAGATGCTTTTGTTTCAGCCCTCCAAGAGGATCGCACCGGGACGGTTGCAGTTTCGTCTTACCACTTTTTCCCGGACGAAGTCCCCGACACACTGGAGGTGCGGGATACGACCAAAGCGGAGGGTTTCGATGGTGTCTTGCTAGTTGCCAAAGTCGAGCATGGTACGGTCAAGAGTGATGTGCCGGGCTACGTATCGGAGGAACCGTACACCGATTATAGTTACAGGTGGGGTATGTATGTGACGCGTTACCTGACCGTGTATCATCCAGGTTATACTGAAACTCTAACCGTGGTCAGCGTTCGAACAGATCTCTTGCTGGGGCAGGAAGAGGGGAGGCTGGTGTGGTCGGCGACGAGCAAGGAGGTAGATCCGGGTTCTCCCGATCAATTCAGGAAGTCGGTCGCCGAGCTGGTGATAGACGAGCTGATAAAAGTGCATTTTGTCCGCTAGTTTAGCATGGTTATTTTGAATATTGACCGATGCTGATTTCTTCCGCGATAAGAAAATTGCCCGTCGGGTTGAGAGATGCGTCCCGCAAAGTGCGGGACGAGCCCGACGGGCACAATTGTCTATTCTTCCAAAACGCGTAGCCGAGGGTTTATCCCTCCGCTAGCCAAGCCGTGAAGGCTTGGCTACGCGACTGTTCTATATAATATGTATGGGTCTACCTTCTAATTTTAAAGCAGCTTCTCTTACAGGTTCTGCCAGAGTGGGATGGGCATGAATGGTATCTATCAAATCCTGAGTTTTTGCTCCCATTTGGATAGCCAAAGTTAACTCGGCTATTAAATCCGTTGCTCTGGGTCCTAAAATATGTGCACCCAGGATTTTGTTTGAATTGGCGTCCGCAATGATCTTAACCATTCCTTCAGCTTCGTTTTCGGCTTGAGCTCTACCGTTGGCTAAAAATGGAAATTTGCCTGTCTTAATTTTTATCCCTTGTTCTGTTGCTTGCTTTTCGGTTAAGCCCACGCTCCCTATTTCCGGATGAGTGAAGATACATCTGGGCACAGCAGTATAGTCCATCTTTTTCTCTCCGCCCAAAGCGTTTTCCACTGCCAGCTCAGCCTCCATGGAGGCAACATGAGCCAAAAGCCAATTGCCAATGCAATCTCCAGCCGCATAGACATCGGGGAGGTTGGTCTTCAAATACTCATCGACTATGACGTTCGCCCTGTTCATTCTAATTCCGAGCTTCTCCAAACCCAAATCTTTGGTATTTGCCTTCCTTCCCACCGAAACCAAAATCTTTTCCACTTCGATATCCATCTCTCCTTGTGGAGAAGAGACGGAGACGATTCTCTTACCCTCCTTTGCTTGGGCAATTTTCGAGACTTTAGAGTCTGTGAAAATCTTCATTCCTGCTCTTTCTAAGGAACTTCTTAGGCTGGCTACAATCTCTGGGTCCTCTCCGGGCAAAATCTGCGAGAGCATTTCTACGATAGTAACCTGGGTGCCGAAGGAATGATATATGTAAGCAAATTCGCATCCGATGGCTCCCCCCCCAATGATCAGCATGCTCTTTGGAACTTCACTGAAAGATAAAGCACCCGTGCTATCTACCACCCCTTCAAGCCCCATTCCCGGAATAGGAAGCATGATGGGAACAGAGCCGGTGGCGATTAAAATTTTGTCAGCTACAATTTTTTGTATTTCACTCTTGTCGGTTTTGACCTCGATTGTTCTCTCATCCAAAAAGCTGGCAGTCCCTTTAATCAAATTCACCCCATTGGCTTTGAGCAAGCTTTTTACGCCGGTCACCAGTCTCTCTGCCACCATCTGTTTCCTTTTCATCACCTGGGGAAAATCCAAACTTATCCCCTGGGTCTTAAGCCCCCATCTATCGGAACGCTTCATGCTCAAAAACAGATGAGCGGTGGAAGTTAAAACTTTTGTGGGAATACAGCCCACATTCAGGCAGGTTCCTCCCACTTCCTCTTTCTCGATCAGAGTCACACACGCTTGTAGCTGTGAGGCTCGAATGGCTCCCACATATCCTGCAGGTCCGCCACCTATAATCACCAGGTTTTTTCCTGAACCTTCTACCATAGCAATCTCCCTTTTAAGAAAAATTAAACCATACCGATAGTGATAATAAGTTTCTAAAAAGTTGAAGTCAAGAAGAAAAGGAAGTTTTGTTATT
>Ga0315289_10014623_pt1 | contig 10944 bp, 9 predicted proteins | sample YL17G11_40_MG_FD_203452 | JGI IMG/M metagenome (GOLD analysis project Ga0315289, IMG submission 203452) | Sediment microbial communities from Yellowstone Lake, YNP, Wyoming, USA - YL17G11_40 | ecosystem: Environmental > Aquatic > Freshwater > Lake > Sediment | place: USA: Wyoming | collected...
TGATCGCCTGGGGGTTGGCTTCGTCGTCTCTGACGATCCGGGCAGTCACGAAGATCAATAATTGGGTCTTGGAATTAGGATCAAGCCTGTGGGCTTTAAACAGATTGCCGATTAGCGGCAGATCTCCCAAAAACGGCACTTTGCTGTTAGCCTCGGAGCGCTGGCTGGAGATCAGGCCGCCGATAACAATAGAGTAACCGTCCTTGACGATCACTTCAGTCTGTGCCGTGCGTTTACCGATGATCTGCGTGCCGGTAGCCGGTTCGTAACCGGTGACGGATGAGACTTCCGGCTTAAGATTTAATTTGATGTGGCCGTCCGGCGTAACATGCGGGGTGACTTTAAGCATCACGCCCACTTCCCGGTCGCCGTAAGTATTGGTGGTCAGACCTTCTTTGTCCCGCTCTACGGAAAGCAGTATCCGGCGGGTCTCGCCCACCTGGATCATGGCTTCCTGATTATCAATGGTGACTATACGGGGACTGGAAACCAGATGGGACTTGGCGTCGGAACGGATAAAGCTTAAGGCCGCGCCTAATTGGGAAGCATCCAGGGTCCCGAAAGTAAAATCCCCGCCGGCAGCCGTGGGAAAAGCGCTCAAGGTATAACCATCTCCTCCGCCGGTACTTTTGGGCCAGAATTCACTGGTTATATTCTCAAGACGCCCTGTTGTTTCATTTCTCTCTTCCGTCCGCGTCTGTTCCGGATACATGCCCCGGGGTTTATCCCAGCGGTCATAAGGAAAAGTAACGGGCCGTTTCGCGCCGTTGATGCTTACCCCGGTGCCCCAGGCAATACCCAAAGATTCCGCCGTACCCAGGGAGGTCTCGATAAACCGGGCTTCGATCAGCACCTGCGGGATGGTCGAGTCCAACTGACGGATCATGCGGTCGATCTCGCTGATCACCGAAGGTATGTCGGTGACTACCAGAGAATTGGAGCGGGGTTCCACAGCGATATTGCCTTCTTTGGAAAGGACCTTGTCCAAGCTGGGCTTGATCGATTCGGCGCTGGAATTGTTCAGCCGGAACACTTGCGTGCGCTTGCCTTCTTTCTCGGCTTCCAGAGGAGTGGTGACTTTGATCACTTCGCCCTTGCGGCTGTAAACAAAACCGTTGATGGTGATGATCACGTCCAACGCCTCATCGATCGAGATGTCTTTGAGCTGCACGGTGATCGGGCCCTTGACTGACTCGGAAAAAATGATGTTTAAGCCGTATTGCTTGGAAAGCTGGCGCAGGACGTCTTTGATGTCGGCGTTGCGGAATTCCATGTATTCGATCTTATCGCTGAGCTTGGCGGGATTTTGACAAAAAACCGCGAGCTTGTCGGGCGCGAGCGTCCCGCATAGCATCACAGCGATTATGAAAGTTCTTAAATTCATCTTCCTATCTTTCATTATAACTTAAATTTTTTAAAAATTAATACTTATTTCAAATACGTCGCAATACGTCAGTGAACGGTCATTAAGAATCGTCATTACGAGCCGAGCCACGCGAGGCGTGGCAATCCCTAATAAAGTAGAGATTGCTTCGCTACGCTCGCAATGACGAGCGTCGGCGTTTATTCCTCCGGCAGCGGCAGAAAAAATATCTCCGCGCCTTTCTGCAGGCGCACTTTTCGCTTTTCCACTTCCGTGACCTTATAACCGGAGACCATATCGCCGGCGGTCAATATCTCGTCGTTGATCAACGCGTAAGCGCCCCGGCCGTACGATATACCTTTCAACACCAGGTTGCTGCGGTTAGCCATATCGATCTTGGAGCTCTGAAAAAACGGATCCCGCTTCCAGTCCATCACGGCCCGTTTTTTTTGCTCTTCCCGTTCCGGGAAGGTAGCCGAAGCGTAAAGCGGGCTTCTGGCCTGGACCGGCTGTTCCGGGGTGTCCATCGTTTCCGGCACTGCTTGAGCCGGCGCGGCGGAAGCGCCGGGAACAGAACGGCGTTTGGGCTTAAACTGCGCGGCCGCGGCCGCGATCAGCACCAGCACCATCACCCCCAGAATGATCAGCTGCTTTTTATCTTTTTCTTTCATGTCTTCAACGAATAACTGCTCAAGACCAGTGTGCCCTGAAGCCTGCCGCTGGCCGGCCCCAATGATTCGGCGAATTTATCCAGCAGCAGGCTCTCTACGGTAAAGGTTATCGGCAATTCGTCCAAGGCCTTGATGTAATCGGTAATACTGCGGTAACTCCCCTTTACCATCACCTCGATATAAGTCTTATTGATACCGGCCGGCACCTCTGCAGCCTGGGCCGCGGATTCTTTTAAAGGCTTGATCGAGATTATCTCTATGCCCAGTTCGCCGCTTTTGCGGGAAAGCTGCTGGATTATCCTGGGCAGTTCTTTTTCTCCCACGGATTTTTGGTCCAACTCCTGAAGCTTACTCTTGATCTCTTCGGCCTGTTTCTTGGCTTCACGGTTGGCGTTGATAAGTTCCTGCTGCGCTTTGATCTGATCCTGGGACTGGTCGAACGACTTTTTCTCGTGGTCCATAAAATCCAGGGCCAGTTTTTTACCGGCCAGGTGCATGCCCAGAAAAAACAACACCCCCACCACGATGTTGATGACCACCTTGACTGTGCGCGAACGTATACCTAATGCCATCTTGAACTCCGATTGCAGACCATAACGAATGTCAAATGTTCAAATGTCAAAACAAAACACTTTTTGCACCCGGATTCATTTTTGTCATTTGAAAATTTGTCATTTGTCATTGGCCACGGGCCTCCTCACGCCTTCAGCTCCATGCTGATCTGAAAAATAGCCCGGGGTAAGGGCGAATAGACGTCCCTTTCGGTGGACACCAGGTCCACGTTGGCAAAAAACGACGACTCGCTAAGCGTCATGGTGTACTGCGAAATGGCCAGGTCCACGTTGGTATACTCGCTGAGCACTTCCCCCACCAGCACCAGTTTACGGGGCGTCCCGCTGCTTTTAAGCTCAAGCCGGTGCAAGGTTATCTCCTCGGGGGTTATCTGGGCCAACTCTTTTAAGACCCCCCACCATATAGGCTGACGGCCCACGGCCCGGTTCAACAATGTCTGGCGTTCCTCGTATCTTTTTTTCAGGTCATAATAATCATTGATCTCCTTAACGCTGGCCTCCATCTGCCGCAGGCCGGATTCGTTGCGGACAGTCAGGCCCTGATAGATCAGCCCGCGGCCGTAGCTATACAGATACATCCCCAGAAAGACGATCAAGAGCAGAGGAAAGGTTATCCTGACCAAAAACATCAAAGAAAGGGCTTTCTGCTCTATTTTTTCTTTGGCAGGTATAAAATTGATCCGGCCGCCGTTATCAAGACAAAGCCCGAAAGCCGTGGCCAGATGCGGGGCCGCTTCTTCCATCACCAGTTCCTGTTTGAACACCCCGGCGTCAAACCACCCCTTGACTGCTTTGAGCGGATTGAGTTTTTCGATGGTCTTGATCGGCAAGGAGCCGAGGTTTGATGAAAGGAACCGGTCGATGTTCTTGATCCGCGAAGCGCCGCCGGTCAAATAAAAAGCGTCCAGGCCTTCTTGTTTATAGGTACGAAAATAAAAAGTCATGGTCCGCGACACCTCGGTGATCAGCCGCTCCAGGGTCGGCCGCAACGCCGCGATGATCTGTTCGCCCTTGACCGCGCCGAAATCGGTATAAAATTCGCTTGAGATCTCTTCCTGCATGGGTATGCCGCACTGACGCTTGAAGGCCTCGGCGTCCTCAAAAGTGATGTTCTCTACCAGCGGCGTGAGCACCTTGAGCACGCCTTGAGTAAGCTGTTCGCCGCCCACGGGGATCTCGCGGTTGAACTGCAGATTGGCGCCTTTGTAAAAATTAAGATAGCTTTGTTTGACTCCCATGTCCAGGACCGCGGTGTACTTGTCGACGCCGATGGAGCCGATCAGGTTGCCCAGCGCGTCCGAGGCGGCGTTAAGCACTACCGGCGTAAGATTGAAACTTTTTAAAAACTCCAGCTGTTTATCCACCACGCTGTTGTCCACGGCCAGGCACGACACCATCACGGAAGCGTTCTCCTCTTCAATGCGGTCGGTGATCATGTAGTTGAACGAGATATTGTTAAAGTCTATCTGGAAAGGCAGGCGTTTTTTAAGCTCGATGCCCACGGCGCCGCGCAGGTCTTTATCGGCCAGGGGCGGCAAAATAAAGGAAAAAACAAACACGCCGCTGCCCTTGATGGCCAGCCTCCCCAGTTTGGTCTTGATCTTGGATTGAGACAAAAATTCGCTGATGAACTCTTTGATGAACTTGTTGCGTTCTTTGAGGTTGTCCTTGATCTTATAAGGGATGGCCCGCACGCGATAATCCGTCAGCATATAGCCGCGCCGGCCCTTTTGCAGCTGGACTATTTTGATGTACCCCTGGCCCACGTCCACACCCACGGTGTTCTGGGAAGCCAAAAGCAGGCTTTTAAAAAAAGACAAAATCTCCGCTTTGTCGAATTTAGCCTTGGGTTTTAAGACCGATTCGCCTTTAGCCATTTACAAAACCTACCCCTCCCTATATCTGGCGTCTCGAAATAGAAACAGCCCAAGATATAGTATACCAAAAGTATTATACCACAATTAAAAGCATATAATAAGTTTTTCCGGAAAAATTGAAGCGAATCGATCGAGCAATAGAACATTAGACCGCAATCGAACCATTTTATCTATTGTTCTATTTTCTATTGTTCGATTGCTCTGTGATTTTTCGGCTCAGCCGAAAAATCACGGGCAGGTGATGTTGGCGCCGGTAGTTTCATTGTAGCAGATACCGCCGGTGACCACCCAGGGATCGTAAGCCGAAAGCTGATAGGCTAACTCAGCCTGGTTGGCCGGAAAGCAGGGTGACGACACGTTAAAGTTGCGGTAGCTGTTGCAATTGCCGGGGGAAGCCTTGGCCAGGCAAAGGCAGGCGAACCGGTCGGTAGCGCTTTTACTGTAATAGATGGTGATGGCCGAACGCAGGCTGGCGATCTGCCCTTGATAAGCGGCGTTCTGGGCATCCCGGCGCATATTGATGAACTTAGGCAAGGCTATCACCGCCAGTATACCGATGACCACGATGACCATGACCAACTCGATCAGGGAAAACCCACTAAGCGCCCGCCGATCCATGCAAAGTCTTTTTTTTCTCATAACAACCGCCGATAACCAATATTATACACAGTCACTGTAAATGCGCAACGGTAGGTTGCCGACGGGGATTGTTATGATGATTTGTAAGAAGGCTTTTAATTCCCGCGGCCCGCCCTTACCTTATCGCCCTTATCAAAAAATTCCGTCCCGACAAAATGTCGAGGCGGAATTTTTCGCGCTGAAAATCCAGAACCTTAGCCTATTTATTTCAGCTTCTTAAGCTGGGCTTTCAGCGCTGTTATTTGCGCGTTAGTGGCTTTTATATCAGCGTTGATCTGGGTCACCTGCGCGTTTAATTTAGTGACCTGGGCGTTCATGGCATTGTTGGCGCTGGTGATCTGACTGCTGATCGCGCTGATCTGGGTAGTCAAAGCGCTGATCTGCGCGGTCAAAGCGCTGATCTGGGTAGTCAGATTATTTATTTGCGTAGTCAGACCGGCGATCTGCGCGGTCAAGGCGGCGATCTGCGCGTTAAGCGAATCGATCGCGGCCTGGTCCGCGGCCAACACGGCCGCCGAAGCTTTAGCTTTTTTGTCAGCAGCTAGCTGGACCTTCGCGGTTTTCAGTTGGCTATTCAAAGCGGCCTTCTGAGTATTCAAAGCGGTCTTCTGAGTATTCAAAGCGGTCTTCTGAGTATTCAAATCGGTCTTCTGGGAATTCAACGCGGTCTTTTGAGCGTTCAGCGCGGTCTTTTGAGCGTTTAAGTCGGCGACCTGGGCGGCGGTCTGGGCTTTAAGGTCGGTGATCTGTTTTTTGGTCGCGGCTAACTGGGCGGTCAAAGCCGCCACTTTTCCCTGCAGGCTGGCGATCAAAGCGTTCAAGTATTTTTTACCGCCGGTCTTATCGGCCTCATAAGCGGCTGACTCAAACGCGCCAAGATCGTCGTATTTTGCCACCACTTTGCCGGCTGTCGGCGAATAATAGTAGCCGCTGACCGAACGGTCCTGGGCCAAAGCAGTACCACACAAGCACAGACTCACTGTAATGGCGACCCAAAAAAAGTCGGGTTTAAAAATTGTACGCATCGGGACCTCCGGTTTTTTGAATAAGTTAATAAATTATAAAGACTTTTGTGGAGGCCCAATTAAAATATACCACGGATTCAGCCGGTTTACCATGCTGAATCATCGCTGATTGAAAGCGCTTACATTATTTTTCCATCCAACCAGATACGCTGGAATTTACAGAAAAACTGGAGGGCGGAAAATTGACTTCGCTGGCATTATAAGTAAAATTGGCCCGGTTATAAAAATACGTGTGGTTAGCCACCACGCTATTACCCGAGATATTACCCAAGACCACGCTTCCTTCCTGGGAATAAATCAGGCCCCTTACAGCACGGCCGGTTAATCCGTCGGGAGAATAAACATTGCCGCTTTGCGTGGCCATCACCGGATACACATACCCGCCGGCGGTCCGGGAATCCATCGCCAGGTTCCCGGCATTCCCCAATACGGCGATATCGCCTTGAGCAACTATGCTGGTATCGGGCAAAACGGCCGCGCTGGCGGTATTATCGATCAGCGCGTCGCCTTTGCTGTACCAAAGACTATGGTCGCTGGCGCCATCGTTACCGTTATAAAATCTGCGGCCTAATCTTAAAATATCGCCGGCGTTCCAAAGATCCAGCACCGGCCGGCTGACCTGGACGCGCGTGCCGTTAAAAAGCTCGCCGCTCACGGCCACCGGGTTTCCGGAAATAACTGCCCAGTTATTGGTATCAGCCCAGCCGCCCCGGCTGACATCGCGCACCACCATATTATTCATGCTGTTAAAAAACGCCGGATCAGCCGTATATATCCAGGTAAGGTCGGTAGCCTTTGACGCCGGGGATATACTGAAGACTATACCGGGATCGTTCTGAGTCTTCCAGCCCGGACCATGGCCTTTGGCGCCTTTACCGCCGGTATAATAACCCATGCGCACCGTGTAGTAATTATCATTGGCTTGGGCTGTTGCGTTAAGCACTATCCAGTAATCCTGGTTGTTGTCAAACTCCACTCCGTTGGGAAAGACTATATTATTCCAGTTTGAGGACGCAGGCGCGTATTCGGCCGACAATGTGGTACTGCCCGAAGGCACGGCCGTACCCACAGCCAGCGTGCCGGAAGGAGCGCCGCCGGTATCGTCCTCTACCCGCACGGTGATGTTACCGGCAGGCACGCCGATATTGGGGCCGTGCAATATCCTTATCGAACTTATGGTGCGGCTGGCGGCATTACCCTGCAGATGTACCATTTGGGCCACGCTGTAATCCGTGCCGGCCTGATTGCCCAGAGGAAATACGCCGGCCAGGGCCGCGCTGACGTTGCCGGAAGGCCAGACTGTGCCGGTAGCGTTGGACGCGTTAAAAAAATAATCCATGTTGATCAAAGGATAGCGCTTAGGTATATCTTGAGTCCGTTCGCCGGAGCTGTCGCCCAGCGGGAAGATCGGGCCCGGTAAGGGGTTGTAATCCCTGAAAAAGCCGATTTCGTTTACTACGGCATTGCCATCGGTGGAATAATTCTGGGCGATGATGTTTCCGTTGAAAAATTTTATGTTTCGGTTGGCGTCGGAAAAGGTAAAATTATTGTTGGCCTCTACGCAGTAAGAAAAGTCCAGCGACCCCAGCCCGACGTTTATTCCTCTCATAACGGTATAATTGGCCTGGGACGGCAGGTAACCCCAGGAATACGCTCCACTGGCGTTGCAGAACACTTGATACTGGCCGCCGGCCAGATTATGAGTGACGGGGCTTAAATTCCCGTCTAAACAGCTGGCGTTGGTCTTGGCCCAACTGATGCCGGCCTCGGCCAGATATAAAGCTTTCTGGGACTGGCCAAACCGGGCCGCGCTGTAATAATCGCCCACGGCGAAATTGACCACGGTCCAGCCCATCAGAGCCAGGATCAGCATGATGCCTATAGCGATGATCAGAGTCATTGATGGTCTATTTTTCATAATCGTTTCCTAACTAATGACAAATGTCAAAATCCAAATGTCAAAACCGATGAAACCCTATTCTTCATTTTGTCATTTGAGCATTTGTCATTTGTCATTTCACTATAAATTCCTCGGCCGAACATCCAGGTTAATATTGGCCTTCTGGTCGCCCCATTGCAAAGTAGCGTTGACGTTGATTATATCTATCTGGCTCATATTAGCCGCCGACACCGGCACGGGTAACGGATCGAAATTCGTAGTGGTATTATTATACTGGCAATAAGTAAAATTAAAAGCAGTCAACCCGGTCATCAGTGGTTGTGAAGTATTGGCGGTGTCGCTGCCCCAATAATAAAGCTTGCCGCTGGAATAATAATAACCCATGTTCCCGTTAACCACATGGGTAAAATTCAAGGTCGTATCATCGGCGTACCACTGGGGGCTGGAGTTGGCTATCTGGCGTATGTCGGAAGCCATGCGCAAGGCCCCCAGCCGGGCCTGGGACACCACTTCCCCGCGGTAAGATAAAAATTTCCAGATATCCATGGCCTGTTTTAAGTAAGCGGAAAAACCCACGGCCAAAGCGCCCATCACGGTGATGGTCACCACCAGCTCGATGATGGTCAAACCGCGGCGGCGCGCCGCCGCGAATGACCAATGACAAAATCCCAATGACAAAACGAAAAAACCTTTTTTCTCTATTTTGACATTGGGAAATTTGGAATTTGTCATTCGGCCTTCTTTTGTCATTTGAACATTTGTCATTTGTCTTTGGTCTACGTCTGGTTGCTCACCAGACAAGTCAGACCGGCAGAAGCGCCACCGCCGCCGCGCCAGGCCTTTACGTTGATCAATTTGTAGGTGGTGTTGGCCGGGTCGATGGTCCAGGTGTTATTGGCCGCAAGGGTAGCATTATTCACTGTGATATTATAGCTGGTGGGATTGGAGCCATCGGAGCAAAACTGGTTGACCGCGGAGCTGACATTGAACCCCTGGACCAGCGCGCGTTCCATGCGGGATTGCGCGCATAAAACAGCTTTGGCCGAGTCTTCGGAATACCAGGCGCTTTTGGTGACCGTGCTTAAAACCGCCATCAAGGCCGCGAAAGCCACGCTGACGATCACCACCACCGAGATCAACTCGATCAAGGTAATGCCCCGCGTGCGCGGGAAATTCGAAATTCGAAATTCGAAATTCGAATTAATACTCGTTTCTTTTTTCATCTACCATCCACCATCTAACATCTAACATCTTCTCAATTCCCCGTGACCAGTCCCGTGCCGGCCGTGACGCCGACCGAATAAAAGTTGTCGCCGAAAGTCACATTGACCGTGCCGTCCGAAGATGGCCGCCCCAGGCGGTCAAATGTCATATGGCCGCCGCCGAAACTGGAATTAAAGACTACGCCTTTAAACTGCGGGTCGGTATCAAAAACCATGATCAGATCACCGCCGCTGAAAGGATCTTTCAGGTAAGCGCCGTTGCAGGTACCGTTATCATAACGCGCGGCGTAACTGCGGCTTGCGTCGTCAAAACACACGGTGACGTTGGTGTCGGAACCCATGGCGATGCTTTGAGCATAACGCAAGTCGGCCATGATCTTTTTAGACGCGCCTTTGGCCTTGAGGGCCGCGCGCAGTGCGTTAAAACGCGGCACTGACAGCACCGTAAAAAAACCCACCATGGTTATGACGATCAACAGCTCGATCAAAGTGAAGGCTGGGCTTTTTGAATCGCCGTTCATTTAGTAATTATAGCTTCCTTCGGATGCCTTAAGCTCGTCCAGGCGTCCTATGGCTTCCTGGACGGCTACGCGGAGTTTTTCGAGCTCCGCCTTATTCCCGAAAGAATCCTGCGGTTGTTCCCTGACTATTTTAGTAGCCAGGTCTTGGATGCGGTTATTGGTTTCGTTCATATCTTTGACTAAGGTGACTTTTTCTTGTTCGTAAGCGCGCAGACGCGCTTCCATCACCCTTAAGGTTTCTTCCTTGGCGGCTAATTGTTTTTGCAGTTCTTTTACGTCGGCGGGCTGTTCCTTGGCCGATGCGGCCTTCCCCTGTTCCCGCGACCCCACGGCCGCGGCGCGGCTTTGACGCAGCAAAGCATCCTGGGCAGCGACTTTGATCTCCAGCTCGTTGATGCGCTTGTCTTTTCCCGCCAGCAACGCTGTGGACTCTTTAGGATAACGGCTGGCTTTGATCTGATTCACCTGGTTGGTGACCGCCTCTATTTCTTTGGCCAGCATATCCTGACGGACCTGCGACGCTTTCAGTTTATCTTTGGCGGCCTGAAGTTCTTTCTGGCTGGCGGCAAGTTCTTTACGCAAGGCCTCTTCTTGTCCGAACCCGGCTTGCTGCATGGCTTCATCCATCAAAGCTTCCCGTTTGCCGGAACCTGAGGCGGTACGAGCGGTCTCCAGCTCTTTGGCCAACTGGGTCTCTCTTTGTCCGGCAAAGACCAGTTCCGCTTCCAGCCGGGATATTTTTTTATCCTTTTCGGCAAGGTCAGCTTTTATGGCCTCGGTCTTTTCTTGGTCAGCTTTGACCTGTTGACCGGCCTGGGTCTGCGACTGGCGGGTATTTTCGAGTTCCTGGACGGCCGCGTCGCGCTCTTTAAGCAGGCCGGCTATTTCGTTGTCTTTGGTCTCTAACTGCCGGCGCCAGTCGGAATCAGCCGCGGCCTGCTTGTTGCTTTGCGCCTGGCGCGCCTGCTCGTTAAGCGCGGCTTCCCGCTGGCCGGAAGCGACCAGCTCTTTCTGAAGTTCGGATATCTTCATGTCCTTATCTTTTAACTGTTTGCGCAAGTCGGCCAGGTCTTTATCTTTTTGTTTGAGCTGTTCGGAGACCTTACCGGAGGGCGCTTGAGACTTAAGCGCGGTCACCTGGGCGGTGACATCT
>Ga0315289_10014624_pt1 | contig 10944 bp, 6 predicted proteins | sample YL17G11_40_MG_FD_203452 | JGI IMG/M metagenome (GOLD analysis project Ga0315289, IMG submission 203452) | Sediment microbial communities from Yellowstone Lake, YNP, Wyoming, USA - YL17G11_40 | ecosystem: Environmental > Aquatic > Freshwater > Lake > Sediment | place: USA: Wyoming | collected...
CGGCATCGGGAGAGCGCGCGGCAACCAGCGTGCCATTGAGATGCAGCGCCACCTGCTCGCAGTTGCTGAAAACGCGGACTGTGGTAGGGGAGGAGGACGTCCACTGGTTCGCGATATAGACCATGGGTCCGGTATTGACGCCGTTTATAGCGACCGAGGGATCGCGTTGACTCTGGAAGAAATAATATGAGTGCTTGGGCAGGCGATACATGTCCACGGGCCCGCTTTTCGACGTGGTGGTGTTGTATCCCATCCAGTCATGGAAATGCCAGAAGCCATCGGCGCTGAACCACGAGCAGGCGCGGTTGTTGTTCATGCCCTCCTGGATATTATTGCAATTGGTAAGCATGGCATTGTCGCCGTCTTCGCGCGCCTGACGGCTGGTGGAATTGTTGCCGCCGTAGTCCCAGTCGCCCCATTCACAGATGATAATGGCGCGCGGGTCGGTGGAAGACCGGATGCCGTGCTGCGAAGCGCCGATAAATACATCCCAGATGCTCGTCATCCAGCCGCAGGTGAACATCTGGTCCCCGGGAAATTCCGCGTGGGCCAGCGCGAACTCCGGCTGCGCCCAGTTGTCCGGGTAGTCGGTTTCATTCATGCTGGTTTCCCATACGACAATGCTGGGATGATTGCGGTCGCGGCGGATCAGGTCGCGGCATTCCTGATACGAATTGTTGCGGAAGCTGGTGTTGTCGTTGAACTCCTGCCATCCTGAAACGCAATTTTCGACTAAAACGCCCAGTTCGTCGCAGGCGTCGTAGAACGCGGGATCGTGCGGGTAATGCGGCGCGCGAAGGAAATTGATGCCCGCCTCCTTGGCACGCTTGACATCATAGAAAATCGCCCGGTCGGGTTGGGCATTCGCGAATCCGTAGGTGTCCTGGTGCATGTTGGAGCCCGTGGCCTTGTACCGCGCGCCGTTGATCACGAACCCGCCGGAGCGGCTCCACTGTATGCGGCGGATGCCGATGCGCGTGGCATAATGGTCCACCGGCGTTGCGCCGTCCTTGAGTGTAGTATGCAGCGTGTAAAGATATGGCGTATTGGGATGCCAGAGGTGCGGGCTGCTGATAGTCAGCGTCTGGTCCGCGGTCGCATCGGCCGCCGCGTTGATGGAAAGCGTGCTGGTGGCGGATTGGACCACAGTCCCCTGCGCATCCACGATCTCGGAAAGCACGGTGCAGCTTTTCGACGCCGCATTCTCATTAATCACATTCGTCTTGACATTGACGGTCGCCGAGGAGACGCCGGCCGTTGGATAAGTCACGAAGACGCCGCCGCCGGCGACTTTGGCGGCGAACACCGGATCGGTGACATGCAGTTTGTCCGTGACATACATATTGACACTGCGGTAGAGCCCGCCGTGGAGCCGGAAATCGATGCCGTTGTTGCTGGGCGGGTAGTCGCCGGAATTCCGGGTATCGAGTCTGGCGGCGATCACGTTGTCGGCGCCGTTGAATTGCACATCGTTGGTGATATCAATGGTAAACGGCGTCCAGCCCATGACATGGTGCAGTTTCAGCGTGCCGTTGATATAGACGTCCGCGGCCTGCATGGCAGCCTCGAACTCGATGAATATCTTCTTCCCCTGATACGAATTATCAACGGTAAAGTGCTTGCGATACCAGAGGATGCCCAGATATTCAACGATATCGTCGGGCGTAACGAACTTGGTGCTGTGCGGCAGGACCACCGATTCCCAGGATGCATCCGCGAAATTCGCGGCTTGCGCGCCACTCGCGTCCCCTTGACGGTATTTCCAATCGAGATTGAAATTGATATTGGTGCGATTGGTGACGGGCGGGGTATAGGCGAGAAGCAGTGCCGCGGTCAGCAGAACTGCAACACCGATGCGTGAAGCCAGGTATTCGGGATTGATCTGCGGAATCATTTTGACCTGCCTTGATAGGAAAGGGGTGGAGAACGCAATAGGGAATATAAGGAACGGGCGGGCTTGAAGAGAGAATGGTGATTCGAAATCAGGCAAATTGCAGCAAAACTATTTTTAAATATATCAAATAATTCCTTATTAGCGATGAAATTCCAGTGTTCCGGCAATTTAAACGCTTTGGGGAATCAATTCGGTAGCAGCAATGCGGCACGCTAAAGGGACCCCTGCTGCTTCAGCACTATCTTGCGAACCCCTCGGAATTTCCCCGCATATGCCTGAACGATATACTGCCCTGGCGTCAATTGCATTCGCCCAAGACCCGGACCGTCGAACGTAAAAGCGAAAAGCCCCTGCGCATCGGAATTCCGCTGCATCGATCGCAATGCCGCTCGATATCGCGTAGTTGGCGATGTTCTGCGGCGACGTCCGGTCCACCGGTTCGGCGAACACTACCTGCACTTTCGTGCCGTCAACGGCCGCAGGCGGGCCGCTGCCGGTGGGTTCATTAAACATTTCGTACATCACGAAAGGCCGGTCCTTATAGCGCGGCGCGTACTTGGTTCAGAAATTCCGCACGTCCCAATCGCCTTTTCCCGTATTGTATTGCGGGCAATGGTAATCGAGCACAATGTAAATGCCCAATGAGTCCGCGTTGTTGATGATCGCATCGGCAAGAGGGAATTCCTCTTCGACGGTGGCAAACGCGCTGGTCGGCGGGCCGTCCATAACGGCCCGCGGATCAAGGCAGCAGATTCGGATCACATTCAAATGGCATTGGGAACTCTTCCGCCCTACGGTTGAACACGGACGATAGAGCGTTTCTGAGTGGCCGCTCTGCTCTCAGTGCCCGCAGGAACAATAATTACATTGGTGCTTTGTCGGTCCTGACCATTGACAGCCCGGCCATTCACCTGCATCATAGTTGTCGCTTGAAAAAGGAAATCAGCATTACGCACCAATGGAGTTTTCGGTGCTGTAATTCCCGTTTCCTTCCACCACACATATCCTTCTTGAACTGCATCCGGCACAAGGTAGTTCACCCGTGTTTGCGCACAATCACCGCGGTTCCAGTGCGTCCAGTCTGTCCAGGAAATGCCGTTTTTTTCCAGCCATTTTGAGGCAGGATTGTGCCCGTCCAACGCCATTCCCAGACCATCGTCGTGATAGGAAAATTCCGTGTTGAGGATAGGAACACCCGCGTTTCGTACCGCCAGGATGTTCTGTGTTGTCGTGCCGTCATAGCAGTGAAACCCCCAAACCGTGTAGTCGGTGCCCCAGCTGATGCCGGCAACGGGCGCGTAGGTATTCTTCAGAAACGATGCCCAGCCTGATGACCCAACCTCCACCGGAGTCATCTGAACTATCAAGGTTTTGGGAGCAAGTTGGCGAACGCTCTTGTAAAGGTCGGCCATCTGGTTGCAGGCGCTAGGCTCATTCGTTGGCGGGTCTCGAAACGGCTCATTGACAAGGTCATAAAAGACATGCGTTCGATCCCTGTATCGTGGAGCAATGGTACTCCAGAAATGACGAATGTCCCATTCGCTGCCATCGTAAACCCAACCTCCGAAATGGTGATAGTTGATCATTGCATAGATACCGGCCGAATCGCAGTTGTCTACCGCCTTGTCCAGAAATGGCAGTGCCTCCGCGATGGTCGCATATGCCCTGTCTGGACGTCCATCCTGAATGGCCCGTACATCGAGCATACTGATTCTGATGGAGTTCATATGCGCATCGTCACGAAGAGACACGATGTTCTGATAGACTTGAAGCCAATCTCTTTGCACGGCGGAATATGACTTGGAGATGTGGATACCCGCCGCTCGAAGAAGATCGCCGTCCGGGGTCTTGACGGTGCCATCGCGAATGACCGGCCGCGGAGCGGCTGCCATTGCCTGGACAATAACAACAATGACGGCACTGATGCAAACAACCGCTATCCTGCATCGGTTAGGTGATTCTATCCTTCCCAGCATAGCCGCCTCCTTTTCTGAACATTGTGAATATTCATACATCCGATACCATTGCCTGTTGCCCGCTTAAGCAAAGGACTCTTGTGACTTTCCGATATAGCAAATACGGCAAGCGAAGACAAGCCGCGGTACACAACGTTAAAGGTACTTAATTCACTACGCTCATCGACCTCTCCTCGCGGAATCCTCCCGCCTGTACGCTCACCACGCAGCGCTGCAATTTGTCGCGAACGTCAATAAGGTTCTGCTTGTTGAGCCCCCAGGCCAGATTACGGGATGAATAGGTTTTGGAAATATGCGGCGACATTCCTCTGAGCCGCTGACCGTCGGCTGCTTTGACCGCAAGGTCCTTGGCAATGGTGCGCGCGGGGGCGGCATACGGGCACGGGATCATGATGGCGACGGAAAGCATAAAGATCGCGGCAATGCATCGGCTTTTCACGGCATGCCGGAGAGCGATTATGCTGTTTTTCATAATCGACCCCCAACCTTTCCATACGGCAGTATGCGTATCAACGGCGATTGTCCTGTTTTTCAACATTGATATCACGTCGAATTGATACGGTGAATTCCCTGTTTCCGGTTGCTTGCTTGTCAATAATCCTCCCATTCGCGTTGATCATGATGCTTTTTATTGACTTGTCAACCAGTGCGTCCAGTGGCGCCCGCGCTATCGGGTGGGTTCCCGCGGTACCCCACCATGCCCAGCCCTTTTTTTGCGCATCCGGAATCAGGTAGGCAAGCGGGGTTGCCAATTGGTCGGCAGTGTTCCACCGGTGCCAATCGAGCCATGAGACGCCGTTCCGTTCGCACCATTCGGCGGGATAATGATATCCGTCAATAATGGCATTATTGTCGCCTTCTTCCGGATATGAATTTTCGGTCATAATCATCGGGATTCCCGCTGCTCGAGTTGCTTTGATGGAAGCCGAATTGGTCTCCTGGTACGGATGCCATGGCCAGGCATCTTTCCCCGAATTCCAGTTGATGCCGGCTGCCGGGGCGTAAATATCTTTGAGATAAGGTGCCCAGTTATCAGTAACACACACGGGTTCATAGCCTGTCAGGATCATAGAATTCGGCGCCGCAGATCGAACAATTTTATAGAGCTCAGCTTCCAGGCTCAAAGATGGTGCATCCGAGGGATTCCATACGGCACCTGGAGAATTCGGCGGATGTTGCCATGGTTCGTTTTCGATTTCGTACGAAACCCACGTTTTGTCCTTGTATCGTGGGGCATAGAACTTCCAGAAATTTCGGATATCCCAGGTGCCGCCATCAGTCACCAGCATCAAACAGTGATAATTAAGGACTATATTCAGCCCAACCTCTCCTGCTAAGGCAATAATGCTGTCGGTATAGACGGCTTCCTCCGCTATTGTGGCAAAAGCCTGGGTGGGACGGCCATCCTTAACCGCCCTCGGGTCAAGGCAATTGAGCCGTATTGAATTCATGTGGAGTTTATCGCGCACGTCGATAAGGTTGCTTATCTGGAGTCCCCATTGGACCGCACGTGCCGAGTAGGTCTTTGACACATGCAATGACATGCCCCGCAAAAGCTGGCCATCATCGGTTTTAACAGTCCCGTCTTTGATAATCGCCCTCCCTCGCGGAGCGGCAAAACCTTGGCTGCCGGGAACTATAATGGTTGCCGTTCCTACCACGAGGATGATGGCAAATCGTTGTATTTTCATACTCAATTGGATCATACGCTGCCTTCTTTTTGCTTATTTCTTCTGTTTGAGATTCGGGTTGTTTGGCCAAAGGAAAATGGAATACTTGCCGTTATCCCTTTGCGCCTGGCCCTTGACCAATCGGCCATTTGCCTGCACCATGTTTGCCGTATGCAAAACGAAATCCAGGTCCCGTGCGGGTGCGGTCTGATGCGGCCGGGAAATGGTGGAGGACGTCCACCAGGCCCAGCCTTTGCTTGTCGCATCGGGAATCAGATAAGTCAAGGGCGTATGGAGCTGGTCCGCTGCGTCCCAGCGGTGCCAGTCAAACCAGGACATGTGGTTCCGCTCACACCATTCGGCGGGATAATGATAGCCGTCGATGATCGCATTGTTGTCGCCTTCTTCCCAATAGGAAGATTCCGTGCAGATCATGGGGACCCCGGTCGCCCAGGTCGCTTTGATCGCCGTGGATGTGGTGCCGCCATACGGATGCCACGGCCAGGCGTCTTTGCCGGAATCCCAGGTGAAGCCGCAGGCCGGCGCATACACGTTTTTCAAATACGGTCCCCAGTTGTCGGTGAGATTGACCGGCTCCATTCCCGTCAGTATCATGGTGTTCGGCGCCCATCTCCGGACATGGTTTTTGTAAAGGTCAACTTCATTGTTCGTGGGCCAATCGTTGGCCGTTCCTCCGGGCGGCGCTCCCTGGTATGGTTCATTTTCGATTTCGTACATCACCCATGTCTTGTCCTTGTAGCGCGGGGCATAAAAATCCCAGAAATTTCGTATGTCCCATGTTGAGCCGTCATAGACTTCACCCATGCAATGGTAATCAAGGCAGATGTAAAGACCAACGGCGCCGGCATTGGCGATAACGCTGTCGGCATAATACGCCTCCTCCGCGATGGTGGCAAACGCGGAGGTCGGGCGTCCGTCATGGACCGCGCGCGGGTCAAGGCAATTAAGCCGGATGCAGTTCATGTGCAGTTTTTCGCGCACGTCGATCAGATTGTTGATATTCAATCCCCAGGTCAGATTGCGGGAGGAATATGATTTTGAGATATGCAGCGACATGCCGCGCAGGATCTGGCCATCGTCGGTTTTAATGGTCCCGTCTTTGATGACTGGCCGTCCCCGCGGCGCCGCGAACAGCGGATTGGTCATGAAGGCGCATGCGGTCAACCCCATCGCGATTAAGCGTGTAAATTGCGGTACGGTTGACTGTTTGGAATAGCACCGCATAAGGCCCCCCGTGCATAATGTGAGAATGCCGGGTCGTTCGACCCGGCATTCATTTACCAGACGATCAGCTTCATCATCGAGCGCTTCGCGCCAACCGCCCACTTTACGAAATAGATGCCGGTGCCGATTGCGCGCGTGGGCAGCCGGTAGTCCGCGTCGCCCGTTCCGCGCGCGATGCGCACGATTTGCCCGCGCGCATTCATGATCTCAATCCGATGCTCGCCCATGCCCCGCACCGACAATTCAACAAGGCTGGCCATGGCCCGTATGGTCAGCGGCGCGGCGCTCTGCCGCCGGATCATGGGGGAGAGATGGGCCACCGGCATTTCGGCGCCGCAGGTATCAATGACATACCGTACATCAGTCAATGCCGCGCCCGCAGCATCGGAAAAGACAAACGACGCCTGCGGCCCGGCGAAGACCATCATCCTGAAGATGATGACATTCGCGCCCTGGGGAAGCGTAAATGTCGCGGTGCTTGCCGGTTGGTTCGGAACAACCGCCACACCGGAGAAGTCGGCCACTTTTTGGCTATTGCACCAGGTGGCCAGCCCATACACGTGTTCCGCGGTCAATTTGACCGTGCGGGTTGCCGGGTTGATGAGCGTGAGGGAGGCGAATGCCTCCGAGTAAAGCTGGGTCGTGAATTGAAACCAGATTCCGGTGCTTGCGGTGGTCCGCGTTTTCCAGGTAAAGACTTGTCCGTCGGCAACGATCTGCCGGCCATCACACGGCGGGACCGCATCGGGTGACAGAATAGTACTTTCCACAATATCAACGGGTCCGATAATGGGAACGGCCACATAATTCTGGCTGTTGTTCAGGGTCAGCAATTCGGTGATCTTCCCCGCGGGAAGCGGCTTGCCCTGGGTCACCGTCACCCGCGCCAGGGCGCCGATTGCCGTGTCGTTGCTGATGCGCGCCTTCACCAGATACGAACCCGGGGCGCCGTTGCTGGTGAAAAGGCCGTTGGCGTCGATCGTTCCCCCGCCCGCCACGCTCCACGCGACGGTTGCGGCGACAGGATTTCCGAATTGGTCAATCACGCGTGCGGTAAAGCCGGCGGTCCCGTTCGGGAGCGTTGCGGTATGGGAAGGTATAATCGTGAGGCGCGCGGGGACCGCGGCGCCGGCGACGGTCAACCGGACGGCGCACGTCTCCGGTTCATAACCGGCGGCGGAAACGACCAGCGCCGCGGCATAATTGCCGGAAGCGAGTCCGCCGGTGACGGCCGTTGCGCGGACGGTCTGCGCATTGCCTTGCCCGGCAATCGTGGCGCTGAGCCATGGCTGATTTCCCGCAACGGAAAGCTGCGGCAGTGTTCCTTCGGCGGAAGTCACGGCGATATCGCCACTTATGCTGCCGCTCCCGCTCAGGATGAGCGTTGAAGGACGGATCGCGAATTGCCTGAGCGCGGGCAACAGGATCGACCGCAGAAGGAAGTACAGTTTTCGCGCGCCGACATTGAAGTAGTACCGTGTTTCCTTATATACTTCGGCACCGGTCCCCGCGGAAATTGCGGTCGCCGTCTCAGTTGACGGAACCGTAAAGGAGACCGGTATCGATGCGCGGAACCCGGGCTGCAAAACGGTGTCCACGCTGCCGGTGGCGGCCAGCGTTCCGGTGGGCGAATCCCAGCGCGCTTCCCATATCAGCCGCATCTGCGACCCGCGCAAGCCGCCGTTGAACATGATGATCCTCCGGGCCGCGGCGCTGCCGCTTGTCAATGTCGGAATGGTCGCGGGCCAGTTGGCCGTGTAGGCCAGGTTGGTCGCGTCCATGGCGCTGTCGCAGACAACATAGGGGTTCAGGCAGCGCTGCATAAAGGAATATTTGTCCACGCCGATGCTCTGGGATGATTCGGTGAGAAAATTGCGCCAGTACACGTAAAAGTCCCAGATCGCGAAATACGACCATTCCCGTTTGCGCATCTCAAGACCCATATCGGCTTCACGCATGAGATCGGCCGACTGGCCCAGCAGATAGCCGTCGAGGGTCCCATAATCGTATTCGCCCATGCCGACAATGCATCGGCGAAGAGGGACAGGACGGTAATCGCCGTAATGTATCATGGTATACCCATGACCATTCGTATGTAAACCGACCTTTTTCTCGGCCATGTTGCCGTAGGCGCCTTCCAGTACCATGGGGCGAAGGCTGTCCTGCTGCCAGGCAGCGTCGATGAGCATCCGTTCGGTGGTCCCGCAATCGCCGTAGTTCCATTCATTGAGAATGCTGTAGCGGCACACGCTGGGATGGTCGCGGCAGGTCTGCACCATTTCCGCCACGTCGGCGCAATAGGTGGCGCTGTCCCATATTCCCGATTGGTCAAAGCCGCGGATGCCGCTTTCGGGGATCATCATGAAGCCGACCTCATCGCCGGCGTTCATCATGGTTTCGGTGGGAATGGAGGAGTGGAGCCGGTTGGTGTTCACGCCCAGCCGCATATAGCGTTTCCATGATTCCCGGCAGCCGGCGATGGTCGAGAAACAGGACGCGGTGGAGTAGGCGTCGGCGCCGTATTGCGCTTCGGTGGTTCCATCGGAAGGTTGACAACCGATACGAACCCCGTTGATCGTATAGTAATAGGGCCCTTCGCCCCACTCGGCAAACCCGAACCGCTTGATGACGGTATCCAGGCTTGCGGCGCCTTCCTTGACGGAGAGCAACAGGTTGTGCAGCACGGCCGTATAGGTTTCCTGGAAAGGGATGTTGGGCCACCAATAGCTCTGCGGGCCAAGATCCCAGGGCACGCTCATGCGCACTTTGGCGATGCTGTTTGCGGCAATGGCCGCGCTTGCCGTGGGAATGGAGGGGTATGCCCGCGTCGAAGCACCCCAGGCGGCCAGCGAACCGTTGACGGTCAGCGTCTTCGCCTGCGCCGAAGCGTTGTGCACCCACACATCGAAATCCAGCCGGTCGTGGGTGACCGAGGGCTGAATATAAACGTCCTTGACATATACTTGCGGCAATACGACCAGTTTGACATAGCGGTTAATCCCCGTGGCCAGCGACGCCCACCAGCATCCGTTGGGGATCTGGTTGCCGTAATGGCTGCGCGAATAGGCGCGGACTTCGAGCGTGTAGGTGCCGCCGGCCGTGACCTTTCCGGTGAGATCGGCTTCAAAGGGGATCATCAGGTTCTTGTGCGACGTGATAAGCGTCGTTCCGAGATAGACGTCGCACCCGTAGTCCACCGCGCCGAACAGGACCTTCACCACGTTGCCCGCGGCGCTTGCCGGAATGGTAATGCCGCGGCGGAAGACCGCGTTGTCGCTCATGCGGGTATTGCCGGGCACGGCAACGGTCTGCGATCCGCCGCCATCAATGCTGACGGTCCACGCGCTGCTGGAAGCCAGATCGATGGTTTCAACAGGCGCGGCGCAAAGGCCGGAAACCAGACAGACAACGGCGATGATTGAAAGACTTGCGCGCACAGGCCCCCCTTGGACGCAACTTTGAGATGGAGATTCAGGACGATGATTCCGATTGCCTTCAATATATCGGGTCTTGCCGGCCGATGCGGAAAAGGTGATCCGATTGCGCCCTATTTCCACCATATACCATCTTATATATATCAATTGATGCATTAAACCAGAAATCGGAACCGCAGAATATAGAACACCGAATCTCGAAGTTCAGGCCAAAATCAGCAATTTCATACGATTGATCATATTTCCGAACTTCATGATTCTGCGGTTCGATATTCGACATTCGATATTCGCTTTTTCATTCCCGCGCTCAAGGAGTACTGATGCCCAAAAAAGTCATGGACGGTCTTCTCCGCCGCTTGCGCCGCGATATTGCGGTCCAGCACCATGCCGGCGACCGGTTTCCTGCGTTGCGGGAACTTGCCGTGCGCTATGAAGTTTCGTATCGCGTCGCGCATAAGGCGGTTCGCACTTTGTGTAACGAAGGCATGCTGGAAGCCAGACCCAATCGCGGCATTACCGTGCGCAGCACCCGTAATCCCAGAGACGTTTCGGGAAAAAAGATCGCCTTTATCTCCGGCCACGACTACCGGCACCTGTACGACGGCTTTTTCGCAGGCGTCAAGGCCACGGCGGAGGCGGAGGGCGTTGCCGCGTCCCTGATCGTCAATGACCGCACCGATGTCGCCGGCACCGCCTATGGCGACTACCTGCTGAACCTGAATGTC
>Ga0315289_10014625_pt1 | contig 10943 bp, 9 predicted proteins | sample YL17G11_40_MG_FD_203452 | JGI IMG/M metagenome (GOLD analysis project Ga0315289, IMG submission 203452) | Sediment microbial communities from Yellowstone Lake, YNP, Wyoming, USA - YL17G11_40 | ecosystem: Environmental > Aquatic > Freshwater > Lake > Sediment | place: USA: Wyoming | collected...
ACTCTGCGTAGTAGCTGCGGGACGCCTTGGAGCCGTCGCAGCCGCCGACCAGGAAGAAGTGCCTTATCTTCCCCCTCTTGACGAGGTCGACGACCTTGCCGGCGACGCCCATGACGGCGGCGTGGCCGAAGCCGACGGTGACGTAGCCGGCGTCGAGGTCTTCCCCGAAGCCGGGCATCTCCAGCGCCTTCTCTATCACCGGCGTGAAGTCCTTCTCCCCGCCGATGTGAGCGACGCCCGGCCACCCGACCATGCCGGTGGTGAAGATGCTCTCCTTATACGACTCCTGAGGCTGCTGAATGCAGTTAGTCGTCATGAGTACCGCGCCGGGGAACTCCGCGAACTCCTTCTTCTGGTTCTGCCAGGCGGTGCCGTAGTGACCGTAGAAGTGCTTGAACCTCTTCAGCCTCGGGTAGCCGTGGGTGGGCAGCATCTCGCCGTGGGTGTAGACGTAGACGCCCTTCCCCTCACTCTGTTTGAAGACCTCCTCAAGGTCGTGGAGGTCGTGGCCCGAGACCAGGATGGCCTTCCCCTTCCTGTGTCCCAGCGGGACCTTCGTGGGGACGGGGTCGCCGTAGGCGCCCGTGTTCGCCTGGTCGAGGAGCTCCATAGCCCTCAGGTTGACCCGCCCCGCCCTCATGACGAGGCCGACCATCTCCTCGAGCTCCGCGCCCCTCTTCAGCGTAGCCACCAGAGCCTCCTGGATGAACCCGTAGACCTCGTCATCCTCCTTCCCAAGGATGGCGGCGTGGTCGGCGTAGGCCGATAACCCCTTCAGGCCGTAAGTGAGGGCCCACTTCAGGCTACGGATGTCAGGGTCCTCGCCGGGGTCTGAGAGGATGCCGACCTCCGCCCCCTGCTTGACCATACCAGCCATCGCCTCCGCAGGCTTGAAGTTCACAGGGCCCTCGCGGAAGTCGACACGGCCTCCGGCTCTTTCGACCCTCTTCCTCAGCGCCTCCCTCAGCTCCACAGCTTCCCTGACGAGGCCCGCTATCCTCTCTGCGTCGAAGTTGACGTTGGTCAGGGTGGCGAACATCGCCTCGCACGTGAACCTGTTCACGCCTTGATCGTTGACCCCGACCCTCCTACCCTCGACGGCGTAGAGGGACAAGCCCTTCAACGCGTAGACGAGCAAATCCTGTAGGGCGGCGACCTCCGGCGACTTGCCGCAGACCCCGAACCTGTCGCAGCCCTTTCCTCCCGCTGTCTGTTCACACTGGTAGCAGAACATCTTCAAACACATCCTCTTTCACGACACGCTGTCAACGGCCGCGTCACCTCGAGTGCTCGCACCGCCCCTTGGCGGGGCAGAAGTTCTCGGCATGGTGCTCGACGGCCGTGAAGATCGTCTCGACTGTCTTCCTGTTCAGGCTGTAGACCTTTTCCCGCCCCCTCCTCTCGATGAACACCAGGCCGCACCTTTCGAGGGGCTTCAGGTTATGGGAGACCATGCTCTGCTCCTGCTCAAGCGCCTCGGAGATCGCCGTCACGTTCCTCGACCCCTCCCTCAGGCTCTCAAGGATGGCGAGCCTCGTGGGGTTAGCGAGTGTCGAGAAGAATCCGTAGCAGGTCTCGCTCAGGTCATGCTTCAACCCAGATCACCTCATATGAGATTTTCTTCATATGAAGATGCATTCATAAGAATTTAAAATTTACCCCAACGGCCACTAAAAAGCAATTACACTATTCATATAAGCCTTGAAAGAGAGTGAACGTTTAAATATTACCTAGTACTCGAAAGCGGGGAGAGACAAACGAATGACACTGACGATAGATACAGCGGGCGAAGGGCTCGCTATGGTACTGAAGGACTATCAGGAAGAGGCTCTAAGATTTATCTGGGAGAACAAGGGCGAGGGCGCAAGCTCCCGTGAAGTCTGGAACCACGTAAACAAGGCTCTGAAGAGCAAGACCATAAGCAGGGCTTCCATCATAAACTTCCTCAACGCCATGGTCGACGAGGGGGTCCTCGGCTACACCGAAATAACCGGCAAGGGTGGCCACAGGAGGATCTACTCGACGAAGCTCAACGAGGCCGAGTTCAAAAAATACGTCGCAGAGACGGTTCTGGAGAATCTTCTGAGGGACTTCCCATCCGAGACGAAGGAAGTCCTCAGGAGCTTCAAGTAAGCCTCTACTCTCCCCCTTTCTATTTCCTTTTTTACAATCGAAGAAACCTGGCAGGGTTATCCGTCGATGCCCTGAACGCTAATGCCTAATTTACACAACGACGAAATACATGGAACTCGTGAATGAGCAGCTTTTGCCCATAGACCCGGAGCATTTCATCGAGATTCAGCGGTCAGAGTATGTCATGATGATGAGAGAGCGACGTGCGCCTCCCCTTAGGACTTGGCACACCATCCCACGCCTGTTCTAAACTATGGATATAACTACCCGTATTGCACTCTCTATTTCGACAAACCATGGATAGGACACAGAAAGCAGCTTCGGTTCTAGCGATATGCGCATCTATCCTACTCGCCGGCGCGCTCATAGCTTACACCCCCGGACTGAGCCTTGGGGCTGAGTTCAGGTTCCCGGTCGGCATACCGCCTTCCTTGGGGGCATCCACGTTCGCAAGTGACGGGAGTTCGTCTGATTTAAAGACCCTCTCCCTCTCAGGAACGGGCAAGGTGACGGCGAAGGCAAACCAGGCTACGGTCGCCATCGGTGTCTACACTGAGGATAAGTTGGCGGGCAGGGCCATCGACGAGAACGCGGGGCTCATGACGGACGTCATCGCTGCGATCAAGGCGCTCGGCTTCACCGACGAGGATATCCAGACGGTCTCCTACGGCGTCTACCCCCTATACGACTGGGAGGCTAGGCAGGTGGTCTCCTACCAGGTCACCAACATGGTCCAGGTCAAGGTGCTTGACCTCGACAAGCTGGGGCCAGTCATCGACGCCGCGGCCGCAGCCGGAGCCAACAAGGTCGAGGGCATCACCTTCGGTCTCTCGGACGAGCTGGCGAATCAGCTGAAACTCGACGCCTACAAGGCGGCCATCGCGGATGTGGAGAGCAAGGCCGACGTGATCACCACCAACCTCGGCATACAGATAACAGGGGTTCAATCCGTCTCTGAGAGCTCCTACTACCCGTACACACCTTACAGGAGCTACTCGACGGCTGACGCTGCTAAATCATCGACACCGATACTAGAGGGAAACCTGAGCGTCACGGTGACACTGAACATAGTCTATATCATAGAGTAGTCCCTTCCCATCTCATCCTTTTTTCCTTTGACCGGGCGAACCAGCAGTTGGTATCAGGGGCGTTGCGGGGAATCAGGCGCAGCTTTAAGATCCATCTTTTCCACGCCGGCCTTCCCCGTTAGGAAGTAGATGCCAAGCGCGGAGAGGACCGCCCCGCAGACGTAGCAGAGGATCTCGATGATCGACTTCGTCGTCGCCCCGAACGTGGGGTTGCCGGTCATCCAGGCGCCCAGCCCCGTGAAGCTCACGGAGAGGGCGATGAGGAGGAGGACGGCTCCAGGCCCCGCCATCGAGGCGCCGAGCTCCCTACTGGGTATCTTCTTCCTGAGGGCCTCGATAAGGTCGGGGTGGGCGAGGGATGGGAACGCGCTGACGGCCGCCTTGATCAGGGGAGGCGTCACGAGGAGGACGAAGGGGAGCATGGTGACGAACCAGAAGAGAGTAAGGCCAGCCGCCACCGCGGCGAGGGCTTCGACGGGAATGCCCACGTACTGGTTCTGGTAGAGGACCTTGTAGGCGAACACGTACAGCACCGCGACTATGAGGTTCGCCACCAGGAGCCCCAGGTTGCTTATTATGATGAATTTGTTCCAGCTGAACCTCCTCCAGAGGAACCAGCCTATGAGGTAGAAGCCGGCGAAGTTGCCTGGGACGGCCGCGATCAGGCTCCCGGGGTAGAGGTAGCCGTGCTTTATTGAGTCAGCCAGCAATGTGCCCAGGGCGGCACCGACACCGGCAGGGATCGGGCCGAAGACCACCGCAAAGAAGGCTGGAATGACGACCGCTGGCCTGAACTGGCCGAAGCCCCACGGCGATGGGATGTAGGCTGTCACGTATGAGCCCACAGCGTAGAGGGCGGCGCACATGACTGTGACCATAAGCTTAACAGAAGGCCTATCAGCGCTCAAGCTTCATCAGGTCCCATAGATCATTCAACGATTCGATAAGGTCCACACACAAACTATTTGGGGCTTTCTACTCATTTATTGTTGAATGAGTAGCATAGCGGCGGTTACGCCTACGATCTGTCGGCTAATGGGCGTCGAGCCCCCAAGGCTCTCCTCGGTAGAGGCGCTTCAAAAGGTCTTGGGCGATGCGAGGGCCAAAGGGATAGAGAGGCGGGTTAGGAAGGCGTTCATCTATGCCCCTGACGCCCTTGGCGAAGGCATCTACAGGGACTTCGAGCCCCTCTACAGACACGTCAAGGAGCTGGCCCCAGTCGAGGTCGAGATGCGCTCCGTCCTCCCGACCTACACGCCAGTCTGCTTCGCCTCCATGTTCACCGGCGCGGAGCCCGAGGCCCACGGCATCAGGAGATACGAGAAGCCCGTCCTAGGATGCGACACCCTCTTCGACGCCGTGAGCCGAGCAGGCAGGAGGGTCGCCATAGTCGCGGTCAAGGACAGCAGCATCGACCTCATCTTCAGGGGCAGATCCATTGACTACCACACCGAGACCTACGATCCGGAGGTCGTGAGGCGCAGCCTAAGGCTCCTCGACGAGGGCGTACACGACCTGATAGTCGCCTACAACCAGGAGTACGACGACGCAATGCACCGCTCGACGCCCAGAAGCCCGGAGGCGATCGAGGCCTTCAAGCGTCACCTCGAGGCCTTCAGGGTCCTGGGCGAGGCCTTCAACGAGGCGTACTCTGCGGAGGACAGGGTCATCGCCTTCTGCCCGGACCACGGCACCCACGTCGACCCAGCGTCTGGTAAGGGTGCCCATGGAACCGACGCAGCTGATGATGTCGATGTCCGCCATTTCTGGGGTATAAACAGGGGCGGATGACGCCACCTTTTTCAACGTCCAGACGAATAAGTGGTCGGGTTCGAGGCATGTACAAGGTCGTTTTCACCGTCGTGGACGTCAAGGAGCCTAAGAGCCTCGACGGCAAGCCTACCCACGTCTCCGGTCCGTGCAAGATCTACAGGGTCGGTGACAGGATCACGATCATGAGTAATCCGGGGAGGCTGGTGCTTGAGGAGACGGATAGTGTCTGCCTGGCAGCCCTCAGCGCCATAATGCCCCTCACGTCGGCGATGGAGAGGGAGGTCGCGGAGCCCTGGGACTACGTTGACAAGATCAAGTACTTCAGCTGCCCCGACTCTGAGCGCCCCGTGGTCTTCAAGGTCGAACGCATCCCCGTGAAGCAGGGGGAGATACCGCTCAGGAAGAAGGGGTAGGCCGGGGACTCATGGGGCGATGGAGCCCGTCCTCGACAGGAACTCCGCGATTATCTCTGGCTGCCTCCTGACGGTCTCAAGGTTCTCCCCCGTGACCGCCTCGTAGACCGCGCCGAGCCTCTCATCCACCTTCGCAAGGGTCTCATGGTAGAGCCTCCCCTTCGCCAGGGCGTTCTCGCAGGCGGGTGAGCAGGGGAAGAAGTGGCCGGCGAAGTAGACGTGGGGGTCGACGTCGCCTGCCTCCTTCAGCTGCCCCGAGGCCCTGTGCTCGACGCTCACCCCGTTCATGCGGTCCGCTATGTACCTGTCCGTGCAGCATTCCGGGTATCCGAGGAGGCGCCCCATCCTGCGTATCCAGTCTCCATCGAACTCCTCCGGGTAAACGAACTGCATCCGGCCCCTGAGCTGTGAGGGGTTCCTCCTCGCCTTCTCCCTGAGCTTGCCCCTCTCCCTCATCAGCCCCTGGAGCTCCTTCTGGACATCTCGATCCCTGTGCATGTAGACCTCGTGGATTGTCGGGCGGACCTCCACCTGGTTGACCCTGAGGCCGAGCCTCTCCGCCCACCCCATCAGAGCCTTATACTCCGGGGAGGACTCGACCACGCCCTCGAACGCCTTCGACATCTCCTTCTTCAGCGCCTCTATCGTGGCGATCCTTTTCCTGGGGTCCTGGATGCCCTTCAGCGTCTCGAACCTGGGGCGCATGGAGTCGTCTATGGCGGCGCCCATCTCTGCGCCGCTCGGGAGCTCCGCGGGGATCGTCGTCTGGGAGGCGCGGCGGAGCCCGAGGTGGACGACCACCATGTTCTCTACCTTCACCCCCGCGCTGATCCTCCGATCCTCGAGGAGCCCAGTGTAGTCGAACTTGGTCAAGGCCCTCAACCTAAGAGGGCGTGAACCCGTTAAAAAAAGGGTCGATGAGCGTATGGATTAGACAAGAACGTACCAGATCGAAGATGCATCCCTCCATCTGGCATCGCGCGCGTCTAGATTATCTTAAGGGTTTTCGTGTTTTTAAAAGTCAAGGCATAGGTTTGGCACGCGCGCGGAACTAAGTTGTGATTTTATCTTCGACCCGCCAATTTTATTAACAATTCACTGTAACTTTATCTAGAATGAACAATGCCATATGCTCAAAACAATGAAGTCCGTATTCATTATGAATTAAGAGGAGATGGACCCCCACTTGTGTTACATCATGGACTTGGTGGTAGTCTTGAAGAATGGAGTAGGGCAGGATATGTGGAACCCTTATCTGAAAAATACTGCCTCATATTGATCGACGCTAGAGGTCACGGGAAAAGCGACAAGCCCCATACCCCTGAGAAATACAGCATGAAGTTAATGGTAAGTGACGTCGTAACCGTTCTGGACAATCTAAGCATCGATAAGGCTCACTTCTATGGTTACTCAATGGGTGGAAGAATAGGACTTGCTACAGGAAGATATGCCTCTGATAGGTTCAGCTCCCTAATAATTGGCGGAAACGGGTTGAGTGAGAAGGATTCAAAGGGAGAAACAGAGGAACTCCAAGGCTACATTTGCATATTTAAACAAGGGGTTGAAACCGTTATCGCTTTCGTGGAGAAAATGAGGGGCGTAAAACTGGAGGACTGGGAGAGAGATAGGTGGCTGAATGCAGACTTGGATGCCTTGATCGCTTACTGCTCTTACACTGAAAACATTGGGATGGCCGATTATCTGCCAACCCTTACTATTCCTTGCCTGTTATACGCGGGTGAAGAGGACACATATCCTCATTCTAGGGCTAAGGCGTGTGCTGAGATCATGCAGAATGCAGAGTTCCTGTCTCTTCCTGGTCTCGATCATGGGGGAGCCTTTAGAGAAAGCTCGGTTGTGCTTCCTCATATCTTGAGATTTCTTGAAAAAACAACCAAGGCATGATGGCAACACCGTCAATACACACACCTGAGATATGAATCAAGATGGAACTGAGGGTAAGATAATGCGCGCTAGCGAAAGAGCTATTCCGTGGCGGTAGAAGCTTAAAGAGCCTAGAGAAAGGCATCAAAAAAAGCAAAAGAGTCTAAATAAACGAAAATCGGGGTACCCAAGTGAGGGAAATGGTGAAAATGTAAATTTTACCCCCACACACATCACTCATTCATTGTATCGGGGTGGTAGGATCAAGAGTGAGCCATTGGAACACTATTGCAGATAGAATACCTAATGCACCAAGCCCAACGAACATCAATTTGTAGTCGTAAAGTAATAAAAGCACACCACCGAAGCCAGAGCCCACTGAAAATCCGACCTGGGTGACCGCTCTATTTAGAGACATCATAATCCCAGTGTATAATGGCAGCTGCTCGATGAGAAGACTCGTTGCGGCAGTGTCTCTTACACCCAACAAAAACCAACCTAAACAAACAACAGTTGCCGAAATCAAGAAAGTAGGCAGATATGAAAACGCCATGAAAAACAAACTTGCGGCCATAATAGACACCGTAGCCAAGGGCTTTCGTCCCAAGCGGTTCACCATTCTACCACTTGTTATACTTCCTACGGTGTACAAACTAGAACCTATCAAGATAAAGATCGAAGCCTCCTCTAACGATATCTGAAACCATTCTCTGTAGAACGATATATTGTAAGTCAGGATACCCTGCCACGTTGCCATCGCCAATAAATTACCAATCAGTGAGAACAATGCAGAACGATTTGAGAATATTTTCTTATAACCCTCTGTAAGTTTGGCCTGAACGCTTTTCTCTGAAGTACCTATCCCTCGCGGTATTGTGGCTGTAGATAGGACGAGGGCAACTATCGAGCTTGGGAGCATGTAATAGAGGAAAGATGCACGCCAGCCCCCGATTCCTTGTAGAAATGGTACAACCATAGAACCTAATATGTATGATACGGACATTCCTGCAAAAACCAATCCGATTGCTGCGCTCCTCTTATCAATTGGATACAGTTCAGCAGACAGCGTTAAAGCCATGGTTGTAGTCAATGCGAAGCCGATGCCTGTTAATGAGAAAGAGGCCATCATGGCGTCAAAGCTTGGAGCCAGGTAGCATCCTGCAGCTGACACAATATAAGCGATTAATCCAACTTGAAGTAGCGCCTTATGGTTGTATTTCATACTGAATATGCTAGTTAATAGGGCGAAGAATATGGATATGATCGAGCTGAACGTATTGATTTGGCCGGCATAGCCGATGGTTACATTGAATGTCTCTCCAATGTCAATTAGAAGGAGCCCTGAGAGCATACCTGAGATCGAAGCTACAAGCCCTAGTATCAATAAAGTGATAGATAGAACGCGATTCGTTTTTTTATAATTATTATTTTCCGGTTCGACCAACTATGATCATTCATTATGCGCGCGTGCTGAGCAAAACATTATCGCCTCAACCCAGAACAATCCCCGTTGGTTAGTTGGGAAAAAATCCCCCCACACACAACTTTTTGCGCGCGTGTACTCTACTTCTGACGGAGCTCAGTTAGCCGTGCGCGCAGATCATCATAAGTCTGAAGAGGAGTAGTTCACTTCGCCAATTGTTTCTCTTTACGCTTTTTTCTTTTCTCCTCTCTCTCCTTCTTGGTCAATGGTTTGTTCTTAGCGGTATGCATACCCAATTCAATCGCCTCATAGATCAGTCGTAATGGATAATACATAAATCTATGCGCGCGCGATTATCGCGTTTCGTATCGTTGAAAAAAATAATAACATTGATTTTATTATGAGGATTAACGGAGTAATACCACATGTCCACGAAGACGATCCCATCGCCCGAGGAACACCTCGGCTTCAAGGTAGGAACCGACAGGAAACTGGTCGACTGGCCCGCCATCGTCGAATATTTCAGGAAGGTGGCGGCTGCGTCGGACAGGGTAAGGGTCGAGGACCTCGGCGAGACCACCGAGGGAAACCCCTTCATAGTGGCCACCGTTTCGTCACCCGAGAACCTCAGGAGCCTCAACAGTATCAGGGATATCCAGACGAGGCTGAACAACCCGGCCGGCGTAACGCCGGAGGAGGCTGAGAGGCTCGTCCAGCAGGGGAAGACCATCATCCTCATCACCTGCAGCATCCACTCGACCGAGGTCGGGGGCAGCCAGATGTCCATGGAGCTCCTCCACAGCCTCGCCACCAGTGAAAGGCCCGAGGTCAAGGAGATCCTCGACAACGTGGTGCTCCTCCTCGTCCCGTCTCTGAACCCCGACGGGAACAGGATGGTCGTCGACTGGTACAACAGGTACCTCAACACCCCGTACGAGGGGACGAACCCGCCGTACGTCTACCACAAGTACGCCGGCCACGACAACAACCGGGACTGGTTCATGTTCACCCTCAAGGAGACGAGGATGGCGGTGGAGAGGATCCACAACGTCTGGCACCCGCAGATCGTGTACGACATCCACCAGATGGGGCAGAAGGGGCCGCGGCTCTACGTGCCGCCATTCATAGACCCAATTGAACCCAACGTCGACCCCGTGCTCCAGAGCGGCGTCAACTTCATGGGCATAAGCATGGCCGACGCCCTCGCCCTCGAGGGGAAGAGAGGCGTCACCGTCGGCTGGGAGTTCGACGGCTGGACCCCGGCGAGGGCCTACCAGCACTACCATGGTGGCATCCGCATCCTCTCCGAGGCGGCGAGTGTCGACATAGCGTCGCCTGTCACCATCAAGGCCGAGGAACTCCAGGGCGAACGTGGCTTCAAGCCACTGGAGAGCAGATGGACCCACCCGATGCCGTGGAAGGGCGGCAGGTGGACGCTCAGGGACATAATCGACTACGAGCTGACGGCTGCGACAGCGTGCCTCAGGAACGCGGCGAAATACAGGGAGAGGTGGCTCAGGAGCAGCATCGAGATCGGGATGAGGGCCCTGAACCCGGACGGGGGACCATACGCCTTCCTGCTGCCTCCGGCCCAGAGGGACCCGGGAGCAGTCTACGAGCTGCTCGAGGTTCTAAGGCTCGGAGATGTCAAGGTCCATGAGGCCTCAGAGCCCTTCAACGCCGACGGCGTAGAGTACCCCGCCGGGACGAAGGTCGTCCTCGTCGCCCAGCCCTTCGGCAGGTTCGCGAAGACGATGCTCGAGAGGCAGGTCTACCCAGACCTAAGGGAGAACCCAGGCGACGCGCCTAAGGTGCCATACGACGTGACGGCCCACACGCTGGGATTAGCCATGGGCGTCGAGGTCGTTCAGGTGAAGGACGCCTTCCAGGCGAAGCTGAGGCAGTTAGAAAACCCCGAGAGGCCCGTTGGAGCGGTCCACGGTGAAGCGGAGCCCTTCTATATCTTCTCCCCGGAGCTGAACGCCTCGGCGAAGGCGGCGAATCTCCTGCTCGCCAAGGGCTTCAGGGTGTCACGCACATCCGACTGGGAGCAGGTTCAAGACATAGAGTTCAAGCCCGGCGCCTTCGTCGTCGAGGGGGGGGAGGGGCTCGCCAAGGCTCTGAAGGAGGCGTCGAGGCTCGGCGTAGACTTCTACGGCGTCGAGGACCTCCCCGAGGTAGCCTTCGAGGTGCTCAAGCCGAGGGTCGGAGTCTACAAGGCCTGGCTGC
>Ga0315289_10014628_pt1 | contig 10941 bp, 7 predicted proteins | sample YL17G11_40_MG_FD_203452 | JGI IMG/M metagenome (GOLD analysis project Ga0315289, IMG submission 203452) | Sediment microbial communities from Yellowstone Lake, YNP, Wyoming, USA - YL17G11_40 | ecosystem: Environmental > Aquatic > Freshwater > Lake > Sediment | place: USA: Wyoming | collected...
AGGATTGAGGGATTAGGTGTCTCTAATTTCAAGTGGACCAGCGTCCCGTTCCCGGCGTTTGTGACCCACAAGCCGCCGGCGCTGTCGGAGGCAATGCCGCTGGGCAGGAGTAACGTGCCTGCCGAGCAGCCGTCCCACACGCGGACTGGCTGTCCGGCGGGCGAGAAGGTGATCAGGCGGCATAGTTCCGGGTCCGTGACGGTGGTGTTGCCGGTCGCGTCCACGGCGATGAAGGGCTTATTCTCCACAGACTGCCCGTACCAGCCGTCCACCGGCCATTCAGCAATGGCGGTATAGACCAGCCCGGCCGCATCGCGAGCAAAGACCTGCACGCGCTGGTTCCAGGTGTCGGTCACGTAGACGTTCCCGGCCGCGTCCAGGGCCACTGCCACCGGTTCATCCAACTGGCCGAGACCCATTCCCGAGGTGCCAAACTGGGTCAGGTAATCCCCATCCGTGCTAAAGACGACAATGCGCTTGTTGCCGGTATCGGCCACATAGACGCGGCCCTGGGAGTCCACGGCGAGGCCGCGCGGACCATAGAAGGCTTCCGGCGCATCCGCAGGCCCCCCGAAAAAGCCCCACATGGTGACGAAGGTCCCATCGGCGGTGAATTTCTGGATGCGATAGTTCCAAGTGTCGGCCACGTAGACGCTGCCATCCGGAGCAATGGCGATACCCCATGGCTCATTAAAGGTCCCGCCAGGAGCCTCACCCGGCGATGCCTCCGAGGGTGTACCCCAAACCTGGAGCACCTCTCCATTCTGACTAAGATGTTCGATTCGGTCATTCATCGAATCTACCACGTACAGGCTGCCATCCGCAGCCACAGCTACAGCACGCGGCGACTGGAACTGTCCCACCTCGCTGCCGGCCGAGCCCAGCACGAGGTCCGGGGAGGCCGGGATGGTGATGGCCGCATACGGGTCAGGGGGAGTGACCTCCACCTGGGCGCTGGCACCATAAGGCCAGAGCTGCGCGGCGATGTCCTTGCGGATGTAGTAATGCATCCGTTCGGAGACGCCCCAATCGGTGAGACTATAAGCCGTGCTGTTTTTCAGCGCACCCCACCCGGTAAAGTCATCGTTGAGCCAGATTTGCAGGACCGCACTGCGCACTCGAGCATCGGTGAAGAAAGGTTTGATATGCGGCCAGACATACTCCAGGTATCCGAGGATGTTCATCTTCGGCATGACCTTGTCGATCCCAGTGTACTCCGCCAGGAGGGCGCTGGTGCGCTCAGACTCGATTGTGTTCCATTTCAGGCTCCAGTAATCCATATTGGGCCACCACAAGCGCATGCCGGTGAATTCGGTGTAATCCTGCCGGACGACGGGCGTCAACTTGGTCAGGTTTTCATCCCCGACCGCGATCACCAGTGCCCGTTGAAGGTCACGGGTCGGGTTCACGTCATAGTCAATCTTGTTGGCGTAACGGCGCATGTACCACCAGTACGGATAGCGCACATAGTTGTCGTATGCCGCCACGATGTCGGTCGTACCGGTGGTGCGGATGGACAATTCCTCGATTTCACCAAACAATACCTTGGGATCAGGCGCAGCATGGGCGTAGACCAGATACTCGGTGGGGTAATCATAATTGATGTACGCGGCCCGGAAGGCGTCCCTACCGGTAAGCACGGCCAGGAAGCCAAAAAGGACCAGCGTGGCAAGGCGGGCGTAATTCCAAAAGCCCCCCCGTCCGGGAACCGGGACTACTCCGCAGGCGGCCACCTTTCCCCGTGGTAATCCCGGTTTCAGCATATTATCCCGAATCTCGAACGGGACGGGGCACGGCACGGTCTCCACCAACCAGCCGATGGCCCATGCCGATGACAGGATCATCGGCAGGGCAATGTAGGTGGTGTGCTGGGGCATTTTTTCTCCCACCAATGAAAAGGCTACCAGGTTGCTGATCGACCAGTAAACCGCCAATGCCACGGTGGGCACCTGGCGGGATTCCCCTTCGGCTGTCCGGCCTGGGGTAAAGGGTTGCGCCGGCTCGGATAGCCACAGGCGCTTGGAGATTGCGATACCGGCGGCGGTCAACATACCCAATGCCGGCAGGAATTCGTACATCGGAATTTGTAACAGGGCAAAATAATACAACGGCTGGCCGCCCCGCGCGACACCCTGTTGTTCCATCCAGTAACCGAGCGCCCCCACCAGTCCGCCCACGATCCCTTCCGGGTTGGTGAAGAACGTGCTGTAGAGCAGGATGAACGGGGCGAAGAACAGCGCGGCATGGAACAGCCACCTGCGCCCGAACCACCACAGTCCCAGCGCAATACCGATGGCGGCCAGCACTGCCGCCACTCCGGCCACCCGCAGCATGCCCGTGTTGGTGTAATCCAGGGGGGTATAGCCCATCAACTTGATCGGGATGGCACCCAGCAGCGGCAGGACGAACGTACCGAGCAGAACCAGCATATCCGCCACCCGCTCGGACTTGATGGCGGCCCAGCCGAGACCCCGCACCAGCTCCACTCCCGACCAGACCAGCGTCCCCGTCCCGCCCGCCGCCAGGATGCTCACCACGATGATCATCATCCGGACTTGCTCCGCGGCCGTATCGGCAGTGGGCTTATGGGAAAGATAGAATCCCGCCGCGCCAGCCAGCAGCACCACGGTCAGAGCCAGGCCGAGCAGGAAGAAGACCCGCCGCCGCCCCGACTGCCACTCGCGGCGCGAAACCCGGTCCACGAAATAGGCCGCCAGGAAGAGGAGCTCCTCAGCGGCAAATATGTACGAGGTGGCCTTGTCGGTGAAGTGCAGCGCGTTGACCGCCGTGAACAGGATGAGGATCCAGGCTTCGCCGCGTTCCAAATAACGCAGGATGGCGTAAAGGGTGAGCAAGCCCCACACGATAATGTAGGCTTCGTTGCGGGCATAGCGTCCATAAAACAGCATTATGGGCGAAATCAGGAACAACAGTCCTGCCACGACGGCGCCCGTCCGCCCCAGGTAACGCCGGAAGGCGAATATGGCTAATGCAATCGTAGCCACACTGAAGACGGCCGCTGGGATGCGGGTGGTGAAATCGTTATCGCCAAAGAGCGCATAGGAGAGGGCCATCATGTGGAACTGGAGCGGCCCGTGGCTCATCGGGTCATACTTGTACCCGTTGCCGGAATACAGGCTGAAGGACGGCACGACATGGTTGATCTCGTCGTGACTCATGGTGCGCGCTCCCAGATCGTAGAATCGTGAAACAACGGCAACCGCCAGCAGCAGGACCACCAGCAGGGTTTCCACGTTCAGCGGGAACCAGCGCTTGAGCGGTGTATCGAGGAGGGATGGTTTTTCAGGTGTGGGCATCATTCGGGCTATTGTACCAAATCTGGTATTGGGAGCATGGGAAGGATTGGTGGTTAACCGTAATGGCGAACGTTCTCCTTCGGGGATCTCCTGGCGGGGACGATGTGCTTCGCGAGCTGTCTGCTCCTACGGATTCCACCTTGCATACACCGCCTGTGAGAGCAATCTTCCAGCGCTTTTCTCCACCGTCACCAACTCACCGCATTCCAGTTCTCCTCCGCAGCCTTTCATCATTTCTGCCAGCGCGAAATAGGCGTGGATGGCCGGCAGTTTGACGGCGTACACCGTCAGCACCACGAACATGGGCTGGTCACTCAACACCGCCCGGCAGGTCTGCAGCAACTCCGGCAGGGACTTGTACACCTCCCACACCTCACCCTTCGGTCCGCGCCCGAACTTGGGTGGGTCGAGCAGGATCCCATCATATTTGACTCCCCGCCGCGCCTCGCGCTCGACGAACTTCAGCGCATCGTCCACCATCCAGCGGATGGGTTTCTCCACCAGCCCGGAAAGGACCTGGTTCGCACGCGCCCAGCTTACGGATTTCTTCGAAGCGTCCACATGCGTAACCTTCGCTCCGGCGGCCGCACAGGCCAGCGATGCCAACCCGGTATAGCCGAACAAATTCAGGACATTCACGGGTTGCCCGGCAGGGGTGAACGGCTTGCGAACCATCCCCGAAGGGGGACATTGGGCTTTATGAATAAGATCCCCCATCCAATCCCAGTGCGCGGCGCACTCCGGAAAGACACCCAGATGCCGTCCGGGGGTGGTCATCACCGAAAAGTGCAGTTCCCCTCTCCCTTTGGGAGCCTCGCAGGGAGGTTTCGCGGAGGCGCCAGCGGTGAGGGGGTAACTCATCTCCCATTGCTCTGGGACTTTTTTCTGGAACGCCCAGTGTCCCCCGCTCTCCTCCCCACTGGGCTGGAAGACGGCGTGGGTCGCCTGCCACGTTTCGACGGGCAAGGTTTTCGTCCACAACGCCTGCACTTCGGGTCGGACAAATGTGTAAGGGCCAAAGCGTTCCAGCTTCTGTCCGCCGCCACTGTCGAGCAATTCATAATCGGTCCACTTGGGGGAAGCGAGAAGGTTAATTACAGGGGCCATGTCAGAGTTCCGCGGGGAGGTGTTACCCCAATTTATGCATGATAAGAAACTGTAAAGGTTGGGTTGCCTGGATGGTCAAAAGTACTACTTGTATTTCATACCCATTATGTGCTAAAATGAGCCTGTCCGTGGGAGTAAGTGGGACGAAGTGGGATGCCGGTTGTTCCGGCATTCTGGTTAAATAAGGTATTTAGAACTAATGTTCCTAAATCAGTACCAGCACTCCTTCGATGATAAAGGCCGACTGACGATCCCGTCGAAATTCCGGGAACTGCCAGCCGAAGGGGCTTTTGTCGTTCAGGGGCTGGACCGCAACCTGATGGTACTGCCTCCACCGGTCTTCCAGATTCTCTACGACCGTCTGATGGCGTTGAACCTGACCGACCAGACCGCCCGATTGCTGCGTCGCATCATCCTGGGCAACGCGCTGCGAGTGACACCCGACGGTGCCGGTCGAATCCTGCTCTCACAGAACCTGAAGGAATTTGCCGAGTTGAAACAAAACGTCGTCTTCGTCGGTCAGGGTGATTACTTCGAAATCTGGTCGCCCGAACTCTGGAAGGAGCAGGAAGTCCAGGTCAGCGACGCAGAGACCAATGCACAACGCTTCGCGGCACTTGATCTCAAGACCCGCTGAGATGATACCAGCGCACCAACCAGTACTTTACCAGGAAATTATACACGCTTTACGCCCAAGAAGCGGAGCACGCTATGTAGATGGGACGCTCGGTGCAGGTGGCCATGCGGCCGGTCTGCTCGCCGGAAGCGAACCGGGAGGCTGCCTGCTTGGATTAGATGTGGACCCCCAGGCGCTCGAGCTGGCCCGCCAGAAACTCGCTCCCTTCCGGGAACGCGCATGGTTAAAAAAGGCCTCCTACACCTCCCTCCCCGGTCAATTGGCTGAACTGGGCTGGAACTCGGTGGATGGCATCCTGCTTGACCTGGGCGCCTCCTCCATGCAGTTCGACACTCCGGAGCGCGGCTTCTCCTTCCTGGCTGACGGCCCGCTGGACATGCGCTTCGACCCTTCGAACCCACTCACCGCCGCCAAGATCATCAACGAGTGGCCGGAGCAGGAACTTGCCGACCTGCTCTTCCGCTACGGGGAGGAACCCGCCTCCCGGCGCATCGCCCGGGCCATCATTGGTGCCCGGCCGGTGAGTGGGACCCGGCAACTGGCAGCCGTCATCGAGCAAGTCCAGCCCCGGCGCGGTCCCCACCACCCCGCCACGCGGACCTTCCAGGCCCTGCGCATCGCTGTCAACGGTGAACTGGAGTCGGTCGAGAAAATCCTTCCTCTGGCAGTGCAGGCTCTCGGTCCGGGAGGCAGGCTGGCAGTCATCTCGTTTCAATCGCTGGAAGACCGGCTCGTCAAAGAATATTTTCGCCGGGAAGGCAAGGACTGCATCTGCCCTCCCCGCCAGCCGATCTGCACCTGCGGGCATACAGCGAGTATCAAGGAAATCACCCGCCGGCCAATAACACCGACGGAGGCAGAAATCAATCAGAATTCCCGCGCACGCAGCGCCAAGTTACGTGTTGCTGAGAAATTATAGGGTTCTTTCCATATGCTGTGCATAGGCAAGCCAATGGGTGTTGGCTCAGAACGGAGGTGCAGCGTCACCGATAACTACCGGTAATTATTTTATTTTTGGACAGTAAAAAATGAACAATGTCACCCAAATCGTTCAGAAGGTTCGTCAGGCCCCTTGGCGGGTGCAACGCCAGTGGATTGGCCTTTTTTTGCTTGCACTGGTGCTGATGGCCATGGTGGCCGGGATTTACTTGAATGTCACTGTGGGAGCCACGCTGGCAGGGCGTGAAATCCAGGCTCTGCGAAACGAGATCACCTCCAACCAACGTATCAACGCCGATTCGGAAACGCAGCTGGCCAGACTGACTTCGGTCGAAGCCATGCAGAAGCGGGCTGAAGCCATGGCCTTCCAGCCTGCCAGTCTGGATGATATAACCTACGTGGCCGTCGCCGGGTATGTAGCGCAATCAGCCGTGGACCTGTCCACACCGGGTTCATCCAAACCAGCTGCGCCGGTCATTCTCCCCGAATATACTGAATCCTGGTTCGACTATTTCATGGATCAGCAGGCTTCTTCCGCCTCTGCTGGAGCTCAACCTTGAAACGGCATCCCCACGCCTGGCGTTATCTGAGTGTTGCCTTCCTCCTGGCAGGATTGGGCATTGCCGTCCTTGTGCAGATTGTCCGCATCCAGAACAGCCCCGCAGTGGCAGGAGTCATTAACCTGGGTGAACGCGTCTGGAAGGACTTTTACCCCCCGCGCGGGGAAATATACAACCGTCACGGAAACCTGCTGGCCGGGAATAAGACCGTCTACGAAATCGGCCTGGACCTTACGGACAACCCGGATATGCCGACTGTCATGCTGGCTCTCCAGATGTCGGGCATAGATCTCAACGAGGTTAATTACAGGATTTCTCAAGCCCCCGTCAATGCCCAGTACATCATCCTGGATGATTTTGTCTCCACCGACAAAGCTGAACAATTGATGACGCTCCAGAAAGCTGCCTACGCCGACCCGACCGGGAAGAACCTGGATGCCATCTACTTCAAAGCCCATTATGCCCGCAGTTACCCGGAAAACGACCTGGCTTCCAATGTACTCGGTTTCGTAACAGAAGATAACCACGGCTATTTGGGTATCGAGGAAAAATACGACAACATCTTGGCCGGCATCCCCGTCCGGTTGTTGGTCCCCGCAGACCCGCGGCGTGCCACCGAATACCCCACCATCCCACCCGGACAGACCATCATCCTGACCATTGATCGCGAAATCCAGTCCGCCATCGAAAATATCCTGGATCAGGCGTTGGCGACTACAGGCGCCTCCTCTGGAACAATTGTCGTCATGGACCCGCGCACCGGCGAAATTCTGGCCATGTCTTCCACGCCACGCCTGAACCTCAACAACTACCAGAGCATTACCACAGTTTTCCCCGGAGAAACCCCCTTCAACCGTGCCATCAGTCAGGCTTATGAACCCGGATCGGTCGCCAAAATCCTGACAATGGCCGGCGCCCTGGATAGTGGCGCTGTCCAACCCGACACGGTCTTCTTCGACGAGGGTTCCATCCTGGTTGGTGGATTTAGAATTGTCAACTGGAATGGCGGCGCCTGGGGGTATCAGGATATGACCGGCTGCCTGGCAAACTCGCTCAATGTCTGCCTGGCCTGGGTCTCCTCCGTCAAGATGGAAAGTGATAGTTTCTACTCTTACATGCAGCGCTTTGGCCTCGGTCATGCCACCGGCATTGACCTGGCCCAGGAAACCTCCGGACGTTTGAAACTCCCCGGCGATGCCGACTGGCGTCCCGTGGAACTGGGCACAAACGCTTTCGGTCAGGGCGTCTCTGTAACCCCCATCCAGATGGTGATGGCTGCCTCAGCCCTGGCCAATGATGGCAAGATGGTATATCCACATGTGCTCTATGGCCAGATACAGGATGGCAAACAGAGCAATACCAGAACGCAGATCGTCGGCACTCCCATTTCCGCCAATACAGCCCACACTCTCAGCGAGATGCTGGCCAATGGCCTGGAGACTGAATCGTCCGCTGCGCTCGTGCCCGGTTATCGCATCGCTGGAAAGACCGGCACGGCCCAGATCCCCCTCCCCGGAGGAGGATACGACCAAAAGGATATCAACGCCACCTTTATTGGATGGGGACCGGTGGATGATCCCCGCTTTATAGTCTATGTCTGGCTAGAAAAACCGCAGAGTAACAGGGCTGCTTCGGTGGTGGCTGCTCCAATATTCAAAAAGGTCGTTGAAGAACTGGTTGTCTTGATGGATGTTCCACCGGATGCCATCCGTCTGCAGAAAAATGGACAATGAGGTGTCATGCTAACACTGGCTGACGCAATCGAAGCCCTGACGAATACACGCCCTCCGCTGGCCGAAACAGTCATCACTGAGGCAGCGATTGACTCGCGCCAGGTCATCCCCGGCTCGTTGTTCGTCGCCCTCCCCGGTGAGCGCGTTGATGGGCACGATTACGTCGCCGACGCCTTCCAGCGTGGCGCTTCTCTTGCATTAATCCAGCATGACATTCCCGGCTCCTTCCGGACCGTGCGATTGGCTCAGGGTCAGGCCTTGGACATGCACACCGATTTGGATTTGCCGTTTTGCCTGCTGGTGGAGAATACGCTTACCGCACTCCAGCAGATCGCCCATTTTTGGCGGCGTAAACTGGATCTGCGCGTGATTGGCATAACAGGCAGCGTGGGCAAATCCACGACAAAAGAAGTCATTGCTGAGGTACTCGATCAGCGTTATCGCACGTTGAAAAGCCCCGGCAACATGAACAACGAAATCGGTCTGCCGCTCACCATCCTGAGACTCAGCCAGGGTTACGAGCGCGCCGTTCTCGAATTGGGATTCTATGTCCCCGGTGAAATCGCCTTCCTGTGCGACATCGCCCTGCCAGAAATTGGCGTGGTTACCAACATTGGCACCGTTCATGCTGAACGAGCCGGGTCGCAGGAAGATATTTTCCGCGGCAAGTCCGAACTTGTACAGGCACTTCCCGCTGACGGTGTGGCTGTGCTCAACCTGGACGATCCCTGGGTATGTAAAATGGCTGAACTAACGCGTGCCAGTGTTTTCTATTATGGTCTCGACCCTGCCGCGGACCTGTGGGCCGACCAAGTGGAAGGCCTCGGGCTGGAGGGAATCCGTTTCCGCTTGCATTACCAGCACGAGACCCTGCACGTAAGCGTCCCGATGATCGGACAACATTCGGTCCACACCGCGTTGCGCGCCGCGGCGGTCGGCCTGCTAGATGAGCTGACCTGGCAGGAAATCTTGGACGGCCTGCGCCAGGGGCATGCGCAACTGCGTCTGACGGCCGTCCGAACGGAGAGTGGCGCACTACTGCTCGATGACACTTACAACGCTTCGCCCGAGTCAATGCTGGCGGCACTCAACCTGCTGGCTGAACTGGAAGGCCGCAAGGTGGCGGTGCTGGGAGATATGCTCGAACTTGGGCAATACGAAGAACAGGGACATGAGATGGTCGGCGTGCGTGCAGCTGAAGTGGCTGATACACTGGTCACAGTTGGGCCACGCGGGCATATCATCGCCACCGCAGCGCGGCGGGCAGGATTAGGGTCCAGAAAGATCACTGAATTCGAGAACCACGAAGAGGCCATCGCCCACTTACGCAAATCCCTAACAAAGGAAGACGTGGTCCTGGTCAAAGGTTCGCACGACATTCGCATGGACCGCATCATCGCAGCCCTGGAGGTTCCCGAATGAGCAATTCTGCCTTGGCGCTCAGCCTGGCCGGGCTGGCCTTCATGATGACAGTGATTTGGGGCGGTCCATTGCTGCGAATCCTGCGGCACTTCAGGATTGGCAAGCTGATCCGTGTGGAAGAGCCCGGTAAGCATTTCGTCAAAATGGGCACACCGACTATCGGTGGTGTGATGATCATCCTGCCAGTGACACTCATCACGGTGCTGCTTAACGCCGTCAGCCTGATTGGAATGAGGGTGCTCGGAAAATCGGTGCTGATCCCGCTGGCAGCCATGCTGGGGTATGCCGTCCTGGGTGCCCTGGATGATTGGGAAGGCATCCGTGGCAAACGCAAAGGCGAGGGGATGCGCATCCGCACCAAACTCATCGCTCAAACCGTGCTTGCGCTGGGGCTGGCAGCCGTCTTAAGATACATGCTGGGTGTGCCCGATCTGTTTATTCCGGGCATCCATTTCGAGATTGAACTGGGTTGGCTATACATACCGATTGCCGGTTTCGTCATTGTCGCCATGTCGAACGCGGTCAACTTTACCGATGGGCTGGATGGACTGGCCGGTCTGATTTCAGCCACCATTTTCGCCGCTTACGGCGGTGTGGCGCTGATGCAAGGACAGGTTTTCATCGCCCGTTTCTGTTTCACCATGGTAGGAGCTCTGTTCGGCTTCTTGTGGTTTAACGTTCATCCGGCCCAACTCTTTATGGGCGATACCGGCTCGCTTTCGCTGGGTGCCACTATCGCAGTGATTGCTCTGATGACCGGCCAGTGGGCAATTTTGCCTGTCATCGCGGTCATTCCGGTCAGTGAGGCGTTGAGCGACGTGATCCAGATCGTGTATTTCAGGATATCGCATGGACGGCGGTTCTTCAAAATGGCTCCGCTCCACTTGCATTTTGAACTGCTCGGATGGTCTGAGATGCAAATCGTGCAGCGATTCTGGCTGATCGGCCTACTGGCCGCCATGCTGGGTATTGGATTGGTAATGGTGTAAAGGCGTGAAAACGGACTGGAACGGCAAACGCGTAACCATTCTCGGAGGCGCCCGCCAGGGACAAGCGGCAGCGCGCTGGCTGGCGCGTCACGGGGCTTCCGTGACCGTGAACGACCACTGCACAGCCGAACAGCTGGCCGCGGCCCGGTCTGCTCTGAATGATACAACCGTGGTCTGGGTGCTGGGCAGCCATCCGGTCGAGATTCTCGATACGACCGATATTGTCTGCCTCTCCGG
>Ga0315289_10014629_pt1 | contig 10940 bp, 6 predicted proteins | sample YL17G11_40_MG_FD_203452 | JGI IMG/M metagenome (GOLD analysis project Ga0315289, IMG submission 203452) | Sediment microbial communities from Yellowstone Lake, YNP, Wyoming, USA - YL17G11_40 | ecosystem: Environmental > Aquatic > Freshwater > Lake > Sediment | place: USA: Wyoming | collected...
AACATCGAGAAGATTATTGTTGCGCTGATCATGACCTTTATCATCATCAACGCCGAGATTGACCTGTCGGTCGGCTCGGTGATGGGGTTGGCGGGCTGCGTGATGGCGTTTCTGTTTGAAAGAGGCGTACCTTTCGAGATGTGCCTTTTGGCCGGGCTGTTGACTGGAGTGCTGGCGGGAGCAATCAACGGTTTCATGGTCGCGCATGTGGGGTTGACGTCGTTGATCGTCACCCTCGCCGGGCAGATCGGCTATCGTGGACTGGCACACGTGCTATTGGAGAATCGCTCAGTGGGTAACTTTCCCGACTGGTTTGACCGCCTGGGACAGCAGCCACTCGTCGGTCCCTTCCCGCTGGCGTTGATCACCTTTTTTGTGTTGTTGATTATCGCTCTGATCATCCTCCAGTGGTCTGGCGCCGGTCGCTACGTTTTCGTCATCGGGTATAACCGCGAGGTGGCGCGCTATTCGGGTGTCAACGTGCGCCGGGTCAAGATGGCCCTGTTCGTCATGTCGGGCGTTATTTCCGCCTTCGCGGGATTGTTATTGGCCGCACGATTAGGCTCGATGCGGGGTGATACCGCACTAGGCACCGAACTCGAAGTCATTACGATGGTCGTGCTGGGCGGGGTCAGCATTTTCGGTGGCACGGGCTCGCTGTTTGGCGTTTTGTTGTCAATCCTGATCATTCTGAATCTGCGCAACGGGATGGGCTTGCTCAATATAACCGGGGAAATCCAGACCGGCGTGATCGGCATTCTGCTCATCCTGTCAGTACTCCTGCCCAATATCGGGCGAGGGGTCAGGGAGGCCTGGAGCCGTCGCCGTCGTGTTCAACGCATACGTGTTGAAGAATAAGAGAAAGGAGGACAACCAATAAACGATATCTGCTTACCAGGACCTAAATGGACCATTCGATCTAGTGTAATGTCAGGAAAAGGAGAAAGAAGATGATCAAAAAACTAGTGATACTGGTAGTTGTATCTGCGCTGCTACTCGCGGCGTGTGCTCCGGCGGTTACTCCGACAGAGGCGCCCACAGCCGCACCAACCCAGGCGGCTGCTGAGCCAACACAACCTCCCGCTCCCGCGGGCGAAGTGGTTCAAGCCACCCCAGGGCAGGCGCTAAAAATGGTGTTCCTGCCCAAGAACCTCGGCAACGCCGTGTTCGATGAGGCGCATGCTGGCGCACTGGAAGCCGCCCAGGAATTGCAGAACCCAGAGGAGCTGCAGTACCTCGCTCCCGCATCTGGGGCTGCCGGGACCGAACAGATCCCCATCATCACCAACGCGACCACGCAGGGCGTCAACGCCATCATGATCTCCAACAACGCCGGCGACCAGATTGCCCCCGCTGCTCAGGCAGCCCGCGAGGCTGGCATCACTGTCGTCACCTGGGACTCGCCGATCCCCTCTGCTGAGGGTGAGCAGGTGTTCGTCGCCCAGGTGGACTTCAAAGAGACCGGCGTGGTGATGGCCGACATGGCGCGGGACATCCTGGGTCCGGACGGTGGCAAGTTTGCCGTGCTGTCGGCCTCACCCGACGCCGCCAACCAGAACGCCTGGATCGCAGCCCTGCAAGAAGTGCTCCAGGACTCCAAATACGCCAATCTGGAGTTGCTGGACATCGTGTATGGCATGGACCAGTCGGAAGAGAGCTACCAACAGGCGCTGGCCCTGGTGGACAAGTATCCCGACATGAGACTGATCATGGCGCCGACCACTGTGGGTATTGCGGCGGCATCCAAGGCCATGCAGGACGAAGGGCTGTGTGACACGGTGAAAGTGAGCGGTCTGGGCCTGCCGAGCGAGATGGCCTCCTTCGTCAAGAACGGCTGCTCTCCCGAGTTCGCCCTGTGGAGCTTCAAGGACCTTGGCTACCTGACGTACTACCTGTCCTATCTGATCGCGTCGGGTGACCTCCAGGGCGTGGAAGGTGAGCAGTTTGAAGCCGGACGCATGGGCCAATACACCATCACCAAAGACCCAACCCGCGACGTAGGCTTGCGCGTCTTGATGGGACCCTTCAGCAAATACAACGCGGATAACATTGACGCAGCGGTTGGCGGCGGTGCACCCGCGGCTGGGCCGATCAAGGCTACGCCGGGCAATTCACTCAAGATGGTGTTCCTGCCCAAGAACCTCGGCAACGCCGTGTTCGATGAGGCGCATGCTGGCGCACTGGAAGCCGCCCAGGAATTGCAGAACCCAGAGGAGCTGCAGTACCTCGCTCCCGCATCTGGGGCTGCCGGGACCGAACAGATCCCCATCATCACCAACGCGACCACGCAGGGCGTCAACGCCATCATGATCTCCAACAACGCCGGCGACCAGATTGCCCCCGCTGCTCAGGCAGCCCGCGAGGCTGGCATCACTGTCGTCACCTGGGACTCGCCGATCCCCTCTGCTGAGGGTGAGCAGGTGTTCGTCGCCCAGGTGGACTTCAAAGAGACCGGCGTGGTGATGGCCGACATGGCGCGGGACATCCTGGGTCCGGACGGTGGCAAGTTTGCCGTGCTGTCGGCCTCACCCGACGCCGCCAACCAGAACGCCTGGATCGCAGCCCTGCAAGAAGTGCTCCAGGACTCCAAATACGCCAATCTGGAGTTGCTGGACATCGTGTATGGCATGGACCAGTCGGAAGAGAGCTACCAACAGGCGCTGGCCCTGGTGGACAAGTATCCCGACATGAGACTGATCATGGCGCCGACCACTGTGGGTATTGCGGCGGCATCCAAGGCCATGCAGGACGAAGGGCTGTGTGACACGGTGAAAGTGAGCGGTCTGGGCCTGCCGAGCGAGATGGCCTCCTTCGTCAAGAACGGCTGCTCTCCCGAGTTCGCCCTGTGGAGCTTCAAGGACCTTGGCTACCTGACGTACTACCTGTCCTATCTGATCGCGTCGGGTGACCTCCAGGGCGTGGAAGGTGAGCAGTTTGAAGCCGGACGCATGGGCCAATACACCATCACCAAGGACCCAACCCGCGACGTAGGCTTGCGCGTCTTGATGGGACCCTTCAGCAAATACAACGCGGATAACATTGACGCAGCGGTCAGTCCCTAAGGTCCGGTAACATCGAGTTGGTTGAGTACCGGGCGTCATGCCCGGTACTCAACATTCATCTACAACGCTGACAACGTTGACGACTTCGAATGGTAAGCCATGAAACGTGTAGGACTTCAATTTAGAGTCAGGCAAGACCGTCTTGCAGAGTACAAGGAACACCACAAGTACGTCTGGCCCGAAATGCTCGACGCGCTGCGTGAAGCCGGTTGGCATAATTATTCGTTATTCATGCGCGCAGACGGCCTGATTTTCGGCTATTTTGAAACCGAAGAGAGCCTCACCGTCGCCCAGGCTAAAATGGCCGCCAAGGCAGTCAACACACGCTGGCAGGAATTCATGGCTCCCTTCATTGACGCCAATGCTCGTCCAGATGAAACCTTCGTTGAACTGGAAGAGTACTTCCACTTGGACTAATTTGCTTCACTCTGTCACCGATGATATACTCCGCGCATGAGGGGGATGAGTACATCCCTTTCATCCGACACCATCTTATCATAGGAGACTCCCAGTGAAGCCTAAATTGGACTATAAGAATGGATGGACACGATACTCCACACTTATTCACTCTAGCTGCTCGCCTGGTACTTGATTCTGCTGACGCCAGGCCCAGAGCCGCCCGTTAGTCTCCCTGATTGAGTCGAAACGACTCCTGGCCGCTTTGCCCCAGTTGTGTGCTACCTCACCTCGTCGGGGCGGACCTCCCTTCCGGTGCGTGCTGAGGTGAGGGCCGCCAACACGAACTGGAGGACCGCCTTGCCGGTGGGGCCGTCGAGCACCGGCTGCCCGCCCTCCCGCAACACGCCGATCAGGTGGCGAGTGCAGTCAATGAAGGAATCGTGCCACTCGACCCGCTCGACCGGGATGGAGGTGGTCTTGCCGTCGCGGAACATCATCAGTGCGGGCAGGTCCACCGTGCGCGCGGTGCAGCGATTGATGAACAGGATGCCCTTGTCGCCGATCACCTCGACCCGGTCGTCGTCGGCGTAGTAAAGCGATTCGATCTTCATGTGCGGCGTGTGGGCAAAATCGAGCACCCCATAGCGGCGCGGCGACTTGAACTGGAACATGATGACGGCCGGCGCGTCCAGGTATTTGGTGGGCACGACAGGGCTACGGTCAATCCAGGCGTAGACCCGCTCTACCTCCCCCATCAGGTAGCGCGCCAGCGAGAAGAGGTGGTAGCCGTGGTCGAAGACGAGCGGGCCGCCGCCGCAACGCTGTTCGTCGAAGCGCCACATCCAGGCGCTGAGCGGCACCTTCCAGGCCGCATCTTGCGTGCCGGTGTTGACGTGCAGCCGAATCATCTGCGGTTCGCCGATTTCCCCCGCCTCGATCATCTGTTTGGCGCGCACGTGCGGCGGATAGAACACAAAGTTCTCGTAGACGCGCAGGACGACGCCGGCCCGCCGGGCGGCCTCGATCATGCGGTCGGCCTCGGCCGCGCTGAGGGCCATCGGCTTCTGGACCGAGACGTGCTTGTGGGCCTCACACGCCGCGACGGTCATCTCCGCGTGCAGGTGGTGGGGCACCAGCAGTTCGACCAGGTCAATCTCGGGGTCGGCCAGCAGTTTCTGGTAGTCCGTGTAGACCTTGTCCACACCCCAGGCTTTGGCCTTGGCGCGGGCGTGGGTGCGCCTGGTGTCGCACACGGCGACGATGCGGGCGTCCTCCCGCCCGCGATAGCCCAGCTCGTGCAGGTCGGAAATCCGGCCGCAGCCGACAATTGCTACTCGTATCGGGTTCATCGCATTTCTCCACCACAGCGGTAACTAGGAAAGCCAACCCTCGGCATCGCCCAATTGTAACCCACTAGCAGTTGAATGCAAACCCGGTTCGCCTGAGCACGCTGAGCATCTTATCTCAGGAAGGAAGGTGGCCGTGAGACATGGTGCGTGTGTCTCGCTTGCGTTCCTCCCAATACTGTGGTAACATAGTTCTGCTGAAACGTGGTGGACGTAGCTCAACGGTCAGAGTGCTGGTCTGTGGAACCAGTGGTTGCGGGTTCGAATCCCGTCGTCCACCCTGATGATAAAGACGCCTCGGCTGTTTCGAGGAGTGTGAGTCCGATGTTGACACCGACCCTTCTTCAGGGAACCTGGAGCGCGTGCGGCCGTCTTGTGATGGCCAGCCTTGGCCTGCACCTCCATCATGCCCATCACGTTCGCCACGGCCGCGCTCGAGGAGCACCCTGAAGCGTTGGGTTTTATGACCTTGTAACGGCGCACCCTCGAGCGTGGAACAGGTAGTTTCCACGCTCTTTTTGTTTCCACCGGTCCAGAAATAGGAGGCGAGGAATTATGACCAGCAAAGTTGAGCCCCGTGTCCCGCGCGGCATGCGCGACATATTGCCAGAACAGATGGTCCGCCGGCAGTACGTGATAGACGTCATTCGGAGCGTGTTCGAGGAGTTTGGCTTCGAGCCCTTGCAGACTCCGGCCCTCGAATTGGAGGAGACGCTGTTGGGCAAGTATGGCAGCGAGGCGGAGCGGCTGATCTATTCGGCTACCTACGGTGGCGGTGAAGAGAGGCTCATGCTGCGTTACGACCTTTCCGTGCCGCTGTGCCGCATCGTCGCCATGGTCCCCGACCTGCCCAAGCCGTTCAAGCGCTATCACATCGCCCCGGTGTGGCGAGCGGATCGCCCCCAGAGAGGCCGTTACCGCGAATTCTACCAGTGCGACGCGGATACCGTCGGGAGCAGCAGCATGGTGGGGGATGCGGAGACGGTGGCCGTGATCTACACCATCCTCTATCGCTTAGGCTTTCGCGCGTTCACTGTCCACGTCAACAACCGCAAGATATTGGACGGCATCGGCCAATTTGCGGGCGTGCCAGACGGCCTGCTGCGGGAGTTGTACCAATCCATTGACAAGTTGCCCAAAATTGGTCCCCAGGGGGTCAAGCAGGAGCTCCTTATGGCAGGGCTGCCCACCCCCATCATCGAAGCACTCCGGCGCGTAGCGCGCCTGTACCTGCAGAAGAAGATCGAACTGGAACAAGTCGGCGCACGTCTCAGGGAGGAACGGGTCCCTGGCCCGGGTGATGAGGGACTGGTGCCCTTCCCGGAGGACGTCGCCGTGGCCGTCGAGCCTGCCGTGCGTGCGATCCTGGCCGAAGGGGTCCCGGGCAAGGTCGAGCCGGACCGCGTGCAGGAAGTGGCTGGACAACTCGTCACCGGTGTGACGCCTGTGCTGCGTGAAATCTATGGCCGGACTGGTGCGCTGATCCCCGAGCACGTGGTGGACCGGCTGCTGTCGTTGTTGGAGATCAAGGGCGACAACTTGACCATCCTGCGCTCTCTACGTGAACGGCTGGGGGGTTACCTGGAGGCGGTGGAAGGGATCGCTGAACTTGAGGAGATGCTCCATTATCTGGACCTCCTCGGCGTGCCGGAGCGCTACGTTGCGGTTGACGTGTCTATGGCGCGTGGACTGGACTATTACACCGGCCCCATCTATGAGACTATCGTGGAGGAAGCGGGCGTGGGCAGTGTCACGGGCGGAGGCCGGTTCGACAACCTGGTCGGGATGTTCACCGGGCACAGTTTGCCAGCCACCGGCACGACGATCGGCATTGAGCGCATCATCGTGGTGATGGAAGAACAGGGCATGTTCCCGCCCTCCGTCGGCAAGACGGCCACCCAGGTGCTCGTGACGGCCTTTGACCGTGCACTGGTAGACGAATCCATCAGGGCTGCCGGAATGTTGCGCCAGGCCGGCTTGCGGACGCAAATCTACTTCGATCCTGACCCGCTGCGCGAGCAGATCGGCTATGCAGTGAACAAGGGCATCCCGGTCGTCGTGATCCTGGGCCCGGATGAGGTCGCCCGGGGCCAAATGACCATGCGGAATCTGCGCACCAGGCAACAGGCCACGGTAGATCGAGATCAGGCCCCTGGGTTGATTCAGGAGTGGTTGGTTGGATAAGACGTAGTGCGTGGTGCGTGGTGCGTGACGGAACACGGAACACGGAACACGGAACACGCAACACGTTCATCGCTCTTCAGCCCGCTCTCGTTCGTACCGCGCCCGTCGCTCGGCCAGGTACGTCGGCACCGGCACGTCCCACCAGCCGACGGCCGGGCTGCCGGAGAGCGGGTAGGTGCGCTCGACCATGACCTCGACGACGGCCGGGCTGCCGGCGGCGAAGGCCCGCTCCAGCGCAGGGCGTACCTCAGCCGGGGCGGAGATGCGCTCGGCCTGGCAGCCGAAGGCGCGCGCCAGTGCGGCCAGGTCTGGGGTGACGGGCTCGTCATCCTGCAGGAACTCGGCCCCCACCGCCCGCTCCTCACCGTAGACGGCGGCCTGCAGGTCGCGGATGGCGATCCAGCCCACGTTGTTGGCCACCACGTACACGACGGGGATGCGGTACTGCACGGCGGTGGCCAGTTCCTGGCACGTCATCAGAAAGTCGCCGTCCCCCATTAACCCCACCACCTGGCGCTCCGGGGCGGCCAGTTTGGCCCCCAGCGCGGCCGGCACCGTCCAGCCCATGGTGCTAAAGCCGCCCGTGGTCAGGTTGGTCTTGGGCGCGTAGACCGGCGCCTCCTGAAACCACTGCGCCTGCACGTTGCCCGACGAGGTCACGACGATGGCGTCCCGCTCGAGAAAGGCGCGCAGTTCGGCGATCAGGCGGGAGATGGTGACGGGCGCGTGGTCGGACGAGGCCAGTTGGTGCACCTGCGCCAGCCACTCCTCCCGCAGCCGCTGGACCTCGGCCAGATAGGCGCTGTGGGCGCCGCCACGGGGGGTGCTGTGGGCGCGCAGCCACTCTAGGAGCGCCCCCAGCCCCGCTTTGGCGTCGGCCACCAGGCCCACCTCGACCGGATAGTTCTTGCCGATCTCGGCCGGGTCCAGGTCGAGGTGGACCAGCCGGGTGGGGGGAATGGCGTAGGTCACGCCGTGCCGGTAGGAGGAGGTGGACTCGTCGGCGAAGCGCATGCCGGCCGCCAGCAGCACGTCGGCGTGGGAGGTGAGCGCGTTGCCGCAGGTGGTGCCCTTTGACCCGCCGTGGAAGCCGGACAGGGGGTGGTCCTCCGGGAAGGCCCCCTTGCCCATCATGGTCGTGACGACCGGTGCGCCCAGGAATTCGGCCAGCGCCCGCAGTTCGTCCCACGCCCCGGCGGCGATCACGCCACCCCCGGCGACGAGCACCGGCCGTTGGGCCTGGGCGAGCAGCCTCCCGGCCTGGGCGACCAGGCCGGGGTCGGGCAGCACTGCCCCGCTGGGGCGGTAGGCGGCCGGGGCGGCGGCAGAGCCCAGCCCTGCCTCCACCTCCACGCTGTCGCACTGCACGTCCATGGGCAGGTCCACCACGACGGGGCCGCGGCGGCCGGTGAGCATCTCGGCAAACGCCCGCTGCAGGATGCGCGGCAGCCGCTCGACGGACGTGGGTCGCCAGATGCGCTTGGTGATGGGGGCAAACACCGCCAGGGAGTTGGCGTCGTGCTGGCGCTCGATCTCCTGGAGGACCCCCCGCCCGGCCATGTGGGTGTGGCTGTTGCCGGTGAGAACGAGCACGGGGATCGAGTCCACGTAGCAGGAAGCGACGCCGATCACGGTATTCATGGCGCCGGGACCGATGGAGGTAAAGACGGCCAGCGGCACGCCCGCCACGCGGTAATAGCCGTCGGCCAGGTGGACGGCGGCCTGCTCGTGGCGGACCTGTAAGACCTGGAGTTTGTCCTGGCCGATGAGGGCATCGGAAAGGCCGAGCGTGCCGTGGCCGGGGATGCCGGCGAGGTAGGGCACTCCTTCACGAATGAGTGTTTCGACGACGATCTGTCCTCCGGTAAGTCTCATGGCGGTGATACCTCCTACCCTGGACAAGCCGGAACCAAATAAGGACGACGCGGATGGGTACATCCGATCAACGTAGTTATCACGCCCCCTGCGGGGCACCATGAAGTACGAAAACACCTCAACAAGTTGAGGACTCCGGACTCCCAAACTTGTTTGGGATATTTTCAGACCAGACGCGGGGTTTGTTGTGGATTCCTCTGCGCCTCTGCACCTCTGCGCCTCTGCGTTAGTATGTGGTGGAGAGCAGCACGGCCGCCCGGTTGGGCTGCAGGGTGACGGCGCTTACCGGCGTGTACGTCACCGTCCAGGCCGACACGTCGCCGTCGGCAGGAACCTCGCCGCCGCCGTTCGGCGTGGCCCGGTAGTAGGTGTTGCCCAGGTTCACTGTGCGGGTGGTAGCGGTAGGGTTGACCAGCACCAGCCCGTTGCTATAGGTGCGGGCGTAGACGTTCCAACCGGCGCGCCACAGCGCCTCCACGTTCGCCGGGTGGCCTCCCAGGGGGCTACCGATGGGAATCCCGTACTCGGGGAACCATTCCGGCTCCAGCCCCAGGTCAAAGTTGAGGTAGGTGGCGCGCCCCTTGATGAGCAGGTAGCAGCCCAGCAGGAAGGTGCGGTCGTTCACGTCGGCGGGGTCCACGTACTGCTGGGCCAGGATCGCCTTGTCCTGGCCGACCAACCCCAGGATGCGGTCCATCTGCAACTGCCAATCGGCCAGGTCAAAATAGTTGCCGTATCCCCAACCGCCAAAGCCCTCGATCATCACCCCGTCCGCGCCCGAGTAGTCGGTGGGATCGCGGGTGGTGACCCACTGGCCGACGTTGGGGATGAAGTAGTAGTTGGCCAGTTCCCCCTGTTGCACGTAGGCGATGAGGCGCTCAATGCGGGCGGCCCAACCACTCTCGAAGGTCGCGTCCACGGCGGGCAGGGCCGGACTAAAGCGGTCGGGACCCAGGTAGTTGGGCACGCTGAAACTGTCGGCGAACAGGCCGTCGTCGTCGTTGGCCTGCAGTTGGCGCAGCACCTCGGCCGACCAATAGGCCCGCCAGGCGGGGTCGTCCGGGTCCACCAGGTACCAGCCCCAGTCGCAGTTGAGCACCCGCTGCCCGCTCCAGCGGTAGAACCAACTGTCCTGGGGGGAGGCGGGCCACTCCTGCACCCAACTGTCCCCCTCGACGATGTGGAGCCACTCGCCGGTGGGGTCGCAGGTGTCCTGGATGGCCCGGTAGCCCAGCCCCAGCCCCAGGCGGTAGTGCAGGATGACAAAGTTGGGGTTGTAGGCCCGCAGGTGGTTGGCATCGGAGCGGGCCATCTTTTGCGTGCCGGCGTAGTGGGTGGCCGCGAACTGGAACTGCGCCTCGCTCATGCTGTTGGACAGTTGGTCGTTGAAGACGTGGATGCCGACGGTGGTCTCGGGCAGCGGGCGGACGGCGGGAGCGCTGCTAGCGGAGCAGGAGACGAGGGGGAGGTAGGCCGTGGGGGTGAGGGTGCCGGTGGAAGAGGCGAGGGCGCGGTCCGCCGCGTGGATGGACAGCGCCACAGCAGGGCGTAGGGCGGACCGTGACGCGGCGGGCGGCGCGTGGCCGGCGCTGGCGACAGCGGCGCCGATGATCGCGCTGCTGATGACGGCTGCGACGGCGATAAGTCTGGCTCTCGTGTTGAGATTCATCGTGGGACCTCCGAGTGAAACGCGGAGTGCGTTCTGTGTTGCGTGTTGCGTGTCCCGTTCAGTCGTGTGGGCCGCGCCGCCGTGGAACAGGCGGCGCTGGGAGGAAATACGAGCCCAGCACCGGCTCTTCCAGGCCGGTGCGGCCCATGCAAACTCGCCTCCACACTGAAATGCATCCGTTGCATCACCCCAGTGCCGGTGACCGAGATCGTGGCCCAGGCCCCGCAGGCCGAGCCGCTTTCGCTGGATGAGATCAACGAGATCGTCCACGAGGTGCGCCTGAATCGCTGAAACACTGAATCCACTGAAACCACAGAGTGCCACAATTACTGGGAGAGCAAAGAATCCAGGTCAGTAGCATCCCAGGGCAAAGTTGCTCAGTACCGTGTTGTCCAGCAGGGTGAG
>Ga0315289_10014630_pt1 | contig 10940 bp, 9 predicted proteins | sample YL17G11_40_MG_FD_203452 | JGI IMG/M metagenome (GOLD analysis project Ga0315289, IMG submission 203452) | Sediment microbial communities from Yellowstone Lake, YNP, Wyoming, USA - YL17G11_40 | ecosystem: Environmental > Aquatic > Freshwater > Lake > Sediment | place: USA: Wyoming | collected...
CAAGAAATAGGACGCGAGCTGGGTCGCATCCCCGCTCAATCCCTATTTCTTGCTGCTGATGGGGGTGCTGCTCGGCACCTGCCCGTTCAGTTCCTGGCCAAAAAACAGCCTCGATTTCTTCTTCGAGAATTTCCTGAAAATCGGGGTCATCTACGTCCTCATTCTCAATCTGCTCGACACGCCGCGGCGCGCTGCGGCCTTCCAGTTGGTCATCGCCTTCTCCTGCGTGTTCCTGGCCGGCTATGCCATCTACGCCAAGCAGCATAGCATCGGCCTCATCGAGGGAAGCCGGGCAGCCTTTGTCGGCCTGCTGGGAGATCCCAACGATCTGGCCTTCGCCTTGCTGATGGTCGGCCCGTTCTTGCTCGCCGCCTTTCTAGAGAACCAGGGCGGGCGACGAATAGGGTACTTCGCGCTGTTTTCGGTGTTGGCGCTCGGGATGCTCGCCACCCAATCCCGGGGAGGGATCTTGGGGTTTCTGGTCGGTGGCTATTTCCTGTTCCGGGGCAAGATCAAGAGCCGCTTGGCCAGCGGGGTGGTGATCGCGTTGCTTTCGCTGGGCGCCATCGTGGCTGGCGGTCTTCACGAGCGCTCCAGCGGCGCGGTCGGGGCGACGATGGAGATGGATGAATCCGCTCAGGGCCGGCTGGACGCCTGGAAGGCAGGACTGGAGATGCTCCTCCATCATCCCTTGACCGGGGTGGGGCTCAAACAATTCACCGCCCATCACCCGCTGGATGCGCACAACGCATACATAAAGGTGGCCGCGGAGACCGGTCTGGTGGGGCTGTTTGCCTTCCTGATGCTGGTTTTCCTCTCGCTCCGCTGTGCGTTGAACGTCAGCCGGATCGCCCCGCAGGTCCCCCACCCGACCGAACGCGCGCTCGCCAGGGCGCTCTTCCCGGCATTGATGGGGATGTTCACCTCGGCCTTCTTCCTCACCCAGAGCTGGATCTGGTTCATCTACATCATGATGGCCCTGTCGGCCGCGGCGCCCCACGCCTTCCAGGAATACCTCGAGGTCTCTGTGGAAGGGGCGGAACCAGACCCGCAACGCGCTGCAAATCGGTGACAGGTGTATCAGATCGAACCAGCAGACGGGCGACACGGACGCGTGGCCCCGGGGCTTCCTCCTTGGCCATTTTCTAGCAAGAACAAGGCTCGATAGGATCTCAGGCGCGGTGGTACATGTCTTGCTAAGTATTTCGGGCATGGCGTGGGCCGCAGGGTCGACGTGTTATGGAAAAATGGAAGGAAATCCGATGCAATCGACACGCGTACAGAAGTTATTGTTACAGAAGCAGCTGGGAGATCGACTTGCCTGGACCATCCGGCGCAACAAGGCCCGGTTCGTGCTCATCGTCTCACCCAAGGTCGGTGACGGGAAATCGACCTTCTTCTACATGATCCGCCCGTACCTGGAGTGCCGCTATCCCGATGACTATTGCTTTCTGGGGCATCGCGATTTACGCACGCTCAATCCCCACCAGATTCCAGAGGATCTGGTGGTGCTCATCGACGGGCCGGCCATCATGGAGGGGGTGGATAGCCTGGCCATGCCGCCCCACTGGCAAGAGGTCATCAAGGACGCGATCATCGTGGTGATGGGGCGAAGCACCACATCCGACGAGCTGCAGGATTCACTCTCCCGCCTCGAGGCCATGGAGATCCGCTGCATCGGGGCCATCTACAACGAGAGGCAGGACCCGTCCTGGCAGGTGTGCAAAGAGACCATGACCACCAAGGTCGAGAAGGTGCTTCCCTGGGCCAAGAAGCCGCTGCTGGAGGAACCCATCCCCATCTTCATTCCCCCGGCCTGTCGGGTCATGACCACCACGCGCAAGCCCCAGATCGAGGAGAGGACGACCAGGGTTCACGAGGATCTGGAGGTCTGGATGGAAGAAGAAGAAAATGACGGGCTCGCCAACCTCGAGATCCAGGTCGAGCTCCCCGTCGAGAGCGCTGATGAGGGACCGAGCACTCGGTTCGAGCCTGTAGCGGTGTCCGCCTCGCCCTCCTCGCTCGGGCTGCTGAGCGCGGACAACAGCGTGGCCGACGTGCTGACCAAGTGGGCGTCGAGCGGTTTCTCCACGGACCGGTCGCCCGAGGTGGTCTCCTGCCAGTTTTCCCAGAGGAAGGTCTCCGGCAAGAACCAGCGCATGTTCCGCGTCCGCCGGGTCTATCCCGAGCAGGTCTCGGTTTCGAAGAAGAAGCGCCGTTGAGCTTCGCTCTCCCCCTGCAAACCTGCGGTTGACACAGCTGTACCAAAATGATGCACTTGTCTTGTCTGGGTTTCAGGGTCAACGGACCACCACGGGGGATTCCCCGCGGGATCTGGAGGGTTTTTTTGCGAGATGGATGGCACGGTGATTGCTTGATTGGGGAATACCCAGCCAACAGTTGGCCGAAGGAGACACAGCATGCGCCTCTCGTTATGGAAGGAAGCCCAGAGAGAGATGATCGTCAAGACGCTCGAGGAGCAGGGCGGGAATCTCTCCCAGACGGCGAAGAAGCTCGGCATCGGGCGGACCACCCTGTACCGCCTTCTCAAACAGTTCAGCATCTCGATCCAGCGCTCGACCGTGGTCGAGGTGGCCAAATGAAAACCTCGACCCGCAAGGCCAAAGCGATGATGACAAGAGAGCGAAGGTGATCCATGGCAAAGCCAAACCGTCAGATCGATCTCAGGTTCGTGTTCGGAGTCATCCTCTATCACTGGAAACTGCTGGTCTTCCCGATGATCATCGCGCCCATCGGCGCGCTCATCGCCATGAACTTCATTCCGGAGAAGTACCGCGCCTCCTCCAAGCTCATGGTGCAAGAGAACGCCATGGTCAATCCGTTCCTTTCCAAGATGGCCGACAACTGGATGGCCCAAGGAAAGATCCCGGTGATCGCCAGCGTGCTCACCAGCCGCACCACCATCGAGAAAACGCTGCGCAAGCTCCATGAGATCCCCGAAGGGGCGACGCCCCGGGACATCGAGGACCGGGTGACCGACTTCGGCCAGTCCATCAAGTTCCTCCCACTGGGCAGCGGGATGGTGCAGATCGAGATGACCGGGAGCAACCCGGACATGGTGTTCAAGGGGCTCGAGGTCCTGGTGCAGGTGCTCATCGAGGAGATGCGCCGGCCGCAGAAGGATTCGGTGGCCGATGCCAACAGCTTCCTCAAGCGCGAGCTGGTCCGGCTGAGCAAGGAACTGCAGGCGGTGGAGGAGGAGCTGGCCAAGTTCAAGCAGGAGAACGTCGGGCAGATGCCGGAGGTCCAGCAGGCCAACCTGGGGGAGTACATCTCCTACCACAAGGCGCTGATGGACGCCGAGATCGGCCTGATCGCCAGCCGGAGCAAGAAGAAGCTCATGGAAGAGAGGCTGAAGAAGTTCAACCCGGTCGTGCAGCAGTTGGAGCGGCAGGTGACCGACTCGCGGGCCAAGCTCAGCGAGCTCCAGGCGACCTACACGGGCGAGCATCCCGGCGTCAGGGCCATGGAGGCCCAGGTCAAGGATCTCGAGCAGAAGCTGGGGCAGGCCCAGAGCGCGCCCGCGGCCAGTGCCGCCGAGGGGTCTGAGGGAGTGGAGAGCAAGCCCAACGTGCTCCCCGGCGATATGCTCTCTTACAAGCAGGCGGTCAAGGAGTCAGAGGGGCTCTCCTCCACCGTCGGGATGTTGCGCAAGCACATCGACGACTCCAAGGAGTCGGTCAAGGGGTTCGTCGGCAAGGAGAAGACCCTGGCCCGTCTGCTTCGCGATCTCGAGGTCAAGTCCAAGGTCTACAAGAACATCCTGGAGAAGCACGAGGACTCGCAGATCACCAAGGAGCTGGCCCTCCTCGACGACGGCAACCAGGTGTGGGTTGTCGAACCCGCGGCGTTGCCCAGCAGGCCGATGGGGCTGCCCCGGGCCGCGTTTGCGCTGTTGTCCATCCTGGGGGGGCTGATGTTCGGAGCGCTGCTCGTCTTCGCCGACGAGTTCTTCTCCAGCACCATCCGCAAGAAGGAAGAGGTCGAGGCGCTGGTCGGGGTCCCGGTCATCGGCACCATCCCGCGCCTGACCGACAACGGCTGGCGGGTCAACCTGGTCCCGGAACGAACCTCGCCGCGCAACGAGGCGGGGCGTCGGGAAACCGGTTCTCCCGATGACGACGGCCCCTCCCAGTAGGAAAGTCCTTCCGCTCGAGCGTGACAGCCCTTCAACCTTCCTCGTTGGCGCGCGGGAAGCCAGATCGATGGCCAGAAGCTCCTCTGCCGGCGGGGATCTGGGGATCAAAGTTGTCAAACAAAAGTTCGGTTGATAACATGGGCTGGTTAATACGAAACCTTCATGAAAACAAGGACCCGGAGGATACATGATGACAGTCGCTGCGCCACTCGTTTGCGGGTTTCTGCCGTTTTTCTTCGCCGCCGCCCCGGTCCAGCAGAGCGCCCCGGCTCGGGTCAACGCGCTTGCGCTCTGGGCCAACAGCGGCGAAGACAAGGTGACCCGGGAGGAACTGCGGGCGAGCCGAGAGCCCCGGTCGGTGATCAACGCTATGTGGGACGGCGGCAAGGTGAGCCTGTTCGGGGCCAAGAACGAGGTGGTCTCGTTCAACCTCGTCCTGGAGGCGCCCCGGGAGAAGGTGCCCGGGGTGAAAGTGACCCTGGAGGCGCTGCGCGGCGCGTCCGGCCGAACCCTGACCGGGCGAAAGGCCTTCGGCAACGGCGTGTTCGACTGGCGGGGGCGGCACATCGAGCTCTTCCTGGTGCGCTACCTGCCGATCCGGGGGCTGAGCCAGCTGGCCTACGAGAACTACTACGACGAGCGTCATGTGCCCAAGCGGATGCGTCGGCCCTGGAAGGGCAACGGCAAGGCGGAGTCCGGGACCGGGTGGAAAGATCGACCCGATGCGGACCGCTACTACCCGGAGATCGCCGTGCCCCTGGAACTCGTTCCGGTCTTCGACATCGAGGCGGGGCAAAACCAGAGCATCTGGGTGGACATCTACATCCCCAGGGACGCGCCTCCCGGGACCTACCAGGGAACCCTGCTCGTGGAGCCCAAGGCTGGGCTGGCCCAGAAGGTGGCGGTGCAGTTGCAGGTCCACGGCTTCGCGCTGCCCGAGGCTCCCAGCGCCAAGACCATGCTCTACATCGGCTACGGCGATGTCAACCAGCGCTACCTGGGAAACAAATGGCCGGATGACGGCACCCCGCAGGCCGATTCGTCCCGGCGTATCTTCGATCGGCACTTCCAGCTGGCCCATCGCCACAAGGTAGCGCTGATCGACGGCAACAACGGGCCCGAGGCCTGGAGCCAGGACGCGCCCAGGCCCGCCTGGATCCCGCGGCTGAACGGCACGCTCTTCTCTGCGGCCCGCGGCTACGATGGGCCGGGGCTAGGGGTTTCGAACGGGGTGTTTTGCATCGGCGCGTACGGGGAATGGGCCTGGAAGGACAAAGCGGAGAAGGACATGCACAAGCACGCCGATCAGTGGGTCTCCTGGTTCGGAAAGAACGCTCCCGGGGTGGAGACATTCCTGTACCTGATAGACGAGCCGCCCAGGGAAAAGTTTCTGCAGATCGAGAAATGGTCCAGCTGGCTGCGGCACAACCCGGGAGTGGGCAAGAGTCTCTTGTCCTTTGCCACCGTGTCGGCGCCGGTCGCGGCCGCCGAGATGCCCTCCCTGGACATCCCCTGCGGCTGCGCCGCGGTGGGGATTGCCCGCAAGTGGGACGAGGCCACCGCCAGGCTCAGGGCCCAGGGCAAGCGCGTCTGGATGTACGGAACCAAGCGGCCGGTGACCGGCTCGTTTGCCATCGAGGACGACGGGGTGGCCATGCGCGAGCTGGCCTGGGGACAGTACAAGAAGAAGATCGATCGTTGGTTCTACTGGGAGTCGACTTACTACAAGAACTTCCAGTGCGCGACCGGGGGCGAGACCGATGTCTTCAACCAGGCCCAGACCTTCGGGTGCAACGAGCGCCTGGATCCGGTGAATGGTCGGACCGGCTGGAACTACAGCAACGGTGATGGGGTGCTGTTCTATCCCGGGACCGACACCGTGTTTCCGAAGTCGTCCCTGGGGGTCGAGGGGCCTTTCGCCTCGCTGCGGCTCAAGCACTGGCGGCGTGGCATCCAGGACGTGGACTACCTGACGCTCGCCGCGGCAAAGCACCCCAAGGAGGTCCAGCAGATCGTGGATCGCCTGGTCCCCAGGGTCCTGTGGGAGGTCGGGGTGGACGATGAAAAGGATCCGACCTATGTCCATGCCGATATCAGCTGGAGCGTGGATCCGCAAGTGTGGGAGAAGGCCCGCGCCGAGCTCGCCTTGCTCATCGAGCGGCGCTGAGCGGCTCGTTTTGCCCCTGAAGCAGCACCAGCATCGACGCATGCCCGGAAAGCGACTCGAGCGCGGCAAAGGCCATCCGATCGGGTTTGCCGGCGCGGGGGTGGATGCCCTGCACGACCAGGCCGCCCGGGCCTCCCAGGGCGATCTCGACCTCGTGGATGGGGTGGGCCAGGCCCTCGCCGATCGCCTTGACAAAGGCCTCCTTGGCCGTCCACATGCGCAGAAAGGCCTCGGACTGGAAGGCCTCCTCCAGACCCTTTAGCATCTGGTGCTCCGCGGGACAGAAGAACCGCTCCGCCAACTTGAGCGCGTCGGGCATGGGGCGAAGCGGCTCCACGTCCACACCCACCTCCCCGTGCCGGCTGATGGCCAAGAGCGCCACTGTGTGCGCGTGGGTGACATTGAACCAGAGGGACGGGCCCGGGTGATCGTCGGCAAGAGAGGGCTTGCCAAAGGAATTGGTCTGGAGCCGCAAGCGCTCGGGCGACTCGCCGAGCTGGCCTCCCAGCAAGACCCGCAGCGCGTGGCGTGTCGCCGCGAAGCGGATTTGCACCTCGGGGCGGGAGATCTTGCGCAGGTGGGCCTGCTCATCCGCCGAAAGAAAGGCGGTGAGGCCCTCCTCCAGGCGATCCCCCTGGGGCAGCGGGAGAAGCCACACCTGCACCAGCGCCTCGAGCGCGTGGTGGAGCAGCTGGATGCCCTGGGGAACCACCTCACTACTCTCCTTTCCTCAGACTTTCTCTTTTATAGGACAGCGCGCCCGCGGCGGCAAACCTTCTTCCCCGATAGCCCGACCAGTCGATAAAACAAGAAGCAATTCGGCATATTGTGGACAGAGGCCGGTCCTTGAGGTACACTGAAAAAACATGAATTCCAAACGGGACATGTTATCGAAGGCGCTTCATCGCGTGGGGGCACTGGACCTCATCCTGCGCACCAGACGCCTGGTTCACACGCCCGAGCTCTGGGTGCTCACCTATCACCATGTGGCCGACTGCGCCCATGATTACCCTTATGATCCCTGTGTCATCAACGCCACCCCGGTCGACTTCGCCACGCAGATGGAGCTGGTCTCCCGGTACTTCAACTCCGTCGACATCGCCACCCTGAACCGGGCGGTTTGGGACGGAGGAAGGCTGCCTCCCAATCCGGTTTTGATAAGCTTCGATGACGGGTATCGATCGTGCTTCGAGACCGCCCTGCCCATTCTCAAGCGCTTCGGGCTGAAGGCGGTTTTTTTCGTCAGCACGAACTACGTGGATCGGCGCAAGGTCTTCTGGTGGGATCGCGTTCACCATCTGATCAAGCGCTGCGCACGGCCCGCGGTGACGCTGGCCTATCCGAGCCCCATGCGCTTCGATCTCAGCCGCAACCGGCAGAGAGCCATCGAGGAGCTCCTGGCGGTGATCAAGTCGACGGCGGGCCTCGATCTGGATCTGTTCCTCGACGGTTTGACCGCGGCCACCCAGGTGGAATGGAGCCCGGAGGTGGAGCGCTCCATCGCCGACGAGCTGATCATGAGCTGGGAGCAGATCCGGGGGCTGAAGAAAGCCGGAATGGACGTGGAATCCCATGGCTCCACCCACCGGGTCCTGCAGACCATGTCCCCCGAAGAGCTCAGGCGCGATCTGCTCGATTCACGGACCTCGCTCCAGACCGAACTGGGCTGCCCGATCACCGCGCTGTCCTATCCGGTCGGCTGCTCGGTCCTGCGGGACCTGGCCATCCGGGAGGTGATCCGGGAGTCCGGGTTCCGCCTGGGGTTTTCCTACTTGACCGGGATCAATGCCGACTGGCGCAAGATGAACCCCTACGACATCCGGCGAATGGCGGTGGAGCCCAGCTGCTCCTTCTCCATGTTCGTGGGTCAGTTGGCCATCCCGGCGCTCGCCTACGTCAATCCATTTCATCTGTGAGGGTCTTCTTGTCCTCGTCGTCTTCGATGGCGCGCAGCACCCGCGCGGGATTTCCGGCGGCGAGGCTGTAGGGCGGGATGCTCTTGGTCACCACCGAACCAGCGCCGATGACGCTCCCTCGGCCGATGGTCACCCCGGGCATGATCAGGGACTTGGTCCCGATCCACACGTCGTCCTCTAGGTGGACCGGGCGGATCTTCTCTGGATCCACGGGCTCATCGCGGCGCCGGCGGCTCGGTTCGGTGGGGTGGCCGGGGTTGTCGGTGATGAAGCAGTCCTCGGCGATCAGCACCGATCGGCCCAGGACCACCTCGCGACCCACGACGATGACCACCCCGAATCCCAGCACCGTCCGGTCGCCGATGCGCAGGGTAGGCCGATCGTAGACCTTGCCGGCGATGAAGGAGTTGCGTCCGTTGATGTAGACGTCGTCGCCCACCTGGATCCGCAGGTCACCGGAGACGAACGGGACGCCCAGCGGCATCTCCAGGTTGCGACCGCAGGATTCGCACATCGAGCGAAACATCGGCTTGTAGAAGACGGCGCCCAGCAAAACCTGGCGGGCCTGGGTCGCGCCCTTGAGCGCGTAGTAGAGCGGTTGCCAGACCGGCGTAGACGAGGGCACCTCGGCCTGCATGGTCAGCTTGTAGAGCCGGTGCAGCCTCCGGTAGAACGGTGTCTCCTGGCGCCTGACCTTGGTGATCAGATCGTCGATGAAGCCCATCTTCGCGGCCCTCTGGTAAGGGAAGAGCTTTCTCGATCATTCTACCGATTTTTCCGCGAACGCGCCAATCGGGCGGACGAGCGCGACCCCGACGGGTCCCGGGGAATGGCTAACTGCTCGTAATCCTTGGGCTGAACGGCTGGTCGGGAACCTGCGGGGTCCACCTGGCGAGACGAAATTCCCCTTGTCGAGGAGAACGTGCGACAATGGAAGCCAGATCTGCGGATACCACTTCAATGACCAAGGATGCGAGAAAGACCGTGCCCGGGTTCTCCGAGCGTTTGAGGCACGCCCTGCGGCGGTTGGCCGCGCCGATGCACACCGTGGTCGTGCGCGGCCTGGAGATGGTCACCAGCATCATCGCCGCGGTGCTGGTGGCCCGAACGCTGGGCGCCGAGGGCATGGGCAACTTCACCCTGGCCTTCACCATCGCGGGCTTTCTCTCCATCGCCATGCTGTTCGGATCGGACGGCATCGCCGTGCGCATGTACACCTCCGGCCAGGAAGACCCACAGCGGGTGATGGGGGCGTCGCTGTCGATCTTGCTGATAGGCAGCGGCATCTGTCTGGCGCTGGCGGTGATCCTCTCCTTCGCTCTTTCCTTGAACGAGATCCAGATCGCCGTGCTGGTCCTGGCCATCGTCACCCTGTTCTTCAATAGCCTCTCCTCGGTGTTCGTCATGGCCATCATCGCCTACGACAACTCGCGCTACGATGTGGGGGCCATGGTCCTGGCCCGGGCCCTGCAGATCGTCTGGCTCGTCCTGGGCCTCAAATACGGCGGGCTGGTGCTGGCGGTGGTGTCGTACGTGGTCTCGTCCGCGTTGCTCGCCGCCTGCCGGGGGTGGATCGTGCACCGGACCTGCTTCCCGCTGCGTCCGCTGATGGATCGGTTGGTGTTGCGCAGGATGTGGGGGGCTGGCTGGAAGGTCGGGCTGGGGGCGGTGTTCGGGACCATCTCGGCCAAGTCCGATGTGCTCCTTCTCCAGGCCATGAGCACGACCGAGGTGATCGGCATCTACGGCGCGGCCAATCGGGTGGTCAATGGGCTCTCGGCGGGCATCGTGGCCCTGGCCGAGGCGCTATTCCCCGGGGTGGCCCGGGCTGCCGCGGCCGGGGTCCAGACCCTGGAGTCGAAGCTGTTCATGATAGTCCCGCTTCTCGTGGCCGTGGGTTCCCTGGGCTGCGCCGCGTTCGTGTCGGACTGGTTGGTCCACCTTCTCTACGGGGAGGCCTTCGCCGCGGCGGGGCCGGTGCTGCGCTTCCTGTTCCTGTTCCTGGCGCTGGACGCCCTCAACTCGTTCTACAACCGCTACCTGGTGGCCACCCACCGCGAGGGCTACCTGCCCAAGGCCCAGGCCCTGGGGGCCATCATCAACGTCATCCTCAACCTCAGCCTGATCCCACGCATGGGCGCCAGCGGCGCGGCCCTGGGTGCGGTGGGGTCCTGTGTCGGGGTATCGAGCTACTACCTGGTCCGGGGAATCCGGGAGAGGATGCGGCGTTCCGGCTAGCGAGCCGTTGCCGCGCGGCTCCAGCGCCGGCGCTTCCAGAGCAGGGCGATCCAAGCGAGGAAGGGGAGCTCGGCGGTGTCGAAGCCAACGCTCTGGCAGCCGCCGCCCCGCCCCGCGCGCCGGGTCGGAGGGGGCGTGTCCCAGGAATCCGGGGACGCGCACTGGAGCAGCAGAAGATCCACCTCGCAGCCGTCCCGGCCCAGCTGGTTGCAGTCCTGGAATCCCTCCTGGCAAGCGTCGACCCGGCAGAGCCCCTGATAGCAACTGGATTGCTGCGCATTCGCGGGGTGACAGTCTGGATCCTGGGCGCACTCGGGAAGACCTGCGGGAATGAGGGCGATCTCGATCTCCACCGGTCGATCGGCGACGCGCACGCTGCGGGTCTCCTCGAGGTAGCCATCCGCGGTGAAGACGAGCTCGTGATCCGAGTCGGGGAGGCAGGCGTGGGCGAAACGTCCGG
>Ga0315289_10014631_pt1 | contig 10939 bp, 6 predicted proteins | sample YL17G11_40_MG_FD_203452 | JGI IMG/M metagenome (GOLD analysis project Ga0315289, IMG submission 203452) | Sediment microbial communities from Yellowstone Lake, YNP, Wyoming, USA - YL17G11_40 | ecosystem: Environmental > Aquatic > Freshwater > Lake > Sediment | place: USA: Wyoming | collected...
ACAGAGCTTCCGATGCCAGGTCCTCGCAACTCCCGGAAAAGCAGGAAACCGATCCGCAAAGCGATTCGAGCGCGCGCCTGCTCATCACCAGTCTGTGGCAGGCGGTATTGAATTCACTGAGTATATACCCTGGATGGAAGGAATCGCTCACACAGCACCAGTGCCAGCATCTGACTCGATCGAAATCCACGAGAGTGTGATACAGTTCCTGCGTGCGGGTGCGGACATCGGACAGGATTACCGGAGTGATAACGCAGGCCACGGCAGGATCCTGGAAATGCCTGGCGGCCGTTCGCACCCAGCCCGGGTCCAGCCTGTCCGACGACTTCAGAATCGCGACGAACTCGCCCGGGCATTCGGACAGGACCTCACCCAATGACAGGCGAACGGAGTCTTCGTCACACCTCACCCGCTTCAGCTCACCGGGATTGAGCACGGAGGGCCTTATGGAGAGAGAAGCGCACCCGTCATCGGAGAATACCAGTGCCGAGACGGCGGAAGGCTCAGCAGGGACTGACTTGATGCCGAACTGTGCACCGGGTATGCCCTCCCCTGACGGCGACTGAATCCACTCTCTGAGCCGCTGCCACGCGATGTAGTCCACTTCGTTGTACGGAATGCCTTCGCGGGGAGACGCAGCGACGGAACTCCACGTCGGCCACCCGGCCTGTTCGCATACATGCCCGGCAATCTCCCTGGCCGGTACGGAATCCTGCCCCGGCCGACATGGGATTTCGATCCAAGTGCCAATGGATTCGCCGACGTGGGGTATGACGAACAACCTGTCGCACCGATCCACCTCGCCGATCTCGCGGATTTCCGATGCCACGTCAAGTCTCTCCACACGAATCCTGCACCAGGGCTGGTCCTGCGGATCAAGCCAGGCGCGCGCAAAGTCCCCGAGCCGTCGGACGCCGCCGACCGCCGACGCCGTGCCGAGGAGATAGGCGAAACTCAGGCTCAGGTGCCACATCCCCAGCAGGCGATACTCCCAGAGCCGATCAAGATTCCGCTCGAAGAAGGCACCCAGTATGGCAAGAACGGCCGAATCGCTGACAGAAGCCGAGATGGCAAGCGTTCGAAGGAACCGCCGCGCGAGTCTCGTCTTCCTCCAGTACCGACGTATCGGCAGCGTCTCGAAGACCTCCGGGTGCTTGCGCGCAAAGAGCACGTCCGCCCGGCCAAACGTGTACCACTTTCTGAGAAGTGATTTCGGCGTGTTGGCGGGGTAATGGTACGCCAGCGCACCGGGCGCAAATCGCATCCGAACACCGGACTTCAGCAGGCGGGCGCCCAGCTCGTAGTCTTCGCGTCCATCCTTCCTGAACTCCTCGTCGAAGCCGCCGACAGCCTCAAACTCGCGACGGGATACGGAGAAGTTCCCGGCCAGGCAATCGCGATACGTGAACCTGTGAGTGGGACATGAGAGTGCCTGGAATCGCGCGCGCCACCATTCCCGGATGAAGAAATCGAGGGCATTGACGGGCATCTCAGGCGCGTACGGGTAGGAACCGACGGCCGCTGTCCTGTTTCCCGGCTCGTGGCACGCAATATGCGCATCGAGCATCCCGGGCTGCGGAACAACGTCATCGTCCACGAAAAGGAGGACTTCGCCCGCCGCGCTTGCCGCGCCCCGATTCCGTGCTGCCGCGGCGCCCAGACCCGGTATCTCGACGACGGTTGACGGCTTCCGAAGGTCAAGCTTCTCAAGTGCTTCTCGCGTGCGATCAGCGCAGCCGTCGAGCACGAAGATCGTCTCGACCGGCACGGAACACTCCATCGCGTCGAGTGCTCCGGCCAGTCTGGTCACGCTCGCGGCCCTGTTATGGGTGGGTATGATCACGCTCAGCACTTCTTCGTCTTCTCCCACTGCCTGCAAGGTGAGCCAGAAGCGCGCTCGTACGATGCGCGAAGTTACTGGTCCCAACAGGTGCCTTACCCTGGCGATTCAGCCGGCCTCTTCTCTCTGAACCTTCCTGCAGGCGGAGGTGAGAGACGTATGACTTCGCCCTGACGTACGCAATCGGCCCCTGCAGCGCGCCCTTAGCTTCCACAACACTCATCCGCCAGGGCTGCGGACCTCTTCCGACGATTCCCAGAAGGAGGTTCTTGAAATGGCGGCCCTTAAACCAGGAGTACCCGACAGACAGAGCGTCAAAATCGCGATACTCGAGAACACATTTGGTGAGGAATGCGTAGACCGCCGTGCTGTAGCCGGCCAACTGGCTGCGCAGCTCGTCCATTCCCCGGCGATGGCGGTGCCATGCCAGAGCGCGCGGCTCGTAGCAGATCTTATAGCCGCGCCGGATCACCCTGTAGAACATGTCGGAGTCGCCGCCGGCTTTCGCCGGAGTACCGCAGTCCAAAGCCTCATCGAAGCCGCCGATCTCCCTCAGAACCGCCGCCCTGAACGCCATATTTGCGCCGGCTCCAACCCTCCCCGCTGCTGCCGGCAGAACATTCGACCGGTCGTAGACCCAGCGTCCATAGCCCCGACGCAAGCCGCCGTCGCAATAGCTCTCGAACATCTCCTGCGCTTCAGTCTCCAACTCGAAGGGCATCGTGAGGCCCGTCACACACGCGATCGCTTCATCACTCCGGAACGCGCCCGCGATGCTGCCGAGCCACATGGGGTCTACTACAACGTCATCATCGGCAAAAGCGACCAGGTCCGACTCGCCGGCCTCCAGACCGGCATTCCGGGCAAAATCGAGGCCCCTCTTCCGCTCCCTGACGTACCGAGCGCCGTACCTCTGGGCGACCTCATATGTCGCCCGGCACTGCAGCCCGTTATCCACAACGATGATCGTCTTCCCTACGTAGGAGGTCTCATTAAGCGACTGCAGGCATCTCCGGAGGTCCGCAGGCCGATCACAGGTGCAGACTATCGCATCAATCGAGGGAAGCATCCCTGCGCCAGCGCCGGTGTCATCGCAGTTCATCTTCTCCTCAAGCCACAGCTGCACAAGCCTGCTGCAGAAATCCTGAGCGATTCTGTTTGCAAGATAGCCGGAGGACACCATGCCGTGGTGCGCCTTGATTCTGATGTCGCCCAGAGGGACTCCGCGGAACGTGACCAGGATCATCAGTCCGGTGTACCCGTCGGACACGTAAAGATCGGGCACACCGTCGGCGACCTCGATTCGATGCACCGCGGTAGACATGAGAACGCTTCTCCGACAGAGTGAACGGCAGGGAAGATTCCAGAGCTCAATGAATAGCTTGCCATCCGACCCTGACGATGATACCCAATCCCCCGGCCAGCTAATCACGCGGTGCGCACAGCCGACGCTCATGTGATGGGCTGACAGGGACACAATGGGCTTCCGCCCTCAGCGTCTTGTGCGAAGGTCTGCCGCGTGCTACAATTGTCGCGGTCACGAGAGCGAAGGAGGTAGGCAAGGTGGACTGTCCGAATGCCGAGAAGAACCTGCAATTCTGCAACTGCAGTTATCCCGGATGCTCGAGAAAGGGCAATTGCTGCGAGTGTCTGCAATATCACCTGAGGAGCGACCAACTGCCCGCGTGCGCGTTTCCGGACGACGTGGAGAAAACCTACGACCGTTCGTTCAAGCGGTTCGCGCAGATTTACGGATAGCGGCCAGCGTCAAGCTGCGGGCTGCTCATCAAGGAACCGGGCGATCTCGTCGCGGGGAAAGCTCGGCAGATCTTCGAGGCCTTTCGGGGTCCGCGCTTTGAGGCCGTGGTCTTTCGGCATCATCTTTCCAATCACGGCGGCACGGATTCCTTCTTGACCGAACGCCTCCAGCAGGCGGAGGGTATCCGCCGGCGAGACGGTGAGAATCAGGCAGCCCGACGCAATGAGGCCGAGCGGATCGAGCTTCAACTCCCGGCAGAGCGTTTGAGTCTCCGGCAGAACCGGGATGGCCTCCGCTTGGACTTCCAAGCCCAGGCCGGATGCCTCCGCGATCTCCATGAGGCCCGTGGCAAGCCCTCCCTCGGTGGGATCGTGCATCGCGGTTACCCGGACCGCATCCGTCGCAAGCTCTGCATCTCGCACTACGCTGATACCGGGATCGAAGAGGTAGTTCGCCGCCCGCTCCAGGAACTGCTCCGTGAAGCCCAGCTTCCTCAGCCGGTCACCGGCTTCCCGGGCCAGGAGAGACGTTCCCTCGACCGCGATCCCCTTGGTGATGAAGATGTCGTCCCCTACCCCAGCCCCGCTTGCCGTCACCAGCCGGGCGCGATCCGTTTCGCCGAGCATGCAGCCGACAACTACCGGCCGGTTTAGGTCATAGGTGATCTCGGTGTGCCCCCCCACGAGACTGATGCCCAGGTCGCGGCAGGCGGAAAGCATCTGGTCGAAGATGACCTCGATCTCCGACCGCGAGACTCCCGCCGGCAGGAGAATCGTCGCCATGAACCATTTGGGATCGGCCCCCATGACCGCGATGTCATTCGCATTGATATTGACTGCATACCAGCCGATCAGATCGGTGGCGAACGTGATCGGGTCGGTTTTCGCTACCAGCAGACGCTCGCCGTAGTCTATCACGGCCGCATCCATGCCGATTCCCGGCCCGACGATCACGCGCTCGTCCAGCTCTACCTTCGAGAGCATTTCCGCGAGCAGCTTGTGAGGGAGTTTGCCGATGTCCATGACCTTTACCGCATCCGGACCTCACCATCGAATGGTGAGGCTACCGCAGGAGAAAGCAAGCTGAAGCAAGCTGGTCGGGCAAACGGCCTCAGCTTGCTTTAGCCCGCTTCCCTTGCTCATAGGCTGGGGCTTTCAGTCCCAGCCTGAGGCAGCTTCCCGATGTCCATGGCGATTCCTCTGGAATCGGATGGCCGATGGCTGATGGTCAATGAAGGACCAGCTTCCCACATCAACCATTAACCATTCAACCATTGGCCATTCTCTCATTTCTCAGATGGTATTATGATCCCCCGCATGATGATATTCTGGCAGAATATGAACACCAGCAGAGTCGGCAGGGCGGCGAGCACCAGCCCGGCGTATACCAGAAACTGCGGCGCCCAGATCTGCATCTGGAACAGCCAGACCATGAGGGTCCACATCTTCGGATCCTGACAGACCAGGAACGCCCACATGAACGAACCGTATGCAGCCGTGAAAGCTCCGAGCGCGATCACCGCGAGGACCGGCTTTGAAAGCTGGAGTGTGATCTTGCGGTACATCTGCATCTCAGTCGCGCCGTCCATGACCGCCGCCTCGTACAACTCTTTCGGCAGACTGTCGAAGAACCCCTTCAGCAGGAAGACGGAGTACCCGCTTGCGAGGCCCGGCAGAATCAACGCCCAGTACGTGCCCAGGAGGTGCAGGTGCTTGATGAGGAGAAAGCTCGGTATCGCGCTCACCTCGGCCGGAAACGCCATGGTCGCCAGCAGGAACAGCAGGATCTTGTAGGTCGAGCGCAGGTTGAAGCGTGACAAAGCGTATGCGCAGAGCGGATTCACGATCAACACGGCGGATACCATGCCGAGGCAGAGAATCGCAGTGTTCAGCAGAGCCCTGCCGTGCAGCGCGACGTACTCGACGACCTCGCGGTAGTTGCGGATTACGAACTCCCGGCGAATCGCGCGCCGGTCCTCCCGCAGCTCGAGCAGGTTGTTCTCCGCGTATGGGGGCGCGACCTCCTCGAAGGACGCGAAGCTCGTTCCCAGCTCGCGGTTCATTCGCTGAACCGTCCCGAACTTCGCCGCCATATGAGATCGGAACATCACGTCGGCCGACCGCAGTTCCACCATTTTGATTGACACACCGCTCTGGAGGAAATCTACCCAGTCAACGAGCCGGATACCGCCGTCGGGGGCTTCGCGAGGAAAGTTCAATTCATCGAACGATGCAATGCGCGTGCCGTAGGATCGGCTGTACTGCGCGACCTCGCCGTACTTCCGACGCATAAACGCCCGGTAGGCAGGGGAAGCCCGGCTGTCCATCCTGATGAAATGGACGGGGCACTCCTGCCTGACGAACGACTCCCACTCGTCGGCGGCAGGGGAATCGGGCACGCGGGCCGTGAGATGGACCTCCGAACGATGCGCCACCGGCGGATGCGCTCCCACCGCCTTGTTGATGCCCTCGATGTTGCCGCAGGTCAGACGGAGCGAGTCCTGGAAGAGACCGTCCACCGGCACGGTTATCAGGTAACGTGCCGGCTGCGAACGCTTGAACTCCAGAAAATCGCGGTACTTGCGCGTGTGCGGCACGGCAAGGCTTCGCTGTGTCCAGTCTTCAAGCGGCATTCCCACTTCCATCCAGTTGTCGTTGGCTTCCTCGTATGCTTTGTTGAGCTTGCTCAGTTCGCCGCCGAACCGTTCCGTCACAAAAGCGCGGTATCTGCCCTCCATTTCCGGGGTGAGATTCGACAGCGTGTATGAACTGGCCAGCATGAGATAGTCGGGAAGCAGGGAAGCCTTGAACTGCCGCCATTCTGCGACGAGCTTCCGGTTGACATGTTTTGGGGGCTCGAGATCCTCGAATGTGCCGCTGTCCGTCCCGAACCAGGCATCGTACTTGACGATATCTTCGTTGTACTTAGCCTCGACGTACTTTCGGTACAGGCTTGCCTCGTCGTAGAAGTAACGGGGGACGATCCGGAACTCGTTCTGGTCAACGGCACTGGTGAACGAGGTCGAGACCATCAGCAGAAAGGGATAGACCATCGTGACTGCGCCGAGCGTCAGAACGACGTACAACGCGCCGATGAGCACCCGGAGTTTCCTCTGTTTTCTGCCGACCAGTGTGATGATGGGCATGACTAAGCTCCAGCCGTCTTGAACTGCAGGCGCGAGAGTATCCGCAACTGGAACACAGTGAATCCGACGAGCAGCGAGCCGAGAAGCCAGGCCATCGCAACCGCATACCCGAACTTCAGGTAAAGGAACGCGTTGTACCAGATTTCGAGGCCGGCAACGTGGGTAGCGTACATGGGCCCGCCTCCCGTCATGACGAATATGAAATCGAACGACCGAAATGCATGGATGAATGCGCCGACGAAGTTTATGATTATAAGCGGGCGCAGGTACGGGATGGTGATGTGCCCTATCTTCTGGAGCACACCTGCGCCGTCCAGATCCGCGGCCTCGTACACGTCCTCAGGCACGCCCTTCAAGGCCGCGAGGTAGATGATGCATCCCGGGCCGACGCTCGCCCATATAATGGGCAGAACGACGCAGAGCATTGCGAGCCTCGGGTCTTGAAGCCACGTTTGCGTCTGGAACAGCGGCATCCGAGCCGGGATGTGAACGAAAGCCAGGGCCGAATTCAGATTGGAAAGAAGCAGATCGTTGACGCCCACGAGCAGCCTGTTCAGCAGGCCGACCGGGCTGGGATTGTAGAAGAACTTCCACAGGAACATGATGACCAGGCCGGTTGTGACCGCCGGCAGGTAATAGAGCGTACGATAGAGTATCTTGCCCCTCGGCACCTCATGCAGCATAAGCGCCAGGATTATGGGGGTGAAGAAGCCGAATCCGAGGGACAGCAGCATGAATACGAAGCTGTTCCAGAACGCCTTCCACACCTGCGGCGTGAAGAGCACCTCGCTGAAATTATCCAGCCCGACCCACTTGGTGCCCAGCACGATCTTGTAGTCCTGGAAAGCCATCAGAGAGCCGCGCGCGAGAGGGTAGTATGCCCAGAGAGCGATGGAGATCAAGGCCGGACACATGATAAGGAATGCGAGCAGATTCCGACGCCGGATCACCCGCGATTTCCTGCGCCTGCGGGCCTTCTTCTCGCCCTCAGACTCGGCGAACTCGTAGTCCCGGCTGAAGCTCCTTATCACGAAGCGGAACACAAGCGCGAAGAGCAGCGTCAGGATAGTGACCACTGCGCCGGCAACACGGCGACGGAAGGCGAGCACCTCAGGCTCCACGATGCCCATAAGCTTCTCGTTGCAGTGAACGACTGCCTTATCCAGCTCCTTCTTGAGGTCAACCTTGTCGCTGAGGCAGGCGGCATCCAGCGGAGGAGTCATTTCCGAATAGATATTCTCGCAGTTCCGTCCGTAGGGCTCCGGCCGGCCCGAGCGAAGCGCCTCGTCAAGAGTTTCCTCCCAGCCTTTCGGGACCTGTTTCAGGTACTGAGTGTAACCGTATCGCCTAAGATACTTGGGCACGATGAATCTGGCGAACCCGGATTCGACATAGTATTTGCAGCGAATACGTGTTGCCTCTTCGCTCCCCCAGAACTTGATGTACTCCCACGCCGCGTCTCGCACGCGCTTGTCCTTCACCTGGGAGTTGATGCCCATCATGGCGCAGTTCAGCTCATTGCCGCGGAGGCCGGTCGGGCCCGCCGGAACAGGCGCTATCCCGATGAGGTTGGGATTCACGCTCGCCACCATCTCATCATTCAGGTAGGTGAACACAATGCCGATCTTGCCGAGCTGCCAGAGCTTGGCGTAATCCGTGTCCCGGTAAGCCACGCCTCTGTACGTCTCGCCGTTCCGAGTCCAGCGGCCTCGGCTCAGCTTCTGGTAGAACTTCAGTGCGGTGACCGCGGCGTCATCGTTAAACACTGCCCTCCAGTTCCCGTCTTCCGTTTCGGTGACGACTTCGCCCCCGGCGGACCAAAGGAACTCGATGAACCACCACGAAGCCTGGGGGCCGGCGTATATGCCCATGCCGTACTGGCCTTTCTCGGGTATGGTGAGCTTCTCGGCGTACTCGTAGAGCTCGTCCCAGTTCCGAGGCGCCCTATCGGGGTCCAAGCCTGCCTCCCGGAAGAGGTCCTTCCGGTAGGCGAGCGCCATCACGTAGGTCTGAAAAGGAATCGCCCAGACGTGGCCGTCCCTCTTGATCACCTGCCAGACCGGAGGATAGATGCGCTCAGAGAGGTCCTCTTCCTTCGCCCACTGCTCGACGTACTCGTCCAGGGGATACAGGAAGCCTTGCTGAATGTAGCTGTCGGAGATGCGGAAGTTCACATAGAGGACATCCGGAGCCACGCCTCCAGCTATGGCCAGCAGCGGACCGACATCCTGGGTGAAACCGGGCGCCTGGAGCCCTCGGAATCCCTCCAGCTTGATATTGGGGTGCAGCTCCATGAACCGCTGGACGACCGCCCAGTTCGCCCTCTCGGGAACGCTTCGGTCTTCCTTCAGCGGCAGCTTCCAGACGCGCAGGACTACCTGATCCTGTCCTTCGGAGGCAGCGCCGGGAACGCCGCCAGCTCCCGCCAGAAGGCACACGAGGGATATGGTCAGCAGCCTTCGAACAAGGGACACGCTTTCACCTGTGACGGAGGTCTCGTGCGGACGCGAATTCCGTGCCGGACATGCTAGAACTTCAACAAAACGCCGAGCGTTTCCTGTGGGCGGTCGAGGATCTGGTCATAGGCCTCCGCGGCACGCTCGACCGGGAACTCGTGGCTGATGAGATCGTCAACGCGGACGCGCTTCTCGGACAGCAGGCGGATGAACTCGGCGAGGTTCCGGCCCTCGGTCCATCGGACGTATGGATACGGCATGTCGAAGCCGTCGCGCTCGTACGAGGGATCGTATCTGCCGGGTCCGGCGGCCCTGGAGATGGTGAAATCCGCTTCCTTCGCAAAGAACAGTTGGCGGTCAACCTCCATGCCTGTAACGCCTACCATGACGACCCGCCCGCGGAACCTTATCATCCGGAGCGCCTGGGTGATCGGCTCACTGGAGTCGCTGGCAGCACATATCAACACGGCATCCGCTCCGTGGCCGCCCGTGGCCTCCGCGACCGCGGAAACCACATCCTCGCCCGCGTTCAGGCTCGTGATCCCCGCGCTGCCGGCGATCCTGAGACGCTCCTCCAGGAAATCGCTGGCGAGCACGCGATACCCGACAGCATGGCAGATTCGGGCGATCAACTGCCCCAGGACGCCCAGGCCAGTGACGACGGCGAACTCCCCGAACGTCAGCTCAGCCCTGCGAACTGCCTGGATTGCGATGCCCCCGAGTCCGGTGAACGCAGCCTCGCGCAGATCAACGCAGTCCGGGAGCTTGACGCACAGATTCCTGCCTATGCAGCAGATTTCCGCGTGACCGCCGAAGCAGGAGGGACTGCCGTAGTTACCGATCCTGTCCCCGACCTCGAATCCACTAACACCCCTGCCTGCCGCAATGACGGTGCCGGAGTTCGTGTAGCCGAGGGAACCATCAGGCCTGTTCGGATCGGGATTCGCCCGCCGGTGACGGATTCCCATCGTCTCCGTGCCCGTGCTGATGAGCGAGTATGCAGTCCGGGAGAGGATGTGGCTCTCGCCGACCACCGGCTCCTCGACCTCCTTCACGATAATCTCGCCAGCACCATCAATGAAAACCTGCTTCACAGCATCCTCACAATCCATCAACCGTTCGGGATGGAGTTGTACTCCATCCCGCAGGAATGCCCCAAACCAATCGTTCGGGATGGAGTTGCACTCCATCCCGCCCTAATGCCCAGGCAGTTGTACTGCCCGCTAATAGAGCAAATCCAGATCCACCGGGCCTACTTCCCCTCCTATGTACGCGCTGGCACTCGAATACAGCCAGTACTCCGGCTTTGCCACAAGCCCCTTGCGAACCGGGTTGTCATGCAGATAAGTCAGCTTCTGCTGATAGAACTTATCGCTGATCAGTGTTTCCGGGTGCATGCCATCTGCCCAGACCTTGCGCGCCAGGTCATCCCTCTTCTGCTTCTCAGCAGCCTTCTCCAGAACATACAGGAACAGCCGGTTGTCATCAGCAGCCAACTGGGCCGAGATGGCCTTGGAAGTGTGGCGGCGAAAATCCCTCAGGATATCAGACAACTCACGTCCTTCCACTGCTGATACGATCAGGTGGACGTGCGTCGGCATGACTACGTATGCGTGCAGCAACAGACCCTTGCGCTCTCGACAGTAAGCCAAGCTGTTCGCAACAATCCTGAGATACGGCTCGGATGTGAATACGGGCAGCCACTTGGTGACTCTGCATGTCAGGAAATGAGGCATTAA
>Ga0315289_10014632_pt1 | contig 10938 bp, 4 predicted proteins | sample YL17G11_40_MG_FD_203452 | JGI IMG/M metagenome (GOLD analysis project Ga0315289, IMG submission 203452) | Sediment microbial communities from Yellowstone Lake, YNP, Wyoming, USA - YL17G11_40 | ecosystem: Environmental > Aquatic > Freshwater > Lake > Sediment | place: USA: Wyoming | collected...
TAGCGACTCAACTCAAAACGTGATACCTGTCTTAGACGTAGTCATAAACCCTAAGCCTCTTAGCACGTCCTACAAGCGAAGCGACTAGGTGCTAGTTTTTGACTATTTTAGGAACACGCATGCGCGCAGGCGAGATCACGCCGCCCGAAGGCCCAAGAGGATTCCTCCTACTCCAAGGAGTGGAACTAGGGATAGACGAGGTTCTCAAAAAACTCTAGCTGGCAGCGGTATGGGCAGTCCGTCCAAGCATTCAATAGCTTCGCTACGCACCCAACCAGAATTGGGTCTGGGCCCTTTGCCAGAGCGACTTGGTTTGTCACGTGGCTCCCTGATTGGATTAGAACGACCCAGCTTTGGAAAAGATAAGGAGCGATCTGTTGGCGTTGTATATTTTGGTAAACCAAAGTCAACAAAAATATGTACCAACATAATGACCTAAAGCAACAATATAAATAGCGATTTAAACAATAAGGAGATCGGTCGATACGACCGAAAGGAGAAGATGGAAAAATGAAAAAAGCAACTTTAGTACTAATGCTGCTTTTGATATCCTTTGGAATATCAACGATAAACTCACATTGGAACATTATGGCCGCTGCACCGTCGGAGTCACACAACGCTAACGCCATGTGGATTGAGCCTTCCACGGTCGAGTTGCCAATCTCCACCGTGCCTGTGGGCTACAAGTTCAACGTGACAGTGTGGGCAAATTGCTCAGTCTCGTGCGGAGGATGGCAGTTCTGGCTGGCATACGAAAACAGTACGATCAATGCCGTAAGAACAGGGTATACCGGGCTGGATGGAAGCAAAAGTGACTTCTTCCAAAACGTTTCAACAATTCCGGTTTCACCATCTTTCAGAGGACACAACGCAACGTTCAACCGAGTGGAGTTTGGCGAAAGCTGGGGTGGTTCGGGTAACAAGCGGGATCCTGGCTACGGTAGCTTGTCTTGGATAGAATTCAACGTCATCAGCGTTCCGGCAAGCACGCGCGAAGTCGCTCTGGAATTCCTCGGCGTTACAGGCTCTGTAAGAAGAACGTACTTGATCAATGCCGCAGACACCAGCAAGGTCGATCTAAACGCATACGCTGGAAGAGTGAGGTTCGTTGGAGAAGTGCCGACGCGATACACTCTGACTATAACGGCGACCACAGGTGGAACGACTGATCCAGCGCCAGGCGAGTACAGCTACGCCGCGGGATCAGGAGTCTCTGTGCGAGCCACGGCGAGCATGAACTACCGCTTCGACCACTGGGAGCTTGATCAAACAAACATAGGTGCCGCCAATCCGACAGTAGTAACCATGAACACGAACCACGGTCTGCATGCCGTGTTCGTTCAGTTGCCGCCTCCGCCGCCGCCACCGTCAGGAAAACTCTTCGACGTTCAATGGACGAACTGGACCTTCACAGAGTTGGGCAACCCATTTGGAGGAAATGACAGTTACGACAATGGCGAGTACCCAGTCTGGAAGAACTTCACGATCTTGTACAATGGAGCAGATAGGCTGAATTACATATCCGTGAAGTATCCTGAAACGACACCAAGCTTCAAACCATCGCGATACGAGATCCGGGTATTTCCGATGCTCGACTCTTTCAACGTCGTTCATGACTGGACAATCATTGTCAACCTTGAAGACAGATTGGTTGAGTTCATTGCTGGATCAGGAGGTGGCATAGGGCCAAAGGGCTATGCCGTTGTTTCAGTAGAATTCATCCAAGGCCCGACAGCAGAGGATTGCTTGATTGGGCATGAATTCGCGGTAACTGTCAGCGAGATAACTACTGCCGGTCAGACATTCTACTTGAAGGAATACATTGACAAGACAGCTCCACAGGTTGAAATAACATTCCCAGATGCTAGAACCCCAGGTGGTCTAGGCTATGCATTCAAGAAGAAAGATGGATATATATGGGTGCAAATGCCAAACTGCACGAACGCAAATATCCGATGGCTGTGGATAAACGGGACTGCAAGCGACGCTTGCTCAGGTATTGACAGAGTTGAAATCTGGATAAACAACACCTACGTAGGCGACGCAACACTGTCAGAACGCAGAGGATCTAAAAACGTACGTTGGTGGTGGTTTGTTGACCCAACAAAGAACATCCCACAAGGATTATGGGAGATAGAATCCTGGTACAATGTAACAGCAAGAGCATACGACAACTCAGTGAACGATGAACACCTAGCTACAGGACACTCAAATCTACCTCAAACGAACTACAACGATGATTTGCGTTGGTTCTTCTGGATAGGTGAAGGGGACCCAATGGTCAGGATCCGTGAACAATGGGTACCAAGTAACGGCGCAATGCACATCACAGGTGTGACAGGGTTCTATCCAAATGGTGAAGTTGAGATCTGGCTTGAAAACGAACTCTACGGCGTGAAACAATCTCTAACAAAAGTTACGGCAAGCAACACCGGGAAGTTCGAAGTAACCATTAATCATCTACCGGAGGTTCCACGTAAGCCAACGATCGAAGACCATTGGATAATCAGGGCAATCGACATCAAGAACAACGCTGGATCGGATCATTTTGCCATAATTCCATGGATAACCTACGAAGACACATTGGCACAGGACAACCAAGCTCTATGGGACACGACTAAAAAAGGAAATGTATTCGACAGCTTTTGGGTCTATGGTCACGGATTCCTTCCATCCAGACAATCCAATTGGGACCCATACAGCACCGTCTATGTTGAAATAGTCTACACAGATGTCGCCCCACTGATGGAATGGAGCAATAGGCGCGTCTTGAACGGAACAAGCGAGTCGAACTGGGACATCCTTGAATGGTATCCAAGGCTAAGTGAGGTTGTCCTAGCAGCAGTTTCGACAGATGCGCGCGGGTATTGGAAGGCATTGATAACCATTCCACAAAGCTACGGAGGATTGCACGCTATCTACGCACGCGAAGCCAGACTAGTAACCGACGTAAATATGCTAGGCCCCAAGACTGGCTATGTTTTGGTGAGAAGCGGTTGGCCTCAGAGCACAAGGATTGAAGCGGAAGAGCAGGCTGTAATCTTTGACGTTTGGCCTACTATAATCATATCGCCTTCGACAGCTCTTACCAACCAATACGTAACCATAACATGCGAAGGTCTTCCATTGCCAAAGTACTACAAACTCTGGAAGAACGGCAGGCCAATCGTGGAAAACAGAGACCAGTGCCTAGTGCTTGACTTTGGACCATGCAAGCAGTGGGTTTTCGAGAACAAACGCATCTTCAACAATGAACTGGACTTGGCGTGGGTAATGGAACTGTGGTATCCATTCTCGTACTACTCTCCTGACATCCGCAACTACTTGAATAGCCCAGTGTGGGCAGGAAAGCTGAGTTCAGTAACAATAGACCACACGACTAACAAGCTTCAGTTCCACATAGGCTCGCAGTACCTGAGAGTTCCCGTTTTGCCTGCTGACCAATACGAAGTAAAGGTCTACTACTTCGACAAATACCAAGAAGATTTCACCTATGACCATGATGCGTCAAAGATGGAGAACGTGTTGAAGGATCCGCTGAACGTCAAGCTAGAGGCTGGAACGATACACTATCCAGGGGAAATCGTCGGCGTCTTCGTTCAGACAGATGTTGATGGCATCGCAGCAGACGTCGACACTCTGACCCTAACGCTATACAAGGGAACAGCATCAATCAAGAGCATCGATTACACAAAGATAGACACGGGAGCATATTCAGCCACGTTCGCCTGCCCAGAAGGAGATGGCGACTTCTTCATCAAAGCATCAGTGACGAAAGGATACGAAACTTTCACGCTCTACGGCTCCGCAGTCACGGCATTCACGATAAGCCCGACCATAAACGAGCTGAAGGCGAAACTGATAGCCTTGGATGGCAAGATAGCGACGCTTTCAACAGAAGTCGGACAAATGCGGATGGACCTCTCTGCAGTAAATGCTACGGTTACAGGCATTGCGGGAAAACTCGTGACCATCGAGACCAACGTAGGCACATTGCAGGCCGACATATCGAGCATAGGCGGCAAGATTGTGGCTATCCAAGGGAAAGTCGCAACCATAGAAACAAGCATAGGCACGGTGAGGACCGATGTCTCAAGCATAAGCGCAACAATAATAGGCTTGCATGACGACGTAGTCACTGTTCACACGGAAGTCGGCAATCTACAGACCAAGCTCAAGGATTTGAACGGCCTAGTTACCATAGAGAACGGCATAGCCAAAATCAAGACTGACCTAGGCGATCTACAGGGCAAGGTCGTTAGCCTTCAGGGAGACACTGCTACGATCAAGACAGATCTCGGCACGGTCACGACGAAAGCAGACACGATACAGGGCAATGTTGGGTTGCAGCCTGTGACGATAGGTCTTTCGCTTGTCGCGGCTCTAGCAGCCATAGCAGCAGCAGTACTGATACTCAGAAAAGTGTACGTGAAGTAAATCAATCAAGTTTCCTCTTTTTTCTTTTTGATACGTACAGGTGATGTTCCAGAATGGTTTTCAAGAACATTCTTCTAGAACTGAGTTTCACTGGCTTTATATTTGTCAAAGTAGATACAACGTACAAGAGCGAACCAGCAATAGTCTAGACAATAACAAGTGTTGTGAATGCCCAGGAACGGTAAGAGACTTATTCTCGTCCGCAACGATTTGATAGAGAAAGCCACGGAAATCACTGCGAAAGAAGGAAGGACACTATTCTCCTTGACGAACGAGGTCTTCGAACGAGCGATTGAGGCTCATGACATGCGAGCCAGCTTGGCCGATGCTGTAGAATCCTGCAAGATGATAAGAACCGCGAAGACTCTGCATTGCGTCTTCGTTCCGGCCGACGTTTTCAACTTCATGGCGAAAAAGCTCTACGAGAATGAGCGCGAGGAACTTCTTGAGAAAATGTACGAGTCAGGCATATGGAACGGTAGTTTCCTGAGCCTCAAAAGCCGATGCGAGAGTGAAACGGAAACTCTGAAAATGTTCATGAAGATGTTTCTGCTTGGTAGCGACGAGTTCCTAATAAACGTGGACAAAGAGAAAGTCGAAGTGAAATGCTTTTTCCCAGATCTCAACCTGGAAGGTGTGGAAATCATAGCCAGACTGCTCCATGGGTTCTTTGGTTCTCTCGGATATCGTGTGGAGGAAAACAAGTGCATCCGAGGCATAATCGTGATGCAGCTGTCGCGTGCCCCGCCTGAGAAGGAAGCAAAGCGCAAACTGACCGCCGAGCCCGCAAGTTAATCCTGAATCCCGATTGCCATTCCGTAAAGCTTTTCCGTCAAACTCGATTTCAGTAGGCTACGGGATTAGACAATGAAGATGGTTGACGCGAAGTTTGCGTTTTTCTCTTTTGGCATGGGAACAGCCATTGCCTCTTCGGCAGTCACTATCTACATTCTGATGGTAAGCCTGATGGGTGGAAAGAGCATCGTTTCCGAACAGAATCCGTTGATCGCATTTGTGGAGATACTCCTGCTGATGGTGTCCATTAGCACATGCATCATCTCGACAGAAATCTATCAGAAGTACGAGAAACAGGGTCGCACAAAGAAAACAGAAAAAGGCCCGCCAATCATAGAACACTAAGCGCAAGCTTCTTCTCAACATCAACTAGCAATTACCTTGTGTCATCATCGTTCTCCAAGATTGGCTACATCAATCCGAGCGCAAACAAACATTTGTTGCTTCGGGTTTTTGCTCGAGGCTAGATCGATAAGAACCAAAACGTTAAGAAAAAGGGAAACTGAGGTTGATGTCGATCTCTGTCACTCGGGAACCCTAGTGGGTTCCTCGATTCCTGGTTTGTCTATTAGCAGGTAGCGTTTGTGTGTTTGCATGTCCCATGCTGTGGCTAAGCAAAAGTCTAGTTTTGTATCTACGGCTACTGTGATTAGGCGTAGTTCGCTGTCGCAGTGTTGTATTATGATTGCTCTGCCGCATAATCGCATGTAGGTGGCGTTTCTTATCCCGTAGTCTTTGTCTGGTGTTGTGAATTGGAGGAATTTGTGTGCGATGTTGATTTTGAGTGTTGTTCCTCTTCCGTATGTATCTTGGTAGATGTAGTTCCAAGCGAATAATGTTACATTGATTGTGTGGGTTGTTTCTATGTTATTGTCGTTGTCTGTGCTGTTGTATTCGATTGTGTATGTACCGTCAGCTAATGAGGTTAGTTTAAATGGAGTTGTGTATGTTTGCCAGCCGCTGTCATATGCAGCATTATGGATTCTGTAAGCGATGGAGTGTACGCCTGAACCGGTGTCTGTGGCTTCTAAGGTGAATGGTGTGTCTGGTGTCACGTAGGTTTTATCGGACACATATTTTGGTTCGCCGATTGTTAGTGTGGCTGAAGGTGGGGTATTGTCAAGAATTACGGTTGCTATGTTTGTCGGTTCGATGTTCCCGATGTTGTCTGTGCTGTAGTAGTCTATCGAGTCTTCGCCGTCTGTAAGCCCTGTTAGGTAGAAGGGTGCAGAATATTCGAGCCAGCCACTATCATATGTGCTGCTGTAGATGCGATAGAAGGTTGATGCCACACCTGCTCCGCCTGGATTGTCTTCGGCGATTAGCGTGAATGTCGTAACAGAAGATACATAGATGCTATCCGTGGGATCAATGTACTTTGGTTCACCGATGTCAAGAGTTGTTGTTGGTGGAGTGTTGTCCAAGATGACTTCTTGCACATTGTGCGTTTCAATATTGCCTAGATTGTCAGTGCTATTGTAGTCTATAAAATACTCTCCATCGGTAAGTCCGGTAAGGTAGAACTCTATTGGGGGTGGTGACGTTATCCATCCAGAGTCATAGGTTGCATTGCGCACTCGACGTCCTGTTACAGCTACCCCAGCACCATCCAGATTGTCTTCTGCTGATAGTGTGAACGGTGTGGCTGAGGTTACGTAGATGTTGCCGCTTGGACCAATGTATTTCGGATTGCCTATTGTGAGAGTTGTGGTTGGAGGTATGTCATCAGCGGGAGGTGGTAGAGGAGTTAGCCCCACGTGAAGATCGGTGACTGGCGGAGGTATGTTTACTACGATGCTGTCTGCTGGATAATATCCGGGTGCTTCAACATGTACACGGTATGTTCCTTCAAGGACATCCCATTGGTACTGCCCGTCTGCTCCCGTGATCTGCGGGTTTACGTCAGGCTGCATTATCGGTGGAGCCTGGCCTGTTGGAACATTCTCCCAGCCTCCTTGACCATCTGAACGCTGTAACCAAACACTGGCACCTGAGATTCTTACAAGAGTTTCTACATCATAGATGTAACCTGCGGGGTCAACGTAGATGCCGAAGTTCACTTGGGAGTCACTTGCAGGATAGTGAACAGTATATGTTACCGTTGCGTGACCGCTCCTTGGGTAGAACGTCGTTGTGTACGACCACAACGGTGGGCCTCCTGTCATGCTACCTGTTATGTCAGCTCCGCCACTGTCAAAATGGATTCTTATGTCAACACCTGTCGCTGCTGGGTCATTGTATGTGAATGTTATTGGTGTCGTCCAATAGACTGAAGGTGTGCCCCCTGGATTGCCGAGAATCGGGCCTACGCCTACGTTCGGTGGTAAACTAGATCCGGTGACGGTGGTCTGTGCAGATGCACTATTGTCATCGTATCTGGTTTCAAGCGTGCTCGTGGTCATTGATGCTGTCGTTATTATCACAGTACCGATTAGAACGCTGCTTGGGATTGTGACTGAAACTGTTCTCGATCCTCTTCCTGAGGGGAATGCTGGAACCGTACCGATGTTCCATGTTACTCTTCTTGTGACAGGATCGTATGTGCCACCATCAGAAGCAGATACGAAATCCACATTCGTTGATAGTGTAGCTTGTAATACCACATTTGAAGCTGCTACGTCGCCAAAATCATTGTAGTATAAGGTGTAAGTCATTGAGCTCCCTCGGTCCATGCTTGCAGGTGCGTTCAATGAAAGGTACATGTTTGTCCCCGCAAAAGCGGGAAACTTTAACAGAATTGCCAATCCTGGATTGATGACTTGCTGATTGAACGAGTATTGCAGGCCGATATTGCCTGTGGGATCTTCTAAGCCCACTGTTGCAGACCCACCATTGTTGTATGGAGGTAGGTCCGAGCCGGTAGAGCCAGAAACGCTTCCAAAGTCGACGTCTTTGTATTGGAACAATATGTTGTTTGTGCCTTCGTAAAGTATTGCTTCGAAAGTGATTCCTGACGTGGAGGAGTAGTAGTGTTGATTGTCATACCATTCTACGACAAACTTCCTGTTTGGACTTGTTCCCTGTGTTTCATAGTAGATGGCGCCTGCCGATCCCCACGTTACTATATCATCCCAGAATGGAGCGATAAGTCCATGTATACTGGGTGTCTGTGTAATAGGCTGGTTTACATACTGCGATGTCCCGACGCCTGAGAATAGCAATCCATTGTTTCCAATAGCTAACATACTGTAGTCTGTTCCGTAGTAATTGAAGAAAAACCCAAGACCTATGTTTCCGACCCACTGATCATCAGAGCTTGGCAAGACTTCCGTTCCGGTTCCTGAAAGCGGCCTCGCTATTTCAATCCAGTTATAAACAGGACCGATAAGCGAGTTGCTGTCCAGATATGAGTAACCGAAAGAGTCTGGGCCACCTGAACGACCGCCTAAATAGAAAGAGACATCTTTGCCAATGTTGTCGTGAGGGCCTGCGCTCACTTGCATAGGAATGTAAATCCATGCATACTTTGTCTTGATAGTGCTCCAGCATGATTCATGATGATCACTCTCTTGTGCAGTATTCTGGTTATGATCATGGTTTGTTGGGTTGCATAGCTCTGTGGTGATGTACTGACTATCCATTATGCAAGCTGCAAGGTCCATATTGCCATCTTTAATGTCTGTACATTCCGCATTACTCACATGAGTGATACTGTACAATTGAAGGTTCGAGTAGTACTCATCGCTCAGACCTAGCATAAGATGCCCAAATTCGTGAACAACAGTGCGAGCAGCAGTTGAGGTCCCATCAAAGTAATCGCTCGTATCCCATCTGTCAAATATGTTGGTCCATTTCCAACCAATCTGTATGTGAGGGTCAAGTGACAAAAACCACAAATGGTCCGGGGTAGTTGCTGGATTCAGATCTGGATCGTCATGTATCTGAATGTTGTTTGCATCATCCCAATGCTCTTTATTGTCGTAAATCGAAAACTTACCAAAGCACATCTGACCATCAGTGATGTCAAAAAGGTAATTGCTCGCCATCCTAAGACCTGATACAACTTGATTGACGAAACTCGGACCTTTGTAACCAGTGTCCGTGGGATTTACGTTCCATTCTAAGGAAACGGTCATGTCAAAGGTGTATGGTATAGTGAACGGCTTTTGTGCCCGTATCACCGCAGCTTCGCCGCCTTGACCTGGGTATCCATCTTTCCAGACCGCAATGTCCCAATAATAGGCACCAAAATTATACGTGTAGCCGTATGCTTGACTGGTTAAGAATGAGTAGGATGTTGTAAAGGTTCTTGCAGCTCCAGAAGCCAGTGCGAGGCCTTGTTGGTTGCCAAAGTCAATGCCGCCATAATCATCCGCGCCGGAAGGCTTTATTGGGGTTTTGGTTGCTTCAACTCTCCTTTCGGCACTTATGACCGCCCAATCTGTGTTTAGAGACACACCGACCAGGTTGAACGACGTGACGAACGCCTTAATATCCAAAATCCCATTGGAATCCAAGGGTTCATCTGTAAGCAGTTGCTTAACAGAATAGCTGTTCTCATCTTGGTTAACCCCGAGATCCTGACCTTTTGCAACCTCAACGCCATTCCACGGGGTCCAAAAAGCTCTTAACGTACCTTGGCCTTCTCCCCAGTTGAATGGACCACGGTCAATCTTAGCCATCACTCTCACGGTGATCTTGTCAACAGGTCCATATACGCCGAATGAATACACAGTGACCCATGATGACGCGGTGATTACTTTGTCTTCTTCATTATCTCCCGTTGTCCTCTGAACTAAATCTACGCCTAACCATAGGTTGTTGATTGTTTCTGCTCCAGTATTCGAAACCTTGACTTCGATCTGCCTAGTGCTGCCCTTGTATGCATAGGTCGGCTGCTTGAACTGGACAGTAGCACTTGACACTGCTTTAACAGGAGACACAATCATTGAGGTCGAAACAAGCATTAGCAGTACAGCAATTAGAGCGAATAGTTTCTTCATCTTTTCTTTCTCCTTTTCTTAGTCTGTAGATTCAGTATACTCTGGCTCATGTCCATAAAAGCCTTGTGGAACACTCTTCTAGTCGCATTGAATGAAGGCATCCATGCGGTAAAAGTGTATCAAATGCAAAGCAATCACGTACAAATAGTCTTCAGTTCCTGAATGGAGCTCTATGAAAACGACAGAAATATGGAGCAGAGTGTGTCAACTGATTAACTTGAACATGAATCAGACTGCGCTCTTCAAGTCTGCACAAGCGCAGATTCCCGTGAGGATTGAAAGATCGATGGCCTTAGGCACGCTTTTCTTGTCCTGAGTGCATTTTGAAGAGGCTTCACTTTCCCTGTGCACGCAGATAAGAACGCAAGACAGGAATAGCCTAGCTCTTACACTCCAGTAAGCGGAACCGGGAACAAAACCCTGAAAAAGTGAGTTAGGGGATAATTGCGGGGTTGCCCTAGCCTGGAAGGGTAGCTCTTGAGAAACTAACTTTGCCAGGATCATTCTTGAGCTTGTTCACTTTCCACAAAGCTTTAAACTGTGCTTGGGTCAGAGAAAGGGGTGAGGACTATCTTCAGACCTATCTGAGGACGTAGAAAATTGAAGTATAGTGCCCCGTGCCGGGTTCTCCTAGCTAGGTAGGGAGCAAGCCTGGAAACACGGACTATGTGCCTAACAGCTTGTGGCCTCTCGGGGCCACGTGGGTTCAAATCCCACACCCGGCGCTTTTTAAGCTCATTTTTGGCTCGTTTTCGGCAAATTT
>Ga0315289_10014633_pt1 | contig 10938 bp, 10 predicted proteins | sample YL17G11_40_MG_FD_203452 | JGI IMG/M metagenome (GOLD analysis project Ga0315289, IMG submission 203452) | Sediment microbial communities from Yellowstone Lake, YNP, Wyoming, USA - YL17G11_40 | ecosystem: Environmental > Aquatic > Freshwater > Lake > Sediment | place: USA: Wyoming | collected...
CGACCCGAGGCGGCCCGAGGAGAGCGAGATACCCGCTAAGGTGCTCGGCTACGGTGAGATCAGCACCGTCTTCGAGATAGGAACCGATGAGCAGAAGGATATCGCGTACAAGCGCATGCCCATATTCTATAACTCCGGGGAGCTTGTCGAATACGAGAAGATCTTCGGGGAGTACATCCGCCTGCTGACCGAGGAGGTGGGCCTGGAGCTGCCCCCCTACGGCTACACGAGCTTCACCTCCGATACCGGAAGGCTGGTGATGTTCCTTGCTCAAGAGAAGCTCCCCGCGGAGTCGATCGGGAACAAGATGATACACGTCTTGCCCGCGGAAGAGACGGTACGCTTTGCGCGGGCCGTGCTGAGGGAGCTCAAGAAAGTGTGGCTGTTCAACAAGCGGCAGGACAAGTACGAGATAGGGATCGACGGGCAGATATCCAACTGGTTCGTGAAGGGCTTCGATCCGGACAACCCACGCCTGCCGGAGGACATCGAGTTTCTCTACTTCGATACCAGCACACCCCTTTTCAGGGTAGCAGGGGTCGAGCAGCTTGACCCGGAGTTGTTCCTGCGCAGTGCCCCCTCTTTCATGGTCTGGTTGATCAGCTGGCTTTTCCTTGAGGACGTGATGACCCGCTACTACGATTTTCGCCTTGTCGCAATCGACCTCATCGGGAATTTCTACAAGGAGCACCTTCCCGAGCTGATTCCCGACCTTGTCCTGATGGCCAACGACTTTTTTACGGGCGAGTCGGCCGAGCTCGGGGTTGAACCGATAACGATAAAGGACGTGAAATCCTACTACCGGGAAGACGCTCTTATCTGGACGCTCTACCAGTCAATGCGGAAGATCGATAGGTTCCTGCAAACGAGGATCATGAGAAAGGAATATCCGTACATCCTTCCCGGGAAGATAAAGCGTTATTGAGCGGGTGATAAGAAAAGGGGGAGTCAACCATGACAAAGGTCGGAGCCGAGCCAAAAGACCAGATCACAGAGAAATTCGCGCGCCACGTCTCGAGCGGAAAGGTAAAGTTCTTCAAAGACGCCGGCGTTGATTTCGTACTCGGGCGGCGCGAGGGGATCTACATGTACGATGTCGATGGGAAGAGGAAGTTGATCAACTGCAACTCGAACGGAGGGGTATTCAACCTCGGCCACCGGAACCCTGAAGTTATCGCAGCCCTCAAGGAGGCGATGGAGGAGCTTGACATCGGGACCCACCACACTGTCAGCGAGCACCGCGCCCGCCTGGCGGAGCGCCTCGCCCGGATATCTCCGGGAGATGTGAACAGGGTGGTCTTCGGCGTGAGCGGTGGCGAGGTAATTGATACCGCCATAAAACTGGCGCGCGGCCATACGAAAAGGCCCGGGATCGTCTCGGCCGCAGGCGCGTACCACGGCCATACCGGGTTTGCCCTGCCTGCCGGACATGAACAGTACAGCAAGCCATTCGAGCCGCTCGTGCCCGGCTACACCCACGTGTCCTTTGGCGACCTCGAGGCGCTCGATAAAGTCGTTGATGACAGCACTGCGGCAGTTATCTTCGAGACTATTCCCGCCACCCTGGGCATAGCCGTCCCTCCGGAGGATTTCTTCGCCGGGGTGCGGAGCATCTGCGACGAGCGGGGCGCCGTTATGATCATCGACGAGGTGCAGACAGGCCTTGGCCGCTGCGGGGCTTACTGGGGTATAGACACATACGGGGTTGTCCCGGATATCATTGTCACCGCTAAGGGGTTGTCCGGAGGGGTCTATCCGGTCACCGCGGTCCTGTACAGGGACGAGCTGAACCCCTTCCTGGATGAGAACCCGTTCATACATATTTCAACGTTCGGAGGCTCGGAGCTCGGCTGCTACGCCTCCTTGAAGGTGCTGGACATACTAGAGGAGCCAGGTTTTCTGGAGCACGTCCGCGAGATGGCAGACTTCTTCGCGAAGAGTTTCGCGGCGCTGAAGAAAAAGCATCCCGACGTGCTGGTCGAGCCACGCCAGCGGGGCATGATGATGGGCCTCAAGATGGTGAACGAGATGTGCGGGCCTTTGATGACGATCGCGGGTATTGATAACGGCATATTCACGGTCTATGCGAACAATGACACCTCGGTGAGCCAGATACTGCCCCCGCTCATCATCCAGAAAGAGGAAGCGCTACAGGTGATCGATTCCCTGGACGCGATGCTCACCCGGGTCGAGGGCATGCTCTAGCTGCATGTAACGTGCAGCGGAAGCGTCTGTTTCACCTGTGGAATACGTAATAGAATTGAGTCTGCAGGACACAGAGCATATGTCTGTGTGGGTACCCGGGGGGATGACCATGGAGTTTACGGGGATAACGGATGCCCCGCGGGTGTCAATGACGGTGCGACCGGTCATACCCTGAGGGTCGAATCCGCGTATCCTCGATATGAAATCTCCAGAGACCTCGACCTGAAGGCTTTCTTCAATGAATCTAGTTCAGTCGAACAGCCTGTAGGCGATTACGGTTATGCCGGGCTCCATGTTCTCATCATAACTAGATCGTTGCCTGCGGAGCAATTGGTTTTCAACTTGGGATCCAACGGTTTTGAAAGAGGGTCAGCCCGCGTTTCGCTTCCATGATAAACTCTGGAAAAACCGACGCCGACTGTGAGCGGATGGCCGCATGAAGAAGAAAAACTCAAGCATAGAGGAAATAGAGTCAGACGTCTTATCTCCGACCACCGAGGTGGCCGGTCGTACCATCTTTCGCGGCGGTGCGCTTTCGGCCCTGGGAATCAGGGATTTCCGGCTCATCTGGTCCGGAGCGTTCCTTTCCAACATAGGCACGTGGATGCACACTACGGCGCTCCTCTGGTTCGTAAAAAACCTCACGAAGTCAAACACGCTGGTCGGGACGGTTAACCTGGCTAACTATTTGCCCGTCTTTGTCTTAGTCCTGCTGGGAGGCTCGCTTGCCGATCGCCTTAACCGGAAACGAGTAATCCTGGTCTCGCAGGCGGCCATGATGCTGGGGGCGCTTGCCCTCGGGATCTGCACGAGCCTTGGTGTTGCCTCCTTCCCGTTAATAATTGTTCTCACGGTAGAGATGGGCGTCGCCCTGGCCTTCAACTTCCCGACCTGGCAGTCGATAATCCCAGACCTTGTCCCAAACAGGGATATGATGAACGCCATCGCTTTGAACTCCGCCCAGTTCAACCTTGCTCGCTTTCTTGGCCCGATCCTGGGAGGGCTTATCGCGAGGGTCTGGAATGTCGCGGCGGCGTTCTACGTCAACGCGGCGAGCTTCCTGACGGTAATCGCAGCCGTCCTTTTGATGAAGACGGAGACGCTGCCGTCGGAGAAGCCTCATGAGGGAGTAGTAAAGCACATAATGGAGGGAATCCGGTTTGTGAGAAGGCGGCGGTGGGCGGTAACGGTCCTGGTGACGATCGGGATTACCTCTTTCTTTGCGCTTCCGTACATGGTGCTCATGCCCGCTGTTGCCAAGGATGTCCTGCACAGGGGTCTGGGAGGCTACCTGTTGATGTTCGGTCTATCTGGCCTTGGGGCGGTTATCGCCGCGCCGCTCGTCACAGTTCTGAATCGCCGGCTGAGAGAGAGGGAAATCATAAAAATGTCAATGTTCGGACTGGGGCTGTTCCTGCTCGCGTTCGCTTTGTCGCGGACCTACTGGCTCTCTCTAGTGCTATCCGTTGGTTTGGGAGCCAACTACCTGATGGTCGGTGCGTCGATCAACACCGTGCTCCAGTCAAAGGTGGACCGTGACATGCGGGGTCGCATAATGAGCCTGTACATCCTGTTGTTTCTCGGCGGGTTCGCGCTCGGCGGCCAGTTAATGGGTTACCTGGCCGACATTCGTTCCACATCGTTCTCGTTGTTTTTTGGAGGGGCCGTCTGCCTGGCACTGGCTGCTGTACTAATACTCTTTCCCGGCCTCACGAAAGACGCTGTATCACCGCCAAGGCCGGCACGTCCGGGTATCACCTGAGGATGTGCGGGCGGATACTTACGATTCGCTTTGTGATCTTGCGCCCGCCTGCGCCTCGTTCAGGAAATCGGCAAGAGGTACCTCAATCCCGGGGTCGATGACGAGGAACTCGCCGTCCCATTCCCCTTGTAGCATTTTGAGCAGCATGCGGTTAGATCCCGGTATCTCCTCGAACCTGAGTTCGAAGATCTCTGCCATGCCGCGAGCAAAGTCCCTGTACTGCTCCATCCGGTAGTTTCCGGTGTTTATCAGAGCCACCCGTTTGTAGTTGGCGAGCATCAGCTTTGCCACGAGAAACGCTTTTTTCTCTCCGTATCGCTCAACGAGCCGGTTAAGTTCAGAGATCGTGCTGTCGGCCGCTTCAACCCAGCCTTTGGTCAGGTAGTAGGTACCGGGCTCTTCGGCGAGCCTTCTTAGATGTTCCTCTCTGGAGCCGAGGAAAAGGGCTATGCAGTCATCGACTTTAGGGATTACAAGGCGATGCGAGTACGAGACCAGGCCTACGACCGCGTAGGAGCAGAGGCCGTAACCGAGAAGGATGTCGGCTTCGCCTTTGACAGCCTTGATCTCCGCCTGGAGTGTCTCCCTCAGCTTATCGGGTTCGGCGTGAAGCCCGAAATCGAGGGTGATCAGGTCGCCCTCCCCAACGCCGAGCTGGCGGAGCTCCTCGGCTACGGTCGCGCAAGCTATGATCTTTGTCTCGTTTCGCGCATATTCCTGCAAAGCAGCCTCGCTTCGGTCTTCCCGATCATTAAACCGGTCAACCGGATAATAAGCAAGGGAGAAAGCAGGGGGAGAGGACTGTTTTCGAGATAACTGGAGAGCGATCCACGCTCCAACCTCCGCAGTGCTATCATTCACCTGATAGGGATTGCGTGTTACATGTCTAAAGCCCGGCTTTTAAGGCCATGGAGGATTGATGATTTACACGGTCACCCTGAACCCTACCCTCGACATTACATACGTACTGGAGGAAGTCTCCTTCGGCGAGCCGGTCAAGGCGCTGGAGGTTCTGAGGAGCCCTGGGGGCAAGGGTATAAACGTATCGCGGGCCCTTCGCTCCATGGGCATGGATTCCGTGGCGACGACGATAGTGGGCGGTTATGTAGGAGAGGAAGTACTCGACCTCTTGCAGAAGGAGGGGCTCATCCTCCAGGTCGTGAAGATCGACAGCGAGACCCGCACGAACGTGGTCGTCTTCGGCCGCAAGGACGAGAAGGAACTGGTAATAAGGGCGGCGGGCCCGCCGGTGGAGGAGACCGAGGCAGAGAGGATAAGCGGCTTCATATTCGACGTGGCAAAAAGCCCCGAGGTCCTGGTGCTTTCAGGCTCGCTCCCTCCCGGCGTAAAGGAAGACATGTACTTCTCTTTGATAAAGGAGGCCGGGTCACGCGGCATAAGGACGGTCCTTGACAGTGACGGTGAGCCTTTCAGGCTGGGCGTGGAAGCCGGGCCATATCTGATAAAACCCAACCTTGCCGAACTGCTGTACCTCGCGGGCACTAAACTGCGAGGGGAAAAAGAAATCCGGAGATACTGCGAGGGCCTCTTTAAAAAAGGAGTGGGCATCGTAGTCGTGTCTTCGGGCAAAGGCGGTGCGATAATGGTCACGCCAGAAGGGGCATGGAGGGGAAACGTACCGGTCATAGCAGAGAACACCGTCGGGGCGGGTGATTCCATGGTCGCGGGCCTCTTGATGGGGATCGTCCAGTCAAGGCCCCTCGAGGAGGTGTTCCGCATGGGGCTTGCCTGTGGTGTCTCAGCGGTTATGAATCCGGGGCCCGGTCTCTGCGAGCCGGGGACCTACAAAGAGGCTTACCCGGAAGTCGAGGTGCAGGAGATCAGCTAGGGCAACTCCCGCTCCGGGGTAGATTCCTATGACTGATGCGAAAAAGGCGGTCGTACTGCTGAGTGGAGGTATTGATTCCTCTACGGCCCTCGCCGTGGCCCTCAAAGAGGGTTTTGAAAGCTATGCCCTGAGCTTCGATTACGGTCAGCGTCACGCGCGAGAGCTCGAGGCGGCCCGGGAAGTGGCAGACAAGCTCGGGGCCAGGGAGCACCTCGTTATCCAACTGGATCTCAGGCAGATCGGGGGCTCAGCACTGACTGACGATATCCTGGTCCCCAAGGGGCGAAGCCAGGGTGAGACAGGGGCGGGCATACCGGTGACCTACGTTCCGGCACGTAACACCATTTTCCTCTCCTTAGCCCTGGCCTGGGCCGAGGTCATCGGAGCCGGCGAGGTATTCATCGGGGCGAACACGCGTGATTATTCCGGATACCCTGACTGCAGGCCCGAATACATCGAAGCCTTTCAGCGGATGGCGAATCTCGCGACGAGGCAAGGGACGGAAGGTGAGGGAATAGAGATAAGAGCCCCGCTCATCGAGTTTTCCAAATCAGAGATCATCAAGCTCGGCCTCGACCTCGGCGTGGACTTTTCACTTACGCACAGCTGCTACGATCCAACGGATGAGGGTCTCGCGTGCGGACAGTGTGACAGCTGCGTCATACGAAAGAAGGGATTTGCCGAGGCCGGTATCGAGGATCCCACGAGATATGTGACTCAACCGGGTTAAGAACCGCCTGATTCCATAAACCGAGAACCGAGTCACTCAGCAACTTTACACCACTTTTTTATGCAGGGAACGGGCAGAGCCAGGTGAATATGTATAGCGAGTGGTTTTGTTTTTTGTCGCGAGACACCGGGCAAGGAGGGGAGCCGTGCAGGTCGTAACGACGAGTCCTGGTTTCATCAAGGTACTGAGGGAATACGAGAGAGGTGTGGTTTTTCGTTTCGGCAAGCTTAAGAAGGTCAAGGAACCCGGGATCCGCCTCCTTATCCCTGTATCCGACAGGATGATGAGGGTCAGCCTGAGGACGGTGACGATGCCCGTCCCTTCACAGTCGATCATTACAAGGGACAACGTTTCTATTGAGATCGCCGCCGTCGCTTATTATCACGTGAACGACCCTATCAAGTCCGTGATTGCCATAGAGAACGTAAACGAGGCTATAAACCAGATAGCGCAGACCACGGTTCGGAACGTGGTAGGCCAGTCTAGCCTGGATGAACTACTCCAAAAAACAGAGGCCATTAACGAGAAGATCAAGACTATGCTCGACGCCCAGACGGAGCCATGGGGTGTCGAGGTCACAGTGGTAGAGATCAAGGATATCGTGCTCCCGGATAACCTGAAGCGCGCCATGGCCAAAGAAGCGGAGGCCGAGCGCGAGAAGAGGGCAAAGATAATAGCGGCTGAGGGCGAACTTGTCGCATCAGAGAAGCTGTCAGAGGCCGCGAGAGTGCTCAGCTCGGCACCAGTATCCATTCAGCTCCGGACACTTCAGACGCTTGCGGAGATCTCTGTCGAGAAGAACTCCACCATAATATTCCCGGTAGAGTTCCTCACCGGTATGAAGTCGTTGTTCTTAAAACCGCCGGAGCAGGATACGGAATAGCCGGTTCCGCCGTCGGTTATCAGCCGCCTATCAGTGTGAGCTGCTCGTTCAGCTTCTCGTGGAGTTCCGTTGCCAGGGTATTCTTAATGTCGGGTTTTCCATCGATACCACCTCCAGGGTTGCTACTACGTGATCCAGATTAACGAATAGGTCCTGGCACTGAGAGGGAAAACCCATCTGTTATACTTCATGGCGGAACGGCGTAAGGGGGGTTCAAGATGGGTTACCCGGGCGGCCGTCTCGAGATAATCGATGGGGATATAACGAAGCTCGACGTGGATGCGATAGTGAACGCGGCGAACAAGAGCCTGCTCGGGGGCGGAGGCGTTGACGGAGCCATCCACAGGGCGGCGGGCCCGAAGCTTCTGCAGGAAACCCGGACGCTGGGCGGATGCGAGACCGGGGAGGCGAAGATAACATCAGGCTATGACCTGCGCGCCCGCCACGTTATCCACACGGTCGGCCCGGTCTGGCACGGGGGGAAGAGCAACGAGGATGAGCTTCTTGCGAACTGCTACCGGAACAGCCTGTCCCTGGCGGTTGAGCACGGCCTTAAGACAGTAGCGTTCCCCGCCATCAGCACCGGTGTCTACGGTTTTCCCATCGAGAGGGCGACCGCTATCGCCATGCGCGAGATAAAGCAGTTCTTAAATGACGATCCCGTGCTCGAGAAAGTCATCTGCTGCTGCTTCGGCCAGAGCGATTACGACATATATGTTAAGACTGCGGAGGAAATCCTTAAGTAGCGAGACCCCTTGACCCATGGACAAGGAGAACAGGGATGCGGCCGCGCCGGTACGACGGCGGTCGAGCAAGTAGAAGCCCTTAAGCGGGCGCGGGATGGTTGATTAATATCAGGGGCAGGAATAGCCTTTTTTGTTAATATCAGTTTTCGAGGGGATGCTTGAAAGGGGTTATTAAAATGGGTGAAGAAGAGCGGTACAGGGCGCTGGCCGAGAAGATATTCATGGGGAACTCCGCATTGATCCCCTTGCTTTTCGAGATGATAGCGACGCCCGAAGAGGCCGACATGCTCCTGGCCCTGCCGGCGACGGCGTCGGCCCTTTCGGAAAGCCTCGGAAGGAGCGGGGAGGAAGTCCAGGATATGCTCGACACCCTCTACCGCAAAGGGCTGGTGTTCAAGAAGCAGGCGCCCGATGGAATCCTCTATCGCCTTTGCAGGGACCTCATGCAGTTTCACGATGCTTCCATACTCTGGCCCGAGGCGCCGAGGGAGTACCTGGACTTATGGCAGCGCTTCATGGAGGAGGAATGGCCCGCCTTCTCCGAGATGGTGGACAAGATACTGCCGAGGCCCGTTGCCCGCATAGTCCCCGTGGGCGAAACAGTGGAAGGCCGCCAGCAGATCCTTGCCCACGAGGACGTACGGCAGATGATAGAGGACGCGGAGACCATAGCGGTGACAAACTGTACCTGCCGCCTCACCGCCAGGAAATGCGACAGGCCGGTTGAGATCTGCCTGCAGATCGGCAAAGCCGGCGAGTACACGATCGACAGGGGATCGGGTCGCAAGATAGACAAGGAAGAGGCGCTTGCGCTGTTGCGGAAGGCGGAAGAGGCAGGCCTGATCCATACGACCATGAACAGGGCGGAGGATACCCACTTCATCTGCAACTGCTGTAACGACTGCTGCATGACATTCCCCATGCTAATAAACAGAAAGCTTCACCTGTGCGATCCAAGCCGTTTCGGCGCCCGCGTTGACGTCGAACTCTGCAGCGGATGCGGTGATTGCCTCGAACGCTGTTATTTCGGGGCGCTCGCCCTGGATGACGAGAAAGGCGTGGCGGTTGTGGACACGGATGCCTGTATGGGTTGCGGCCTTTGCCAGGTTGTCTGCCCGGAAGACGCGATAAACCTCGAGATTGTCAGGGAAGAGGATTTCATACCGGTCTAGGGACGGGCTTACAGAAGGAGTAACGGGAGACAAGCTGGATGCCGCTTTACGAGTACCGCACCCCCCACGCCCGGGGATCAATTGACTTCAGACCGGCCTCTCCAGGCCGGGGAAAGAACCGGGCTTTGATCGATAGCCTGTGGACATCTCGAAAGCGGCGACTATTCTTGACGCAAAGAGGATCTGGTTGTACGCATTGCCGATGCCTACTGAAACCGAATTATCGTCCCTCTCGAAGTGGAGCGGGTGGCCCAATCCACGCAGTATCAGGTACTTACCCGCCCTTTAGCCGTCAAGGCGATGTTCCGGCAGAAACTGCTGGTCAGGCTTCCGGCAGCTTGCCCCTGGCCTTCTCCGCTTTCTTTGAAGCCTTCGAAAACTCCTTGTTGACTTTATTTGCCTTCTTCTCCAGCTTATTCGCCTTTTTCTCAAGCTTCTTGACTTTCTTGGCCTTCATGCGTCTTTGCTCCTTTCCCTTACTCGGGCCGCTTTTTCGAGGTGGAACCGTCCGAGAATGAATCACGCTTTTAGTCTATCAATATGTTTGGGGTAAATACGATTGCCATGTTACTGTGTATGTACTACCGGGGCAAGTACAGGAGAGTGTGTTCTGACTGCATGGGAGAAGGTCGTGGAAGTCCCGACAGGCGAGAGGCCGTACCGGGAGATTGCCCGGATATATGACGAACTGGTAGGCAACACGGCTTTCGAGTGCTGGCTGGAGAACTTCCTTTGTCTTATCGACAGGTACAATATCGATTTCTGCGTCTGCGCGGATATAGCGTGCGGCACGGGACTGGCGGCGCAGTATCTGAGCGGGCTCTGCGACCGTGTCTATGCGGTAGATATATCCCCCTGGATGCTCGAGGTAGCGCGCGGCGGGCGTTATTCATCGGATGTCGTTTTCCTGGAACAATCTTTTTTGAAGCTCAAGCTGCCGGAAAAGGTGGACCTCCTGACCTGCAACTTCGACTCGCTGAACTACCTGCTCGAGGAAGAGGAGCTTTCCGAGGCGCTGAGACGCTTCGCCGGGTCGCTGAAGCAGGGAGGCTACGCGATATTCGACATCAATACGACAAGGGAGCTCGCGGAGATATGGGGCGATGACGTGATGCTCCACCGGTTGAGCCACGGGTTCTCGGTCTGGGAGACAAGCTGGGACCCTGACGTTCGCATCAATACGGTGAGGATGACCAACTTCATCAGGGTCGATGATGGACTCTACCGGGTGAGCGAGGAAGTGCACCGGGAAAAAGCGTACGACCTGGAGCTCCTGTACACGTATCTCAGAAAGGCCGGTTTTTCAAAGATCGAGGCGTTCGACGCAAAGGACCTGGGAGGGATAGGCGAGGACACCAGGCGCGCACAATTCATCACCCGGAAGTAGGGCTTTTTGCCCCGCTTTGGCTGCGCTCCAGGGGGATCCCCTTGCCCGCTCTGCCACGGCTGGTCCGGCGGTGTGGTGCCGCTGCTATCGAAGTTCGTGCTCGGCATAAGGCCGGTTGGGGTCGCTTACAAGCAGTTCCAGTTTGACCCCCGCCCGGCAGGCCTCGAATGGGTGGAGGGAAGGGTCCCGGTCAAAGGCGGGTTC
>Ga0315289_10014636_pt1 | contig 10936 bp, 4 predicted proteins | sample YL17G11_40_MG_FD_203452 | JGI IMG/M metagenome (GOLD analysis project Ga0315289, IMG submission 203452) | Sediment microbial communities from Yellowstone Lake, YNP, Wyoming, USA - YL17G11_40 | ecosystem: Environmental > Aquatic > Freshwater > Lake > Sediment | place: USA: Wyoming | collected...
TTTAATACTCCTTGATATACAAATGCCCACGCCTGGTTCGCTTGATCCTTTTTTTCAATTGAGAGAGTTGAATTCTAAGGTTAAGATAGTCATTACAAGTGGATTTGGAGAACATGGTGCAGTGAAGGAAGCCTTAAGGAATGGCGCACTTGGCTTTGTCCAAAAACCCTACGTTCTTAATGAACTTGCGGGTCTGATAAAAAGGATTTTGAGTAAAAAATAAATGTGGAATGCGGTAACCGTGCTACCGCTCTATATTGTAGGGAACGGTCGCGACCGTTCCCTACAATACAATGAGGTGAACGCAGAAATGCGTTCAGAATAACGGAACGCACGGTGTGCGTTCCCTACAAGGAATGTTGCATTGTGTCATTGCAAGCGCATAAATGTGAGCGTGGCAATCTCGTAGTTGAATTAAATTGTGGTTGTGAGCAACGTGATGAATTTATTATATAAAAAAGATAAATCAAAGTATTCAGATAATACAATTATATCTTGACTTTTTTATTACTATTTGTTTAAAATTTTCCAAATTTAGAATCAGACTAATAGGGGATTAATAATATGACATTAAAGAAAAACTATCTTATTTTATTTGGTTCTCTGTTTTTTATTACATTTCTAATAACAAATTCGATTTTCTCTAAAGCCTATGAGCAATGGATTGCACGATATAATGGACCAGGAAGACAAGCCGATTATGTAAATAAAATGGTTATTGATAGTTCTGGAAATATTTATGTTACAGGGGAGAGCTTAAGTCCTGGACGGGGATATGATTATGTAACAGTAAAATACAATAATGTTGGTGCTCAGCAATGGGTTGCCAGGTATAATGGACCAGATAATGGTTGGGATAGGGCTTATGGCATAGCGGTAGATAGTTCAAGCAATGTTTATGTCACGGGTTCGAGTAAAGGTGCTGGCACAGATTATGATTATGCAACTATAAAATATAATAGCGAAGGGGTAGAACAGTGGGTGGCAAGGTATAATGGACCCGGTAACCGGACTGATAATGCCTGTGCAATAGTATTAGATCCTCTGGGAAATATTTATGTTACTGGAATGAGTTATGGTTTAGGAACCACTTATAGTGATTATGCGACTATAAAATATAATAGCGACGGAGTAGAACAGTGGGTGGCAAGATATAATGGACCCTCGTATTATGATGATGCATCTGCTATAACTGTGGACAGCTCGGGAAATGTTTATGTTACTGGGGATAGTGGGGGATCTGGAACAAACTATGATTATGCGACTATAAAGTATAATAGTTCGGGTGTTCAACAATGGGTGGCAAGATATAACGGAGAAGAGAATTATGGAGATTTTGCCAAAGATATAACCATAGATAGTTTAGGTAATGTTTATGTTACTGGGGATAGTGATGATGATTACGTAACGGTAAAATATAATAATTCAGGAGTACAGCAGTGGTTAGCAAGATATAAAGGACCAGGTGGCTATGATATGCCCTATGATATAGCAGTAGACAGCTCTGGGAATGTTTATGTTACTGGGGATAGTGTGGGATCTGTAACAAGTTATGATTACGCGACAATAAAGTATAATAGTTCAGGGGTGGAACAATGGGTTGCACGATATAATGGACCCGGCAACTATTTTGATATAGCCTATGCTCTGGCTGTGGACAGCTCGGGAAATGTTTATGTAACAGGGTATAGTCAGAACTCTGGAACTTCTCCATACAATGCTGATTATACTACAATAAAATATAACAGCTTAGGAGTAGAACAATGGGTGGTGAGATATAGCGGACCAGGGAATGGAACAGATGAGGGGAAGGCAATCTCAATAGATGATTCGGGTAATGTTTATGTTACGGGCTATAGTGAAGGATCAGGAACTGACTCTGACTATACCACCTTAAAATACAATAATTCGGGTGTTCAGCAGTGGGTGGCAAGGTTCAATGGACTTGGTGATTTTAATGATTATGCCTATGATATTGCTATCGATAGTTCGGGAAATGTTTACGTAACGGGTGAAAGTGACAATTCAGGGATAGACTTTGATTATGTAACAATAAAATATAGTAGTACTGGTCTTCAGCAATGGGCTAATAGATATAACGGTCCCGGTAACAGTTTTGATACGGCACATGCGATAGCAGTTGATAATTTAGGTAATGTTTATGTTACTGGAGAGAGCGAAGGTTCAGGAACTTATAGTGATTATGCGACGATAAAATATAATAGTGCTGGGTTGCAGAAATGGGTCGCAAGATATAATGGACCAACTGATGAATTTGATGATGCATATGCGATAGTTGTTGATATTTCAGGTAACGTTTATGTAACTGGATATAGTGATTGGGATTATTCTACATTAAAATATAATAGTTTAGGGATTCAACAGTGGGTAGCGAGATATAATGGACCTGGAAATAGTATTGATTGGGCGCGTGGTATGGCTGTAGACACATTGGGTAATGTTTATGTTACTGGAGACAGTTATGGTTCTGGGACTTATAGTGATTATGCAACGATAAAATATAATAATGCTGGAGTTCAACAGTGGGTGGCGAGATACAATGGTCCAGGCAATAAATATGATAAATCGAATGCTATAGCCATAGACAAGTTGGGTAATGTTTATGTAACAGGATATAGTAGGGGTTCAGTAACAATTGATGATTATGCAACAATAAAGTATAATAGTTCAGGTGTTCAACAGTGGGTAGCAAGATATAATGGAACAGGAAATGGTGATGATTTTGCAACAGATATAACAGTGGATAATTTAAGTAATATTTATGTGACTGGATACAGTAAAGGTTCAGGAACTCTTTATGACTATGCAACAGTAAAATATGATAGTTCAGGAGTTCAACAATGGGTAGCAAGATATAATGGAACAGGAAATTATTATGATTATGCTCATGATATGGTTTTAGATAGTTTTGGTGATATTTATATTACAGGATATAGTGCAAATATAGGGGCTTACCCTTACAATTATGATTATGTGACTATAAAATATAATAGTGCAGGAGAAGAACAATGGATAGCAAAGTATAATGGACTTGGCAACGGCTATGACCAAGCCTATGCTATAGCTGTAGATAATGCAGGAAATGTTTATCTAACAGGTCAGAGTTATAATACAGAAACTGGACCTGATTTTACAACAATAAAATATTTACAAAGTACCTCTTATGACTTTTTTTATATTTATTAAAGGGATTGTTCGCATATTATTCTTTTTATTTTATGTTTTGATTTGTCTAAGAGTGTTTTAGAAAGATAATGATACACGGAATTATTGTGGAGGAGAGGTTCGTTTGTTATATCCAATTTTGCATTTTGGATTGCCTTTTCCCATTCTTCGGTGTGTGGTAGTGGGGAATATTCCGTGAGTTTTGGACTTGCTCCAATTTCTTTAACAAAGTTTATACTTTCGATAACTTCCTCTTCAGTTTGTTCAGGTAATCCCAACATTATATATATACCTATATCAGATTTGTCAAATCCAACTTGTTTGAGGTTCTGGACAGATTCTCTTAATTGTTCAGCAAAAACATCTCGTTTAAGAGATTTAAGGTGCTCTGCATCTGCTGTTTCAAGACTAAGGCGAACATTCTTGAATCCCAATTGATACATTTTTTCAGCGAGTTTCAATGTTATTGAAGGTGCATATAAGCCATTTGGAGTATGGAAATTGCATTTTATATCAGTTTTAAGCAATTGGTCGAGAATGATTTCAAAATGATTCTCATAATTTATTAATAAGGCATCATCATAAAAAGCGAAGTGTTTTGTATTGAATTTTTTATGGTGAAAATAGATTTCCTGAGCGACTTTTTCTGGTGAACGTTGTCGGAATTTAGGAAAGAGGATTCTTGATGCACAATAAGTGCATTTTTTTGGGCATCCTCTTGATGTTATAATTGGTAAATGATTCAAATTATAACAAAACTCAAATGCTGGTAATGGAAGAGTATCAAGGTCGTTGAGGTTAAAAAAAGTTTCAAGTTTCAGGTTTAAGGTTTCATTGAGAACATTGATTATTTGTTCTTCGCCTTCTCCATAAATAAAAAAGTCAGCCTTAGCATTTTGTTGACTATGCTCTTTGCATAATGTGGGATATACTCCACCAAGAATGATGGGAATATTTCCAAAGGTATTTTTAACTACCTCAATAGCTTTTAATACACCAGGATACCAGTAAGTCATTCTGGAGGAAATCAGGCAGGCATCGACTTTGTCGATAGTTTTTAATCTTTCTTCAAAGAGTTGGATAGGGATGCCATATCTTTTATATTTAAAATTCATCCATCGAAGGCATTCAGGAATTGGGACTTCTTCTGTATGATATTTTCCTGTGCCATCCTTTTTATCTTTTGTTTCAATATCGGGGAAATATCTATCGGTGCAATCGATGAAATGAATATTGAATTCTTTGTAATTTTGTAATATACTTGCGATATAAAGGAGACCGAGAGGTTTCGCCCAAAAATCATAAGCAGCAAAATCATATATCCAGGGATTAATTAAGAGAATTGATTTCTTCAATATGACACCTTATTATTGAAAATAATTTGTTATATTAATAATTATATTTTCATTGAGTCAATTTTTTTCAAGAATTAGCTTAAGAAAAAAGAGAATAAAACTATTCATTTAACTTGACTTCAATTGTTAGATATTGTAAATACATTATCATTATATATAAAAATTTAATTGTAAAATCCTGACAAAATCACATCATAAAATGGAATCTTATCTATTAATCCAAGTTATGGAGATAAAGTAAATGATCTCTTATAAGAAGTGTTTAGGAGTTGATATAGGACATAATACGGTAAAAATTGCCGAATTACAGAGGGATAAATCTGGTGTCAGGATAAACAAACTGATAACAAAAGAGATAAAACTTACTCCTGGTATACCAAAAGAAGAAAAGGCTAAGATTGTATGTAATGCGATAAAAGAGATAATAAAGTCAGGTAAATTAACTACAAAAAAAGCGGTTTTTTCTATTTCAGGACAGAATGTTTTCTTAAGAAAAATTCCTTTGCCTCCAGTTCCTGATGAGAGAATGGAGAAAATCGTCAATTACGAAGCTCGTCAACAAATCCCTTTCCCTCTTGATCAGACTGTTCTCCAATATCAAGTGTTTAGAGAAGAAGGACAAGAGATGGCGGACGTGTTATTAACAGCGGTGAAAAGGGATATAATAAACGAATTTATGTTTATGATAAAAAAGTCAGGGTTAAAACCTGTAAAGGTAGATGTGAGTTCATTAGCCTTATTTAATTATTTTTATTATGAATCGCAAAAAGAGGAACTTGCTAAGGCGAAGGGGGAAAAGAAAAAACCAATATTTTCGATAGGAAAGAAAAAAGAAACTGAAGAAGAAAAAAAAGCTGAAAGTGAAGTCGAAACAGAGACTGAAGAAGGTGAAATTGTTGCCTTTATCAATGTGGGTGCTGGGACTTCTGATATTGCCATTGGTAGATTAGGTCAAAAGGGTTTTGTGGGGTTTTTAAGAACTGCTCCAACTGGTGGGAATGATTTGACCAGGTTAATTCAGGATAGACTTGATGTTTCATTCGAGCAAGCGGAGAAAATTAAGCAGGAAAACACCGAAGTCTTAGTTGAAGCGAGAGAACCAGAGGAATTGCCCTCTATTAATGTGGATGCAAGTAAAGCGGTGACTGAGGCATTAAGTAGATTAATAAAAGAATTACGATTGTCTATCGATTATTATATTTCTCAACCAGATGGATTTGCCGTTGATTCGATTATCTTGACAGGTGGTCAAAGTAATATACCCAAGCTTGCAGATTTCATAGAAGATCGATTAGGTCTTCCTACCGTAGTTAAGAAGAGTATTGAAGCTGGTAAGTTTGAGCTATTAAGTGATGCAGGAATTAACATCTCAAGTTATATTCAAGCGATAGGACTTGCGCTTCATGGCATTGGGAAAGCAAGGGTCTGTGTTGATTTTCTACCCGAAGATAAAAAGACTGTTGAAAAGTTAAAGAATAAGAGAGTAGAGATAGGTGTTATTGCGGCATTATTATGTGGAATTTTGTATTTTTCATCGCAATTCGGTCAGGCAGATATAAAGTTTTTTGAGAGAGCAGTGACGAATATGCAGACCGAGATTTTGTCCAGGCAGAAAATTATTAATAAGTATGAAGAAGCGAAAAAGCAACACGATTTACTTACAAAACGATATAACAACTTGGGAAAATTGTTTGAAGATAGAGGGTATCTTTTGAGGATTATCCAGCTCATTAACGAGATTAAACCTGATGATGTCTGGTTTCAACTTATTGATACAAGGTATGAGGGGAGCATGGCAATAATTGGATTTGCCAAGATCCTTGCCTCCTTGACAAATATAGTCAATAGCATTGAAAATCAAAAAGATTATTTTGAGAATGTAACATTAGCAGAACAAAGGACTGTTGTTGATGAAGTGAGTCGTCAACAAGTCTATTATTTCCGGATTAATTTAAGATGTAAGAAAAAGTTTTCCTGGTCCAGATTGCATACTCAAGAAACATTATATGCCGAAAGACCTGCTGAAATATTCAGAATTGAAACTCAACAGGGTCAACCAGGTATTCCTGGAAGACCTATGCCAATGAGACCAACATCAAGATTGATGGAGGGATTCTAAAATAGTTGGGTTGATAATTCAGCTGTTATATTTTTTTAAATAAAATTATTGATATTACCTATTCGATAGATTAATTATTCTATCTCAATCTGAAAATTTAGTAATAAGAATATAGTAGTATAATTTATTGTGCTGAATATATTAAGTTGAATAAATCCAAATTGGAATAAGAACTATGGCTGAAGGCTTAACTAAAATCAGAAAGATTGTCCTTAATAATTTAGAGAGATTTGTCATAGGTATATTCCTGATTATTTTAATGATTATTGTGTTTTTAAGCAGTGTAGGATTTGGTCCTCAGTTTACTGAAACTGCTGGTCCACCACCCGCTCCCAATCTTTCTTTACCTAATGAGAATTCCCAAAAAGTTATTGAAAATATCAATGAACCGAAACCAATTATCGATTCATCATTTAATATATTAGTAGCGAAAAATATTTTTGATAGCAAAGAGACTAAATCTCAAGAAGAGATTGAAAGAGAATTAAGTGAGAAAATTACAGCATTAAAAGAGCTGTGGAAAAACGAGAATTACGATGAGATTATCAAAAGTAGTAGCTCTATATTGAAGCAGTATCCCACACATTCTATAGCGAATAAGTTTAAGAGTGATTCAGAGAAAATTTTAAATACAATGACTGAAGTTGATAAGTTATTACAAGAATACAAGATTGATGATGCTAACAAGAAATATAACGATATTATTAAGGAGATGCCTGATAGAAATATCTTGAAGGTATTAAAAACATATATCGATATTAAAAATCTTGAGGTTCAACGAAATTTCCAGGAGATGGCAAATCAAGTAGAAGAGGCATTGAAAAAATGGCCCGACGATAAGAAGTTGTTGGAGTACAGAGAAAGAGCACAGTTAGGGTTGCAAGGTAAATTGCCCACACCAACACCAGCACCACCACCGGGAGCTCCTTTAGGAGCTCCTCCAGGGGTTCCTCCTGGAGCTGCACCACCTGGTGCTCCACAGAATCCACCACCAGGATTAGAGTATTAACATAATTTGTAATTGTAGAAATGCAATCCTTTGCGTCTCTACAATAAAACGTAAATAAAAAATAAGTCTGGTTTTTTTTGAAATACTAATTGACTTGACAATATTTTAGCATTTATTTATATAGCTTAATAATTTCTATCATTATTAATTATCAACATTAAGGATTCTAAATAATTCTGCTTCTTTAATCTTTACGAACTCTGTGTTCTCTGCGAGAGATTAACTTTATTAGTGTTACGCAGAGTTCACTGAGAACGCAGAGAATAAACTACTAAAAAAGGAGATACGACACTTGTTTAATAGTAGATTAACAAAAATATGCCCTGAGCGTTTAGCAAAGGGACTCTTAAAACGAATGCCTTTTTTGGTGTTTTGTTTTTTGATTTTTTATTTTACTGCATTTGCAAGTGACACGAATAATTATCAGTCATCCCGATTCAATATTTCTCAACTCTCTGATAATGAGCAGAGTCAATTCCAGGCAGAAAGAGAAAAGAAGATTCAGCGGATGATTGATAGGGGGTATGAACTTTTTGTGGAGGGGAATTATCGCGGCGCTGAAATTGAATTTGAAAATGTATTAAACATCCACGCCAAGAATCCTATCTCTCAAAAATATTATCAAATAGCCTCTACTTATTATAATAAGTCAAAACAATTATCTGATGAATTGAACGAATTTAGAAAGAACAAATCACCTGATACGAAAGCAAATGAGATCAAATCAAAGAATTATTTTAAATTAGGGAAAGAGGCTTTTAAGAAGAAAGATTATGAGCAGGCGCGATTGTATTTTGAGAAAGCTCTTATTCTAAGTCCTATGAATAAAGGATATTCTAAATATGTAAAGAAATCCAGTGAGAAAATCGAAGAGACTTTTAAAAAGGAAGACATTGCTGCTGTATCTGGTAAAGAAGAAAAAGAAAAAGTTAAGATAGCTAAAGAAGATAAAGCAAAAGAACAAGCCAAAGAAAAAACTGATAAATCTGCTTTGAAAAAAGCTGAAGACGAGAAAAAACAGCAAGAAGCATTAGAGAAAAAGAAAGGTGAAGAAGAAAAAGCAAAGAAAGAAGAAATGAAGAAAGCTGAAGAGGAGAAGGAAAAACAAGAAGCCTTAGCTAAACAAAAGGCAAAAGAGGAAGAGGGAAAACGGGAAAAATTAGCTAAAGAGAAAGCAAAAGCTGAAGCGGAACAAAAAACCGCTCTTGAAAAGGCAGAGAAAGAGAAATTGGCAAAAGAAAAACTTGAGAAAGAAAAGGCGGAGAAGGAAGCTCAGGAAAGGGCTAAGAAAGAGGCTCAAATAAAGGCTGAAAAAGAGGCGCAGGCTAAAGTAGAAAGAGAAGCTAAGGAACAAGCTGCGAAAGAAGCTAAATTGAAGGACGAAAAGGAAGCTCAGGAAAAAGCGAAGCTTGAAGCAAAAAAGGAAGCTGAGGAAGCCCTGAAGAAAAAAGAGATGGATAAAAAGTTGGCTGAAGAGAAAGCTGAAAAAGAAAGAATTGCCGTGCTTAATAAACAGAAAGAAAAAGAAGAAGCTGAGAGAAAGGCTAAATTAGAAGCTGAAGAGAAAGTTAAAGAAGAGGCTGTGAAAAAGGTGAAGGAAAAAGTGGTGGAAGAAAAAAAGATTGAAGTAGCTCAAGTTAAAGAAGAACAAAAACCTGAAGTTAAGAAAGTGGAAGCTGAAAAGGATATAAATAAAGAGAAATCAAATGCAGTTTTAGAAGAGGGGAAAAGGTTGCTCAATGAAGAAAAATATGAAGAAGCGATAGCTAAATTCGATGAGTCAAACAACCTTTTTGAAAATAAGGAAGCATTGAGGCTGAAAAAAATTGCTCAAACTAACATCGATGAAAAACAGAAACAGGCTCGTCAAGAACAGTTAAGAATCCAAAAGGAAAAAGAGGAAGAAGAAGCAAAGATAAATGAGAAACAAAGTAAGGTACTTTGCGAAGAAGGAATTAACTTATATAAGAATGCTCAGTATGACCAAGCTATAGCAAAACTTGATGAAGCTGTTAAGCTTAATCCTAAAAATACAATAGCTGAGACTTATCTTGCAAGGGCGAAAGAGGAACAACAAATACGTCTTGAAGAGATGGGCAAAAAGGCTGAACAAGTCCGCCTGGAGACCGCTGAAGCCTTATTTAACAAGGGTAAAGAAGAATATGAAAAAGGGAATATAGCAACAGCAAGAGACAATTGGGAAAAGGCTTTAACGAATAATCCTGAGCACAAAAAAGCAGCTACCTATCTTGCTCAGACGGAAGCAGAATATCAGGAATTCTTGAAAAAACAGCAAATAGAGAAAGAGAACGAGAAGAAAAAAGAAGAAATCAAGGCTAAATTAAAAACCTTGATAACTATGGAGACCCATGAGGATACACCGATTCAAGATTTTATGAAGAATCTCTCTCTCATCAGTGGAATTACATTTTCATTTTCAGAAGGTGTTTCAGGCAAGGTAAATGGAAAATTTGAAGAGAATACACTTGAGGAAGTCTTAAATGCCATATTGAAACCTAATGGACTTAAGTGGTCAATTACCGAAGGGAATATTGTATTGATTGAGCCTGATAGGCAAACGAGAATCTTCCAGTTAACAACTAAAGACCAGATTGAAAGAGTGAAAACATTATATGATAATAAGTTTATTCACAGATTATTATATGGAGAGAAGATGGAACCACCCATTAAAGGTTGTGAAGTTACTCTTGATGAAAGAGAAGGAATCTTAATGGTTGTTGGTTCACAGACTCATATCGATAAAGTTGATGCATTGCTGGCAAATCTTCCTGAGAAAAGACCTCTCGTATTAGACACTCAGTCATTTATTGTCAGTAAAAGTAAGGGCGAGTATACTAAAGACCTGGTGGAGAACTTTTTAAGGTCAAAGGCTGACCCAGCTACTTACCTTGAGGGACGAAAGGTTCTTTATGAAGAGGGAACATTAATTATTATTGATACACCTGAAAATATCAAGTTAGTTGAGAACTTATTATCTGATAAAGATTTACTTGAAACGATTAAGAGAGAAAAACTTGAGATAAGAACTTTCAAGGTATTAACTCCTGACTTAATGGAGGAAAGTCCCGAAGTTGCTCAATCGTTCTTATCCAATGTTGAGGAAATGATCAGGACGAAGCTCTATAGCGTTGAAGGGCAAAAAGTTGCCTCCGAGAAGGGAAGGAGATTGTGGGTTAATCCTGCTTTTGGAACTATCACGATTGTTGATTCTCCAGACAATGTTGATGCCATAGGAACTTTCATCTC
>Ga0315289_10014637_pt1 | contig 10935 bp, 6 predicted proteins | sample YL17G11_40_MG_FD_203452 | JGI IMG/M metagenome (GOLD analysis project Ga0315289, IMG submission 203452) | Sediment microbial communities from Yellowstone Lake, YNP, Wyoming, USA - YL17G11_40 | ecosystem: Environmental > Aquatic > Freshwater > Lake > Sediment | place: USA: Wyoming | collected...
TTTGAGAAGCATTCCTTCGGGAACAAGAGCGGCTGGCCGCTTGAGTCGGCCGCCAGTTTGTTGCCCGCAAAGCACTGCCGGTAGGCGAGCGCGGCCAGACGGGCGTAGGGTTCGCCGCCGGCCTTTCGGAAGTCGGCCATGAGTTCCGCATCGAGCGCCTCGCACCGCTTGGCCAGGGCCGGGAATTCGGCGGCGGCCGCTTTCAGGAGATCGGCCGCCTCGGCGCCGCTCCGCCGCCAGTACGGGCGGAGCGGTTGCTGGAAGTACTCGATGGAGTAGATGTCGTCGTAGGCTACCATTACGGTGCCCGACACCCCGGCGGCGCCCACCTTGCCCAGGTCGAGGGCGACGGCGGCTACGGGGCAGTCGTCCTCGGCGGCGCGCGGCTGGCGGGTGTCATCCGCGGGAAACTTCTGGCCTCCGGCAAAAGCGCCCTGGGCGGCCGAGGACGAAACGATCGCCTGGCTCGCCATCGGGCCCGGCAGCGCCGCCACGTAGAGATACCCCCAGTTGATCCGCTGGTTGTCGCCGCTCTTGGCGAGGACCGGCTGGTCCTTCGAGCCGATCCGCAGGGCCGAAAGGTCGCCGATCTTCTGCTGCGACCACACGACCTGTTCGCCGGGCACGTTGACGGCGATCTCGGCCGCCGCGTCGAAATACACCGCGACGGCGTGTTCCTCGCCGTCAGTCGGCGCCGCCGTCCACGTGACGTACGTGACCGGGCGGGAAAGGATGTCGAGATCGTCGGGCAGCATGGCCGTCGTGAACGTAAGCGTCACGCGGACGGTGTCGGCCACGGCTTTGTAGATCGTGCGGGTGGGCAAGACGTCCACGCTTTCCTGGGTCGCGGCGGGCAGGTTCCTCGGCTCTTCGCCCATGAGGCGGAAGGTCTTGCCATCGACCCGCACGAGACTGTGCAGGCGATGGGGGTTGCCGGTCCAGTGGACGGTCTCGGCGTCGGTCAACCGGTCGGCGGGCGACCAGATGCTGAAATACGGGTCGCACGTCACCAGCGGGACCGACGGCGGCCGGCAGGGCTTGGCCGTCGGCTCAGAGGCCGCCGCAGTCCGGCTGGCCGAGGCCGGGACCAGAACAACCATGACCAGGATGAGGGTGGCGTGAGCGAGTTGCATAGGCGTTTTCTCCCCAAGGTTCTGGCCGAGATGAAGTGTTTTCCTCTTTCTCCTGAGAGCGGCGACAGCAGAGACTAACGCCGCAGGCGCCGACTTACAAGGATTTGGGGCCGCCGGGCCGCGGGAACCCTTGAACCGTCCGCCCCGCGGCGGTATCTTGAATGGTCACGGTCGGCGAAGGGCCGGCCGTCATCACAGAGAGTGAGGAGACCGGTATGACCAGCATGGACCTTCGACCGCTGCTTCAGGACAACGGTTCCAAGATCATCCTCTACGTGTGGGACGGGCTCGGCGGCATCCAGGGGCCCGGCGGCGAGACCGAACTGGCGACCGCCCGGACGCCCAACGCCGACCGCCTCGTCAAAGAGGGCTGCTGCGGGCTTCTGGAGCCGGTCTATCCGGGCGTGACGCCGGGCAGCGGACCGGGGCACCTGGCCCTGTTCGGTTATGACCCGGTCGAGTACCGGATCGGGCGCGGGGCGCTTGAGGCGGCGGGCGTGGGGTTTGACCTTCAGCACGGCGACGTGGCGGCGCGCCTGAACTTCTGCACGCTCGACTCGAAGGGCCGCATCACTGATCGCCGCGCCGGCCGCATCCCGACCGACGAATCGAAGAAAGTCGTCAAGAAACTCGCCAAGGCGATCCGCGAGGTCGACGGCATCCAGGTCCTCTGGTCGCCGGTGAAGGAGCACCGGGCGCTTCTGGTGCTTCGCGGCGAGGGGCTGGGCGACGGCGTCGAGGACACCGACCCGCAGAAGACGGGCGTAGCGCCGCTCGAGCCGCGGACGAACGACGATTCGAAGGAAAGCGCGCGGACGGCCGAGGTGGCGGCCAAGGTCCTAAGGCAGGCCCGCGAAGTCCTCAAGGGCGAACCGAAGGCGAACGGCGTCCTGGCGCGCGGGTTTGCCAAGCGCCCCCACTGGCCGAGCGTCGCGGAACGCTTCGGCCTCAAGGCGGCTGTGGTCGCCGGGACGCCGATGTATCGCGGCGTGGCGAAACTGGTCGGCATGACAGAGTTGCCGGCGTTCAACGAGGTCCAGCGCGACGTCGCCAGCGTCGCCGAGCACTGGAGCGAGTTCGACTATTTTTTCCTCCACTACAAGCACACCGACAAAGCGGGCGAGGACGGCGACTTTGCGGAGAAGGTCAAGGCCATCGAAGAGGCGGACCGGGCGATCCCCCTCCTTGAAAAACTGGGGCCCGACGTCCTCATGGTGACGGCCGACCACTCGACGCCGACCGCCCTGGCGTCGCATTCATGGCATCCCGTGCCCGTGCTGATGTCGGCGAAGACGGTTCGCCGGGATGCGGTGGACCGGTTCGACGAGGTCGCCTGCATCCTGGGCGGTTTGGGCCTGAGGCCGAGCACGCATCTGATGCCGCTGGCGCTCGGCCACGCCGGCCGCCTGGCCAAGTTCGGGGCGTGACTGCACAGCGTTTTACCGCAGAGGCGCAGAGGTCGCAGAGAAAAGATATTCTTTTGTAACGACATTTTTTTATTTCTGTTTTACCCGAAAAAGGCCGTTCTCTGCGTACTCTGCGTCTCTGCGGTTCAATCACCTTTCAAAGGCCGAACGCCATGCCCGATGACGAACGCGAGGGTGACGAGGGGCCGGCCTTCTGGTGCGATGCGATGTTTGGGGGCCTCGCACGCTGGCTCCGGGCCGCCGGCTACGACGCCGCCTGGGTCGAGGGCATCGACGACGCAGAACTCGTGCGCCGGGCCCTCGCGGAGGGGCGGATTCTTCTGACGGCCGACACGCGCCTCGTGGAGCACGGCGCGATTCGCTCCGGCCGCGTGCGGGCGCTCCTCGTGCCGCACGCCCGCGATAAGATCGAGCAACTCCGTTTCGTTCTACGTGCGCTGGGCCTGGCGCGCCGGAAGGCGCGCTGCATGGCGTGCGGCGGCGGGCTTCGGCGTATTCCCCCGGAGGCTGCCAGGCCGGAAGTCCCGCCGCGCTCGTTCGTCTCCTGCGACGAGTTTTATCGCTGCGAACGGTGTGCCAAAGTTTTCTGGCGCGGCACGCATTGGGAGCGGATCGCCGCCCGCCTGGCGTCGCTCTGACTTTTTTCGCACCGCGGGAACTTCCCTCGAAGCCATCGGGTTCGTTTGCGGCCAAGCGTTTCCCTGTATTGGCGGATTTGGCTCATGCGCGGCGGCGAGATGGCCGATTATCGTGTGATTGGGGCGGTTCAAAAGCGCGCGACCGTGGGATGGGTGAGGAGGTTGTGTGTTCCCATCGGAAGCGTATGGCATTGGTATCCGTCTGTTCGTTCTGGTTGTGGCGCTGATTGCTGTTCCGTTGTTGGGCCGCCGGTGGGCGGGCGGTTCGCGCAACGGTTATGTCGCCATCCTCATCGGGCTGGCGATACTTGTTGGAGCGGACAGTCTGCGCCTGGCGTGGCTCGTGGCGCCGGACCAGGTGCCGGCCGGTTTCGCCGTCACTTGCGGCATTCCGTCGCGCGCCGCGGGGTACCTGCTGGTTCTCCTCGGTTTTCTGGCTGTCACGTACGAGGTCCGGCGCGCCAAGGCGGGCGCGCAATCGATGATCTTCACGGAGCGCTCGCTCGCCGAGCAGGCGCGGATCCAGGAAGCGAAACTCCGCGCCATCCTCAACTGTGCCACGGAGTACTGCATCAACGTTTGCGATAAAAAGGGACTCGTTACCTCCTACACGCCGGGGGCGGCCAGGATCCTGGGATGGGACCGGGAAGAAGTCGTCGGCAAGATGAACGTGCAACAGTTTTACCCGCCGGGCAGCGACGCCGTTTTCGAGAGCATCCATAAAGCCCTCCACCAGAACGGCTGCTTCGAGGGCGAGGTTCGGCTCGCGCGCAAGAACGGGGAAACGTTCCCGGCGCTGCTGACGATCTCGGAGTTCAAAGACCTCGACGGGCGGTGCGAAGGCTATCTGGCGATCGCCAAGGACATCACGTCCCTGAAGCGCGTCCAGAACGAGTTGCGGTACGAGCGCGATTTCATCCGCGGCATGATCGAGACGAGCGAAGTGCTCATCCTGAGCGTGACGCTGCCCGGCGGCGCTATTACGCTCTTTAACCGCGGCGCCGAACTCGTCACCGGCTACTCGCGCGACGAGGTCGTCGGCCGGCCCTACAGGGAGGTCCTCCTTGCCTCCAACGACAGGCCGACTGCCGTGCGCGTCGGCCAGGACATCCTCGAAGGCCGGTTCGGCAGTATCGGAAAACACGAGTACTACATCGTCACCAAGGACGGAGAGCCTCGCCTCATCTCCTGGACCTTTACCATGTGCCGCGACGAGGCTACCGGCCGATGCGATGTCGTGGCCTTCGGGTTCGACGTGACCGAGCAGCGTACCATGCAGGCGAGCCTTGAAGAGGCGAAAGCGAAACTCGAACGGGCCAACGCGGAACTCAAGTGCATCGCCACCACCGATTATCTTACGCAACTTGTGAACCGGCGCGAGGCGAACGCGCTGCTGGAGCGGGAGATCGCCCGCGGCCGGCGATGCCAGAGCCCCATCGGCATCGTCCTCATGGACATCGACCGCTTCAAGGCGATTAACGATACCCACGGCCACGAGACCGGCGATGCCGTCCTTGTCCACGTCGCAAAACTTCTGCGCGGGCGTCTCCGCGCGAGCGACATCGTCGCGCGCTACGGCGGGGACGAATTTCTGCTCGTCCTGCCGGACACGGCCCTGGAGGACAGTGCGGGGGTGGCGAACATGCTTCGGGGGCGCCTCGCCGCCGATCCGGCCCTTTGCGGCGACCTCGAGGTCGCGCTCACCGGGAGTTTCGGCGTCACGGTCCTCAGGCCCGGCGAGAACCTCTCCGTCAAGGACGTCGTGCGGATGGTCGACGAGGCCATGTACAGCGCGAAACGCCTGGGCGGCAACCGCGTCGTCATCTGGAACCAGGTCCAGGGCGACGGCGAGTCCGCCCTCCTGGCCTCGGACGAGGTCCGCTTGCTCGAACGGCGCGTCCGGGCCATCAACGAGCAGAACCGCGACGTGTATCTGGAGCGCATGGCCGAACTCATCCGGGACCTGGAATCGCGCCATCCCTACTTTGTCGGCCACTCCGGCCGCGTGGCCGAGTATGCGTCGGCCATCGGCCGGCAAATGGGCCTCCGGCCGGACAAGATGGACATCCTCAATCGGGCGGCCTTGCTTCACGACCTCGGGCGATATGTGATTCCGGAAGAGGTGCTTTCGCATAGCGGACCCTTGAGCCGATCCGACTGGGCGCTCGTCCAGCAGCACCCCGCTGTCGCCGAAAGAATCGTCGGGCAACTGCGGTTCCTCCAGCGCGAGGCGAGCGTCATCCGCCATCACCACGAGCACGTGGACGGCCAAGGCTATCCGGACGGCCTGGCGGGCGAGGCGATTCCGCTGGAATCGCGGATCCTGGCCGTCGCCGATGCCCTCGACGCGATGACGAGCCCGCGGCCCCATCGCGAGCCGTACTCCCTCGAAGAGGCGCTGGAACACTTACGGCTCGGGGCGGGCAGCCAGTTCGACGTGCGGGTCGCGGAGGCGGCGATTTCCGCTGCCCAGGAGGCCGGCACCTGGCCCCTGGCCGCCGAGCCTGTGCCGGTTGCCTCCGGTGCGGACGGCTTGTTCGATGCGCGTGAGCGACCGCGCCGTATGCCCCCGCCGCGCCGGCGTTAGGGGCTGTTTCAATTCCCTCTCCCCCGGTGGGAGAGGGCCAGGGTGAGGGGGCATTGAGGGCTTTCCAAGACTTTTTTCACCCTCACCCCTTCCCTCTCCCATCAAGGGAGAGGGGGGTTATGAAAACAGCCTCTTATGCCCGGAAGATGGCCCCCAGGCGTTTTCCCATCAGAATCGTCGCGCCCACGAGCGTCGCCGCCAGGAAGACCATCGCCCAGACACCCAGGGCGCTCGCCATCGCTTCGCCCGTGACGGCGTACTCGCTCGAGCAGATACGGTAGATGGTCCGCGTGACGGGATTGAATGCGTCGTTCTGCGCGAGGATCAGGCTGTCGGACACTTCCAGCATCGACATGGAGAAGACGAGGATAGCCCCGGCAACCAGGTTCGCGGAAATCAGGGGCACGGTGATTCGCGAGAGCGTCCGCACCGGCCCCGCGCCGACGCTGTGGGCGGCCTCTTCGAGGGATCGGCTCGTCTGCTGGAACCCTGCGACGGCCGACCGCACCGCGAGCGGCAACCGCCGAACCGCGTACGCCGCGACGAGCAAAAGCACCGGATTGTCCTGGGGATAGAGGTAGTTGCGGCTCCAGAGGCCGGCGGCGACGAGGCGGTCGCCCCAGTCGGCATAGGCGTTCAGGTAGCCGAACGCCAGAACCAGCCCCGGGAGCGCCAGCGGCAGCATCGCCATCGCGTCGAGGAGTCCTCGCCCGGCGAATTCCTTGCGCACGAGGACGTAGCCGATCCAAACGGAGAAGACCAGACAAATGGCGACCGCGCCCAGCGAGTACAGACATGAGTTGCGGATGCTCGGCAGCGTCCAGGGGTGTTCGAGCGCCGCGGTGTGGTGCGCGAGCGTCAGTCCTTCCGGCAACACGGTGAACTGCCAGCGCGTCTTCAGGCTGTAGAGGATGACCGAGACGTGGGGCACGAGGGCCAGCAGCGTCACGCCGCCGAAGAGAAGCCACGCCAGGAGGGTTCCCCGGAGGCTCCGCGGTGCGGGCTCGGCGGCGCGCGTGGCGACGGCCATCTGGCCGAATCCCGGCGCGCCGGGACCGAAGAGCGTCCGCGCCCCCCAGTAGAGCAGCACCACGAGGACCAGGAGCAGGACGACCAGGGCATTGGCTTCGGGGCTCGAGGGTTCGCTCACGCGGTCGAAGATCTGGACGGCGGTTACTTCGCGGAAGTTGAACATGAGCGGCGTGCCGAGGTCCGTCAGCGCCCAGAGAAAAACGAGCACCGCGCCTGCGAAGTAGGCGGGCAGGATCAGCGGAAACGTCACCCGCCAAAAGACGCGCCAGGGACCCGCGCCGACGCTCCGGGCCGCGTCCTCCAGCGACGGGTCCACGTTCGCCAGGCCCGCCACCACATTGAGATACAGGATCGGATATAGGTGCAGCGCCTGGAGGGCGACGATGCCGGCCATCGGATAGACGCGGAACCAATCGACCACGTCGGCGCGGTTCACGAGGCCCAGGCCCACCAGGGCGGCGTTCAGGGCGCCCATCGGGCCCATCACCTGCTTCAGGCCGAGCGCGCCGACGAAAGGCGGGAGGATCAACGGCACGAGGATCGCCGCCGACAGGAGCCGCTTGCCCGGGAACGCCGTCCGCGCCCCGAGGTGGGCGAGCGGCACAGCAAGGAGGCTTGAGAGAAGTGTCGTCAGGAACGCCAACACAAGCGCATTCGCGAAGCCGGCCCGGATGCTGCCGCGAGCCAGCGCATTGGCGATGAAGTGCAGCGTCGGACCCGTGGATTCCCACAGCGCGGACCGGAACACGTTCGCCAGGGGGTAGAAGACGAAGAGGCCGAAAAAGGCGACCAGGAGGAGAATGAGAACCCAGGTTTTCGCGTCCGGTCGCATCCGTGGCCGCTCGCTATTCAGTCGGCGGTCTGGGGCACGCCAGAGGCCAAGTGCGAGATCTTCTCGTATCGCCTCCGGAGTTGGTCGCTCCACCCGGTTTCCAGGTCGCTCTTGCGTCGCTGGCGCGCTTCTTCCTTCCGCTGGGCTTCCGCTTGTTCGTCGGGCGTCGCGCCCTCGAGGACGATGCCCGGCGTCCACACCTCCCGCCCCAGCCGGGCCATTTCCTCCTCGGAGAGGAGCGGCTGAACGAGCAGCGAGGCGCCAGGCTCCAGAGGCGTCCCTTTGCGGATGACCGCCCGCCAGGCCCTTACGAGCGGCTCGTGATTCTCGACGAGCGCGACGCGCAAGTAATCCGGCAGGATCGACAGCCGAGCGTCCTCTTTTGCGGCATCGTAAAAGTCGGCGGGCGGCAACTCGAACGGGTTCATCGCCGGCCGAGTTCCTGCATTGGGCCCGTAAAGGCTCGGCAGGACCGCCAGACGCTCGAGCGCGTACTTCTTCGGTCCGCCCGGCGCGCCCGCCGGAAGCATCCACAGGCGCTGGCCTTCGGGGCGCATGACGAACTCGACGAACCTTTCGGCCACGTGGCGATTCGGCGCGCCCTTCAGGACGGCGACGGGATCGCAGTTGACGACCGTGAGCCCCTTGGGAGTGACGAAGCCGATGGACTCGCCGCCCTCCGAGAGCCTCTGGCGCTGGGCATAAAAATCAATGCACGGGCCGACCGCAATCTCCCCCTGGGCGCAGGCGCGCGGGATGTCCGAGGCGCTGGCGAAGAACTCCCGCGCGTTGGCCGCCATCCGCACCAGGATCGCCATCCCTTTCTCGTACCCGTAGGCCTGGAGGATGATCTCACAGGCCTTGCGGACGCTGCCGCTCTTGGCCGGGTCGCCCGCCCCCACGAGACCGAAGTATTTCGGGTCGGCCATCGCTTCCCACGTCTCGGGCATAGGCAGGCCGCGATCCTGGATAATCTGCTTATTGTAGATAAGGCCGAACGTCGAAATGGCCGCCCCGTACCAGTGGAACTCCGGATCGTAAAGCGGTTGGCCGGCCGCCGTTTTCGGAATGGCCGCCAGAACGTCGTCCGGCAGGCGATAAGGTTCGAGGAACCCCAGTTGCTTCATCCGCTCGTAGATCGCGCCGCCGCCGAATGCCACGTCCACATCGTCGCGCCCGCTGAGGAACTTGTCCTGGAGGCGTTTGAGCATCAGGCTGGTCCCGCCGACGTCGGGCCAGGAAACTTCCACCTCGCGGCCTGTTTGGCTGAGGTACCAATTCTTAAAGGCCGCCTCGAACTCCGCGCGGATTTCGTCGCTATGCGGCGAGTAAATCACCAGCGAGTCCGCGCCGGACGCGGGTTCCTCGCCGCCGCACCCGACCAGGCCGACGAGCGACATGACCAACCCCAGCCCGACGAGGTGCTTCACGCTCATTCTCCTGCCGTTTTTGCGTCTGCAGCCCGGCCGGCGGCAATTTCGCGGACGAACACGCGGATCGCCTCCGGGGCGAGGTGGACGCGGGCCGGTTCGCCCGGGCCGCCGGGCGGCAAATTCGTCGGCCGGTCCGACGCCAGGATCTCGTGTCGGCCGAGGCGCACCCGCGCCTGCTCCGTCTCGCCCTGGAACGTTCGCGCCAGCACCGTGACCCCAAAGACGTTCTCCGCCGGCGCCTCGCCTTCGGCCGCCAGAAGCCGCACCGCCTCCGGCCGAACGCTCAGGACGACCGGCACGCCGGGGAAAAGCGCCCGCGGCGCCCGCGCGACATGGACCGTGCCGAACGCCGTATGCACGAGGGCCGAATCGCCGTCTCGCGCGCGGACTTCGCCCTCCAGAAGGTTCGTCGCGCCGAGAAACCCGGCGACCCATGCCGTCGGCGGGTCCTGGTAGAGGTCGCGCGGGCGTCCGACGGTCTCGATGCGGCCGTCGCGCACGACGGCCAGGCGGTCGGCCATCGCAAGCGCCTCGTCCTGATCGTGGGTCACGTAGATACTTGTGACGCGGGCGGCCTGCTGCATGCGGCGAATCTCGGAGCGCATCTGGAGCCGGAGTTTGGCGTCGAGGTTGGAGAGCGGCTCGTCCAGCAGGAGGAAATCCGGGTTGATGGCGAGGGCCCGCGCGAGGGCCACGCGCTGTTGCTGGCCGCCCGATAATTGCGTCGGCCGGCGCGAGGCGTATTCAGCCATCTGGACCACGTCCAGAAGGTCAAGCGCCCGGCGCCGGCGTTCGTCGCGCCGCACGCCTTGCACCGAAAGGCCGAACGCCACGTTGTCCCGGACGGTCATGTGCGGCCAGAGGGCGTAGTTCTGGAACACCATGCCGCAGCGGCGCCGGTGGGGCGGGAGGTCCGTGACGTCGCGGTCGCCGAAATAGACGCGTCCCGAGTCGGGCGGATAGAAACCAGCAATGACGCGAAGGAGCGTCGTCTTGCCGCAGCCCGAGGGCCCGAGGAGGAAAAAAAGTTCCCCTGGCTCGACGGCGAGCGACACGCCGTCGACGGCCACGACGGGGCCGAACCGCTTCGTCACGTTCTGAAGTCGCAGGGGGATCATGGTGCCTCTCGCTGCGCGCTGATACCAGCGGGGACGTGCGATTGCAACCACAAAACGCTCCTGGGCCGACCCGCCCCGACGGGTTTTGCCAAAGGTTCGTTGACCCCCGTGGGGCTGGTGCCGATAATCATGTCGTAAGGCGGAGCGTGGCGGAGGGGTCATGCGGCACAAGCCGAAGAGTCTGGAGGTCTGGACCTACGAGATCCCGATGCGGGTGCGCTTCGAGCACGCCGCCGCGGGACGCGACACGAGCACGGGCATTCTGGTGCGGCTCGAGTTGGCGGACGGGTCCGTCGGATGGGGCGAAGGCATTCCGCGCGGTTACGTGACGGGCGAGACGCCGGCCTCGGCCGTCGAGATCATCCGCTCTGTGTACGCCGACCGTTTGACCCGCGACGCCCCGCTGGCCGAGCCGCCGGTCGCAGGCGACGGCGTGGTGCACAACGCGGCTTGGTGCGCGGTGGAACTGGCGTGGCTCGACGCAGTGGGCCGGTCGCGGCGGGCGCGCGTGGCCGACATGCTCGCCGCCCAGATGGACCTGAAACCCTATCGCCTGCTTCGTCGCGTGAGCGCGATTCTCTCGGCCGGGCCGGTCGAAAAGATCCGCCGGAACCTGCGGGTAATGCGGTTGCTGGCGTTCCGCGACTACAAACTCAAGGTGGGCAAGGACGCCGCGCAGGACGAGGCCAACCTGGCCGAGTGCCATCGCCAGTTGGGCAGGGGCATGGCCCGCCG
>Ga0315289_10014638_pt1 | contig 10935 bp, 10 predicted proteins | sample YL17G11_40_MG_FD_203452 | JGI IMG/M metagenome (GOLD analysis project Ga0315289, IMG submission 203452) | Sediment microbial communities from Yellowstone Lake, YNP, Wyoming, USA - YL17G11_40 | ecosystem: Environmental > Aquatic > Freshwater > Lake > Sediment | place: USA: Wyoming | collected...
GTCTTACCAGCCCCCGTGGGACCGACCAGTGCGAGGATTTGCCCCGCCTTGGCTTCCAGCGACATATCCTTGATAACGGGCGTACCCGGCAGGTAGCTGAAGTTAACATGCTCGAATTGCACATCCCCATGCACCACATCCAAGGGGTATGCATCAGGCACATCCTGAATCTCGGGGGAGGTGTCAATGATCTCAAAAACCCGCTCTGCGCCTGCCAGTGCAGCCTGGATGGAGTTGTACATGTTCGCCAGCTGGCGTAGTGGGTTGATAAAATTCTGCCCATAACTGATGAAGGCGGCGATGATACCCACACTGACCATATTACGCAGTGCCAGCCAGCCTCCCAAACCAGCAATTACAATAACGAAGAAATTGCCCAACACATTGGTGAGGGGCATTAACAGCAGGGCATAGCTGTTGGCAGTCACACCAGCCTTGAACACTGCCTGGTTGCGGCTCCGGAAATTTTCCACCACTGATTCATTGCGGCGGAAAGCTTTGATCACCTTCTCACCACTAATCGACTCTTCCATGACGGCGTTGAGCTCACCCAAGTTCTTTTGCAAGTCCTGGTAGCCCCTGCGAGTGTAGCGGGCAACGAAATTGGTGAACCAGAACATGATGGGTATCACCAGGATGGTGGTAAGTGCAAGCCAGAAATCCAACAGGAACATCGTTATCACAATGCCAACCATGGAGAGGATGCTGGCGATGAGGGAAGTAACATTCTGGGATACGGCCTGATTGATGGCGTCAATGTCGTTCGTCAGGCGGCTCATCAACTCACCCGAGGGGTTCTTGTCGAAAAAGCTGAGCGGCAGGCTTTGCAGATGGGTAAACAGGTCCTTGCGCATCAGCTTGAGAGCCCGCTGTGATACATCAGCCATCACCCAATTGGCAACTGCCTGGAACAGGTTGTAAAACAAATATGCCGCCAGCATTTCCAAGGCGATCCATCCCAGTCCTGGGAGCCGTTTGATGGCGATGTGTTCGTCGATTGCCTTACTCATCAAATAAGGCCCAACAAGCTGGAGCAGGGTATAGATCAACACAAAACCCAGCACCATTACCAAATGGAATTTAAATGGTGAAAGATAAGCCACCAGGCGCAGAATGGCACTGCGCGGGTTCTTGGCCTTCTCGATCTTGCCAGGATCGGCTGGGCGGCGCTGCATCATGGTGACGCGTACGCTGCCAGCACCATAGCCTACAGGTTGTGTGCTCATTTGGCAACCTCCTGCAGGCTGGACAGTTTTTCTTGGGTCAGGTGATTGCCATCACCAAGCTGAGAGGCATAGATTTCCTGATAGATTTTGCTGGATTTCATCAACTCTTTATGCGTACCCTGAGCAACCACCCGACCGTGCTCCATCACGATGATCTTATCAGCGTTCAGGACGGTACTGATGCGTTGGGCAACGACGAAACTGGTATGGTTATATTGCTGACCTTCCAATGCGTCTTGGATGCGAGTCTCAGTCTCCACATCCACAGAACTGGTACTATCATCCAGAATAAGCACACGGGGATGCAAGAGCAGTGCGCGGGCGATTGCCAGGCGCTGCTTTTGGCCACCGGAGAAGTTCATGCCGCGCTGTTCCACGTGCGTATCGTAACCCTGGGGTAGCTCCATGATGAAATCATGCGCCTGGGCTGCTTTGGCAGCGATAATTACCTCCTCGTCAGAGGCATCCGGTCGACCATAGCGAATATTATCCTTTACCGTACCGCTGAAAAGCACTGACTCTTGTGGCACAACCCCGATATTCGCCAGAAGCGAATCCTGCTGTAATTGACGGATATCGACCCCATCGATGGTTACCCGTCCGCTGAAGACATCATAAAAACGTGGCACCAGGTTGACCAGGCTGGATTTGCCCGACCCTGTGGCTCCCAGAATGGCGACAGTTTCTCCAGGCTCAGCCACCAGGTCCACTCGCCTGAGCACCGGTTCGTCGCTGGCACCGTTATAGTGAAAATCAACGTTCTCAAACACCACCCTACCGGGGGTAGTTGGGGGTAACTCAATCGCCCCGGATTGATCCTGCACTTCGGGGATTTCATCCAGAACCTGATTGACACGTTTGGCAGAGGCTATGCCGTTCGCCCAGGTTTGGGATAGCTGGGTCATCATTACCAGCGGCGTCATGGTGGTAAGCAGGTAGTTAGTGAATGCCACGATCTGACCAACGGTCATCGTGCCACGGATAGCCTGCAACCCGCCTGCCCAGATGACTATTACCATACCGATGTTTACGAAAACGGTTAACGCAGGTGACATGGTGGACATAAAACGCATCACTCGCACCGAATGGTCGGTATAGCCTTCATTGGCGGTCTCGAAGCGCTGGTTTTCAAAGTCAGCACGCACAAAGGCCTTGACCACACGTGCTCCGGAAATATTTTCCTGCAGAACGTTATTCAACCGGTCCAGCTTCTGTTGAACACTCCGGAAGAGCGGCTCCATCTTTCCAACGAAGAATACAATGACTGCAGAGGTGACGATCAGTAAAGGGATCATGGTGAGGGCGAGACTCGGACTGGTGTTGAACATCAGGATCAGGCTGCCGATCATCAAGAGAGGAGCACGCGTTCCGATGCGTAGCGAAATTTGAAACACACGCTGAACTGCCTGAGAATCACTGGTTAATCGCACAATCAACTGACCGGTCTTCATCCGGTCCAAATTGCCGTAAGAGAAGGACTGGATCTTGGAAAAAATGGCATCCCTCAAGTCACGCCCAACATTTTCACTAACCTGCACTGAGGTGATATTGTTGCCTATAGCAATTAGTGTGCTCAGCATCGAGATACCGAGCATGATCAGTGAGGTTTGGATAACCACCGCTTGATTATGCTGGCTAATCCCCTGGTCGATAATACGCTGTACCAGTCTGGGGATGCTCAAGTCCATGAAAACCAGGGAAGTCAACAGCGTCAGCGCAACCACAGAGCGGCGCCAGTATGGTTTTACAATGTGAAGTAGCTTGAAAATATCTTTCATGAAATTCAGTATATCAGTTGTGGGTAATCCCGCCCGCTGACCATGATATCAAATGATATACCCATTTAATTACATATAGATTAAAGACTATTAAAAAAACACTCACCTATGGGTTAAAAACAGAAATGGAGGGGTAGGAGATACACTATTGATGAGGGAATTACGCCGGTGGATGGAATCCACCGGCTAATCTTCACAAACCCGCGTAGCGGGTTCTAATGATATTCGGGGTCAACGATCCCGATTACAGTGAGCCTCCACGTGGCTAACCAGCTGCTCTGCAATAGAACGTACAATAAAATCCGGTACGCCTTCTGCTGAGCTCGACTGCAGGCGCAAATCGATCTGGTCATTTACATAATCAACTACCACAAACAAGCCATCTGAAGTGTACGCAATCTCAGTCGAGAATATCTCTAATTCACAAAGCTGTGCGATGGCAACTGCGATTTCGTCCAATGGATCCAGCCCATGCATGCTCTTCTCCGTTTCGGTCACCGGAGTGTAAACGTGGCTAAACGGATTCCACCAACACGAGAACACCTGCCCGGCGCAGAAGATAACCCGAAACCATGCCGGGCGCGTTTCCATCTCGATCGGTGTGACATGTGCCTGGAGAAGATAATGATCAGTGGAATGCTCCTTGCGGACTGATAAGACCTGGTCCCACGAAGTAGCATTGGTCAGTACCCCCACTCCCCCGCTACCATGGGCAGGTTTGATCGTGAATTGATCCCCGAGCGGACATAGGTCAACCGCGGATAACTCTGGCTGTTCGATATAGGGTGGAAGAATAATGGTATGTGGGACGCTTATACCTTGCGAAACAAGCAGAGAGTGCATTTCGGCTTTGTCCCAGGTACGAGAGGCACGCTCGTAAGAATTGATCGAATGTATGGCATCCTCGCTCACCCATTGGACAAGTGGCAGGAATTGAGGGTCATCGTCTGATGCGCGGTCGAAAAAGACCCGGCAGCTTAGCTCGCGCCCGACAAGGGAATTCAGCGTTTGTGGAAGGTTACCTGGAGTGATTTGTAAAAGCGATAATCCCCTGGATTGGCAGCTTTGATCCAGCAAGCCAACGAAATCAGCATCGTATACCCAATTCCAGGCAACACATAGATCGTAAATGACCATAATTATCACCAGTCCCACGCCTGCCCTGGTGCTTAAATGATTGCGATAGTGTCGCCAATAGCAGCCGTTAATCAACCAATAAAATTAATCTGGAGTATATCACAACTGAAAACCGGATAATGAGAACAGAACGGCAGCAAGGAGGCAGGTCAGCCCCCTCCCAGCCTCCACCAATCCATTAAAAAACATTCGGGATAAGCCTCTCAATACTGAAAAAAAGTATTTAGGGGAGGAGTTAACCTATAACGACTGAAAACGCTATGCCCCTACACTTACCAAATTACGTCACACCGACGGAAACCACAAAGCCCGCCTCCGCGGGATTTATACGCTCCCTGATTGACCATGTGACACACACCCGATTAGTAAATCCATGCTATGATTCATATTATTTTTATTCCAATCAGTAGATGAAATGCACCAAATGATAACCAAACGATCCAGTGATTGGATCTACCAGGGAGTCTTTTACCTGGCTGCCGGGTTGACCTATGCAGCCATCTTGCTGCGTTCTTACCTGCTCTATCAGGGTACCCCTGCGTTAGGACAGGTTATGGCATTATTGCTGATCTTCCTGCTGTTCTCTGCGCTTGAATTATTAATTTCCAAACGTATAGGCAGATGGTTTCATGTCTACCTGATTTTGCAGACCATCCTGGTCTGTCTCCTGTTATACGGTCCGGATTTTAAGGAATATGATTATTTTTCACTCCTGTTTGCCATCCTGGGCATGCAAGCTATACAAAACCTCAGCTTCCGGGGTGGGATTTCATGGATTATGATTTTCATACTTCCGATTGGCTATGCATTTATTCTCTTCCAGGGAGTAGTCGAAGGCCTAATCCGCGTGATACTGTTTGGCTCAGTGATCGTCTTTCTATCTGCTTACGCGCTTGCCAGTAAGCGCGCCCAGGAAGCCCGCACCCGCAACCAATCCCTGATGCGGCAGCTACAAGAAGCAAACCTGCAGCTTCAGGTATATTCAGACACGCTGGAAAAACTCAGTGTGGCGCATGAACGTCAACGTTTGGCGCGCGATTTGCACGATTCGGTCACCCAGACCATCTTCAGCATGACCCTAACCACTCAATCTGCCCTGCTCTTGCTGGAACGGGACCCCAGCAGGTTGAAAGCTCAGCTTGAGCGTCTTAATCTACTCACCCAAGGGGCTCTGGTGGAGATGCATACCCTCATATCCGAGCTGCGTCCAGACCAGGCGGTGGTAAATGGTTTGGTGATGGCGTTGCGCCAGCATTTGGCGAGCCGCCAGCTCCCTGAGGGCTTATCGATTTCCATGGATGTGGAGGGAGAGCAGACACTATCCCCAGCGGAAGACCAGGGGCTCTTCCGCATTGCTCAGGAAGCACTTAACAATGTGATCAAGCATGCCCAGGCAAGCCGCGTGAACGTGCGGTTACATCTGGCAGAACCATATTGGGTCGAGATCAAAGATGATGGGCAGGGTTTTGATTTTCAGCAACCACAAGAAGGTGGGCGCGTGGGGTTGGCAAGTATGCGCGAACGAGCCGTTGAGATCGGCTGGGATACGCAAATCCAATCATTCCCCGGAGAGGGTACACGCGTCCGGGTTGAGAAAAAGGAAATGAATAAAGAGAGGGCATGATGGACCAGGCAGAAAAAATCAAGGTTTTAATCGTGGATGACCATCAGGTAGTACGCCAGGGGCTACGAACATTTCTGGAGCTGCAGGAGGATATTGCCGTGATCGGTGAAGCCGAAGATGGAAAGCGGGCGGTGGAGATGGTGCGTCTGCTCGAACCCGATGTGGTTCTTATGGACCTGGTGATGCCCCTTATGGACGGTATTACTGCCACAGAGCAAATCCATGCATTGGATCTGCCAACAAAGGTGATCGCACTAACCAGCTTCTCTGAAGATGACAAGGTCTTTCCAGCCATCCAGGCTGGTGCAGCCAGCTACTTGTTGAAAGACGTCTCCCCAGACGAACTGGTGGATGCGATCCGTGCAGCACAACACGGGGAAGCACGCCTGCACCCAGACATCGCCCGAAAACTGATGCAGCAAGTTTCTCAAATGCGTGTAACACCTCAGGAAAGCCCAAAGGACGAACTTACAGCACGCGAGCTTGATGTGATCCGCTTGATCGCTGTGGGCAGAAACAACCGGGAGATTGCCAAGGAGCTGTTCATCAGCGAAAAAACAGTCAAATCACATATCAGTAATCTCCTGGGCAAGCTGAACCTGGAACATCGCACACAGCTGGCGATTTATGCCATCAAGAACAAGCTGGTGGAGGCAAAGTAAAATGATAAGGAGCCAATACTCCTGCCTATGAAACTTTCTCTTCCGCGCCTACGCGCGATTCAGGTTGGTGTGATTGCTTTATATGTATTATGTGCCGGTGTAATTGGACGCACCTCGGTTTATGTCTTTGGAGAGTATCCTGCCCAATTTCCCTGGTACCTGGGATTGGAATTGGTTTTTCTCATCCTATTTGCCCTGGTCATGCGGCGCCCTGGAATCCCCATATGGTCTCTGTATGCATATTTTGTGGTCCAATCTGTAATCATTGTATACCTCGAGTCTATTCCTCCGCATCTGGATTTCATCACTGCGCTATTCATACTGCTTTGTTATCAAGTAGCGCTGGTTTTGCATGGCAGGAGTCGTTGGGTCTGGGGAGGAATATTCTGCGTCCTCGTTGCGGCCAGCTTGATCACCTGGTTTGGTTTGTTGCGCGGATTAGCCCTCGCCATGACTCCGATTGCCGGTAATATTGTCATTCTGACCTACGTGATTGCCAATCGGGAGGAAGAACTAGCTGATCAACGCAGGCAGGCGATGCTTAACGAGTTACAGGAAAAGCACCGCCAACTTGAGCTTCGTACCAATCAAGTGGAGCAGATCGCAGCGATAGAAGAACGTAACCGCCTGGCACGTGAGCTACATGATTCTGTATCGCAAATCATGTTCAGCATCATCCTGAACACCAGAGCCACACAGATCCTATTGGAACGCGAACCCAATCGAGTACGAACTCAGCTCGAGCAGATGCAGATATTATCACAGGATGCTCTTTCTAAGATGCGCAGCCTGATCGCCCAATTAAGACCTCAAAGCGAGTGATTGTCACAACCATGGGGGAGTACGATATCTTACCTAAGACTTAAGTCTTAGGAGGCTCAACCAATATACTGATCAATAAATCCAGCCAGGGAGCAGTTATTAATCCATCCCTAGCTGGATGCACTTCGATAACGATTCCTGTATGATGAGATTGATAGAAATCCAGGAGTCGTGAATGAGCTGCAGCACCACTATCCCCAACCCCGATAGCATACAGATAAAAGTTTTGATTGTCGATGACATGCCTCAGGTACGGCAGGAGCTACGTCAACTCCTCCAGCTCACAGACGGGATAGAAGTTATTGGAGAGGCGAGTGATGGGCAGGAAGCCATCCTACAGGCAGAGCGGCTACATCCGGATGTAGTCATCATGGACCTGGAAATGCCCATCCTAGACGGTTTACAAGCCACACGCCAGATTAAACAGCGCAAGTTAGCAGGACGCGTAGTCATATTGAGTGTGCATTCAGAACAGCGTGATCTCGATCGTGCCACGCAAGCTGGGGCAGATGCATTCATCCAAAAAGGCAGTCTTTATTCCACACTGATCGAAGCAATCCATCCAAACAAAATCTAAAAAGGAGAAATCAAATGAACACAAAAAATATGCTAATCACTGGTCTGGTTGGTGCAGTTATCACATTGGGGCTGACCAATATTCCTCTCTTGAACCTGGTGAATTGCCTGGTATGCGCCGGTTTCTGGGTCGGTCCACTTTTCGCGGTCTGGCTCTATAAGCGCATGAGTGGCACGATAAGTACAAAAGAGGGTATCTGGGTCGGAGTGACCGCCGGGGCGATTGCCGGTGTGATAGGTTTTCTACTCAGTTTCGTCGGGGTGGCAGGGGGACCGGGATTCATTAACGAAATCAATAGGTTTATGTCACCGCAAGACCAAATTGATATGAGCGGGCTAGGTGGAGAGATTGGTGGAATTATATTCACCTTAATTGGAGTGATTTTCGACATCATCGTGGGTGCGATTGGCGGTTTCGTCGGCGCAGCCATCTTCAAGAACAAGCCTCAAACGGCAGCTCAACCCTAGTATTTATAATCGTGGATTGGTTTTTCTAGTGAAACAACCAAAAAGGAGTGAAGAAAATGAACCGCAAATTTACAATCCTCATAATGGTCCTGGCAGCGTTGGTGCTGACGAGCTGCATGTCAGCCTCTTTCTCGGGAAATTACGTCCTGAGTGCCGGTAAAACGTTACGTGGAAATCTGTTCGTTACCTCAGGCTCAGCCACCCTGGAGGAGAACAGCCGGGTGACCGGAACCATCATGCTGACCAGCGGAGAGCTGCACATTGGCAAGAACGCTCAGGTGGGTGGAGATGTGGTTTTAACCTCCGGAGACCTCTATCTAGCAGATGGATCAGTGGTTCACGGAGATGTGATTTTCTCCAGCTCAGATATCGGACTGCACCAGGCTCCGGGATCGCAGATCGAGGGTAATGTCACCTCTGACATCGCTCCATTCGCAATCGCGGTGCTCAGCAAAGGGATCTTGCTCTACTGCGTGCTCCCGATCGTCGTTCTCATTGCACTTATCCTTGGCTTGGGCACGTGGCTGGGGAGACAATCTAAAAAAAGAGTGCAGGTCGTACAAGCCCCAGTCACAGCGGTTGCGGAAGATACCAAAACGAAACTGCAAAACCTCAAGAAAATGCTGGATGAGGATTTGATCACGGAAACCGATTACGAAGCGAAGAAGGCGGAAATCCTTTCAAAAATGTGAGCGCACTAGGCTCCAAGTAGTCCAATTTAGCGCATAATGCCCATTTCGCTGGGGATCACGACCTTAGGCTCTGCACAAATCCCCAAAGATCGGGGTGGAAGATCAGCAAGATAGGCAATTTAGACAGTCCCGGCGAAATGGGCGTTCGGTCTCGTTTGTCTAACTCACATACTAAGGAGGATAACTATGAACACCAAGGTTGAATCACAGGAGATTGGAAGCACATCAGATTCTAGTCGACTTCACTACCTCGACTGGCTACGTGTGCTGGCTATTTTTATAGTTTTCCTTTTCCACGCCGTCCACCCTTTTGATTTCGGCGACTGGCAGGTCAAGAACGTCGACCAAAGTGAGATCCTCTCAATCATCCTCACGATTTTATCTATGTGGGGGATGCCCTTTTTCTTCCTGGTGGCGGGAGCAGGCAGCTGGCTCGCTCTGCAGAAACGCACGGGATCACAATATCTGAGGGAACGATTTTATCGCCTGCTCATCCCTTTTTTCATCGGATCCATTCTATTCTCGCCGATTGAGTACTACTGCGAGAACATGAACAAAATGCAAAGAGGATTACAGACTTCCTTTCAGAGTTTCCTCTCGACATTCTCCGCTTTCAATCCCATGTTGCTGCACTTCCCCGGATTCAGCCCTAAATGGTTGGGGTATGGTTATCACCTATGGTTCCTGGGATTTTTATTCTGCTTTGCATTGATCACGCTACCTGTATTCTTGTGGTTGAAGAATAAACAGGGGACGAATTTCATATCATGGATGGCAAAATTGTGTGAACATCGCGGTGGTCTTCTCCTATTCATCATCCCCCTGGCTGTCGTAAAGATTCTCCTTGCTTCTTTCGCCCCTTTAGAACACGATTGGGCGGACTTTATTTTTCAAATGTGTTTCTTCGCCCTAGGATACATCTTGTTTGCTGATCTGCGCTTTACCATTGCCATCCGCAGGGATTGGCCGATTTTACTGATCGTTCCGACAGCCATCATATTGGGATTGCTGGGAATGTACCTGGCGGACTTCCCGATTATGACATGGTATGAGTCCCCTGGTATTCCACAGTTCCATCTCCTTCAATTTATAATCGCTATCGTCGCCGTGTGTTATTCTCTGACGATGCTATTTGTTGGAATGCGCTTTATGGATTTCAGCAACAAGTGGCTGCGCTATGGACAGGAAGCAGCCCTGCCATTTTTTGTGCTCCACCAGCCGGTGATCATCGTGATCGCTTTCTTCGTTGTTCAATGGGAAGCTGGTATCTTATTAAAACTACCAGTTGTCGTCCTGAGCTCCTTGGCAGTTTCCATTGGTCTCTATGAGCTGATCATCCGGCGAGTCGCCCCACTTCGGCTGGCATTTGGGATGAAACCCAAAAGCTTGAAGGAGTATAAACCTGCAGTGATCGGGTGATAGTTAGGAACAAGGAGGAACCTATGCGCACGCGCACGATTATTGTCGGGCTTTCATTCGTGGTCATTCTAATTGTTTTGGCAATTGTGTTCATTCCCCGGTTGCATAAACCAGAACAGGTCTCCACCCAAACCTACTTTCCTACCATAGGTTGGCGAACCAACACACCCGAGGAACAAGGCTTCGACTCCGGCAAACTGGCAGAAGGGTTGCAGGCCTTACAGCGAAACGCCATCAATATCAACAGCCTGCTGATCATCCGCAACGGTAATGTGATCTTGGATGCCTACTTCTATCCATACGATAGCTCGATACCGCATAAACTGGCATCTGTGACCAAAAGTTTCACGACCACGTTGATTGGGATCGCGGTCGACCAGGGTAAAATCCAGCTTGACCAGCCGATGGTTTCATTCTTTCCCGATCGCACCATCGCAAACCTGGATGCTCGCAAAAAGAGTATCACCATCCGGCAGCTAGTAAGTAATACGAACGGCTTCGAATCTGGTTGCCTTGCCGGTGACGAGTCAA
>Ga0315289_10014641_pt1 | contig 10933 bp, 10 predicted proteins | sample YL17G11_40_MG_FD_203452 | JGI IMG/M metagenome (GOLD analysis project Ga0315289, IMG submission 203452) | Sediment microbial communities from Yellowstone Lake, YNP, Wyoming, USA - YL17G11_40 | ecosystem: Environmental > Aquatic > Freshwater > Lake > Sediment | place: USA: Wyoming | collected...
CAGGTGCTGGCGGTGGAAGTGCTGCTGTGCGGGCTGGGGCGCAAACCGGAGCTCGTCGCCGTCGTCGTAGTGGGGAGCGGCGGCGGCGGCGCGGACGCGGCGCGAGGAGGAGGCCGAAAAGGGGAGCGGGGAGCCGTGGGCGCCGCTGGCGAGGGCGCCCGCGGCGGCGGGGCCGGCGCCGTCGTCGGCCTGAGGAGTTGTTGGGAGGAGGAGGGTTTCGAGTTTTGAGTTGAGAGAGGTGAGAGAACACGAGAAGGAGGTGAGACGAGGAGGTGAGGCCTTGCTCCTGTGAGGTCTTGCTGCTCCTCTCTCTTTTGGCGCTCTCTCTCTTTCGCTCTTGGCGCCCCGCTCGCGCGCGCGAGGCGTGCGTTCACAGACACTGAGTGTAGATAAGAGCGCTCTGGTGCCACTGACGGCGAGCAAGAGGCGGCGAGGAAGAGGCGAGAGATAACGAGAAACGCGAGGGAGGGAAAGAGAGGAGGAGAGAGGAAGAGGGACGTCCAAGGCGGAAGCGAAACCGATGTCGAATTCGGGCCAAATTTCGCTTCCGCCTGGACGCTCTTCGTCCGCTTGTCGCCCGCCTCTTTCTATCCTTCTTCTCTTTCTTTCTCACCTTTGAGGCGCGGCCTTCGCCGGACTGGGACCAGGGCTCGGCCTGTTTTTGGGGGAGGGTGCGAAAGAGAGAAAGAAAAAGAAGAGAAAGCGAGATGATTGGTGAGGCTGATTTTTTTTCGACGCACACGAGCAAAGAAAAAAGCAAGGGGCAAAACGAAACGCCTCTCAATTCGCGCGTCTTTCGCCCGCTTCTCCGCCTTCAACTCCCGCTCCGGCGGTGTCGTCGATCAAAAGAGAGGTCCTTCTGTCGCCTCGACGAAAGAAGAGGTGAGCTCGAGCGCGGCAAGGCACCGAGGGCACGCGCCGAAGCGAGGGCAGGAAGCAAGGTCAGCAGCGGAAGCGGCAGCGGCATGCGAGATCCCCGTCTCGTCTTTGCTTCTCGTTTCTCCAAAGCAAGACAGAAAAACAAGTCAAATGTCGCGGTTGCGAGAATACTCACCCACTTGGGCGCACGCAGCATGCCCGGAGGAGCGTCGCGAGCCGGAGACGAGTTTTTCCCGCGGCGCATTTCTTCTTGCTTTTTCGTTTTTTTTTTCTTGGAGCGGCTGATTGCTGTGGGTAAGAGAGACGAAAGTGCTGCTGCTGCTGCTGCTCTATGCCGTCGCCTGCCGTCCCGCGCTGCAAGAAGAAGAGAGAGAGAGAGAGAGAGAGAAGCGCTCTGTGCTCGACGAAAGAGCGAGCGAAAGTGCGCCTTGTGTCGTCGCGGATGCTCCTCGCTCGATTTTCAGAGAGAGGTTGAAGAGAGAGTGAGAGAAGAGAAAAAAACGAAGGAGAAAGGGCGAGGAAACTTTTCGTCCTGCTCATCCTTTTCGAGGTTGCGAGATCGTCGGAAGCAGATCTCCTCTCTCTCTCTTCTCTCTCTCTCTCTTCTCTCTCTCCCTGTCTCACTCGCCGCTACAACCACTCAATCACGCTGGCTCTGTGCCTCCCGATCGCCGCCGTCGCGCGACGAGCTGCGTGCCGGAGCAGTGGTAGCAGCAGCAGCAGCAGCAGCCGACTCTCCAGCAAGACGATGTTTCGGCTCTGTTGCGGCGGTGGTCAGAAAAAGGCGTCGGTGTCGGCCTCGCCCTCTCCGTCTTCGCCTGGAGCAGCAGGAGCCTCTGGCGCCAAGCCAATCGCGACAGAAGCAGCAGCAGCAGCAGCAGCAACGAGCCAGTCGGCGGCGTCCGCTGGAGGTGACGCCAACGGAGGAAAGACCGAAACGAGGCCCGAAATTGCAACGGCAAAAGAAAAGGCCCCGGTCGTCGGGTCCCCTGCCCCGGCCGCAACCGCCCCGCCCCAGCCCTCGTCGTCGCTCCCGGCCGCAACGGCCCCGCCCCAGCCCTCGTCGTCGCTCCCGGCCGCAACCGCCCCGCCCCAGCCCTCGTCGTCGCTCCCGGCCCGGGACCAGCTCTGGCCCCTGATCACCGCGGCGTCGAGGCGCGCTGTGGAAAACAAGGCTCTGTGCCCCATAGACACCGCGGCCGTCCCGGAGCGCCTCTCCGACGGGGGCTGGTCGTTCGTGCTGCGCGTCGCCTCGAGCTTGAAATCGAAGGACGACGACGGCAGGGAGCAGCGGAGGAAGGAGGACGACGCGACGGCGAGCGCGAGCGCCTCTGCGGCCTCGAGCCCGGAGAGGACGAGAGGGGAGGAGGAGAGGAGAGGAGGAGGCGGAGCGGGAGCGGGAGGGGGACGGCAGGAGCGAAGCCCCTCTCCTCCTCCCCCTCCGGCCTTCGACCCTTTCCTGCCCTACGACGAGAGGCTCTGGGTCGCGCACCTGCCGCCCTCGCACGAGCTGCTCCTCAACAAGTTCCCCGTCTCGCTCCACCACGCGCTGGTCGTCACGCGCGCGTTCGAGGAGCAGGAGGACCCCCTGACCGCGGCCGACCTGCGCGCGGCGTGGGCGGTCGTCGACGCGATGCCCGGCGCCGGAGGGATGGCCTTTTTCAACCGGGGCCCCGCGTCCGGCGCGTCGCAGCGGCACAAGCACCTGCAGATCGTCCCCCTGCCGCTGCACGGGGCCGGGAGCAGGGGAGGAGGGGGAGGCTTAGCAGGAGGAGGGGGCTTAGGAGGAAGAGGCGGCGGCGGCGGCGCGAGCGACTGGGCTCCGTTCGAGGGCGTGGCGCTGGCGGCGACGGCGGCGGCCGGGGCCGCCCCTCTGTCGGTCGTCGCCCTCGGCGGCGCCGGCGGGGAAAAGGAGGAGGGAGGAGGCAACGGGCTGCCCTTCAGGGCCTTTGCGGCCCGGATGCCCCCGCGCGGAGCGCCCAGCGCCGAGGCGCTCGAGCGCTGCGTGGCCGAGCTCGTGGGAGCCGCCTGCCCGCCCTCGGCCCCCTCCTCGCCCTCGCCCTCGCGCTCCTCCTCCTTCTCGTTCAACCTGCTGCTGACGCGCCGCGTCGCCGTCGCCGTCCCGCGCCGGCGTGGCGCGGCCGGCCCCTGCTCGCCCAACGCGGTCGCGTTCGCCGGGTCGATGCTGGCGAGGTCCGAAGAGGAGCTCGGGTTCGTGAGAGCCAGGGGCCCGATGGCGATCCTGGCCGAGTGCGGGTTCCCTTGGTGAAGATGTAATTGGGAGAGAGCGAAGGAAAGGGAAAAAGGGATGGAATTGGGAGAGCGAAGGAAAGGGGGAAAGGGAGGAGGAAGAAGAAGAAGAGAGAGAGAGTAGGGAGAGAAACGGAAGAGACTCGACGCGCGAAGTGCTCGCGTTTTTTGTTTTTTCTTTCTTTCTTTCTCTCCGTCTCTCTCTCTCTCTTCTCTCTCTCTCTCTCTTCTCTCTCTCTCTCTCTCTGTTTTCTGATCAGAGGTTTTTCCTTTTTCTTCTTTTCTTTCCTGCGCGCGCGCCTTCTTCGCTTCGTCTCTCGCTTCGCCTCTGTGCCTTTTACTCCCCTCTCTCTCTCTCCTCTTCCTCCTCTCTTGCCCAATTCTTTTCCCTCTTTTGTGAGGGGGGACACACCGCCGAGTTGCAAACATTGTAACGAAGAGAGGGGAGAACGAAAACAGAAAAGAGAAAAGAGAAAAACACACGGGAAGAAGAAGAGAATCGGGGAGAGAGAGCTTTTCTCTCTTTTCCCTCTTTTCCCTCTTTTTCCCTCCTCGCCCCTCTCAGCAGAGGTTGCTGCAGAGCCACTCGAGCGCCGCGGTCACGTCCCCGCCGCTCTCGGCCAGCGCCTCCCTCGCCTTGGCCTTCGGGAAGCCCATGGCGACGACCTGGGAGACGGCGCCGCCGTCGTCGGCGGAAGAGGAGGACGGAGCGGCGGCGGGAGCGGAGGAGGCGGCCGCCCCCCTCGAGGACGACGAGGTCTTTGCCTTTTTCCTGGCGGCGGCTTCCCTCTTCTTGCCCGCCGCGGAGGCGCCGCCGGCGAGCACGGAGGCGCGCTTGGAGGGCGCGGGGGCGGAGGGGCGGCCCGTGGCGACGGCGGCGGGGTCGACGGGGGCGTCGTCGGTGGATTGCGGAGGGAGAGGAGGCGCGGAGGTTGCAGCGGCAGCGGCAGCGGCACGAGCTGTCGAGGGCTCGGCCCCGGCAGCCGGAGCTTCTTCTGCCGCGGTCGTCGGAGCAGCGGGAGCAGCAGCGGCAGCAGCAGCAGCAGCGGGAGCGGCAGCGGCAGCGGGAGCAGCGGGAGCGGCAGCAGCGGCAGCGGCAGCGGGAGCGGCCTCTTCCGTCTCCATCGGAACGGGAACCGCAGCAGCAGCAGCAGCAGCAGCCGTCGTTGCTGCCTTGTCCTCCGCGGCCGCCTTGTCCTCCGCGGCCGCCTTTGCCTTGTCCGCCTCTGCCTCCTTCCTCCTCGCCTGCGCGGCGTCCTCGGCCGCCACGGCCGCGGCCACCTCGGCCAGCTTGTCTCGCAGCTCCTTGAGCAGGAGTAGCTTGGAGTCCCTGGACAGGGGCTTGACGGTCGCGGCCTCGGACGCGGCGAGCAGGGACGAGACGCCGGCCTCGAGGGCGGCGGCGGCGGCGCCGCCGTCGGAGGCCGCGCCGGGGGCGCCTGCGCCGCCCGCACCGCCCGCGCCCGTCCCCGCATCGCCGCCCCTGCCGCCCTTCCCGCCCTCCGCGAGCGCCTCGACCCGCTCCGCGAACTCGGCCTCGACCGCGGCGAGCTGCTCGGCGCTCAGGCCGTACCGCGCGCGCGCCTCGACCTGCCAGCGGTCCTTCATCGCCTTGGTCGGATTGGGCCCCGACCAGATGATGAGGCCCCCCTTTCGCTGCGCGTCGGTGCGGGCCTCGTTGTCACGGCGGATGCGGTCGACGTCGACCTGGGAGGTGGTGGTGGGGAGGGGGGGGAGAGAGGGAGAGAGGGAGAAGGGTTTGGCGGTTGGGTGGTTTCGCGAGGGGGTGAGTGAAAAGAAAAAGAGGGAGAGAGGAAGAAAGAGGGAGTGAAAAGCAAAAGAGGGAGAGAGGAAGAAGGAGGAACACGAAGAACGAGCGGCGGCACCGCGAGAGGCTCTCTTTTCGCTTTCTCTGAAACTCTCTCTCTCTCTCATTGTTCTTTCTCGTTCTCTCGACGGGGAGGAGCGTGATGACGGCATTGACGACGAACGGCAGCAACGGCAGCAGCAGCAGCAGAAGCAGCAGCAGCAGGAGCAGAAGCAGCCGCAGTAACAACAGCAGCAGCAGCGGCAGCCGCAGCAGCAGCAGCAGCAGCGGCAGCAGCAGCAGCGGCAGCAGCAGCGGCAGCAGCAGCGGCAGCAGCAGCGCGCCCGCGATCCTTGCTTTCTATGTTTCCTCGAGAAGATACAAAAGGCGCGTCGTCGAGGTCGGGGTCGAGCAGCAGCGCGCGAATCGCCGACCCCGCATCGACGGTCGACTGCTCTCTCTCTCCTCTCTCTCTCTCTCCTCCTCTCTCTTCTCCTCCCTCTTCTCGTCTCTCAGACCCCTCACCTGCAGCCCGGTGTACGCCGCCAGGCTCTGCTGGCCCAGCAGCCTCTGCGTCTGGCCGTTGAGCTGCTGGACCATCTTGCCCGGGAGCAGGCCCGTCGCCTGGATCTGCACCCAGCGGCCGACGCCGAGCCGCATCAGGCAGAGCTTGAGCGTCGCAGCCTGGTCGGCGGTCCAGCCCGGCGAAGGGGTGAAGTTCCACCTGGGAGATTTGCGTTTGTGGGGTGTTTATGAGCGTGTGTGCGTGTCGACAGGGCGCGCATGAGGGAGAGAAAGAGAGAGAGAAAGAGGGAGAGAGAGAGAGAGCTGGATGACAGCGAATTCAAGGGGGCGAACACGATTCGAAATTTCGACGTCGGCGACGAAAGAGCAATTCAAAAAAAAACTCTCTCTCATCCTCCTAGAAATGTCCCTCACAGGCTCGCGGCGTCGCCCAGCTTGGGGCCTCGCTTGAAGTCGGTCATGGCCGCCATCAGTCGGCGGGGGGGGGAGGGGAGAGAGAGAGAGAGAGAGAGAGCGGAAGGGAGAAAGAGAGAGCGGATGGGAGAGCGGAGTGGAAGGGGAGCGGGAGCTGTCGAGAGTCGACGGAAAAGTGGGAGAGTGATTTTTTCTGTTTTCGTCTTCTTTCGACCTCGACCTCGGCCTTCTCCTTCCTCTTCTACACGTTCTCCCGCCTCAACCCCAAAAGCAAAACTAAAAACACTACCGCGGGAGCGGCGGCGGGAGCGGCGGAGGGAGCGGCGTCGCCTCCGTGCTTGTGACCTCGAGCATCTACTTTACTCCCGGAGGCAAAAAGAAGCTCGAGAAGCACACGCGCTCTCTCGCGTCCGTCCTGGAGCTAGCCGCGAGCGTCGCAAAAACGACCAAAGCGCCCCTCTTGCTCGTCGCCGGAGGAGACGTCAACCGCACGCGAGAGGAGACGGTCTGTCGTCGAAGAAAGAAAAAAGAAAAACACTATTTTTTCTACGTCTTCGACATTTTCGAAGAAAAAAAACTCCCGTGCACCATAAACTCACTCGTCGCCACCACTTTCCCCCTTTTTACTCTCGCTGCTCGTTATAAGAACAGGCTCGGCTGGTCGAAAAGCTTCCGCACCCCTGGAAGATGATCAAGTTCGGCGGCGTCGACGGCGCTCCCACTTGCAGCAACAAACACAGCGGCGCCGGCCGCGAGATCGACCGCGCCTTTGCCGTGCTCTTCCAGAATGGGGAAGTCTCCTGGAAGCGCAAGCCGATGGATCGGCGCCACAAGCTCGGCCCGCGGTTCCTCTCGGATCACCACGTCGTTGTGTTCATGGCTGAAAAGTCGTGGCTGACAGGAAAGGAGTTCGAGTCCCTGAGGTCGCTGCTCGCGAGGCTGAGCGCGTCGGCGGCGTCCTACTCAGAGGCGGCGCTGAAAAAGTGGGGAAAGGAGGGTTGGGAGGTGACGGTGGAGGCTTTGAGGGCGAAGACCACCCGCGAGGAGTACGAGAGCATGTCCAAGGAAGCTCGCATGAGTACTCTCCGCTCGAGGGAGGTTATTCGCTCGATGAGGAACGCTGCGAGGGTGTCGGGTTGAGCGAAACGGGTTTTTTTTCTTTTTTTCCTTCTCATCTTTGTTTTTTCTCTTCTTTTTCGAGCAAAGTTTTTTTGTTCGTTAAAAAAAAAAGCACCTCTCCGACCTCCCACCGACCTCTCTCCTTGGACCTCGGCCGCGGCCGCCCTCCTTCCGCGCTCAGACTTTCCCGTCCTCCTCCTCCCATGCACCTTTGTCCTCGACTGCCTCGCCGCCTCGAGGGCGGCGGGCCCGGAGTCTGCTCGCGTAGTCGCCTCCAGCGGCCTGCCTCCAGCGGCGAGGAGGCCGCCTCCGGCGCAGTAGAGAGACAGCAGTCTGTCTTTTTACCAAGCCCGCGAACCGCCGCCACCACACCCCCCCCTTCCAGTTCCATTTTCCCCCATTGCTCAGGCCCTGTCTTGTACACGAACGCGCATCACGGACAATGTCATTTCAAATGCTTTTATCTGTTCTGCTTGCTTGAGCTAATTTTCGTTGGGAAAAAACAGGAGCGTCGAGGTCGAGTTCGAGGTCGAGGTCGATGGCCGAAGGGAACGAGAGGTCGAAATAGAATATCAAGACCTTGTCTGCTTTCTTGTAGTCGTCGCCGCTCGCTCTCGGGGGATGACCGCAGTCGTCCTCGCCTGCGGCTGGCCAGCTGTAAGGGAAGAGTGCGAGCCGGTCTGGTTAAGGTCTAGTAGCATCGTCGAATTAGAAAGAAGTTTTTTGAATTCAACGATTTGAGGCAAAAAACTTTCTCCCTTGCTTGTTCACAAAAAAAATAATATTATATATATACCTCTAAAATAAAAAATGGTATGTCACTGGAGAGATAAGGCTGCTCTTCTTCGGACTGCAATGATCTAATGGTTAAGATACTTGCTTCCCAAAACATTCCCCGCGCGCAAGCAACGGAGAAGCAGCAAGATATCCGAGTTCGATTCTCGGTTGCAGTATTTATTTTTTTTTGTATATGGGGTGTGGTCAAGGTGGAGTGGAGGAGAGGTGAGGTGTCGCGAGAAACGGCGGGCGGCGGCGGCCGACGAGCCCCACCCTGAGGAGGGAGCCTGTCCCCTTCTTTTTCCCTCCTCCCTCTCCCTCTCATACTTTACTTTTTCGTATGCTCTGATTCGGCGCGACGAGTCTGAGATCGCGGCTGCTTCGAGAGAGGAGGGGGGGCGGCGAAGATGAAAGAACGACAAAGATGTCGCCGCGGACGGTGTCGCTCCCCCCGGAGCCCCTCACGGAAGCCGGGACGCCTGCCGCGGTGAGCGCCGCTTCAAACTCCGCAGCGGCCGCCCTTGGCGGCGCCGCGAGCGGGGTTGAACGCGAGCGGGGTTGAACGGGAATCAGGTTGACGTGCGACCGCAGGTCGTACCGCTTGAGCAGCAGTCAGGAAAAATAAGTGCCCTTTTTTTCGAGGGAAAAAAACGAGTGACAAAGGAAGAAGCAGATCGAAATCTCTTCCGTTTTCTCCCTCGTCCCGCGCGCTTTCTCTCTTTGATCCCCGTGAGTAACCGTCTCTGAGCTCTCCGCGAACCAGAAACGAAGAAAAAAGCAAGGGCACGCGCTCGCCGAGAGGAGCAGTTACAATTGGCCTCGAGAGGCCAATGGGCTCACTCCCTCCCTCCCTCCCTCCACCGCTTTTTTTTTCTTCCACCGCTGACGGCACCTGTTTCTTTTCTCTTCTCCTTCCTGTTTTTGCTCGACTCTACCGAGTGCGAGGAGCGCTGTCTGCCTGACGTCTAGAGTTTCGATATGATCTGCAAAATACAAAAAGAAGCAAGCTCGAGAATAAAACGTGGAAACTAGAGGGGAAAAGTTTCCTTTTCTCCTTCTTTCTTTCCTTCTTCAACGCCTATCATTCACGCCCTCCTCCACAGCTCCAGGCACCAGTTCCCCCTGTCCAGATAGATCTCCTTGACCACGACGCTGGGCTTTCGGCGCTGCTGATCCGGCTCCGGCTTCGAAGAGCAGCCGCCCTCTCCTTCCGCCAGCAGAATCAGCGCCGCGCTCGCCGCGGCCGCGCCCGCCGCCGCGTCGCTCGCGAGCTCGTCGCGCTCGTAGCAGTGGTAAAACCTCCACGCCACGGGCGGCGCCTGCTGGATGATCTTGGGCGGCGGCTTCTTCTTCTGCTGCTGCTGCTGCTGGTGTTGCTGCTGCTGCTGCGTCGTCGTCGCGGAAGAAGAAGAGGTCGAGAGAGGTTCTTCTCGCTCTTCCTCCTCCTCCCCTTTCCCTTTCCCTTCCTCCTCCCCTTTCCCTTCATCTTCCTCCACTTTCCCTTCTTCTTCCCCCTCCGCCTTCCCTCCGCCGCCATTCTCCCTCCTCTCCTTGTCCTTCAGCCACCCGGGAGGCTCGTGCCAGGGCACCAGAAAGTCCCCGGAGCGGCCCCGCTCCCCCTCGGGCGACGCGTCCAGCGGCACCCACCTCGAAGCCGCCCTGCTCTCCTTCCCCTCGGGCTGCGACGCAGGGGTCGCCCAGGCCGTGACGAGCGCGCGCCCCCCCGGCGCCAGCCGCGATCCGATGGAGGCGATCAGGGCGCGACGGCGCTTGGCGGTGGCGAAGTGGTGGATTACCTGGTGGTGGTGGTGGTGGTGGTGGTGGTTTTTTTTTTTTGAGACAGAGAGAGAGAAAAGTGAGAAAATGAGAAGACAAAAACGCGCGCGACGGCGGGTCGTTGCTCTTTCCCTCTCTCTTTCCCTCTCTCTCTCTCTCTCTCTCTCTCTCTCTCTCTCTCTCTCTCTCTCTCTCTCTCTCTCTCTCTCTCTCTCTCTCTCTCACACTCTCACTCTCTCTTTCTCTCTCTCTTTCTCTCTCTTCCCCTCTTTCTCTCTTCCCCTCTTTCTCTCTTTCCCTCTCTCTCTCTCTTTCCCTCTCTCTCTCTCTCTCTCTCTTTCCTCCTCACCGCGATGCAGATCACCCCGTCAAACACCCCCTTCCGATACGGCATCGCGATCCCGTCCGCCCTCGCCACGCACACTGCCTGCGCCCTGGCCCTGCTCGGCGGGGAGGCCCCAAACCCCCTGCTGCCCTCGGCGCCCTCTGCGGCGGCGGCGGCGGCCCTGGCCAGCGCCTCGCAGGGCTCGCAGGCCAGGAAGGCGGTGCCCGGCGGGGCCAGGTGGAGATACTTGCCGTTGCCGCACCCGACGTCGAGGAGCAGACGAGGGCGGCGGCGCCGGCTGGCGGCAGTCGCGGTGGACTTTTCCTGCTGCTCCTCCCCTCCGACGCCACCGACGCCTCCGACGCCTCCGACGCCTCCGACGCCTCCGACGCCTCCGACGCCTCCGACGCCTCCGACGCCTCCGTCGCCTCCGACGCACCTCCGCACGAACGCGGCGACCTGCGGCCAGACCGCGAACCGCGTCGAGTCAAAGTGCGGCGCTATCCTGTCGTAGACGTCGGCGACCAGCGAGCGCTCGAGCACGGCGGCCCCCGCGGCGCCGGCCGCCGCGGCGGCGACGGCGGCGGCAGCGGAGGAGACGGCAGAGGCGGCCGCGGCGGCGCGCTCGCCGGCCGCGGCCGCGCGGGCGGCGGCGGCGGCGGCCGCTGCGAGCGCCGCGCGCGTGGGCGGGGCGCCTCCGCCCTGCGAGTCGCACTCGGAGGGGAAGGCGCAAGCGCAGGGGTTTGTTGAGGGGCGGATCTGGTGGTGTGCGTGTGTGTGGCGGAAAGAGAGGAAAACCAAAAGTTGAGTGAGATTTCTTTTTCTGCTGAGGGCGCGCGCAACCCTTCGTCGCTGCCATCGGCGCACTCAACCCCCGGCCGAGTTTACTGTCAACTCTTTTTCTCTGCAGCATGCTCTTCATGCGAAACGAGCGAAAAGCTCCCCCTCGCGCCCTCCATCTCTGCTCCTCCGACGAGAGCAAAGAAATCGCGATTCTGGGGCGACATGGAGCCAAATGGCAGTCGTCGCTCGAAAAGCAAAGGAAGAAGCTTGTGCTCTCC
>Ga0315289_10014642_pt1 | contig 10933 bp, 5 predicted proteins | sample YL17G11_40_MG_FD_203452 | JGI IMG/M metagenome (GOLD analysis project Ga0315289, IMG submission 203452) | Sediment microbial communities from Yellowstone Lake, YNP, Wyoming, USA - YL17G11_40 | ecosystem: Environmental > Aquatic > Freshwater > Lake > Sediment | place: USA: Wyoming | collected...
CAGCTCGTTACTGCCCGTTACGTTGACCACGGTGGCGAACGCCCCCGAGCACTTGAGCGACCCGGGCACGAGGTCATTCGGGTTGTATCCAGCGGGCAGCACTATAAAGACCGTGAAACTGCCGTTACTCGACTTGTTCAGTGTCTCCGGCTCGATCCTGACGGACGACGCGATGACCGGCTCTGGCGGCACAGGCTCAGGTGGTGCAGGCGGTTCCGGGGCCGGCGGCGTTACAGGCGGCTCCGGGGCAGGCGGCGTTACAGGAGGTTCCGGGGCCGGCGGCGTTACAGGGGGCTCCGGGGCCGGCGGCGCGGGAGGCTGCGGCTCTTTACTATCACCCGGGTTGCCCTGTCCGTCCTTCAAGTCGAAAGACCCCGAATCGTATATCGTACCCTGTCTCAAGGTCAGGAAGTGAGCGGTGCCACCTCTCTCAAGAGTCATAAGCGTGATGTAGAAGTTATTGGTGTTGTCCTTCCATCCCCCGTCGTAATATTTGTCAACGATAACGCCAACCTTGCCCGGCAGGATGCTCCAGTCATGGTAGATGTCCGGACCTTCCGCTATCTTCTCACCGACGGAGTAGATCGCGTTGATCTGGAAACAGTACTCCGCGGTGGCCAGGCTGAGACCACTTAAGTCGGCGCTGGCCACCGGCGGTGAACTTCCAGTTACTTCAAGGTCTGCCCACTTTATCCGTTTTTCACGCTCGCTCATGTACCGGGCGTCTACCGGCGCCCAGCCGCTTGTCTCGAAAGAGCCGCCCGTCCGCAGCAATTCGGGGGGGTCCCAGTCGCGGTAGGAGTCAATCCCGTCCTCGGGATTCTGGCCCGCAAGCTTGTCGTACCAGAGCGCGTCAACGCACTTCTCGCCTATCTTCAGGTTATACTCGGCAACCTTTTTATCAGCCTTGCGTGACTGGCCCAAATACAGAGGCAGGCCAATAGCCACCAGGATGCTGATAACGACTATGATCACGAGCAGCTCCAGGACGGTGAAGCCCCGCGCGCTACCTTTAAAATATTCAACAATCGTGTGAGGCCTTTTTCTTGCATTCATAACATTTCCTCCTACCTATATAATCAGCATTTCAGTCAAAAAGCTTAATACCCTGAATGGTAGTAAACAGTATGGTGTTTTTCCCGTCACCCATTTGCCGCCAAATCACCTGTTGGTTGGTGTGCTTGCAAAAACGGCTAACGAGAACAGGAACAATGAAGGGGATTCACGCCAAGGGTTAAGATGGGGGCTGCAGACTGCTCATATTGCGATTTTATTGGTACTAATGGTTGATGTCCGCGGGGAAAACCTTCTGTTATCATATTGCCTTCGGTGCCACCAGTGGGCCGTGGCCGCCGAGGAGAAAGAAGTAGACAGGCATATCGCAGAGTCTTAACAGGCTATAGCCGGGGGGAGCATCATGAAAAAGGAGCTGGGGGGCAAAAACTGTCTTTACCCGATGCCGGTCACACTCGTCGGCGCGAACGTCAAAGGAAAGCCGAACTACATCACGATCGCCCATGTCGGGATAATGGACTTCTCGCACCTCTGCTTGAGCATGGGGAAGACCCACTACACCAACGAGGGTATAAGGGAGAACGGCACCTTCAGCGTGAACATCCCCTCGACCAGCCTCGTTAAAGAGACCGATTACTGCGGCCTGGTCTCGGGCAGGAAGACCGACAAGAGCGCGCTCTTCACCGCGTTCTTCGGGAAGCTCCAGACCGCACCGATGATAATGGAGTGCCCCCTTAACATGGAGTGCAGGCTGGTCAACACGGTCGACATGCCCAAGCACGACGTTTTCATCGGCAAGATCGTCGAGGGCTACTGCGACGAGGAGTACCTGGTCGAAGGTTCGGTGGACTTCTCCAGGGTCGACCCGATAATCTTTGCCATGTACGACCCGTTCTATTTCAAACTCGGCGAGCGCTTCGCGAAGGCCTGGGACATAGGAAAAGAACTCAAAAGCAAATAAGGCAACATCGCTTTCTTCTTTATCCCCCATCAAGTTTACAACTTGAGGAACCCCCACCATTTCCAGTGGTTTCTGATCCCGCTTCTAGCCTTCGTCATATACGTCTACTTCGCGGAGGTAGAGAGGAAGAAATGGAACATCGTCCTGGCGGGCCTCGCCTTCTACGGGCTCGAATGGTTCCTGGAGATCATGAACGCGCTGTGGCTGCACTTCTCCAGGCACTCCGCTGTCTGGACCACCCCCAATCACTCGGCATACGTGCTGCTGGTAGGCCTCACCATAGAGATAAGCATGATGTTCGCCGTGGCCGGTGTCGTCCTTGCGAAGATCCTTCCCGAGGACAAGAAGATGAAGATCCTCGGCATCCCCAACCGATGGTTTTTCGTAATCTCGTTCTCCATATTCTTTGTCTTTATCGAGGTGATACTGAACCAGTGGGGCGTGCTGGTCTGGGCGTACCCGTGGTGGAACTGGCCGAACGTGTGGCTCATCATACTCATCGGCTACATGCCCTACATGATATTCTCGTTCTGGGTCCATGACATGGAGTCGATGAAGAACAAGATCGCCGTCGTAGCCGGCATGTGGGGCATCGTCATAGTCTGCCTGGTCCTCTTCATGGGGATTCTCAAGTGGATCTGATCTGTATGTCTCATGACGGGGCGGGCGAGGGGGCACCGCATTTCATAGCACCTTTGGTTCTGCCGATACTCTAGATAGAGATCTAGAACCTCAGGGAAGATGGCGTTGAAGAGAAAGACCTCGCTGGCCATAGTCTTTATACTCCTGGTTTCAACAGCCGTTGGTGCGGCCCTTGGAGCGATGTGCTCGCGGAACGCCACGGGCCTCTCGATAGAGCTCACCGCCAGGGAGCGCTCGGGCGTGGCGCGGCACTCGGAGCCTGTCACCTCTGGAGTACCCTTTGCCAGGTCTGCTGGAATCAAGTCCACCGATGGCTTTACGGTCACCGACGCGGCCGGGCGCGCGGTACCGGCGCAGTTCAAGGTCACCTCGCGCTGGGGGGGCTCACCGGAGAACCGGGAGCTCCCCATCCGCTGGCTCCTCGTCGATTTCCAGGCCGACGTAGCCGCGAACGGCACGGCCACCTACTACCTGTCGCAAGGCGGCCCCGTGAATCCCGTCCCCGGCACGCTGAATGTGATCCGCAACGACGGCGATTTCCTGGAGGTCTCGACCGGACCCGCCCGCTTCGGCTTCAGCAGGCAGCGGTTCAAGATCTTCGACTCGGTCTTCGTTGGCGACTCGCAGGTGATATCCCCCGCCGGGCAGTCCGGCGTCGCGGCCCTCGGAGCCTCGGGTGAAAGGTTCGGCTCCTCGGGCGCGCCGAGAGAGGTCGTGCTCGAGACGGACGGCCCTTTGAGGAAGACCGTGAGGATAAGCGGCAGCATTACGGGCGGCGCGGGGAGTCTCCTAGATTACACGGCGCGCGTGTCACTTTTCGCGAACAGCACGTCATCGCGCATACAGTTCACGGTCACAAACCTGCGCGAACCACAGGTGAGCGAAGGCCAGCCCCAGTGCTGGGATATCGGCTGCCCCAACAGCGCCGTCTTCGAAGACCTGACCCTCGTCCTCGACTGCGAGCCGGGGGGCGGCGAGATGCTGCACCTTGGGGGAGCCGGGGGAAGCTTCCAGGCGCCGGGCTCCCTCGAGGTCTACCAGGACTCGAGCGGCAGCGACAACTGGCAGAAACACCGCGGCAACAACCCGAGGCCGCAGAGCTACGTCTCCTTCCAGGGGTTCAAGGTAATAAGGAACGGAGCCGAGGTCGCTTCAGGCAGGCAGGCGAGCCCATATCTTGATTGTTCCGGCTCTGCGGGCGGGCTCGCGGTCACCACGAGGGACTTCTGGCAGAACTACCCGAAGGCGCTCAGGGGCTCGAGCGGAAGGCTCGAGGTCGCTCTTTTCCCCGCCGAGTACGCGGGGCTGTATTCCTTCAGGCCCGGGGAGCAGAAGACGCACGAGGTCACCTGCTTCTTCCACGGCCCGGGGTTCGACCCCGGCTCGGTCGAATCGACGAGGGCGGGCTGCCAGGACCCGCTCTTCGCGGCCGCCTCTCCCGGCTACTACCTGTCGACAGGAGCACCGGGCCGCGTGACGACTGTGAGCAGCAGCCCGGAGTTCTCTGCCTACGAGCAGTTGAACCGGGCGACTCTCGACGGCGACGGCGCCAGCCTTTACAAGGCGATCGCCGACTCCGAGTTCTACTCCTGGCAGGACTACGGCGATGTACCGATAGACTTCGAGGACGGCGGCACCGGCACGCTGAATCAAAAGTACAACTTCGACCTCGGCATGATGCTGCAATATCTCCGCGCCGGCGACTCCAGGTGGTTCCGCCTGGCGGAAGCGGGGGGGAAGCACGTGGCGGACCTCGACGTGCTGCACAGCCGGGGAAGGCCCGACGTCTGGTGGGAGGGGGGGTTCTTCGGGCACAGCCAACACGACGAGGACAGCAACGCGAACCCAAACCGTAACTACGGTGGTCTTCACCCTGACCTTGTCTTCGGCGCTCCCGGCCTTTATCTGCTCTACTACCTGACCGGCGACAGGGTCGCTCGCGATACCGCGGTCGAGATAAGCGACAACGTGAAATACCGTTTCGACAACTCCTTCGGACGCGGCAACGACGAAGGTTTCGCAGGGGCGTACGACTACGAGAACGGCTGCGAGAGCCCGAGACCTTTCGCGCACGGCCTCTGGGTGCTGGTCGATGCCTACCGCGCTACGGGGGACACGGGCTACCTCGACACCGCCGAGTGGCTGATACAGAACTCGCACAAGGCGGTCGACCTATTCCTGACCGACCCGGTGCTGGGGGACAGGCGCTATACAAAGCTCTTCACGTGGGACCTGCTCGAGTTCTCCCTGGGGAGGTACCTCGACCTCTGCGGCGAGGCCGGGCGCGCTGACAACTTGGGGGCCAAGGACCTACTTCTCAGGATGACGCGCCAGGAGGCCTATGTGATGTGGAAGGTCGACGAGCGCGGGAACAAGGGCGTCCCGTATGCCTGGATGCGCGACGGAACCCCCTGGGGCTGGGAGGAAAGGGAAGTGGCGGTCAACGTCTGCAACTGGCACCTCCTTACCGCCGACGCGCTCACGTACGGTTTCATCTACGGCGGCGACGCGGGCCTTCTCGAAAAGGCAGGGGAGGCGTTCAAGACCGGCTCCAACCCGAACATCGAGTATTACAGGCCCGAGTACACCGCCACGAAGGAAGCGACCAACAGCGCGAACTTCGGGCAGGTCTACATGCACCTCAAGAACCCTCCTTCGGAGCCCGTCACGAGCACCCAGTTCGACGAGTGGATATGCCTCGAGAACCCCGGCGGCGAGCCGGCAGGGGTCACGATTCAGTACTATTTCGGAGACGGCGGGAGCAGCACACAGGCAGTAGAAGTCCCCGCCAGGACAAGGCGCACAGTTGACGTCAACGCCGCCGTCGGTGGTGGCAGGGACGTCTCCGCTACCGTCATGAGCAACCGCCCGATCGTCGCGGAGCGCCCCATGTACTTCAACTACCACGGCGCGTACGCGGGTGGGCACGACGGGGTCGGGGCGACATCCCCGGCGCAGAAGTGGCATTTCGCCGAAGGCACGACCCGCCCGGGCTTCGAGGAATGGTTGACGATCCAGAACGCGGAGGGGTCAGACAGTCTCGTGACCTTGACCTACATGCTCGAGAGGGAGGGCACCAGGACCCAGCACGTTAACGCGCCCGCCCACAGCCGCACGACCGTCAACGTGAACGATTTTCTGGGTCCGGGCCACGATGTTTCGACCCTGGTGGAGAGCCAGGTGCCGGTGGTGGTTGAAAGGCCGATGTACTTCCGCTACCGCGACAAGTGGGCGGGGGGCCACAACGCGCTCGGCGCGAGGGATCCCTCTACTACCTGGTATTTCGCGGAAGGGACCACACGGGCAAACCCTGACGACGGAAACTACGAGCAGTGGCTCTGCCTGCAGAACCCCAACCAGCAGGAGGCGCACGCGCACGTCTCGTTCTTACAGGACCGTGGAGGCGTCGCCGAGCGCGATTACACTCTTGCCCCGATGAGCCGAAAGACCATCGACGTCAACCTGGAGCTCGGTCCGGACCGCGACGTGAGCACAGAGCTGCGCTGCGACCTTCCCATCGTCGCTGAAAGACCGCTCTACTACACGTTTCGCAACGCGTGGGATGGTGGAGACGACGTCGTCGGCGCGGTCGAGCCGGGAAAAGAGTGGAACTTCGCGGAAGGCTGTACGCGGGACGGCTTTCACACCTGGCTCTGCCTGGGGAATCCCCAGAACCAGGATGTCGCGGTGACTATCGACTACTTCCTGGGAACCGGCCGGAACGTCTCGAAGCCGGTCACAGTCCCGGCCCGGAGCCGGGCAACCGTCGATGTGAACATGGACGTGGGGGCGGGAGAGGACGTGAGCTGCCGCGTCACCGCCGGACAGCCCATAGTAGCCGAGAGACCGATGTACTTCGACTACCACGGCAAGTGGGCCGGCGGGCATGTCGCCATGGGCACCCCCGGGCCGGGCACGGAGTGGCACTTCGCAGAGGGCTGCACGCGCTAAAATGACACACTAGGGGCCAGGCCCCTATGTGTCATTTCTCAGGGATAGAGGGCTTCGGTCAACGTGACCAGTGAATAGCCCCTGGCCCTCAGGTCGTCGATGATACCGGGAAGCGCCGCGACCGTCGTCGAGCGGTCATGCATAAGCACTATCGCACCGTTGCACGCCTGTGAGACAACGGTAGCCTGAACCCCCGCAGCCGTTGCGCCGGACCTCCACTCCTGCGGGTCTATGGTCCAGTAAACCGAAAGGTAACCCTCGGCGTTAACCTGCCTTATGAGCGCGCCGTTCCTGTCCCCGTACGGGAACCTGAAGTAGGGCTTTGTAGAATACCCGGTCGCCTGCCTGAGCGCCGCATCGGTGCCGGCGAGCTCAGAGGATACCTGCGCGCCGGAAATCCTCGTGAACATGGCGTGTGAAATCGAATGGTTCGCTATCTCGTGACCCTCGGCCGCCATCCTCTGCACCACGCCCGGGTAAGTGCCTGGAAACCCTCCCGTCACGAACAGCGTGGAATGGACGCTCTTCTGTTTCAGGATATCGAGCACCGCGTTCGCCAGACCGCCGCTGCTCTCGATGTCAAAAGTGAGAGCGATGCACCGCTTTGACGTGTTGGCCCGGGATACTTCACCCCAGCCCCAGGCCGCCGCAAGCGAAGCCCTGTCAACGGTGCGCCACGGCGAGGAGAAATACATGGATCGCTCGGCCACAACCGGGATGTTGCCCGTGGATTCCACCCGGATGCTGAAGTCGCCGTGCGCGTTGTTGTGCCTCCCGATCCCGAAGGCCGTCTCGTGGACGGGGATCGTCAGACGGCTCTGCGCGGCGACATTGACGGCTTTCCTCTCCTCGTTCTTGCCATCCGCGCAGTAGTAATAGACGTTGACGGCCGTATCCCTCACGTCGGGGTTCTCAACGCAGAGATATGTCTCGAAGCCATCACGCGTGCATCCCTCCGCGAAGTACCAGAGGTCGGCCGGCTTCGTCGCCCCCACCACATCGTGCCCGCCCGTCCAGGAAGGTCTGTAGGAAAAATACATGGAGCGCTCGGTCACTATGGGAACCCCGTCTGCCGACTCGACCTTCATGCTGAAGTCGCCGTGGGAGTTGTTATGCCTGCCGATCCCGAGCCCTCCCTCGTGGACCGGGATGGTAAAGCGGCTCTGCGCCGACAGAGCAATACCCGTTCTCGCCTCGTTGTTCCCGTCCGCGCAGTAGTAATACACATTCGCGGTAGTGCCCCTGTCGCTCGGGTTCTCGAGACAGAGATAAGTATCAAAGCCGTCGCGTGTGCACCCCTCGGCGAAGTACCACGTGCCGCGGGGCTCGGTCGCTCCGACGACGTCGTGCCCGCCGGACCATGCTCCTTTGTAAGAGAAATACATTGAGCGCTCCGCGACAACCGGTACACCGTTGGTCGATTCGACTCTGATGCTGAAATCGCCGTGCGCAGTGTTGCTCCTTCCAATGCCGAGCTCCCCCTCGTGTACGGGGATGGTGAACCGGCTCTTCCTGGCGACAACGACGCCGGTCTTTATCTCGTCGTTTCCGTCGGCGCAGTAATAGTAGACGTTCAGGACCGCATCCACGTCACCCGGGTTCGCCAGGCACAGATAAGTCTCGAAGTTATCCCTGGTGCTTCCTTCCGCGAAGTACCATGTCTCGCTGGGGCTGATCGCTCCCACCACGTCGTGCCCGCCGGGCCACGCTCCCTTATAGGTGAAGTAAACTGGGCGCTCCGCGACGATCGGGTCCTCAGATATTATGACCAGGGACACGTCGTTCTCGGGAGGCACCTCTGTGGATACGTTTATGGTGGTACGGCTCTCGGGCGGCAGACCGTACGATTTCTCGATGTTCTGTCCGGTTGCAAGCATGTAGGAGCAAACCGCGTTCGTCGGCCTGCCGCCCGGATTAAAGAGGCATATCCACTCGCTGAAGCCGGCCCTGGTAGTACCTTCCGCGAAATACCAGGTCCTGCTGGTCCGGGGTGACCCCATTGCGTCGTGACCGCCGCTCCACTCGGCAAACGCCGGCATCGGAAACGCAATCGCTAAAGCGAACACGATGAGCAACGCCGCAACAACGCCGTATGTGTTGCCAGTCTTGGTCTTCTTCATGGTCTTATACCCATAAAGCCTGAAAAGCGCCTATCTGATCGGCCCTCCAATTATACAGAAACTTGAAAGCCTGCAATCACAAAGAGGTAGCGGTATGTCTGGAATCGAGGGAACAAGGCAGGGTCGAGTCGTAACTTGCCACGGACCCTTCTCTCACACTGAAGCGGGAAATGCCGATAAAACGAGAAGAATCAGTTACGAGGGTCCGGCATACATTTGATTGGTGGAGGTAGGCGGGCTCGAACACCCCGGCGTCGCTCGGGTTCCCTCGCTCCCCCACGGGGGGACCCTCGTCCCCCCGAGGGCGCGGGCTCACCAAGCCCGCTGTTGCCCCCCGACATCAGACCGCGGGGGGACTTTCCCCCCGCGGAACGATTACCCCCCTGCCGGCGGTTCGATTCCGACAGATAATGGCAATCAAATATTAAGCGATGATTTGTAGGTCAATACATTTGATTGGTGGAGGTAGGCGGGCTCGAACCGCCGGCCTCGGGCGTGCAAAGCCCGCGCTCTCCCAACTGAGCTATACCCCCTAGCCGGATTACGTGCAATTCATTGTACCATCTTACGATCTTCTGGATTATCTAACCTGGTAATCAGCTCCTCTGGTGGATCGCACCCTTGATCTCTTCCACGTCCCTCTTCAGCCCCTTCAACAGTTTCATCAGCGGCTCCGGCTCCGGGCCTCTTCGTCCGTACTTTTCCTCCAGTGCCTTCTTGACCCCTTCGTATATCCACTCCCGCATCAACGTTTGATAACTCTTCCCAGATTCCTTCGCGATTTTCTTCGTCTGCTCGCGGACGAGCGGTTCCATCCTCAAGGTCACAACCGCGCTCTTGTTGCCGCCAAGCCTCAGGAAATCGGATACATACTCTTCTCCAACAAACTCCATTACGCTATGTTCTTCCCAGAACCTTGCCTCTTCCTCCAGGCTTTTGAAATCAGGTATTTTTTTCATATCATCATCCCTTCCGGTATTCTCTTCTCTCTTTGTCGTCCATGACTCGAGCTGTTATCAACCAGTCGCAACTCTTTTTCAGTTGAAGAATAAGTGCCAGATACATCCCGTCATCGTTTCTTCCAAGCAGTGCTTTACAAAGCCCTTTGCCGCGGGCTAAGATGCGCCGGTGGATGTGACGGAGGTGAGCGGTGGCACGAGAACCGATCCCAAAGCGTTTCAAAGCGGCGGGGATGGACCAGATGGAATACGCGGCCCGCGCGGGGGCCGACCAGCAGATCCGCTGCGTCGTGTCGCTTGACGGGCGTGTAAACGAGAACCGTCTAGAGAAAGCCATCCGGCTCACAATGGGCGCCGAACCTGTACTGGGCTGCAGGTTCGTAGAAAGACCCTTTCATTCCCGCTATGAGCGCCGTGATGACCTCGACTCGATAACGCTTTGCTCCACCGTAGAGGTTGAAAATCCCGACAGGGAGCTGGTGGAATTCCTTACCACTCCCATCGATCCCTGCCGGGACCCGCTGGTACAGGCCATGATCTTTCGCTCAAAAACGGACACGGTCTGCATCAAGATGGAGCACGTCGCCGCGGACACCGGCGGGTTCAAAGAGTACGTGTACCTCCTCTGCTCGACCTACCGGAGGCTTATCGATGATCCAGGATACGTGCCAAAGCCAAACCTGAAAGGCGAGCGCAACATATGGCAGGTCATAAAGAAGTTCCGATTCATCGAAATACTCAAGGCGCTTCGCACCGGAACGATGCCCGGGCTGGCGTGGGGGTTCCCCTGGATTGCACTGGACCACTCTGACAGGGATTTCGCCATCCGCCGGTTCCCGGCCGAGCGGTTCCGCGCGCTGAAGGAGTACGGGGCCGGTCGACAGGCGACAGTGAACGACATCATACTCACCGCATACTTCCGGACGCTTTTCGAGATGAACGATCCGGAGCCGGGTGTGCCCCTGCCCCTCGATGTCCCGATCGACCTTCGCCGTTACCTCCCCGGAGGTCGCGCCGGAGCGATCTGCAACTGCTCCGGGCAGCTCTACCCCGTGATCACCAGAGAACCGGACGAGGACTTCGATGCTACTCTTTCCAGGGTCAGCGACATCATGAACGGGTTCAAGGAGAATCTGCCGGGGGTCGGTGCCGCGATATACGTAAGGATGCTCCTTTTATTCGGCTTCAGGATAATGAAAGCCGGCAACGATTACCTGACCAGAAAGTGGGACGCCGCGGGGAAGGGCTTCTTGTACCTTTCAAACCTCGGCGTCTTGTCCGCGGAC
>Ga0315289_10014643_pt1 | contig 10933 bp, 12 predicted proteins | sample YL17G11_40_MG_FD_203452 | JGI IMG/M metagenome (GOLD analysis project Ga0315289, IMG submission 203452) | Sediment microbial communities from Yellowstone Lake, YNP, Wyoming, USA - YL17G11_40 | ecosystem: Environmental > Aquatic > Freshwater > Lake > Sediment | place: USA: Wyoming | collected...
CGGGGAGCAGCGGGTCTGGGAGCGAGGCCAGGAACTGCTTGAGGGCCGTGGCCATGATGGCAGGGGAGGTGCCGGGGGGAGGCAAGGCGACTCCCGCGGCGTCGTCGAGCTCGGCGAGCACGAAGCCGGCGAGCTCCGAGGGCGCGTCTGCGACGAAGGCGCGCTCCGAGGCGGCGCGGGCGGCCTCGGCGGCAATGGAGCAGCAGGCCGAGAGCACGAGGCGCGGGCAGGGGCGGGTCGCGGCCTCGGACTTGCACAGGGCCGAGAGCGAGGGCGAGGAGGAGGAGGCGGCGGCGGCGCCAGCCGCGGCGGCGCTGCCGAGCTTTCGGATCTTTTCCTCCGTCGCGGCCAGGGCGGCGCCGGCGGCGTCCACCGCGCCGTGCCACACGCCGCCCAGGTCCGCGGCCTTGAGCGACGCCGCGGCGCGCTCCGAGGCGGCCTTGGCTCGGGCCCGCATGGCGAGGGCGAAAGCCGAGGCGGAACCCTTGAGGGCGGCGGCGGAGGCCGAGGAGCTGGAGGTCGAAGAGGCCGTCGTCGAAGCAGGGCGGCCGATCGAGGCGCCGGCGTCAATGATGCCCGCCGCGCTCGCCCCTGGTCCGTTCGCCCTTTCCTTCTCTTTCGCCGTCGACATCTGGTTCGGGGACACGCCAGAGATGCTCCTGGCCGGGGCCACGAGGTGGCCTCCGCCTCCTCCGGAGGGGACGGATGCGACAGGCGGAGCGGCGACGGCGGGAGCGGGAGCAGGAGCGGGCAACGAAGCATCGAAGCCCATCAATGGCGGAGCCCCTTCTTCTTCTTCCTTCTTATCCGTTGCCGCAACAGCAGCAGCGGGCGTGCGAGTCACCACGACGCCGTGCTCGAGAGGAGACAGGTCGTCTTCCTGCTCCTCCACGAGTGGTGGCGACGCGTCCTTTGGCGTCGGCGGGTCGTCGAGCGAGAGAGACTCCATGTTCTTCTCTTGGTTTCGGGAAACGGCAGAGTGAAAAAAAACGAGTTGTCGAGATTCTCGACCCTCTCCTCTCCCCCCTTGCTCTTCGGTTTCACGTTCGTTCTAATCTACACACACGTTGTTCCCCTCAAGCGCGCTCAAGTAGGCTGTGAAGCTCGAGTCGAAAACATAAAGTACGCTTTCCTGCTCTCGGATTGGCTTTTAGGCTTTTCACCCAATCTGTTGCTGGCCTTTGAGTGGCCGAGCCCGCGGAGCGCCGCAGCACCCCTACTTGAGCGCGCTCGAGTAGGGGTAGGGGTGCCTTTGAGTGGCCGAGCCCGAGGAGCGCCGCAGCACCCCTACTTGAGTGCGGCGATGGCCCTCCCCTCTTCACAACTATCACACAGTTCTTTCCTTCCGTAAACATCACGGAACTGACTTCTCCTTTCTCCTTTGGAGGACCTCAACCTCCAACTTTTCAGGTGAGTTTCCTTGTTTCTTCCCTTCATCCCTCCTCGCTCGTGCGCGAGGAATGTGCCACTCGCCATTGCGAATTGATTTTCCAGGGTTTCTATTTGCGATGCCCTTGAGACCGTTTACTTCCCTCTCTGCTCCCGTTCTCCCTCACAGAACGGCCGTGTCGCGTTCTAGCGTCTGGCGTCGTTGAAGGCGAAAATGTCTCGAGAAAGGGGAAGGCGAGCGCGGGATGCGGCGAGCTCTCGTGGGTCAACGCGCGCCAACGGCAGCCGAGTCTTTTTTTTCTGTGCTTGTCGGTCTGACTTTGGTCGTCGCTCAAGCCTCCGCCATCTCTTGCCTTTTCAGTTCCCGTTGCGAAACTAAACTGTAGAGCGCGGTCTTTCTTGACGTTAATGCAATAAAGGAGCGGGAAATAACGCGACGCGGAGGCTCGGAGCAGGCGCTGTGCATCGAAGCTCCGCTGCCGTCTGCTTTGAGACTCGGCCTCAGCCATCTCGACCCCGCTCGTTTCCAGGGGAAATTTGAATTTTCACCCGCTCTTCTGCTGCTGTCATTGCTGCCGCTGCTTGCTTTCTCTTTTCTTTCTTTCTTTTCCTTGGCATCAATTGTTATTCTTCTCTCCCTCTCCGTCTCCCTTGCCCCTCTCCTCCCTCTCTCTTCCCATCTTCTCTCCCTTCATCGCTCCTACTTTTCCTCATTGCTCCTGCCAAACGACGGAGTCACTCACGCCCTCTCTCTCTCAATTTCTCTACACAATTCCTCCCTTTACCAACCTTCCATCTCGCTCGCCCTGAACCGTAGGAGACATGGTCTTCTCTGTACTTGGCCGGTCCCTCGCTGCTGTCCTCTGTGTCTCGATAAGTCTTCAGGTGTGACTTATTGAGGGGTAGGGCGGCGATGCTGTTGGGCGGCGACAAGAGGGGCGAGGTGTTCAAAGGATGCGTGCGTATGGAAAGTTAGGATGACTGCGCTCGGCACTGGAGGAAACTGCAGTGTCCCTTGGTGTGCCACCTTGCGAGTGAACGGCCCCCGCTGCTGCAGCAGCGTCGTTGCGACCCTTGTGGCGCGTCACTTGCGTTGCTCGGCGGAGAAAAAATATCTCCTTGGGAGACATGAAAAGATTCGGCGACGAAAGGAGTCGTGCCACCGTTTCCCCCTTGTTTTCTTTGTGTTCTAAGGCCATTTCCATCCCCGTCTCCGCCGAAATTGCCGTTCAAAAACTAAGCCGTTCAAAAACCAAGCTAAATAGAATTTATATACACGTTACATTTGTACAGGTGACCGCTTCCTTCAATGTCTCCCAACTGCCTTCGGCCAAGGCGGCCGTGAACGGCGCCCGCCTCGCCGCGAACAAAGCAGCGAACGCCCTGCCCTCGGCAGTCACGACGCTCACCAATGCAGTAATACATGAGAACCTGGTCCAGACTGCTGGCTTGGTCGAGTCTCGCTTCGGACCCGGTTTTGGTGCTTGGAAGGGCAAAAACGTGATCGTTTTCATGACAGACCAAGAATCCCCGTTGCTCAACGTCCCCCCGGGCTGGAAGGAGAGCAACCTTCCCGGTCTCACTCGGCTCAAGAAGAACGGCGTCACCTTCAACAGGGCCTACACGAACGCGGCCATGTGCACCTCGGCCCGTGCGACCTTTTTCACAGGATTTTTAAGCACACAGCACAACGCGCGCTATGTGCTTGAGGAGCCCTTGACAAACAATTTGTACCCTCAGGTCAACACGCCTTCGGATCTGCCGGGCTTGGCCAAGGCTGCCAAGGCTGCTGGTTACGATGTTGTCTACAAGGGGAAATTGCATCTTACAAAAGCTGAGAATGAGGACCATACGGTGAGAGAGGTATTAGGGCGAGCGGCTGCAAAGAGAAAATGTTGTGAAAAAAAGGTTTTTCTTCCACACGTTGAGAGGACAGTCATCGACTACAACTGACCCTGCCTTCCCATAGCGCTTACCATCCCTTCCAAATACATATATCCCGTCTGCTAACGTAAAAAAAATCCACGCACCAGTGGTCGAATACGGACGCGCTGAAGTATGGGTTTACCGGCTGGAATTACCCCGACGCCGGCGCCAACCAGTCGCTCTCCGAGTCCGGCGGCTTACCGGAGAGCAACGACAAACGATACATGGAGGGAACTGGCCCGGCAATCGAAGGAAAAGAAGGAGTTTACCAGTACCTCAATTCGAGGGCTGCTTCAAGCAAAAAGCCCTTCTTCCTAGTCATATCGCTTATCAACCCGCATGATGTTCTGTTCTACCCGGCTAACTTTGCTGCCTCTACGTACCCGGAGTCAATGTTACTCGGTGATTCGATGCTCCCAAAAACCTACAACGAGTCCCTGGTCACCAAGCCGAGGGCGCAGATCGAATGGGCAACTTTAAATAAAGGTGCGCGGGTATTCTGCGTATTTTTTATTCTTCGTACGCAGACAAGTGACAGAAGAGCAAGTGACAGACGACAATCCACTTAACCCCGCATCCCACCCTCATTTCCCTTTTTACTGGAACAATACCGCAGCCCTTGGAAGCTCGCCGCAGAATGAATCCCAGGCGCTTGCGTACCTTAACTTCTACGCAAACTTAATCAAGGAGTCAGACGCGTACCTCAACAGCACTCTCAACCTGCTCGACCAGCTTGGACTCACGCAAAAGACGGTTGTGATCAAAACTGCGGACCACGGCGAAATGGCAATGGCGCACGGTGGACAGGCACGTCTTCTTCTTTTGTTTCTTTCCGCACGCCAAAGGCCACTTCATCCCGCTTTTGTGCACAAGAGGGCGTTGAGCACAAAACGGCGTGAAGCTTGTGTAGGGCACGAGCTCGCGTACCTTGGGACCTCCCGTGACTCTTCCGGCCCTTTGACAACCTCCCATACTTACCCTTCACTCCCGCCCGTCCTCCTTCCCCAATAATCTTCCCTCGCTTTACAGATCCAGAAGATGTTCAACGCGTACGAAGAAACGATGCGAGTGCCCTTGGTTATTTCGAACCCTGTCCTCTACCCAACCCCGCTGCAGTCCGAAGCGCTCGTCTCGCACCTCGACTTTGTGCCGACCATGGCGACTCTGCTTGGGGCTCCCTCGATTGTCTCCAAATTTGCCGGGTGGCAGGGTGTTTCTTATGCAGACGTAGTCGTCGACCCTCTCAACGCGAAGGCTCCGCAGGACACAATCGTTTTCACGTTCGACGACTTCCAGTTTGGCCAGCCGGCCTTGGGCGTACCTTTCCAGCCCAACCACCTGCGCGCCATCGTCGAAAGGCGCTGGAAGGTTAGCCGATCTATTGTGGTATTCTGGTATTTTCATTTTTTGACGTCTTCTATCTCCGCTCAGTGCTTCCTTCTCACGCCCCGCCTTCCGTCACGAACCAATCACATTCCATCTCTGTCTTCCTCTTCCTTGTGAAGTTCGTCGAGTACTTCGACCCCACGGGAAAGGCCCCCTCACAGTACGAGATGTACGACCTCCTAATGGATCCGCAAGAAGAAAATAACCTCGCGTTTCACGACCCAAACTATCCGCAAGAGTTGAATAAATGTCCCTTCATTCCCGGTTACCCCGCCTGCGCGACGCTCACCCCGTTCCAGCTAGCGCAGAAGAGTCGCCTCATGGCCAAACTCCAGGCCACCGTCTCGACGACGCTTCGACCCCGTCTGGGAGTGAAGTGGCCCCTCAACATTACTGCCACGACGACGCTCGTGCAGCTGACGGCGAACGATCGGAGCGACTCTGGCGCGGCGATGGGGAATCCCGTTGGCGGGGCACCCGTTCTTCTTAGCCCACACATCTACCCACCGGACACGGTGGAGGTCAACCCCTCCTGCCCTATCCAGATCGTCTACACCCCAATCAACGGCTCGTCATTCTTCCCTGAGAAAGACCTCGGGAATGATATCGGCTTTACAAGAGATGCTATGGGCCTCTGCGTCGCGTCCGTGCAGTGGTCGGTCCTGTCCGGTGCTGGGAGCATCTTTGGCACCGCTAAGGCTACGTGTCACCCAACGGCCGACGGTGGCATATCATTTTACGGCCTCGCATCTGTCTACGCAGGGACATCGTCGTTCCGCGGGCTTCGTGCCACGGGTCTCGAGTTCGCAGCCATCAGCCCGCCACCCGGTCAAAATGGCACAGCTACTATCAAAGGCATTGCTGAGATCAAGTCGTTGGGTGAATCATGATTCACCAGTTTTTTTTTTTTTTTTTTTTTTTTTTTTTTAAAGAGGAGACGAGAGGTTCCCCCCGACGTGAACAAATGAAAATGGAGAGGTTACATTGGGCTTCGATCGCCCAGGGCATCCATCAGAGAGAGAGGGGAGGAGGAGGAGAGAACGGAGGGGTCGCCGCCGAGCCAACCTCCGTAGCGACCTTTGGCTTCGCAAACCACAAGTCCCCTACATCGGTATGGAGTATTTTATTTTGTTTTGACGATCCGGAAAAGGAAAGAAAAAAATTGGGGCTTTTTGCTTGACACGTGAAGAAAATCATTCTTTTCCGTTCGATTCTCTCTCTTTTTGTAATATCTCGAATTCCGGTTGTGTGTGCGTTTTTGCTTGTGTTTTCCCATCAAAATTTGGGTCTAAGTTCAGGCTCGGAAAAGGTCAGACGTAGTCGTTGACCCTCTCAAAGCGAAGGCTCCACAGGACACAGGGGCTGCCTTAGATTTCGCAAAGGCCTTCGATGTGATGTCTTGCGCCGCGGCGGAGGCCTCCTTCGCCGAGGGCGACATGGAGAACATGCGGCCGAGCTTGCTGCTGCTTCCGCCGGCGGATGAGGAAGGAGCAGGAACAACAGCAGGAACAGCAGCAGCAGCAGGAGCGGCGACAGCGGTCTTCGTCGTCTTCTCTTCCTTGCTCTCGGCCTCGGCGCCGGACTCGACGTCCTCGCTTCCTCCTCCCGCTCCGCCACCGCCAGAGGACCTCCCTTCCTGGCCGAGAAGCCGCGGGAGAAGAGCCGCACGAGCGTGTCGGAGACCGCGGCTGCTCCGGAGGTCAGGCCTGCGGCGCCTGCGGCGAGGGTGCCGCCGACGGCCCCCGAAGAGGAGTGGCGGCAGCAGTAGCCTCTTCTTCGGTGTCTCCGGCCGCCTTTGCCGCCGGTGCCGCCTCCGTCGTCGTGGTTTTCGTTGTCGCAGCTTCAGAAGCTTTATCCTCGGAAGGGGCAGCGGCAGCGGCGAAGAAGAAGAAGCCTTTGCGGCTCCGGCAGCAGCCCGGGCGGCGGCGACGGCGGCGGCCCCGGCAGCCGCAGCAGCGACCTTCTTGTTCCTCCCTCCTCCTTTCCCGGCCTCGATGTCGTCTTCGCCGCCGGCGTCGTCGTCGTTCGCACCAGCAGAAGCACCACCACTAGCTCCTCCTCCTCCTCCTTTCCCGCCAAACAGCTTCTCCCCGGCCGGTCTCGGGGTCGCCCCGGCAGCGAACCCGGGAACCAACAGCCATCCAACCCCCGAGAGAACCGTCAGAATCCATCCCCACGAAGGGAAGATCGGGGGCATGGAGCCCAGGCCCCCCTCGGCGTCGGTGCTGTGCCTTTTCAGTCCCGTGGCGGTGAATCAGTAGAAGAGGCTCGCGACTGCGAGTAAAGAAATCCCCAGAACGAGGGGTAAGATTGAAACAAGAGGTGCGCCGCCGGGCAAACCCAAAAGGCCTTTACCTGCCAAGGCGGCCAGAGCGAGGACCAAATCAGCTGCGGCAGAGGACGCAAGCAGAGCTGCGAGGGCGATCCCGAGCCCAGGAGAGGCCTTGCTGACGACGGACCCTGGCAGAGAGTACAAAGAAGCCGAAGACACCGGCCCGCGAGACGCGAAGAAGTTTGTGTATCCCGCCCCCGTCGAATAGGGCGATTGCATCGTGTTTTTCTGGAAAGCCCACTTCTGGCTGTAGACGATCAAGCCCGCGGCGGAGGCGCCGAAGAGCGGGGCGAGGGAGAGGGCGGCGGTGACGGCGAGGAGGAGGGCGAGGGCGAGGTGCTGGGGCTGATGTTTTTTTTTGGTTTTTGAGAGGGGTGGTTGAGGTTGAAGAAAGGCGAAGAAAGCTGGCCGTTGCAAACGGTCGAATGCCGCTGATTGATGTCAAATGCTCCGTGTTCGCTTTTCTCAACCACCTCATCGAGGATCGCCTTACCTTCCAGCTCTTCGAAGAGAGGAAGCCGTATTGCTTCACCATGACGAATCGCATTAGGTTTGGAGGGAGAGCGCAAGAAAACAAAGGGAAATTCGGGATCGAGATAGACTTGTCGAGAGCACTGCGGGTCGCGACTCTGGCCGAACAAGAGTGAACGACAACGACCTCTTCCGAAGGTTTCTCCTTTTTTTTTTCCTCTGCCTTCTTCGCAAACGGTAAGCCTCGGCCCGCGCCTTGGGCGACGACGCCTACTTTCATTTCGAACAAGCCCCCCTCTCCGAAAGAGAAAAGAGAAAACGAAAGAAAGAGTTGAGAGTTTCTGGGTCGTTTTGATTTACAAAGAAGGCAAAGAGAGGTTTTTTCTCTTTTTCTCGATGTTTTTTGTTTATTTGTTGTGTTTTAAAATCTATTTTGGGGATTTCGCGTGTCCGGAAGTGAGGAAAACAAAGGAAGTCTTTCATTCGTAGGGCAGGGGAAGGGAACTTAGGGGACACACAGAGCTGAAGACGGGAAAGAAGAAGTCTGCTGAAGGGAAAACGAAAAAAACGAAAAGCGAAACTCCTAGCTCCTCCTTGCCGCGCCGCTGCCGTTGCTCTCCTCCGCAGCCGCATTCGCCACCTCCGCCGCGATCCCCCTCAGGGCCCCCTCCACCTCCCCCCAGTCCCTCACCACCTCCACATTCGGTCTCCCCGCGGGCTGTCGATTCCTTTCGTCTCTCTTTCAACGACGACGATGACGCGCCTTTTTTTCCTCCTCTCTCTCTCTCAACAACAACAACAACAAAAAGCAACAGCCCCTCTACACCCGCCGCTTTCACGCGCAGATGCTCCTGGGCGAACTCCTGCTCCTGCTCATAGCTGTCGTCGACAGACTGCTCCGCGCGACGAAAAATTTCAGAATCTCGGTGGACAGGCCGCAGCGCCCTTCGGCCGAGCAGTTTGCGAGGCAGCAGAAGAGGCGTTTGTCAAACGCCTCCAACCTGACCTCGACCTCGATGACGACAACAGCAAAGGCAACAACAGCATCAGCAAACACCACCACCACAATAGCAACCGTCGAACGCCGCCTCGACGCCGTCGTCGTCGTCGGCGGCGCCGCCGGAGTCTCCACCGCCGCCGCCCTCCACCGGGCTGGTCTCTCCTCCGTCGTCGTCCTCGAGCACAACGCCTCACCGGGCGACGTCTGGCGCAAGTGCTACGCCTCGATCACACTCCACGATATTCCCGACGGTGGCCTTGCCATTAGTGAAAATCCCGGACTCTCTGTCGGTCTATTTGCAGGCCGGTGTCTTGCCGATTACCTGGATTTCCACGCGAGGATCCACTGGGTGGACTTTCGCGGCGGCTTCGAGGCCGCGGCGGTCGAACCTATTATGTCTTCTTCTTCTGCTGCTGTTGCTGTTGTTCAAGGAGGGGGAAATAACGGCGTCTCTTCCTCTTCTTCTTCTCTTCCTTCTGGGGACCGCTGGCGCGTCAGAGCCAGGCCCGTGGTGGCGAACGACAACGGAGAAACCTCTTCTCCAACTTGCTGCGCCACTTCAGTCCCCGCGCTCGAGCATCTCGCGCACGGCTGCGACGAGCCGAGGATGGGGAACCACCGCAGCTGCTGCAGCAGCGGCGGAGTCTCTCATTTCTTCCTCTCTCTCTCTTCTCCCTCCTCCTCCTCCGCCCTCGATCTCGCCGTCCTCCTCGTCGTCGTCGTCGTCATCATCATCGTGGTCGTCGTCTTCTCCTCCGGCTGGAGGTTCCGCTGCTCCCGTTGTTGCTACTGCTTCCGTTCGAGCCCTCTTGGAGGCAGGAAGGGGAGCGCGAGAAGGAGGAGACTTCTCCTCTCGGCCGGGAGCGAGGGGGGGGCGGTCTTCTCCTCCTCCTTTGTCGCCGTCTTCTCCTCCTCCCCCGTCGCCGTCTTCTCCTCCTCCTTCCTCCTCGCCTTCTTCGAGCCGCAGCAGTAGCGCTTCCCTGTGAGCTCGCACCGCGGCCGCGGCGCGCTCCCTCCTCCGCGCCTCCTCGGCCGCGGCCCTGTCCGAGGCCTCTCTCCGCGCCGCGTCTGCCGCTTCAGCCTCGGCCTCGAGCTTCGCTTCTGCTGCTTCGACCTCGGCTCTGCGCTTAGCTTCGGCTGCTTCGGCCTCCTCCTGCCTCCGGGCCGCGGCGGCTCCCTCCTCTGCTCGCCTCTCCGCCTCCCGCGCGGCCTCAACTTTACGCCTCTGGGCCTCCTCGATCTTGCGGGCCACTTTGGCGATGGCGGCTGCGGCCTTGGGGGCCAAGGAGGGGTTTGTAGGAATGACGAAAGCAGCAGCCGGCGGTTCTCCTTTTTCTTTTTTGTCGCCGCTCTTTTTCGTCGCGGCTTCCACGGCTTCTTTCGGCGGGGGGAGAGCGGGGCCGAACGACTCCGGTTCTTCTCTTTCTCCTCCTGCGCTTTCCTCCTCGTCGTCTTCGTCGGCATCGGAGAAAGAAGCGTAGGCCCCGATCCCGGGGAGGAGGACAGCGGCAGCCTCCTCCTCCCCTGTCGCTGCTCCCTCGCCGCCTCCTCTTCCGCCGCCGCCGTCGCCGTCGGCAGCAGCGGCAGCAGCCCGTTCTTCCTCCTCCCCCTCTCCCTCTCCCCCCTCTTCCCCTTCCCCTTCTCCTCTCCCCGGGGGAAGCATCTCCACCTGCAAACCACCGCACCCGTCCCTCCACCACTCGTAGTAGCAGCGCAGCTCGCTCCGCGGGTCCAGGAACGAGAAGGCCGGGTTGGCGCCGTGCGCGGCCCCGAGCGCGAGCTCCGTCCTTGCGCCGGCGGCCCTCCTGACGAACAGCGCCGTCCGCGCGATGATCCGGTGGAGTCGCAGGGTCGCGGGGAGCTGGACACCCTCCGGGGGCTCGAACCAGGGGACCAGGGGCTCCAGGGACGAAGCAGAGGGGTGGGAAGGGGGCGGGGCGAACTCTGCTCCCTGCCGCCGCAGCCGTGCTGTTTCTTCCTCTTCTCCTCCGTCTCCGTCGTCGCCGCCGCCGTCATCTTCTTCTTCTCCTCCTCCTCGGAAGAGCGGGTGTCCAGGAAGGAACTCGTAGCGGATCCGGTCGAGCTCCTCCTCGTCTTCTTCTCCTCCTCCGTCTCCCGCCGACGCTGCTGCTGCTGCTGCTGCTGCTTCTGCTGCCTCGCGGGCGCTCCGGAGGGCGGCGGCCTCGATTGCCGCCGTGCTCCCTCCCGCCGCCCCTCGGAGCAGCAGACGGGCGTCGAACCTGTCGACCAGAAGGACCTCCCCCCCTCCTTCGGCCTCTGCCCCTTCCTCGGTCGAATGGCTGCCCCAGGGGATCAGCGGCGCGGCGCTCGGGTCCCCGTCTCCGGCAGCGGCGTCGGAAGAGTCGGGGCGGAACGGCAACGGGTCGAGCGGCAGGCCAAAGATGGTGAGCGCCCGGCGGCGGTCGTTG
>Ga0315289_10014644_pt1 | contig 10933 bp, 8 predicted proteins | sample YL17G11_40_MG_FD_203452 | JGI IMG/M metagenome (GOLD analysis project Ga0315289, IMG submission 203452) | Sediment microbial communities from Yellowstone Lake, YNP, Wyoming, USA - YL17G11_40 | ecosystem: Environmental > Aquatic > Freshwater > Lake > Sediment | place: USA: Wyoming | collected...
GAGTCGGCACACGCATCTTTCTTGCGGCGACAAGAAGACATCTCTGCCACTCACTGTACTCGTCCTGAAGAATGATGAGTTGCGGATTCTCTCGCTTGATCATCTCCTCCGTCATCATGACGTTGGCAGCTCCCCTTGCGAGCCTAAACACGAACAGCTCCCGAATCGTGGTCTCCATAGCCTCCAGGAGGCCCGCGCCACGGTAGCTGAGTAACATGGTAAAGGAGGGATCTTTCCTCAGATTGTTCCAAGTCTTTGTGAAACGTCTTCGCAAGAGTGCCTCTGCTCGAGAAATGCTCGCGGACCAGTAGGCGTCAAAGGGAACATGCACGAGATCAGGCTGGTGCAGTCGCTTGTCGATCATCACGGAAATGCCTGAAAGCGGGTTTCGCAGCGGGTACGTGCTTCGCAGGTCGTACTTTCCTTTTCTCTTCAACTCTCGGATGATTGGTTCAAAGAATACGTCGATCTTGTGGCCGCTACCCTGCGTGGATAGATTGGGGCGTCTCCAGTCGATGTTCAATGCGGTGATCAAGATCTTCGGGCGGCTGGCGTTCGCGCCTTTTGGATAGAGGCGGGTATTGATCCTGGACACTATCATCATGGAGAGGCTGTACAGTAGCTCAAGCGGCCTCAGGCTGTCCCTCAGAACTACAGATAACGGTCGGTGAGCGACCCGTGTGCTCGTGAACTTGGCCGATTGGGAGTACAGGATCACAGCATTGTAGAAACTCAGGTATACGAGCCACCAGAGCGATGCACCGTTAAAGGCCGTCAGCTCAAGAAGCGACTTGTCTTCCTTAAGCGGCACCTCATATTTCTTAAGAGGTGCCTTGGCGAGATCATGGACCCATTGGAGGACGCTGGGTGCGGTCTTGCGCCGTGTTCTCTCCTGGTGCCGTGGAGCTGCGTGATTCCCGTGGAGACCGCTTCTCATTTTACAATCACACGCTCCTTCCCGCATCAAGTCGGCACGACGTACGTGTTGCTAGCCCCCGAAAGCGCGCAGACCCGGGGTTCCTGCTCTTCGTGGACTGTCTCGGACAAGCTCCGAAGTCTGCACGTTACGGGCATCGCGCACACCACTTCACATGGACCCGGCAGACGCGTAGCTTTTAAAGTGCTACAAGCCACAGCCTACCGCAACACGTAGTCACCTCTATTCAGGGTCTTTGAGACTGCCAGACTTGACGTCAGTATCGCGCCTGTCCTCTAACGGTACTCGTACACAACCGGATCTCGTTGTGGTCAAGATCTACGGCAAGCACAGAAGGGCAGAGCGCGCATCCAAGATACTGCGGAGGCTGGGCGTGGATCATCGATCCACTGTATGTGTCTGTCAGGATGACCTGATGCGCGAGGCGCTACAGGCGCTTGGAATCACATCCCTATCCTTCTATGACGTGATTGACCGGGATGCGGAACTCGCCGCTTGGCGTGAAGCGATAGCAGTCAGAAATGAAATGCTGGCACTCTTGTCAAGAGCCCAGTTCAGCGTCAGAGGCTACCAGTGCACTGAAGGCCTTATCGGAGTCGATGCGGACCAGTTCGCCTTCTTGGCGGCAATCCTTTCGCTCAAGGATAGACCGGTTACTGCCGAGTTTGAGAGAATCATATTCCTCCCCTCGGAAAAATGGCTCCCGCGGATCCCGGACACTCCTACGGACGCTTTCAGCCCCATGACAGACCATGCTGGCATCGGGGCTCTGAGACCACTCTTGAAGAAGTTGTATGCGTACCTCTTGCCTCTTCTCGTGACGCTGATGCCTCGACGGAGCTTTCAAGAATGCTTTGTCTATGGATCAGTGGGAAGTCACCGGAGAGAGAAGGAGCTCGGTAGAAGGCCGATTCGCGTCCTCATCGGCGCAAGTGACGGCCCGGATTTCCCTTCCTACTATTCTCGTCCTGCCGCTTCAATCGCAGGAGCCTGCGTGAAAGAGGGACATCAGACCCTGATTGTGACCAATCGCTCTGCCTCACAAGTTGAGTACTGCAGACGCGGCTTCGAGAAGATGCGATACAGAAAGCTCGTCCTCACGGAAATACGTGGGATCTGGAGGAAAAACCTGCGACTCTATCGGCGCATCTCATATTCCATGAGACGAACCCCAAGAGGATTGCCTGAAGCTCTTTGGGGTGTCGCCTGTCAGCAAGTGAAGGAGAACCTGATGGTTCGTGCCTCTGCTGTGACAGGAGCGATAGTGCTCTTCGATGACATCTTTGCGCGCTTTCTGCCTGACGTGCTAGTTGTGATCCCTGACAACTCGACCTTCGGAATGGCTGCAGTCACTGTTGCCAAGAAGAACAAGATTCCCTCTCTGACCGCTTTGGCGGGTCAGATCTTCGATCATCCCCAGTACGGCTTCCTGAATGCTGACGTTATCGCGGTGAACAGCGATTCGGCCAAGGAGGTCTATCTTAGACGCGGAATATCTTCGAGCAGGGTGTTCGTCACCGGAATTGCTCACTATGACGAAACCTTCAGAATGGCGGAATTACTGCCCAAGTCGCGGAAACAAGCTGAATCAAAAGTGATCGTGTTTGCTACTGAGAACCTTCCCTTGTCTGAAACTTGCGGAATGATCTCTCCGGTGGTGAGCGCCGCGTTGGCCATACCTCAAGCCAGGGTTGTCATAAGACCACACCCAAGGGAGAACCCGAGCAATTACAGAGATTTCGTCAAAAGATCCGGCTCGGACCGGATCACGGTGGATTCTACAACCCCACTGCTTGAAATCCTGTCGAGGGCAGATGTGTGCGTGACAGGTTTCTCAAACGTCGCCGTCGAGGCAATGATACTGGAGCGCCCGCTGATCTGCATGAATCTGACCGGAAAGCCCGATAAACTTCCCTATGCACAGCAAGGAGCAGCTCTGGGAGTCCACCAGCCTCAGGAGGTTGGTCCGGCGCTCATGAACGCACTCTTCGACGAAGAGACCAAGACAAGCTTGGCAAAGAGACAGACAGCCTTCCTCAAGAGAGAGTTCTCCACGACCGGGGGTGACGCCTCGCTGCGAATAGTGAAACTCGCCATAGAACTTGCCAGTAGCTCGATGACCCACAAGACTTGAGCAGTGCGACGATATTCTCGCCTGTGAACTGCAGACGTGCGGAGCTTGTGGAGTCGGGCATGTCAAAACAGGTGGGGGGAGGCCCGTCATAACTTGCTGAATCGCAGCACCTGGGGCTCGTTTCGGATTCTGTACCATTGGGCGATCATTCGTCTGTAGTTTGTGCCGAGTCCCCTGGGCAACCGCTTTGTCCAGGAGAAACTGGAGAACTCCATACCGTCGGGTATTGCCTGTCCCCTAGGATGCCTGGCTGCTATGCACACAGGGAAATCTGAACGTGAAGGAAACTTCATCGGAAAGACACCCACCAAGTACAATTCGCGAGCAGCTAGACCATACTCTGCAAGAATCCTCTTGGAAGCCGCTCGAAGGCTCTCGCCTTTCTCGACCCGACCACCAGGAAGTGCCCAGACGTTTCTATAGGGGGGTATGCGACGCCATCCAAGCAGGATCTCGCCACTTGAATTTTCAAGCAGGACATCCACGCATGGGATCGACATGTATTGTTTCATCTGATCCCACAGCTTGTTAGGCATCCACCCATCGAGCTTCTTCCGTCTATGTGAAAGCGAGCGCATCCTTGAAACGCCCATCACCTTCATCAATGCTCACTCGTCTAGCAAAGTCGTCACAACTTAATAGAACCGGCCCATCTCTAAAGGTCTGACCGGTCCAAGCGGGGAACCCCGTTGTCGTGCACAATGATAACCCAACCCGGGAGCGCTACCGCAATACTCGAAGTCTTCGCTAATGTCCGATCCCACAGGACAGTGATGCCGTGAGAATCGTTAAGCTATCCAAGAATCACCGGTTGGCTCTTGAGGAGTTCCTAAGCACACTCGACAGCCGAACCACGTATGATTATACACGTTTCGGATATAGGATCAAGAGCCCATCCGAGACTGCGGTCAAGATCCTTGACGAAATTGCGATCGGAAACAGCGTCGGCTATGTGATTATCGACAACAAGAGAATCTTGGGTTTCGGCCACCTCGACTTTTTCTCGAAGAAGGAAAAGCGACACGTCGTCAAATTAGGAATAATTCTTAAACAGAGACAGCATGGCAAAGGACTAGGTCGCAGACTGCTTGATTCAATGATTGTTGATGCTACAAAGATGGGGATCGAGAAGATTTGGCTAGCCACGTATGCGGACAACCAGAGAGCTTTCCGACTGTACTTGAGCAGAGGATTTGGAGTGGAAGGAGTATTCCGGAAGGAAGAGAAGGCGCGAGGTCGATACCGCGATGTTATATCCATGGCCCTCTTCCTGAAAGAAACTGGAGATCGTGACTAGAATGCGAGAGAAAATCTTGGTGACGGGAGGCGCCGGATTCATGGGATCTGCCCTTGTGCGCGTCCTGGTGGACCAAGAATACGATGTCTTTTGTTACGACAATTTCGTGTCGGGAACTGCTTCCAACGTTAGAGAGATCATTCCGCACGATCATATACTTCGAGGAGATGTGGAAGGCTGGAAATTGATGAAGACACTCTCGAACACCAAGCCCGATGTGGTGTTTCATCTTGCGGCTGACCCGTACATCCCGCTATCCTATGAGCACCCGGAGCGATTCGTACGCACGAATTTTGAGGGCACACTGAACGTATTGATGACCTGTAAGACCTTTGGGGTCAGGCGGATCATCCACTACTCCACATCTGAAGTGTACGGTTCGGCCAAGGCTGTTCCGATGAATGAGCAGCATCCAACAGCACCTCAGTCAGTATATGCCGTTAGCAAACTTGCAGCCGATCATCTGTGCCAAGTGCTTGCCAAGGAGCAAGACATCCCTGTGGTAGTTGTCAGGCCGTTCAACTGCTATGGTCCACGCGAGACACATCCCTACGTGATTCCCGAGATCGTGTCTCAACTTGCGAGGTCCGATGCGCTAGTGCTAGGAAATCTAGAGGCACGTAGAGATTTCACTTATGTTGACGACACGGCCCGTGCAGCATGCATGCTGGTCAGCAAGGAGAGAGTTGAGGGCCAGGTTTTCAATATCGGAACTGGGAGAGACCACTCGGTGAAGGAGATTGCTGAGCAAATCGGTCTGATCATGAGAGGAGGCACGTTGAAGATAAGGGTTGAACAGTCACGGCTGCGCCCCTACGATGTTACACGTTTAATCTGCGACAGTTCAAAGCTGAGGAACCTGACGGGGTGGAAGCCCGAGGTCGAGATGGAAGAGGGACTGAAAAGGACCGTCGAATGGTACAAGCAGAATGGGTGTGCTTGGGAATGGGAACGAAGATATCAGTCCTAAGGTGCCACGTCACACTTGAGCGACACGATTAGGAAATTGTTGAGCGCGTCTGGCCGACCTGACTCGACAAGAGAGCACAAGACCCCTTGGAAGATCCCGTGGAGTCGCCCGGATATCGGGCGAGATGAGATATCCGAAGTACTCAGGGTAATGCGAAGCGGATGGGTGAGTCAGGGGCGGGTGACCGAGGATTTCGAAGACACGCTAGCAGACTACTGCGGTTCGACCAACGCAATTGCCGTCAACAACGGTTCTTCTGCATTACTTTGCGCACTCATATCCCACGGAGCGAAACCTGATGATCTCGTCATCGTGCCTGACTATACACACGTGGCCACGGGGAATGTTCCGAGACTGTTGGGCTGTCGAGTCTCGTTAGTTGACATTGACCCCAGCACTATGAATGTTGACTACCATGCACTTGAACGAGTCATTCGGATAAAACGCCCTAAGTTCGTCATCGTCGTTGATGTGGCCGGACTGCCTAACGACATCGAACTCTTATCTACCCTTGCCCGACGGTTTCGATTCACACTGATCGAGGACGCAGCGGAATCGATAGGTGCTGAGTACAAGGGGCGACGAGTCGGATCGCACGGACATACAACGATCTTGAGCTTCCATGCGGCTAAGCAACTCACCACCGTCGAAGGAGGAGCTGTCTTGACCAATGATCCAGCCGTTGCAGCGAGATGCCGTCTGGTAAGGAATCATGGAGAGCCTCCCCACCGCAAGTACCATTCTGAACTTGTGGGGATGAACCTTCGGACCACAGACATCCAGTCCGCGATCGGAATAGCACAATTGAAGAAAATCGACACGTACCTTTCGACGAGGAATCGCGTGGCGTGCCTCTATAGGGAAGTACTGCCCAAGTCTCTCTCCTTCCAACTGATCCCGTCGTATGTTACGAAACACGCAAACATGATGTTCATCACAGTTACCCGCTCTAGGAAGGTCAGGGACGCTTTGAAGCGACGCCTAGAAGAAGAGGGCACAGAAACGAGAGTCCCCTGGCCACCTCTTCATCAACATCCTCAATTCAGAGCGAGCCGTGGTGTGTTTCAGCATAGCAGTAATCTCTATGATAGGGCGATTTCGCTTCCGATGTATAACACGATGACTGACTTTGAAGTTGAGAGAGTTGTGACAGAGGTCCGAGCATTCGAATTGGGTTAGATCAGACGTCTCGAACAGGTCTATTATGTGAATCCGCAGAGAGCGAGTATCCCATGGCTGAGCGAGCTTTGATTGATAGGTACGCGAAAGAACAGGAAGGCATTGATGTCTTGCTCCTGACTCTGGACGCCGAAAGATTCCTCGAAAGATCACTGACCTCCCTATACGCAGAAGTCCCAGTCGCAAGACTCCTAGTCTGTGACGGCGGGTCCAAGGATGGGACACTGCAAATCCTTCGGGAGTTCCCACGCGTGGAACCGTATGTTCGACCTGATATTCGCACGACCGGGAAAGGGATGGAGTTTCTGATATCGAAAGCCAAGACGGATTGGATAATGTTCACGGATGCCGATCTCACATTTCCTGAGGGCTGGTACGATGAAATGTGCAAGTATCGAGAGCGTTATGACGCCTTTGACTCCAAGCGGATCCACGCCTACGAATTTTACCGCGAAGACCCCGCAACGACGAGATTAGACGCCAGACCTTTGGTGACTTCGCCTCAGATGGGAAAGAGAAAGGCGCTGGAGAATTTTCGAGTCGATGATGATTACATCTGGCGGATTGGGGACATTGCCATGAGGCAGGTTGTGGAGAAGAACGGCTACGCCTATGGCAAGGTCACAACGACATTTCATTTTCACCACACAACGGAAGAAACGAAATATGCATCCGATTCCTCTAAGGTCGCCTCCAAGATCGTGTTTGAGGAACCGAAAGAGATCATTATCGATCGGGAGAATTGGCGCAGGAGGTTGATCCAAACTGCTAAGGCTTACGTGAAGTACATAGATCCAAAGCTGCCCTATGTAAGGCAGGACGCTGGAATCGATGATGTTCTGCTTCCCTTGCTTGACCGACAATGGATTCTCGAAAATGGCCCGGCATGGATCCCGAGATACGACAAAGCGGTCGGAACGGTGTACAGTCTCCAGAGATATCTGAGGCGCCTGAAAAGACGCCTCAGACCCTTCAAGAAACTGCTCCTAAGCAGTAGCTGAAGCCTAACGCAGCCAATGCACTGTTGCGTGCGGCAGCTTGGTTCTGCTACTGTATATATGCCGGCTTGATTCTTTGTCTCCCGAGAATCCAGTGGCGGACCGATTCCTATGCAATTTCAGGCACGGACGACTTGCCGGTCTTGCGGTTCTGGCACTCTGACCCCTGTTCTTTCCTTGGGAGAACAATACGTATCCAATTTCGTTGAGGAAGCTACAAGCAACCAAGTTAAGGCTCCTCTTGAGATGGCCCTTTGCAACGTAGGTTCTGGAGGATGTGGACTTCTTCAGCTTCGACATACCGTACCAGCGGACCTGATGTTTAGGCGCTATTGGTATCGATCTGGCATTAATGCTACTATGACGGCGGCGTTGCAGGATGTTGCGAGCCGCGCCGAGCAAATGGTCCAGCTTTCCGGAGGAGAGGTGGTCGTAGACATCGGCTGCAATGACGGAACTCTGCTGCGCTCGTACAGGACGAAGGGACTTGTACTGGTTGGCTTCGAGCCCGCCACGAATCTTGTTCCATTCGCGGAGAGCGGTACGACGAAAGTAATCAACGATTACTTCACCCGAGAGAAGTACGAGGAGCATTTTCCGGAATCAAAGGCCAAGATCATAACTAGCATTGCCATGTTCTATGACCTAGAAGACCCGAATACGTTCGTGAAGGATGTGGTCAGGTGCTTGGACGACGATGGCGTTTGGATAATCCAAATGAGCTACCTTCCCTCGATGCTCAACCAGAACGCCTTCGACAATATCTGCCATGAGCACCTTGAGTACTACTCCATGATATCACTTCGCAACCTTCTTACCAGACATGGCTTGGAGATATTCGATGTCGAACTCAACGACGTCAACGGAGGAAGCTTCCGCGTCTACGTGAAACACAGAGCGTGTCGCTCACTTGGGAATCAGAGCAAGTCGCACGAACACCTAGAACAAATCGACAAACTCGAGGCCGTCATGGAGCTCTCCAACACTCGAGTCTACGCGGACTTTGCCTTGAGGGTGCAATCCTTGCGCGAAACGCTCTACCAATTCATAAAGAGGGAGCGTGCGAACGGCAAGAAGATCTACGTTTACGGCGCGTCCACCAAAGGCAACACGCTGCTACAATTCTGCAACCTCAACCATACCCTCATTGAGGCCGCGGCAGAACGCAACCCGGACAAATGGGGCAAAAGAACCGTAGGGACGCTGATCCCAATAATCTCCGAAGAACAGGCCCGAGCCGACAGGCCCGACTATTTCCTCATACTCCCCTGGCATTTCATCAAGGAATTCAAGGAGCGTGAGGCGAGCTACCTCACATCGGGCGGCCAATTCATTGTACCGCTTCCCGAATTCAAAGTAATCCGGAACTAGCTACTTTCGCTGAGATTGAGCCAGCAAGACTTTGATTGCGCTGACGAATCGCTCACTAGATCGCCTGTCCAAACCGAAAGCATAAACTCGTTGGAAACGCTTCCTGGCTCTCTCAAGATCATGCTTGACCTTTTCGTCGCGTAGAACGCTCTCGATCGCGGACAAGATATCTTCCTCCCTTTTCACGAGAAGCGCTACTCCCTCCTCGTCGTAGCGCACGCTGTATTCGATGTCAGTGAGATTGATGCAAATCAGCGGTTTGTCGAACAAGACAGCCTCAGAGCCTACTGTCGAAAAGCTGGTGAAAACCACGTCACTGGCGTTAAGCAACGTATACAGTGGGACATCCTTGCTGAAGGCTGCCCCCTCGAATCCCTCTTCCCGCAGAATGCGCTCATATCCTTCTGAACTCTCGTCGGGATGAGGTCTGACTACTAGCCAGAACGTGTGGGGATCAAGCTTCTTGAGTTGGCGGACAAGCGCGCGGACCCATTCCCTGGTCCCCGGAGCAAAGAGATACGTCGTCACAAGGAAGATGTATCTGCCGGGCTTGCCTCCCAACGTTCTGAACAAGCGATCCTTGTCGTCGGGGACGCTCATCTTGCCTATTGCGTCAAACTTTGGATTACCGACGAGGATTACCTTCCTAGGATCTAGGCCGCTTTTCACAAGTGTCTCTTTGAACTCCTCGCCGTATGCAGCAACGAAATCTGTGATGTCATAAAGTCTGTACTCAGGATGGGGCTCAGCCCCGTAAGGTATCGTTTGAACGAAGTTCAATGAAGGGATATCCCGACTTCTGGCAACTCTCGCAGCAATTCTGCCGAGATATGAATAAGCTGGTAAGATCACTGCAGCGTCAGGACGCACTCTCTCGAATACCTGATCAACCCACACTAGTCGGTAATAGACCTCGGAAAGAACTGGCAGCGTCAGGAAGTTCTGAATCAAGGCCGAAATCATGATTCCCCATATCGTTGCAGGGCCTCGTTGCTCGAGCAGTTCCAGCGCCTTTGCTCGGAAGATTCGTTTCGATCTCGACCAATGAACCTCCAAGTCCGGGGTATCCAGACGAGCATATCTCGAGCATGCAAAGCCTCTCGCTGCCAGGTACTGTGCCGTAAACGAGTTGTCAACAGCCACGAAAGCGCTCATATCCGCATGCTCTTTCAGCTTCTCCAAGACAAATGAAAGAGGTTCCACGCAACTTGTCGTGCCGGTATCTGTTGCTACGAAGAGAATTCGATTTGGGTGGTCACTGGCATCTTGAGAGTGCTCCGCATATGATTTGCCAATACTTTCTGGTGTCATGCTCGTCGTCTTCAGAAACGATTTGAAGAGAGGCTTGATCACGGTACGTATGCGGATGCTCGCATTTCGTCCGGAAATGCGGAAGACTTGAGCGACGGGTAGGTCAACGTTCGGCATGTCCGCAGAGAAGACCTGCAATCCTGTTAGAACAATCATGACTCCGGGGTCGGCAGAACGACATTGCACCGAGTGCTTGATTCGAAGAATCGTACGAAACTGCATCGTCAGGTCGTAGAAGAATGGGTCAAGGATGTTGACGCCCTTGAAGAGCAGGTCAGCTTCTCCTCCTAATTCTGTGATCAGCTCCTGTGCGAATTCTTGCGCTTCTCGATACAGCTCTGCATCCGTCTTGGAACTCAGTTCGTGGGGAAAGAACTTGACAGAAAGGCCCAGCCCGACGAGACGCGTGTAAATCGCATAGTCCACGGTGCCAAGTAGTACGGGAAGGCCCCCGTATCTTGAAGTCGCCCGATTCACAATGCTGTAGATTTGTGAGGATGCCGTTTTGCCGTTTTTCAGGGCGTCTGGATCGACTTGGACAATATAGAGGTCCACGTGACTGCCTCCGATCGAAGGCTCCAAGGGACCCTAATGTATCTTGCTATGCAGGGTTCTGTCAAGTCTTCGTCTGCTTCCTGTGCCTGTCAAGTTTCGGCTGTTGGCTTGCGGAGTTCTGAATCAGAGTCATCCATCGGTTCTCGCCTTGGACTTCGATTCCTGCCATTTCTGAGGGTGT